>OLOQ01001509.1_pt1 | contig 22031 bp, 18 predicted proteins | sample 1673101 | NCBI WGS metagenome assembly OLOQ01 (sample SAMEA3136754, study PRJEB25190) | human gut metagenome | biome: human gut; feature: human-associated habitat; material: faeces | place: Austria | collected 2013 | reverse complement strand
GGATGTCAGAGCCGTCTGAGAGGCGTTCGACGTGATTTGAACCCCTCTTTTTCTGCTTTCTGGCGATAAAATCAGATGCAGCTCCCTTTTGCACGAGGATTTTCCTCACAAAAGGGAGCTTTTTTCATAAAAAAGTTTCACAAAGTTTGGGGCGTCGGTTTGTTGGTTTCATAAAACCATCAACCGGCGCTCTTTTGCGTTTCAGGCCAGATCAAGGGCGGAAGCCCGGAGAGGAGCAATATGCGAAAACCGACAAGACCGCTGGCACGGCGGATCGACGAGCGGCAGCCAGTGCCCTATCAGCAGAGATCACAGGAGCCGGTATTCTGCAATGAACACGAGCGGTGTCAGGGCTGTCCCTACCCACGCCACGGCATCGTCTGCTGGCACCGCGGTGGAGGCTGTCTGCGCACAGATATGGAAGAAATAGAAAGGAGAAGCAAATATGATTCAAGCTGTTCTCGGTAACCCCAGCCACCCGGAATACGGCGTGGCGACCATCCCGTTCCCCATCCCCCGCGACCAGTACGCGCACTGCGTGGAGCTGCTGGAGGCGTTGGAGATCGGCGATGCGGTCAAAGCCGACTGCAAGGTGGAGAGGATCGACAGCTTCTACACCGTCCTCAAGCGCACGGAAATGCTTACAGTCAATGTGGAGGAGCTGAACTACCTCGCCAAGAGACTGGACAGCTTCGACACCGGCGAGGCTGCGCAGTTTCAGGCGATGGCGCACAAGCTGGAGCTGTTCGAGCTGAAGGATCTCATCAACCTGACCTTCTGCTGCCAGCAGGCCACGGTCATCACCGACTTTTCCGACCTCGCCGCTGTTGGCCGTAACCACTACATGAACCTGCACGGAGGATGTGCCAAGACAGAGGAATTGAACGCGCTGGACGGCGAGGAAACCGCGCGGCAGCTCATCGAAAGCGGCAGCGGCACGATTACCCCCTACGGCGTGGTCTACGACAACGGCATGAAGTTAGAGCCGGTCTATGACGGCCGGTTCTTCCCCTGTTATTACTACGAGCCGAATGTCATCACCGTTGCGGTGACCTCCAAAAGTGAGCCAGAGGACACAGAACATATCACATGGCTGTTCCTCCCCATGGTCCAGGAGGAGCTCGACCGCGCCCTCCTTCGCGGGGGCATCACAGACGCTGCCGATGTCCGCCTGCAGCTGGAGGACAGCCAACTCCCCAATGAGGTGGATGTCCTTCTGGATATGGAGTACGAAACTCTCTCTGACCTCAACGAACTGGCAAAGGCAACGGATGGGTTGTCAAAAGCGGATATGGAAAAGCTGGGTGCCGTGGTCATACTGGCAGAGCCAAAGTCCGCGGCACAGATCAAAAACCTTGCGGAAAGCCTCGACCTCTTTGACTTCGCCCCCGGCGCGCATACGCCGGAGGAATACGGCAAGTACATGATCCGCCAGTCCGGTCATTTCGAGTATGACGAAAACCTCGACGCTTTTTATGACTATGAAAAGTACGGCACGGAGCGCATGAACGCGGAAGACGGGATGTTCACCGACCGGGGTTACATCGCGTACAAGGGCTATTACAGCATGGAGGAAGTGATGAACGGCAGCCAGAGCAGCCGCATGGAGATGGGAGGTTTTTCACGATGATTCTTTATCTGACTCACGGCAATGGCGAGGAAAGCATCCCGCTGGAATTGCCCGCAGCCTCTTCTCAGGTGGAGGAGATCGACATTCGGCTGGACGATATCTGTTCAGGAGAAGGAAATTTCCGCATTTTAGATGTAAAGAGCTCTGTAAAGGGACTCTGGCAGTTTATCCGAAGCGCAGACCTTCTTGACCCGGAAGACTTGGAAAAGCTGAATCGGCTCTCAAGGCAGATCGACACAATGAGCGAAAAGGAGCATCAGATATTTGCCGGCGCACTGTTGGGTGAATGTATCAGCAATCTCAACGATGTGCTGCAAACGGTTGGACGCATCGGGCAGTACGGAATGATCCCGGAGGTGACCTGTGACCGGGAACTTGGCTGGTATTTGGTGGAGCATGGCAAAATCGACTGCCCGGAGCATCTCAAGCCGTATTTGGACTATGTTGGCATCGGCGCGGAGTTTTACAGCAATTGCGGCGGCGCGTACACCTTGGATGGGTATGTAGTTCGAAAAGAACATCTGTCGGACCATTCCCAAGTGCCGGAGCCTTGGCGCAATGAAAATCGGGATGAAATGCTCCGCATGACGCTGCGTGTTGAGGGAAAGCCGGACTACACCCTCGTCCTCCCCGCTGATGAGGAGTACCTGGACGCGGTGAAGGCTTACCTCGATATTGATGTTTTCGCGGATGCCATGCTCTGTGATATTCACTTCAAGGTACCGTACATTGGGGAACTGATCCGTGATACGGATTGCCCCGCCGTGGAGGATTACAACGATTTTGCCGAAGCCTTGGAGGACATCTGGCAGCAGGACGGTGCGCTCCTGACCTACGCCGCCGTGCTGGAGGCCGAGAAGCCGGAAACCCTGCACCGTGCCTGTGAACTCCTGCGAAATCTGGACAACTATCAGCGCATCACGGAGGGTGCTTACGGTTACGGTCAGCAGCGATTGCAGGAAACGCTGGGGCTGGATGATGAGGCCATCTATGAGCTGGACGGCTACATGGATTTTGAGAAATACGGTCAGGACTGCATGGAAAACGACTGCGTGACAAAAACAGAGTTCGGCCTGCTGCGCCGCTTGGACCCGCCCTTCCCGGAGCAGCGGCAGGGACAGAGGATGATGTAAGTAAAAGCGGCTCGATCCGTTTGGAACGAGCCGCTTGATAGGCAGATAAACTGGAAATCGTCATCTTAATTCATTACCTTCGGCATCTAAGAATTCAAATTGCAGAGTGGAATTTGTATGGTCAGAAAGATAGAAGAAAACATATGGATAAGTATCATCCGGTATTACTTCTTCGTACACTTCATTTCCGGATGTGAATCTAACACTTTTACAATTTGTATTGTTTACTATAAACGCATATCCATCACCCCATTGAATATATGCAATGTCTCCGATTCTATCATCAATGGGCTTATAGGTTCGGATAAAAGTGTATTCAGCAGCATCCTCTTTTACCTCAACTTCCATGGGCAAATAATAGTGCTTCTGATATTCATTTCCTGAGATAAACCAAGCGATTGCTCTATTGTCATTGCCACACATTCCTGCATACTGCAAATCAATGGTATCGGAATCAGAAATCGGTATTTCTTCTCTTGCTTTTTCTATTAGTCCATCTGTGCCTTTGAGTGTCTTTCCACAAGCTGATAATGATAAAACCATAGTTATTATAAGAAATACAGCAATTTCTCTTTTCATTTTGTCCTCCCTGTTCTCTCAAATTTCGATTAGTCAGCCACATCATAGCATATCCCCCAAAATGTGTAAAGCCAAATTCCACACCGAAAGGAGATCTTAACCTTGAAAGATGCAACACAATTCCATATCCGACCTGCCCGCCCGGAGGAGGCGGGCTTATTTTATACCCCGCACCCCGAAGAAGATAAGCGGCTGGGTACCGTTGGTCATGTCCGGATGGACTTCGGGCGCAGCGGCAATGAGTTCTGGCATACCTGGTGGCCCCGCGGCCCGGAAGAGCTGAACAGCCCCGCGTTCAAGGCGGAGCTGCAGGAGGTCGTGGACACGCTGCGGGAGAGCGTGCTGAAAAACCGCTTCGCCATGGAGCGTTTCTGCTATGAACACGGCGGGAAAATCAGCGGCGGCTGGACACAAAACTACGGTTACATCGTTGAAACGGAGCGTTACCGCTACTGCCTCACTGTGCGTCCTGTTGCGCTTTGCCCCGCGCTGTGGTATACTGCACATATCTATCCCCACATCGCCTTCATAAAGGAGGACTGCCTGTGTCTACTATGTTGGAGCGCCGCTACCGGCGGCAGCACCTGAACTGTGTGCGGCACATCACCCTGGACCCCAAGGGCCGGGGCGTGGTGCGTATCCACATGATCCCACCCCGTGAGGACGCGGAAAACGCGCCCTTTCTGCTGCTGCTCAACGGCAGCAAGCTGGTGCCCCTGAACCTGAGCTGGGCCATCCTGCTCTCCTGCTTCATGGACCGGCTGGAGCCCTTTGCCGGGCTGGAGATCACCGAGAGCGACTGGAACGCCATGGCCGCCGGTGCGGTGGCCCGGACCCATAAGGTCTACCCCTACAAAAAACATCCCCCGACCGGGGGATGTTTTTTGCTTACGAGTATTGGAAACCTCTGCCCGGCTCCTTGAACTCCGCCACACGTTTGTTAAAGCTGGCGAAGGCCGCGTCCTCGAAGGCCAGGGTGTCCTCGGCGCCCATCTGCCGCAGCAGCCACTTGCACAGCGGAGGATTTAGGATCAGCAGCGGACCGATCAGCGCCGTGGCGTACAGCCCGCCCCGGCGGAAGCCCTCCAACTTCGACTCCGGCGTGCGGCCCACGCCCCGCACGGTGTCAAACCAGCCCTCCGTCTCCGCTGCGTCGTAGTGGAAGCCGAACAGGCTCTTGAAGCCGACGACTTCCATGTTGTCAAAGGTGCCCAGGAAGAAGCTGTTGTGCCGCTTCATCATGGTGTACCGCACCCGTCCGGGCAGAATGCCCAGCCCCTCTATGGTGTCGGCGCTGTCGCTTTCTATGGCGGCGGAAAACACGTCCGGCGCGTTGCCGGTCAGCAGGATCAGCTGTCCCGCGTCCGCCCTTGCGGCGATGTCCGCGGCATAGAGCCGCAGGGCGTCCGCCGCCAGACGCAGCCCCTGCTCTGTGGTACTGCCCATATAGACCAGCGCCACATCCTCCGTGAGGAACCGGGGTTTGCTGTGCAGGTCCGTCTCTATGATCTCCAGCGCCGGGCAGCAGCGCTTCAGATAGTAGATGTTCTGCAGATCGCCGTACAGGTTGCAGACCTCCGGAAACAGAATTTCCGCCTTCATTGCGCGCCCTCCTTTGCCAGCAGCTTTTCCTTCAGCTTTTCCCTGACCCGGAAGGCCAGGGGCGTGCCGTCCACGCCGTAGAGCAGATACACGTCGTCGCCGGGGGTCAGCGGCAGCAGCTCCAGGGCGGCGAACTCGTCCTCGGCCAGCCGTATCTTCTGCCGGGGGATGCCCGCCAGCAGCAGCCGCAGCTGGTAGTCATAGGCCCGCGGCCCGGCGCAGACCAGGCACGTCACATCGTCACTGTTCAGGAATTCAAAATCCGTGTCGTACATCCAGCTGGGGTTCTCCGACCAGTTTTTGGCCACGCCCAGGCAGTTCATCATCAGCAGCAGTTCCTTCTTCCCCGGCTTGGACCGGATATAGTCGAAGTTGCGGGAGCAGGCCAGAGCGTTCTTGTCCTTGGACATCTGCATAATGACCTTCACGCCGCCGATCTCCTCCTCGGACAGCCGGCTGGCGGGGATCTTCACCTCCGCCATGCGGCGGGCGATGGTGCCGTGGTCATAGCCCAGCTGCCGCAGGGCGGCGATCACCGTCACCGTGTTGTAGATGTTGTGCAGGCTGTCGGTGATGAGGGTGTACGGGTATTCCTGCCCCGCCTCCCGTATGCACATGGTGTGGGCGGCGGTGTCCACCTTTGTGGCCAGATAGTCGCAGTCGGGGGAGTGGAAGCCGCAGCTCTCGCACACGGCCCGGCCGATGTGGTGGTAGCGGCGGTATTCATACCGCAGCTTCCCGGCGCATCGGGGGCAGATACGCATATCGTTCAGCAGGTTCTCGCATTCCGTCACGTCGGTGGGCAGCCGGTCGATGCCGAAATATACCCGCTGGTTCTCCGGCGCCACCGTGCAGGAGATCAGGTCGTCGGCGTTGAGGATCAGCCTGCTCTCCTTAGGCAGGGACCGGGTCAGGATGTCCGCGATGTAGCCCGGATGGGCGTTCCGCATGATGGAGTCCCGGAACAGGTTGGTGATGACGATGTGCTCCGGCTTCACATAGGGATAGATCCTGGGCGCGGAGCGCTCGTCGATCTCCAGGATCGCCAGGTCGTACTCCGGCCTGATCCGGCCCAGCAGGCCGCAGCCCTTCAGCAGCGCCGTGCTGACGCCGGAGATGATGTTGCTGCCCGCCCGGTTGCTGAGTGCGGTCTTGCCCTCGGCGGTGAGCACGTCGTTCAGCATATTGGCCACGGTGGTCTTGCCGTTGGTGCCGGTGACGGCTATGATGTGCTCCGGCTTGCCGATATACTTCAAAAAGTCCGGACACAGCTTCACCGCCAGACTGCCGGGAAAGTCCGTGCCGTTGTGGCGGGTGATCTTCAGCGCCGGGATGGACAGCTTTGCCATCCACAGCGCAAACAGGAACCGCAGTTTACCCATTGTCATTCCTCCAGAGCGATGGCGCGACAGGAGCAGCCATCGGCATTCTCAAATTTCAGGGGCAGCGTAACGAACGTGAAGCGTCGGCCCAGTAGCTTGTCCAGCCCCTTGAGGTTCTCGGTGTTCACAAAGTCCGCGCCCAGCAGTGTCATGTGGTTGGGAAAATCCACGCTGTCGCAGGGGTCCAGCGAGATGGTGTCCTCGCCCACGCCCTTCAGCGGCAGGCCGGCCAGATATGCCGCCGCCTCCGCCGTCAGGCAGGGAAAGCCCTCATAGTAGCCCGGCGTGCCCCACTTCTTGTCCCAGCCGGTGCAGAACAGCACGAAGTCCGCGCCGTTCAGGTCATAGCTCTGCAGCAGGGACAGAGTAATGGCGCGCTGCCCCCGGCAGTCCACCACCACGGCGGGACCGGCGAACTTCGCCGCGTCATAGCAGTCCAGCGCCGTACCGTCACGGAGCATATGGGCCGGGGCGTCCATGTGGGTGCCGGTGTGGGAGAACATATGCAGCAGCGTCTCCCGGTAGCCGCACTGGTCGATGGTGCAGGCGGTGGTCAGCCGGGGCTGCTCCGTGCCGGGATACACCGGCATATCGTTCCGTATGGTGTGGGTCAGCTCATGTGCCGTCATGCGTTATCCTCCTTGTCGTGTGTCTGCAGCCAGATCAGCAGCGCCGCCACATCCGCCGGTGACACGCCGGACACCCGCCCGGCCTGCCCCACGTTCAGGGGCCGCAGCGCGCTGAGCTTCTCCCGCGCCTCCAGCCGCAGACCCTGAATGTGGTCGTAGTCCATATCCGGCGGCAGCTTCCGGCGCTCCAGCCTCTCAAACTCCGCCACCTGCCGCTGCTGGCGCTGGATATAGCCATCATATTTCACGGTGATCTCCACCTGCTCCCGCACCTCCGCGGGCAGGTCGGGTCGATTTGTGTCGAATTCTGTCAGGTCCGCGTAGGTCAGCTGGGGCCGCCGCAGCAGATCGATCAGGCGGCAGCCGCTGTCCACGGCGGCGGTGCCCCGTTCTGTTAGCAGGGCGTTCAGCTCCGGCGTGCCGGGTATGCCCGTGTGCTCCAGCCGCCGTATCTCCTTCGCCACGGCCTCGTACTTGGACTCCACCGCCGCCAGCCGTTCATCGCTGACCAGCCCCAGCTCGTGCCCGATAGGGCACAGCCGCGCGTCGGCGTTGTCCTGCCGCAGCAGCAGCCGGTATTCCGACCGGCTGGTCATCATGCGGTACGGCTCCTCGGTGCCCTTGGTCACCAGGTCGTCGATCAGCGTGCCGATATAGCTCTCGCTCCGCTTGAGCACCAGCGGCTCCCGGCCCTGCAATTTCAGCGCCGCGTTCACGCCGGCCACAAAGCCCTGCACCGCCGCCTCCTCGTAGCCGGAGGAGCCGTTGAACTGCCCCGCGCCGTACAGGCCGGGCACCGCCTTTACCTCCAGCGTGGGCAGCAGCGCCAGCGGGTCGATGCAGTCGTACTCGATGGCGTAGGCCGGCCGCATCATCACTGCGTGCTCCAGCCCCGGCACCGTGTGCAGCATCTCCAGCTGCACCTCCTCCGGCATGGAGGACGAAAAGCCCTGCACATACAGCTCCTCGGTGTCCAGCCCCATAGGCTCGATAAACAGCTGGTGCCGGGGCTTGTCCGCAAAGCGCACCACCTTCGTCTCGATGGACGGGCAGTACCGGGGGCCGATGCCCTCGATAACGCCGGAGTAAATGGGACTGCGGTCCAGATTTTCCCGTATGATCCGGTGCGTCTCCTCGTTGGTGTAGGTCAGGTAGCACACCGCCCGGTTTTCCGGCACGTCCTTTGTCTCAAAGCTGAAGGGCAGCGGATCCGGGTCGCCCTCCTGCAGCTCCATTTTGCTGAAGTCCACGCTGCCCCGGTGTATCCGCGGCGGCGTGCCGGTCTTGAACCGCCGCAGGGGCAGTCCCAGTGCCCGCAGGCTGTCCGTCAGGGCGTTGGCCGGGTGCAGGCCGTCCGGCCCGGAGGACTCGATGCACTCGCCCACGATGGTCTGTCCGGTCAGATACGTGCCCGTGCACAGAATGACCGCCCGGGCGCCCAGCACCGCGCCGGTGCGGAGCACCACAGCGGCGGCATGGCCGTTCCCGTCGCAGCGTATCTCCGTCACCTCCGCCTGCCGCAGCGTCAGCCCCGGCTGCAATTCCAGCGTGTGCTTCATCACCTGCTGGTATTTCCGCCGGTCCGCCTGGGCCCGCAGGGACCACACGGCGGGACCCTTGCCCCGGTTCAGCATCCGGTACTGGATGCAGGCCCTGTCCGCCGCCCGGGCCATCTCGCCGCCCAGTGCGTCCAGCTCCCGGACCAGGTGACCCTTGCCGGTGCCGCCGATGGCCGGGTTGCAGGGCATATTCCCCACTGCGTCAAGGCTCACCGTCAGGCAGACGGTCTTCATGCCCATCCGGGCCGCCGCCAGGGAGGCCTCGATGCCCGCGTGCCCCGCGCCGATGACGGCCACATCATAGTCGCCGCCGTGAAACTCTCTCATCAGGTGCTCACCTCACCACATAAGACTGCTTGAACACTTTATTATACTATACAGCACACAACAGCGCAAGAGTGTTGCACAGAAATAACTCATAGGTATTGTGCAATGTGCAATAAAAGTTTACAAAAGCTTTATACAGAATATCCAATTTTGCCCTTGTTATCCGGGCTGCCGCGGCATATAATAACACTGTAAAACGGAAGAAAGGAGCGTGATATCACCATGACGACAACTTGGATCTGGGGTGACCTGGATGACATGATCTTTGCCGACAGCGACTGGGAAGTGAGCCAGCGGTAAGGCATACCGATGAGGAAACCACGCGAAAGCGTGGTGATTTGCTTTTTTAGGGGTGTTTTTCGACAGAAAACGCCTCCTGCACATAGATCGCAAAGCCTGATCCCCGCGCAGCAAAGATGAAAAGAGACGGCCAACGCCGTCTCTTATTTGTTATTTTCGGTTGCTCTTAATGAGATATTCGTGATACCTTAACGATATCTTAGCGTTACCTTAGCGACAATGTATGTTATAATAACGTCATCAAAAGGAGGGGAGGGCGGCTATGACCGGTAAACAAGCCCGCCGGAGACAGCTGCTGCGGACCATTGGCCTGCGCTTTTCCGGCATGGATGTGCTGAAAGCACTGGGACTCTACCTGGTAGCCGTTATGTGCTGTCTGCTGCTGCGCAGCTTCGATATGCACAACGACACCAGCTACGTTGCCATGATCTTTCTGCTGGATGTGTTCCTTACCGCCTACTGGACGGACGGCTATCTGCTGGGCATCATCATGGCAGTGGTGGGGATGTTCAGCGTGGACATCATCTTTACCTACCCCTTCTGGCATATCAGCTTTACGCTGACGGGCTTTCCGCTGACGTTCCTGGTGATGATGACCATCTCCATCCTGACCGCTACCGTTACCAGCCGGGCCAAGCAGACCGAGCAGGTGCGCCGGGAGGCCGACCGCGAAAAGATGTATGCCGACCTGCTGCGCGCCGTGTCTCACGACATCCGCACGCCGCTGACCGGTATCGTGGGCGCCACCAACGTTCTGCTGGAGCAGGACGGCGGACTGACGCAGGAGCAGCGCCAGCAGCTGCTGCGATCCACCAACGAGGACGCCCAGTGGCTCATCCGCATTGTAGAGAATTTGCTGTCCATCACACGCATAAGCTCTGAGGAGGCTAAGGTCAAGAAAGAGCCGGAGCCGGCGGAGGAGGTCATCGAGTCCGCCGTGGCCAAGACCCACAAGCACTACCCGGAGGTGGATATCCGTGTCCATCTGCCGGATGAGCTGATGATGGTGCCCATGGATCCCCTGCTGATGGAGCAGGTACTGGTGAACCTGATGGAGAACGCCGTCATCCACGGCGAGACCCACCATATCGACGTGACCCTGTCCAGCGAGGGCAACTGCGCGGTGTTCACTGTGGCGGACGACGGCCGCGGCATTCCCCAGCACCTGCTGCCTCGGCTGTTCGACGGCTCCGCCCGCAGCGACCGCAGCAGTGACGGCAAGCGCAGCATGGGAATTGGTCTGTCCGTGTGCCGCACCATTGTGCTGGCCCACGGCGGTGTGATACGGGGAGACAACAGACAGGAGGGCGGCGCGGTATTTACCGTGACCCTGCCCATGAAAGGAGAAAACGATGAAGATTAAAGACAAAGTCCTGATCGTGGAGGATGAGCAGTCCATCAGCAACTTTATCTCCATGATCCTCACCGCCAACGGCTTCGACACCATCATTGTCCGCACCGGCGAGGAGGCCCTGACCATGATCGCCTCCCATTGCCCGGACATGATCGTCCTGGACCTGGGCCTGCCCGATATGGACGGCATGGAGGTGCTGAAATCTGTCCGCAAGTGGTCCAATCTGCCGGTGGTGGTGGTTTCTGCCCGCAACCACGAGCACGACAAGGTGGAGGCCCTGGATTACGGCGCCGACGACTATCTGGTCAAGCCTTTCGGCACCTCCGAACTGCTGGCCCGCATCCGCACCGCCATCCGCCACACCCGCACCACCCTTTCCAACACCCAGATCGCCCAGTCCGGCAAGTTCGTCACCGGCGATCTGACCATCGACTATGATAAGCACCAGGTGCTGATGAACGGCGAGAACGCCGGATTGACCGTCAATGAGTACAAGATCGTGGCCCTGCTGGGCAAGTACGCCGGCAAGGTCCTGACCTACGACTTCATTATCCGGGAGCTGTGGGGGCCCAAGGCCAAGACCGACAATCAGATCCTCCGGGTAAATATGGCCAACATCCGCCGCAAGATCGAGCCTACCCCCGGCAACCCCCAATACATCTTCACTGAGGTGGGCGTCGGCTACCGTATGCGCGAGGGAGACTGATACATACCGAGAAGAAAAGACCGCCTGCGGGCGGTCTTTTTCATATGCGGGGTGTTTCTTTTGGAGAAAATATCTGCCGACACGAACCGACGTTTTACGGAAATTTTATAATGTACGGATAAAGAAAAACCGCATTTCCGCTGTCACCGTGTTAAGAAACGCCTGCCTGTATTTACAGGGCGGTTTTTTCGCAGTAAGATACAAACACGCCCGCCGCGGCGCGGCGGGGGAAACTTGTAAGGAGAGAAAACAATGGAAGAAAGAAAAGGCTTTGGATCCAATTTCGGATTCCTGATGGCCGCGGTCGGCTCGGCGGTCGGCCTGGGCAACATCTGGGGCTTCCCCAATAAGATGGGCGCCTGCGGCGGCTTCACGTTCCTCATCATTTACCTCATTTTGGCTGTTTGCTGCGGCTTCATCGTCATGGTGGGCGAGCTGGCCATTGGTCGTAAGACAGGCAAGGGCGCTGTGGCAGCATATAAGGCCCTTAGCAAGAAGTTCAGCTGGATGGGCTGGATGGGCATCCTGTCCGCGTTCTTCATCCTGTTCTTCTACTGCGCTCTGGGCGGCTACTGCATTAAGTATGTGGTGCTCAATGTAGGCGACCTGTTCGGCGCGGGCTTTGGCGCCAGTGCCATCGCCGCCGCGTCGGCGGACGCGGCCAGCGCCTCTCTGGGCGACGCGGTGTTCGGCGCCTTCATGTCCAGCACCACCGAGGCCATTATCTATGGCTTGATTTTCGTGGTGCTGACTATGCTTATCGTTCTCGGCGGCGTCGGCGGCGGCATCGAGAAGGTCTGCTCCGTGGGTATGCCTGCCCTGTTCGTGGCTCTGCTGATCTGCATCATCCGCGCCTGCACGCTGGACGGTGTGGACACCACCGTGCAGGTGCTCCAGGCGGACGGCTCCCTGGTGGAGCACGTGATCCACGGCAGCGCCCTGGATGGCTTGAAGTACATGTTTGCCCCCGGCTGGGCTACTGAAAATGGATACTATGTTCCCGCCTCCGCCGTCATCGATGGTGTGAAAATGTCCGCGGTGGAGATCAACGGCGTCATGCAGCGCATCGTGACCTTCAAGCAGGAGACACCCGACGTCCTGACCGTGCTGGCTACCGCCGGCGGCCAGATGTTCTTCTCCCTGTCCCTGGGTATGGGCGCCATGATCACCTACGGCTCCTATCTGCAGAAGAAGGAGAACATCCAGAAGAACGCGCTGCTGATCGTGGTCATGGATACGATGGTGGCTCTGATGGCCGGCCTGTGCGTGCTGCCCGGTCGCTTCGCTCTGGATCCCTCCGGCGCAGTGGGTGGCCCGTCCCTGCTGTTCGTCACCATGCAGAACGTGTTTAGCCGCATGGGCGGCCTCGGCCCCATCTTCGGCATCCTGTTCTATCTGCTGGTGGTCTTTGCCGCTATCTCCTCCTCTATCTCCCTGCTGGAGGTCATCGTGGCCCACTTTGTCGACAAGGCCCGCGACGAGGGCAAGGGCGACAAGCGCAAGAGCTATACCCTCATCGCCGCCGCCTGTGTGGGCCTGGGCTGCATCCTGGTCTGCGCTGACCGTCTGGGTGCCAGCAGCTTCTCGCCTGCGGAATTGCTGAACATTGCAAATCCCAAGACCTGGGCTGCCGACTGGCTGGACTTCTGGGATGCGCTGTCCGAGGGCGTTATGATGCCGCTGGGCGCGCTGCTGATGTCTCTGATGATCGGCTGGGAGATCGGCCCCGAGTTCGTCAAGGAAGAGACGGAGCAGTCCGGTCATGCTATGGGCAGCTACGGCTTCTTCAAGGTCTGCGTCAAGTTCATCACGCCGCTGATCATGGTCCTCATCCTGTACGGTCAGATAAAGGAATTCTTCCTGTAAAGTCTCTTGACGAATTGTTAATAAACAAACTCTTACTTAACAGAGGGGACGCCGGTGCCGCCGCACCGGCGTCTCTTTTTGCGTCCGCGGACCCGGAAAGACTTGTGCCGCCTGCCGTAAAAAGCACACGATGCTGTGTTTGCCGCCCGGTTTCTCTTGTAAAAACGACGAAAACGGAGTTCACAATTTGTTAAAATAATGGAATATGACGTTAAGAACTTGACAATATCTTGGCGTGACGGTATGATACAGGAGGTTGGCGGGGCAGATACGCTGTTTCGCCGGCTGATGGTATTCACCACCAATTTGTGAGGAGGTAAATCACACACATGGAAAAGAAAAGCACCAAAATAGCGTATTTCGTAGCGCTGGGTGTTTTCATTGTCCTGCTGGTCATCCTGGGGATCCAGTTTAAGGGCAAGGAAAACCCCGTCTTCGTCGGCGACGGCGCGTTCTACACCACCGGCGACGGCGTGTTCCTGGATGGCATCCAGCGGACCGTGGACGACAGCGAGGGCTCTAAGTATGCGCTGGACGGCTCCTACTATGTGAGCCCCGAGGCCGGCACCTACTTCGAGCTGTCTGAGGATGGCAACACCATCGTCGGCGCCGACGGTACCGAGTACGTCAAGTCCGAAGAGAAGTCCAAGGACGTCAACGGCGTGGAGTACACCACCTATGAGGAGAAGGTCTACTCTGAGACTCCGTTTGCCGGCACCTTCTGGTCCCTGCTGCCCCCCATCGTGGCCATCGTGCTGGCCCTGATCAGCAAGGAAGTGTATTCTTCCCTGTTCCTGGGCTGCCTGGTCGGCGCGCTGCTGTACACCCAGTTCGCTCCCTGGGATACCATCGTGACCCTGGTGGGTGCCGATTACGGTATCATCTCCGTGCTGGCTGACAGCGGCAACATGGGTATTATCGTGTTCCTGGTCACCCTGGGCATCATGGTGGACCTGATGAACAAGGGCGGCGGCTCCGAGGCCTTCGGCCGCTGGGCCAAGAAGACCGTTCACACCCGCTGCGGCGCGCAGCTGCTGACCATGCTGTTGGGCGTGCTGATCTTCGTGGACGACTACTTCAACTGCCTGACCGTGGGCGCCGTTATGCGTCCCGTCACCGAGTCCCACAAGATCTCCCGTGCCAAGCTGGCCTATGTCATCGACTCCACCGCGGCACCCGTCTGCATGATCGCCCCGGTGTCCTCCTGGGCCGCCGCCGTTTCCGGCTACGTGCAGTCCCCCAGCATCAACGGCATTGAGCTGTTCCTGAAGCAGATCCCCTGGAACTACTACTGCCTGCTGACTCTGCTGATGATCGTGGTCATCTCCGTGCTGAACATCGACTACGGTTCCATGCTGACCCATGAGTACAACGCCCAGGTCAAGGACGACCTGTTCACCACCCCCGAGCGTCCCTTCGCCGGTGCCGACGACTATGAGGCTCCCAGCAAGGGCAAGTCCTCCGTGCTGGACCTGCTGGTGCCCGTGATCGTCCTGATCGCTGTCTGCATCATCTCTCTGGTCTACTCCGGCGGTTACTTCGATGGCGGCATGACCTTCATGGAGGCCTTCTCCGCTGCCGAGGCCGGTCCGGCGCTGGCCATCGGCGGTCTGATCGGCTGCGTGTTCACGTTCCTCTACTTCTGGCTGCGCGGCGCCATCGGCTTCGAGAAGTCCTTTGAGTCCGTGCCCCAGGGCTTCATCCAGATGATCGCCCCCATCCTGATCCTGACCTTCGCCTGGACCCTGTGCTCCTTCACCCGCTTTGCCATGTACTCCGCTGACTTCGTCAGCAATGCTATGGCCAACGTTGGTGATCTGCGTATGTTCCTGCCCGCCATCATCTTCATCATCGGCGCGGCTATCGGCTTCGCCACCGGTACCTCTTGGGGCACCATCGGCATCATGGCTCCCATCGTCGTCTCCGTGTTCAACTACGACGTGGAGCCCATACTGTGCACCATCGGTCTGGCGGCTGCCTGCTCCGGCGGCGTTATGGGCGACCACTGCTCCCCCATCTCCGACACCACCATCATGGCTTCCGCCGGTGCCCACTGCTACCACCTGAACCACGTGTTCACCCAGATCCCTTATGCGCTGACCGTGGCTGGTGTGTCCTTCGTCAGCTTCATCCTGGCCGGCCTGATCCAGAACGTGTTTGTCAACCTGCTGATCGCTGTGGTGCTGATGGTCGGTACTCTGCTGGTCATCCGCGCCATCGTTGCCAAGAAGCACGCTGGCATTTTCCAGGAAATGGCCGAGGCCGACAAGGCTCTTGCCAAGTAAGCTATACCCCACCTAATAAAAAGAAAGCCCTCCGTTGGGGGCTTTCTTTTTTTGCGTATACTATGTCGATATATCGCTATAAATGCCGGTAATATTGGCTAAAATAAACATATATTTCCAAAAAAGGAGGGGAGAAGCGCGCTAAGAAACTGTAAAGGTTTATAATAATGTCATAAATATTCCGAAAAATGGCCGCTAAATTGGATAAAAGGGAGAAAAACCGGTTCATAATTTGTTCAAAATTACCCACTCCCGGCTTTGCTGAAATGTTGACAATCTGCCAGGAAAACGTTAGGATGGTGGCACCAATTTGTGAGGAGGTAAATCACACACATGGAAAAGAGAAGCACCAAAATAGCGTATTTCGTAGCGCTGGGTATCTTCATTGTCCTGCTGGTCATCCTGGGCCTGCAGTTCAAGGGCAAGGAGAACCCTGTCTTCGTCGGCGGCGGCGCGTTCTACACCACCGGTGACGGCGTGTTCCTGGATGGCATCCTGAAGACCGCGGACGACAGCGAGGGCTCTAAGTATGCGCTGGACGGCTCCTACTATGTGAGCCCCGAGGCCGGCACCTACTTCGAGCTGTCTGAGGATGGCAACACCATCGTCGGCGCCGACGGTACCGAGTACGTCAAGTCCGAAGAGAAGTCCAAGGACGTCAACGGCGTGGAGTACACCACCTATGAGGAGAAGGTCTACTCTGAGACTCCGTTTGCCGGCACCTTCTGGTCCCTGCTGCCCCCCATCGTGGCCATCGTGCTGGCCCTGATCAGCAAGGAAGTGTATTCTTCCCTGTTCCTGGGCTGCCTGGTCGGCGCGCTGCTGTACACCCAGTTCGCTCCCTGGGATACCATCGTGACCCTGGTGGGTGCCGATTACGGTATCATCTCCGTGCTGGCTGACAGCGGCAACATGGGTATTATCGTGTTCCTGGTCACCCTGGGCATCATGGTGGACCTGATGAACAAGGGCGGCGGCTCCGAGGCCTTCGGCCGCTGGGCCAAGAAGACCGTTCACACCCGCTGCGGCGCGCAGCTGCTGACCATGCTGTTGGGCGTGCTGATCTTCGTGGACGACTACTTCAACTGCCTGACCGTGGGCGCCGTTATGCGTCCCGTCACCGAGTCCCACAAGATCTCCCGTGCCAAGCTGGCCTATGTCATCGACTCCACCGCGGCACCCGTCTGCATGATCGCCCCGGTGTCCTCCTGGGCCGCCGCCGTTTCCGGCTACGTGCAGTCCCCCAGCATCAACGGCATTGAGCTGTTCCTGAAGCAGATCCCCTGGAACTACTACTGCCTGCTGACTCTGCTGATGATCGTGGTCATCTCCGTGCTGAACATCGACTACGGTTCCATGCTGACCCATGAGTACAACGCCCAGGTCAAGGACGACCTGTTCACCACCCCCGAGCGTCCCTTCGCCGGTGCCGACGACTATGAGGCTCCCAGCAAGGGCAAGTCCTCCGTGCTGGACCTGCTGGTGCCCGTGATCGTCCTGATCGCTGTCTGCATCATCTCTCTGGTCTACTCCGGCGGTTACTTCGATGGCGGCATGACCTTCATGGAGGCCTTCTCCGCTGCCGAGGCCGGTCCGGCGCTGGCCATCGGCGGTCTGATCGGCTGCGTGTTCACGTTCCTCTACTTCTGGCTGCGCGGCGCCATCGGCTTCGAGAAGTCCTTTGAGTCCGTGCCCCAGGGCTTCATCCAGATGATCGCCCCCATCCTGATCCTGACCTTCGCCTGGACCCTGTGCTCCTTCACCCGCTTTGCCATGTACTCCGCTGACTTCGTCAGCAATGCTATGGCCAACGTTGGTGATCTGCGTATGTTCCTGCCCGCCATCATCTTCATCATCGGCGCGGCTATCGGCTTCGCCACCGGTACCTCTTGGGGCACCATCGGCATCATGGCTCCCATCGTCGTCTCCGTGTTCAACTACGACGTGGAGCCCATACTGTGCACCATCGGTCTGGCGGCTGCCTGCTCCGGCGGCGTTATGGGCGACCACTGCTCCCCCATCTCCGACACCACCATCATGGCTTCCGCCGGTGCCCACTGCTACCACCTGAACCACGTGTTCACCCAGATCCCTTATGCGCTGACCGTGGCTGGTGTGTCCTTCGTCAGCTTCATCCTGGCCGGCCTGATCCAGAACGTGTTTGTCAACCTGCTGATCGCTGTGGCCCTGATGGTCGGTACGCTGTTGGTCATCCGCGCCATCGTTGCCAAGAAGCACGCCGGCATCTTCGCCGAAATGGCCGAAGCCAACAAGGCTCTTGCCAAGTAAGTACATACTCCAGCAAAAAAAGAGACCGCTTCGGCGGTCTCTTTTTTGCGTGCAGGGCAGGGGAGGGCACCTCGTATCGGCGGCGGACAGCAAAAGCTGTCCGCCGCGGGAATTTTGCGAAAAGATGTGACAAACCGCAACGAATGTGGTACAATGTCCCTATTGAGTATATAGGAGGTGTCGCTGTGCGGCAATATCCCCAATTAGAGATCGATCTTTCTCTGCTGCAAAGCAATGCCCGGGCGGTGATCTCCCGCTGCAATGCCGCGGGTATCTGCGTCTGCGGTGTTATCAAGGGTGCGGATGGCCTGCCGGAGATCGCCCGGACGCTGCGTGCTGCCGGTGCCGCAGAGTTGGGCACCAGCCGCCTGGAGCAGGTGGCCAAATGCCGTGCCGCCGGTGTGCCCGGCCCCTGGCTCCTGATCCGAATCCCCGGTCTGACGGAGCTGCCGGACGTGGTCGCTTTGTGCGACACGTCCCTGCAAAGCGAGTGGGCCACCCTGATGGCGCTGGAGGAGGAGTGTCTCCGTCAGAGCAGGACCCACCGCGTCATCGTGATGGCCGACTTGGGCGACCTGCGTGAGGGCTTCTGGGACAAGGATGAGCTGGTGGACGTCTGCCAGCGGGTGGAGCAGGACCTGCCCCATGTACACTTGGCCGGTATCGGTGTTAACCTGTCCTGCTACGGCTCCACTAAGCCCACCCCGGACAAGATGAACGAGCTGGTCGCTTTGGCTCACCGGGTGGAGGCGCGTATCGGCCGATCGCTGGAGGTCGTCTCCGGCGGCGCTACCAGCTCCTTTACGCTGGTCCATTGGGGCACCATGCCCGCCGGTATCAACCACCTCCGAATCGGCGAGGGTATCCTGCTGGGCAAGGATTTGCAGGTGGACTGGGGCATCCGCGACATGGATTACCTCCGCATGGACACCTTTACCCTCCGGGCCGAGGTGGTGGAGGTCAAGGACAAGCCCACCTATCCCATCGGCGAGCTGGCCATCGATGCCTTCGGCCGCAAGCCTACCTATGTGGACCGCGGTGTCCGCCGCCGCGCCCTCCTGGCCCTGGGCCGGGCCGACGTGGGCGACCTGGAGAGCCTGCTCCCCCGCGAACCGGGGCTGACGGTGATCGGCGGATCCTCCGACCACTGCATCGTGGACGTGGAGGACTGCCCCCGCCGTCTGCAAGTGGGCGATATCGTGGAATTCTCGCTGTGCTACAGCCATATGCTGTACGCCACATCACGGAGCGATATGCGGCTCCTATTCAAACATCAACAGGAGGAAGCGTAAGACAATGGGAGATTTAGGGATTTTGATCATCGGCGTCGTGGACACGTTTTTTGCCTTTTTTGTGGTGGCGCCCATGATGCTGCAGGCGGCCAGCCTGTTTGGCGTACAGAAGCAGTTTGCTAAGGCCATGGTCCAGGAGGGCGTCGTCAAGCAGGAGGACGTGGACCGCATCCATCCCAAGAAGCAGATCGCCGGCGTGGTGATCTCACTGATCATGCTGGCGGTGCTGGCGTTTACCTGTGCCAAGGCCTCCCCCTGGGGCTATATCTGCGGCGGCGTGGGTCTGGTGGTGGGCCTGCTGAAGTACCGCGCCATCGTCCAGTACAACAGCGAAACGGTCAAGCGCTTCAAGAACACCTATAAGGACGAGATGGATGTGGCCAAGTTCAACAAGTTCGTGGAGACGCATTTCTGATAAGTTCAAGCGAATAAAAACCTCCCCGGCACTATGCGCCGGGGAGGTTTTTATTCGCTTTTTTCGATGGTGCCGCCGCCCAGTACCTCGTCGCCGTCATACAGCACCACCGCCTGCCCGGCAGTGATGGCCCGCTGGGGCTGATCGAACACCACCCGCAGTTCGTCGCCCGGCAGGGGATAGGCGATGCAGGGGGTCTCCACCTGGCTGTATCGCGTCTTGGCGGCGCACCGCACCGGCGCCGCCGGTATCTGGCCGCTGATCCAGTTTACGTGGGAAGCCAGCAGGGAGGAGGCATACAGCGCCGAATCGTCTCCCAGCACGATGGCGTTGTGCACCTGATCCTTCTCCAGCACATATACGTGCCGCCCCACCGCCACGCCAAGGCCCTTTCCCTGGCCGATGGTATAGCAGGGCAGGCCCCGGTGCCGTCCCAGCACGCGGCCCGCTTCGTCCAGGAAGGCTCCCGGCGTCAGTGTCAGCCCCTGCCGCTGCAGAAAGGTCACATAGTCCCCGTCCGGCACGAAGCAGATGTCCTGGCTGTCGCCCTTGTCGGCGTTGTCCAGCCCCGCCGCCCGGGCCTTGTCACGGATAGCCGGCTTGTCATAGTCTCCCACCGGCAGCAGCAGATGGGCCAGCTGGTGCTGCGTCAGCTGATACAGCACATAGCTCTGGTCCTTCCGCCGTTCCGCACCCCGCAGCAGGCGGTATCTGCCGCTTTCCGCGTCATAGGCCACCCGGGCGTAGTGCCCCGTGGCGATATAGTCGTAGCCAAGCGTCAGTGCCCGGTCCAGCAGGGCGCCGAATTTCAGCTCCCGGTTACAGTCGATGCACGGATTGGGCGTCCGTCCGGCCGCGTATTCCGCCGTAAACCTGTCCATTACGCACCGGCGGAAGCGGTCTGTCTCGTTGAATACATAGAACCGCATCCCTAGCCGTGTGGCCGCCTGCCGTGCGTCCTCGGCATCGTCGGCAGAGCAGCAGCGGCTGTCCTCGTTAGGGGCCAGCTTCAGCATGGCGCCGTCACAGTCGTAGCCCTGCTGCACCAGCAGTGCCGCCGCAGCGGAGCTGTCCACGCCGCCGGACATGGCCACCAGAACCTTTTTCTTGCGCATACGATCGTTCTCCGTAGTCTATGTCTCCCGCGCCCGCATGGGGCGTATGCGCCGCCATTCAGCGGCGGCGCATACTTTCGGGAAAATGTGGAAAGCTATCGGGCGAAGAGCGCCATAGCAGGCAGGGGCGCGTCCCTGCCGTGCCGCGGCGGCCCTCCGCCCGACAGCGTGTTTTTATTCGTCCAGATGCTTTGCCAGGAATGCCTCGTCGGGCAGCGCGTCCGCCAGCTCCAGCAGTACCCGCTGGAAGCCGCCGGTATAGTCCTCGATGTTCTCGCCCAGCGTCCCCAAAGCCCGTACCATCGGCAGCGCGATGGTGGCAGTGGTGCCCTGGCCCTCCCGGCTGTTCAGCAGCAGCTGCCCGCCGTGCAGCCGCGCGATCTGATGTGCCAGGGGCAGTCCCAGCCCCACGCCGCCGGCGACATAGTCCAGGGTCATGGGCCGCATATGCCAGCGAAACAGCATTTCCTGCCGGTCGGCAGGAATGCCGCAGCCGGTATCCTTCACCTTGATGAGCACATGGGGCTTCTGCACGGCCAGCGTCACCGTCACCTTTCCACCGGCGGAGCAGGCCTTCAGCGCGTTGGACAGCAGCTGCCACAGGGCCTGGCTCAGCCACGGCTCATTGACGGCGGTGATGGCGTAGCGTTCCTCGCACACCATCTCCAGCTGTACGCCCTTCAGCTCGAAGGGGACCTCCGCCTCCCGGATGATCTCGTCCAGCCACACCTTCAGGTCCGTGTTTTCGGTGGGCAGCAGCTCCTTGCGGTTCAGCATAGAGGCGGACTCCAGGTTCTTTGCCAGCCGCAGCAACCGGAAATAGCCATGGTAGAGCATGGCGGCGTTCGCGTCCAGTATCGGATCCTCGTCCCGTTCATCGGCGGGGGCCAGCTTCTGCATCCCGTAGTAGATATTGCCCAGTGCGGACCGTATCTGCATCGCCACCAGCGGCAGCCGCTCCATGTATACCTTTTCCTGCTGTGCCTGTTCCATGAGACCAGCCTCCTTCTGTTGTCAGCATACCAGTTTCCCGGCGCCATCAACCGTGCCAACTTCTGTCAGCTTGTTCACATCATATCAAATGCGGTGCAAGAATACAAGATTTTTATCAAATTTCCGCGAAACGAAAAAAAGTTTCAAAAAAGGCTTGCATTTTGCGGAACAACTGCATATAATTCTAAACATACCATACATTTAGGATATTCCATCAGAGAGGAAGATGTTTTATGAGCATTAAAGTCGGTATCAATGGTTTTGGCCGTATCGGCCGTATGGTCATGCGCTGCTGCATGGATCACCCCAACATCGAAATCGTGGGCGTTAACGACCTGTGCCCCGCCGATTACCTGGCCTATATGCTGAAGTTTGACACCATGCACGGCAAGTTCAAGGGTGAAGTTTCCTCCGAGGGCAACAACATCGTTGTCAACGGCAAGGCCATCCCCGTGTTTGCTGAGCGTGACCCCGCCAACCTGCCCTGGGCCAAGGTCGGCGCCGAGTACGTTATCGAGTCCACCGGCCTGTTCCTGACCAAGGAGAAGGCCGCCGGCCACATCGCCGCGGGTGCC
>OLOQ01001489.1_pt1 | contig 22313 bp, 22 predicted proteins | sample 1673101 | NCBI WGS metagenome assembly OLOQ01 (sample SAMEA3136754, study PRJEB25190) | human gut metagenome | biome: human gut; feature: human-associated habitat; material: faeces | place: Austria | collected 2013 | reverse complement strand
AGGTTTATTTCGCGTGCAAACAGTGCGCTTGAATTGCGCTCTTTCTCGAAATTTTTGCCCGGCAGGGATGACGCAGCTGGGTTGGGCGCAATTATGAGGGGGAGCCCTAACAAACAATTGACATTCAGAAACTGTTGTGGTAAAATAAGCAAGAAAATTCATGCGCTCCCGACGCTGAAATAGGATGAAAAATCCTTATTCCCGCAGAGAACGCCAAGAACACCATGCATTGGAAAAAACACCGGCTGCAAGAAGTGCGGCGCACGGAAGGAGCATTTGGAGATGTCGGAAACAACGGTGCATCAATCGGCGACATCCACGCGCGAGCAGATTTGGCTCAATCGTGAGCAGGTGCGCAAGGAAAAAACGGTTTATCGGGCACTGAAGCGCGCGCAGGATATTTTCTTCTCCCTGCTGGCTTTGATTGTGCTTTCGCCGCTGCTGCTGATTGTGGCGATTGCGATTGTCATTGATGACCCGAAAGGCTCGCCGGTTTTCACGCAGGTGCGCAGCGGGCTGGACGGCAAGGAGTTCCGCATCCACAAATTCCGCTCTATGTGCGTCGATGCCGAGGCAAAGCTGGCGGATTTGAAGCTCCATACGGAAATGAACGGCCCGATTTTCAAGCAGAAGGATGACCCGCGCATCACCCGCGTCGGGCATTTCATCCGCAAGTGCGGCATCGACGAGCTGCCTCAGCTGTGGGATATCCTCGTCGGCAGCATGAGCATCGTCGGTCCGCGTCCGCCGCTGCCCTGCGAGGTCGCGGAGTATACGGACTACGAGCGCCAGCGCCTGTACGTCCGCCCAGGGCTGACCTGCATCTGGCAGATTCAGCCGCACCGCAATGACATCACGTTCGACGAGTGGATGGACATGGACAGCGCTACATCCGCGACCGCAGTTTCTGGCTGGACTGGAAGCTGATTTTCGGCACAGTGTGGACGGTTTTCGCGGGGACGGGCGAGTAAGAAGCGAATATGCCATCGAAACCGCGTAAATATGCTGCCAACCGAGAAAAGTTGTGCCGGATGCTTTGGCGCTGTCACGATACGCAGAATGCAGAATGAATCGGGCTGTACGTCTGGGAGATTCCGCTGCTGAAATTCCGCACGATGTGCATCAGCAGATCGTAGATGACGGCATCATTCAGCGATTCGCAGCGCGCCGAGTGGAAGCGGAATTGCAAGCTGTGGGATGATCCGCGGGTGAAGCGGGCAGGGCACATCCTCCGCCGAATGGGACTCGACGAGCAACACGGTAGACAGGCAGAATCTCGCTAAGATGATTCGGGTCATGATGAACGGAAAGCATGAGCCATAGGAAGCGTGCGTGCAGTCGGTGTCACCACGCTTTTTCCTTTCCAAGGAGGGGCGGTCGCACATGTGGTATGTCATGCAAGTCAGGACGGGCAACGAATTCTACATGAAGCAGCAGTGCGAACGGATGATCAGCCCGGAAGCAGCGGAGAAGATTTTCATCCCGCTGACGGAGCGAAAAGTACAGCGAAACCACGAGTGGCGCCTGGAAAAATTCCCGCTTTTCGCGGGGTACGTCTTCGTGATTTCGGAGCAGGTTGAGCTGTTCCAGACGGAAATGCGGCGGCTGTACGGCTTCAAGCGTCTGCTTGGTGCAGACGGCGAAATCGTCCCCTTGACGACGGCGGAAGTGACGTTCATGGAGGGCCTCGGCGGCAAAGAGCAGATCGTCGGCATGTCCGAGGGCTTCATCGAGAATGACAAGGTCGTCATCACGTCCGGTCCGCTGGTCGGGCGCGAGGGGCTCATCCGCAAAATCGACCGTCACAAGCGCAAGGCGTTTATCGAAATCGAAATGTTCGGGCGTCCGCAGAAGGTCGAGATGGGCGTCGAAATCCTATGGAAGCGTTGAAAAGAAGTCAGCCGTCCGCATGCAAGGCGACTTCTTCGTGTCACGGCGGCAAGAAGATTGACAAGAGGATGTCACTTCTGGTCGGGAAGATGAAAATAACGACTTTCCAGATTCGGTAAAACATCTAATAATATGGGAAGAAACGCAAAAAAACAGGAATTTCACTTGCCAAATAACGGCGAATATGCTATAATCAAAGAGCTTGAAGGCGCATCGCGCCCGAAGGCAGACTGCTTCGTCACAGCTTGCGCAAGAAGCGCCCAGAACCGAACGGTTCGCAAAAACTTCTTAGGAGGTGTACGCAGGAAACCGGACGGACAAACCCTTGCGGACTCAAATCGTCGCCTTGCCGCGTTTGAGACCAACAGGCGTCATGACGGGTTGAAAGTCTGCCTTGCAAAAGGCGGAACGGCGGAGCATACCCAAAAATGGACACGACAAAACGGCTCGCTTGGCGGCGGGCTTTTTTTCGTGGAAAAGTTGGGGGAATAACCACAGTGCAATAGATCATCCGCTATGGATGGTGAATACACTGTTTTGATATAGATTGCTTGGCTTAATATGAGCCTTCCATATAAGTAAGATGAATTTCAGGAGAATATGAATTATGAAAAAGAACTATAAATTGCGGTTGCTGGTACCGGTTATGTTGGTTTGTCGATTGCGACCCTGCTTTCTCAGCACCATCAGGTGACAGCTGTGGATATTATTCCGGAAAAGGTGGACATGATTAACAACCGTAAGGCCTCGATTCAGGATGACTATATCGAGAAGCATCTCGCAGAAAAAGAACTGAACCTGACCGCAACTCTGGATGCAAAGGCTGCATACTCTGATGCAGACTTTGTTGTTATAGCGGCCCCTACGAATGTCTACCCTAAATTTTCAGTCGCATTTTCATGAGTAAAACGGCGGTGTAGTTATCATCAATCTTATGCCATTTATAGTCCGATAAATCACCCTTTTCCCCCCTCTAAAAACCTATATTTCTGCGAAAACTTTGGGTCGAAGCTAGTGGGTGATGATAACCTCATTTTTCATGCGGTATATAGGATAACGGTCGAAAATGAGGAGAGGGGAAAAAAGTTATCTTTCCGGGAGAGTTTGGGGTAGAGGATAGCAGGAGATGATAAGCTCATTTTTCTGGGATGGTATAGGGTGAGAAAGATAGAAGATGTACAAGTTTTACAAATCAATGAAGATGATTATTGAAGGTGATTGGAATAAATGAACAAATCATCAGCAGAGAACGACCTCGACAATAAATGAAATTGTTTTGATGGTTAGAGGGAATTTGGGCCGAAAAGATGGTCGAGAGGGTAGAGGACGATGAGAGCGATGGGATGCAGAGAATGGTTCAGATGATATACACATCATGGTAGGTCTACCCTATAAGAATACGGATAAATTCAGTTTGGATGATTCCGCGCTGTGGGAAATAGATGAGGATGTTATAGCAAGATGAGAACGTCATCCATAATGATAACCACAGCGATTAAACATAGATAAATACATTTCCAGCTTGACCGACGTTTTCGATCTCGCTAGGACAGACAAGGAGAAGAATGATGAAGAATTACACGATTGCAGTTGCTGGCACTGGTTATGTTGGCTTGAGTATTGCCACACTGCTCTCACAGCACCATAAAGTATATGCTGTGGATATCATCCCGGAAAAAGTGGAACTGATCAACAGCCGGAAGTCACCGATTCAGGATGAGTATATTGAAAAGTATCTGGCTGAGAAGAAGCTGGATCTGACCGCAACGCTGGACGCTAAACTCGCCTACAGCAATGCGGACTTTGTTGTTATTGCGGCTCCTACTAACTACGACAGCCAGAAGAACTTTTTTGACACATCTGCAGTCGAGGCTGTGATCAAGCTAGTCATGGAATATAACCCGAATGCGATTATGGTCATCAAGTCAACGATTCCGGTTGGATATACCAAGAGCATCCGAGAAAAGACGGGCAGCAAGAATATCATCTTCAGCCCTGAATTCTTGAGAGAATCTAAAGCACTTTACGATAACTTGTATCCCAGCCGCATCATCGTGGGCACGGATATGGAGGATGAGCGTCTAGTGGAGGCGGCTCATGAGTTCGCTGCACTCCTCCAGGAAGGTGCAATTAAGGAGAACATCGACACGCTGTTCATGGGCTTCACTGAGGCTGAGGCGGTCAAGCTGTTCGCCAATACATATTTGGCTCTGCGTGTCTCCTATTTCAACGAGCTGGACACTTATGCTGAGATGAAGGGACTGAATACCCAGCAGATTATCAATGGCGTGTGCCTCGATCCGCGCATTGGTACGCACTATAACAATCCGAGCTTTGGATATGGTGGTTACTGCCTGCCCAAAGACACCAAGCAGCTGCTGGCCAATTACGAGGATGTACCGGAGAATCTGATCGAAGCTATTGTGGAAAGCAATAGGACGAGAAAGGATTTCATCGCTGACCGTGTGCTGAAAATGGCTGGATATTACGGATACGAAGAAGATAACCAGTACAGCAAGAGCAAAGAGAAGCCTGCGACGGTTGGTGTGTACCGGCTGACGATGAAGTCCAACAGTGATAACTTCCGTCAGAGCAGCATTCAGGGTGTCATGAAGCGGATCAAGGCGAAGGGCGCTACTGTGGTCATCTATGAGCCGACGCTGAAAGACGGTGAGACCTTCTTTGGTTCAGTCGTGGTTAATGACTTGGAGAAGTTTAAGAGCATGAGCGATGCGATTATCGCCAATCGATATGACAAGTGTTTGGATGACGTGAAAGAGAAGGTTTATACACGCGATATTTTCCAGCGTGACTGATCGGGAGAATGAAAAACACAGAGGAAGGAGATGCAGAGATGGAAAAGAAAAAGCTGCTGATCTATGCACACTATTACATACCGGATACTGCATCAACTGGTCAGATTCTCCGTGAACTCGCGGAAGGAATGCTGGACAAGTTTGATATTACCGTTATCTGCGTGGTTCCATCTTATCTCGGAACCATTGAGGATAAGTATAAAACTCAAAAATACTACGAAGAAAACATCAACGGAGTAAAGGTGCTGCGCATCCGAGTGCCGGAATTCAGTAAAACCAATAAGAAGAGTCGCATCAAAAACATTGTTTCCTATTTCTTTGGGGCTATGACGGCGACCTTTAAGGTTGGGAAGATGGATTATGTTTTTTCCATTTCGCAGCCGCCCATATTAGGCGGCTTGCTTGGTGTATGGGGGAAATGGGTGAAACATGCCAAGTATATCTACAATATCCAGGATTTTAATCCTGAACAGGTTCTTGCAGTCGGATATAGTAAAAGCAAGCTCATCACAGACGCGATGATGTGGTTTGACAAATTTAGCTGTAAGAGGAGCGATCTGATTATCACAGTCGGACGCGATCTGGTGGAGACTGTTGAGAAACGTTTTTCAGGCAAGAAGGTTCCCAAGACTGTGATGATCAACAACTGGATCGACGAAAAGGAAATCTACCCGCTTGAACCAGAGAATGAAAAGGTTATCGCTTTCAAGAGAAAGTATGGGCTTGATGGCAAGTTCGTCATCATGTACTCCGGCAATATCGGTTTGTACTACGACTTGGAAAAGCTCATCAAGGTAATGAAGCAGTTCCGCAAGGGTTACACGCTCACAGGTGTGTATGAGGAAGGACCCAAGACCAAAGATGGGCGAGAGGTTGTATTTGCATTTGTAGGTGCTGGTTCGGTTCTGGACAAGCTGGTGCTGTACAGTAAAAAGCATCACTTTGAAAACATTGTGTTTATTCCGTATCAGGACAAAGCGGATCTCATCTATAGCCTGAATGCAGGTGACGTCCACTGGTGTGTCAATGCCAAGGGCATTAAAGGAGTTTCTTGCCCATCGAAAGCATACGGCATTATGGCAGCTGGGAAAGCGATAATCGGTGTTCTGGAAAGCGGAACTGAGGTCAGAGGACTGATCGAGGAGTGTAACTGCGGTAGATGCTGTGAGCCGGGAGATTATGTTGAAGTGGCGGATATTATCCGTTGGTACATAGAGAATGCGGATAACACTGAAGTAAAGCAGATGGGCATGAACGGACGCAAGTATCTGGAAGAAAAACTGACCAGAGATGTGAGCGTGCAGAGGTATGCCGAGGAGATATTGGAACTGTAAAGGAGGCGAGAGGGTATGAACAGTAACTGGTTTAAGCTGGTTATGAAGATGACGAAAGTTGAATATGGAAAGAACCTCTTGCTGAAGGGTGTTCCGATTATTTTCAATAAAGGTGGTGCCAGGCTGAAGATTGGCGATAATGTCACGGTGAAGAGCAGCTTCCTCAGCAATCTGGTTGGTCTTTACAGCCGGACAATTATTGTTACCCGTGCCCCGGGGGCCGAGATTGAAATTGGTGATAACGTAGGAATAAGTGGCGCTACGATCTATGCTAGAAAGAAGATAAGTATAGGAGAAAACACCTGCATCGGTGGAAATTGTAAGATTCTGGACAATGACTTCCACCCCATTGAGGCAGAGACAAGGAATAAACTGCTGCGAGATGAAAACGGCGGTGACAGTGATCTGGTGCCGAGCAGAGAGATTGTTATAGGAAAGAACTGCTTCATTGGCTGCAATTCAATAATACTGAAAGGCACAGTGCTGGGCGATGGTTGTGTTGTCGGTGCTGGTGCTGTGGTATGTGGGAAGTTTGAAGATAATTGTGTGATTGCAGGCAATCCAGCGAGGGTTATTAAGAGGCTGGAGGGCAATGGCAGATGAAATACTTTGCAATCCTTACTATTCTTATTTTCGGTTTCTATCTGCTCGGCTTTGTAAAAAGACCAGAAAAGTTTCAGTGGATGGATAGGAACTATACAACAGTAATTAAAGGCTTTGCGATTCTGACTGTTGTTTGGGCGCATTGCGGTGCGAGACTTGGCGTGGGTGGAATTCAATTCATTGCAGGAATTGGTGTGGCATTGTTCCTAATTTGCTCCGGCTATGGGCTGGAAATATCTTATGAGAAGAATGGCTTGAAAGGTTTCTGGAAGAAGCGATTGTTAGGTGTGTGTCTGCCGTTCTGGGTGGTCGAGTTTATTGGGCTTTTAGCTTCAGGAACATTTTCCGTCAAAACCTATCTGCTTGATTTCTGTTTTTGGAAACCAGCAACAGGATATGGATGGTTCATGGGATATATCGTCATTTGTTATCTGATTTTCTACACGGTAAAAAGATTTGTTACAGATAACAAGATGCAAATGATGACTTTGCTCGGTGTCTTTGCCGTCTGGTTTGTTCTGGAGTCTGCGTTTTTTGCAAATCCAAATATGCCGTTTCTTCAAGCAAGGCAGATGCTGTCCTTCCCGTGCGGCGTATTGCTTGCAACGAACAAAGAAAAAATTGAGAATGCGTTGACAAAAACGAAAAGTGTTCTGATTTTAACGGGGGGGGGTATAACATGCCTTCTCTTTATGGCAGTAACACAGTTGCAATCAATTAAAGATCTGCCTTACCTGGTATCAAATGCTATGGCTTTATTGACCTGTCTGCCGATGGCGATTGGCGTTATAGCATTTGGAAAAGCATTTAGTGTAATTGTTGAAAACAGAATGTTGGCGCTGACCGGAACGATTTCATATGAAATCTATCTGGTTCATGCGTTTACTTTAAGAATGGTAGAACCCTCGATAATATCAATTCTAGTCTTTGTAGTTGTTACTGTTACTTTATCGTATGTAACGTATCTCACGATAGGAAAGATAAAAAATGGCAAATTTAACGATTATTATCCTCACAAAAAATGAGGAACAAAACCTAGAAAAGTGCGTTGTATCCTTTAAAGGTGTTGCACAGCGTATTGTGATTGTTGACTCTTACTCGACGGATAATACAGTTGAGCTGGCCAAATCACTAGGAGCGGAAGTCTATGAGCATCCGTTTGAAAACCATGCTGCGCAGTTTAACTGGGCACTCGATAATGTCAATCTCCAGACAGAGTGGGTGATGAAGGTTGATGCGGATGAAGAATTCACACCGGAGCTTGCTGATGAGATCGGCGAAAAACTGGATAAACTTCCGCCTAATGTAAATGGTGTTATTCTCCGGCGAAGGGTCTACTTCATGGGAAAGTGGCTCAAACATGGAGGTAAATATCCAGAACTGTTACTGAGAATTTTCCGTGTGGGTTATGGAATGTCCGAGATGAAGCTGATGGATGAGCATCTTATTGTTACAGATGGAGATGTCGTTACATTCAAAAATGATTTTTCTGACAACAACAATAAGTCTCTTGAATGGTGGATCAATAAACATAACTGGTATTCTAATAAGGAAGTGCTGGATCAGCAGGCGAAATCGGATGCTTTGAACGGTGAGGAATCTGTAGAAGAAACTTCAACTTCTATGCAGGCCAAAGTAAAGCGATTCGTGAAGAATCATGGGTACTACAGCTTGCCGAAGTTTTTTAGAGCACACTTGTATTTTATTTACAGATATTACTTCAGATTAGGCTTTTTAGATGGAACAGAAGGAAAGATATATACATTCTTGCAGGCATACTGGTATCGCTATTTGGTAGATGCCAAGCTGTATGAGTGTGAGAAGTTAGGAGTAAAGATGGAAAAGCAAGGAGCTTTAAAAGATTGAGAATGGGTGAAATAGATGGAAAAAAGAAGTGTTTTGATTTTAAATGGGCAATATGCACCCGGATATAAGGGCGGTGGTCCCATTCAGTCCTGCATTAACATGGTTGAAAATTTGTATGAGCAGATTGATTTTTATGTTCTTTGCGCAGATAGGGATTATAAGGAAACTGTACCATACAGTGATGTGCAGATTAACCAGTGGAATGAAGTGGGTCACGCAAAGGTGTATTATCTTAGCCCTGATAAGCAGGACTTAAAAGGTTTTGAAGAAGTGATCAACAGCATCGATTATGATGTAATGTACCTGAATGGCTTTTTCTCTCCTATTTTCACTATTCGTCCACTACTTCTCCGCCGTATGGGAAAGCTTAAGAAGAAGCCTGTAATTTTAACACCGCGAGGTGATTTTACAGGTGGTTGTGAAAATAAGAAATTAAAGAAGTACTCCTATATTTACCTGGTAAAATTACTTGGCTTGTATAGCGGGCTTCTGTGGCATGCAACAAGTGAAATTGAAGAGCGCGACATAAAGCATAAATTTGCAAAAGCAAACGTGTTTACTGTTCCCAATTTGCCAGCAAAGTTTATTCCGAAAAAGCCTTGCATCTCAAAAAAACCGAGTGAGCTGAGATTGGTATTCGTCTCCAGAATTTTTCCGAAAAAGAATATTAAGTATGCACTTGAGGTACTGAGTAAAATCACTGAAGGAAATGTTTTTTTTGACATTTACGGACCAATGGAAGATAAGAGCTATTGGGCTGAGTGTGAAGAAATCATGAAAAAGATGCCTGATAATGTCAGGGTGAAGTATTGTGGTGAGGCAGAACATAAGGATATTCCACATATTTTTGAACAATACCATGCTTTCTTCTTTCCTACACTGGGTGAGAATTATGGTCATGTAATTGTTGAAGCAATGATGAATAACTGCCTTTGCATTTTGAGCAAAGGAGTAACTCCTTGGGATGATTATATTGAGTATTTGAATATAGGCGCAAAATTGAGCGAGCAGGAGAAGTTTATTGAGATTATAAATAGACTGGTCAAGGCAAATCAGGAAGACATTAATAAAATGCTCGAGTTTAATAATACATATATAGATCAAAAAACAAATTCTGGGAAAGATTTGAATTTGTATAGAAAGATGCTAGGAAAATGAGAAGAATATTATATCTGAATAACTTCATGACGGAAAAAGTTGTCAAGTGTCGAAAAAACCATACCATATTTTCACAGCCTGCAAACAATAAAGTTTCTGGAATTACCGAGGCGCTTACAGCAAATGATTGTGAGGTTAAAATATTATCGAGTGGTCTTGTTAATGGAAAAAGCGGAAAATTCTATAAAAAATTGGAGGACAGGGCATTAAATGTGGATATTATATATTGCTCTATTATTGATTTTCCGCTGATAAATACAATTAGTTCGATTTTCTTTATGTATAATCAGATAAAGAAAGAGAACGCAACGAGAAAAGTAGATAATATTATTTTTTACAACTACAAACCAGAAGTTGCATGGGCTGCGTGGTTGGCAAAGAAAAGGCTTCATATTCCAATTACGGTTGAATATGAAGATGGGTATTCACACGTTGGTGAAATTCACGGACTAAAGGCATGGATTTTCAATTTTACGGAAGAAAAAGTGAAAAAAAGTGTCGATTCAGCTATTTTGGTCAATTCACACTTAAAGAAGTATTATTCTGTACCGAGTGTCGTTGTGAGAGGAATAGTAAATAACGAATTCTTCAGAAAATGTAAGGAATATAAAAAAGAAAAGAATGAAAAGCCAACGATTTTGTATTCAGGAGGACTTGATGAAGAACGTGGCATTGGAGTATTTCTTGAGTCCTTGAAGTACAATGATATGGATTGCTGCGTTATTGTGAGCGGAAAAGGAAATATTGAGAGCGATGATCCAAGAGTGGATTTTAAGGGATTTATTCCGTATGAAGAAGTGCAGAAGTTAATGATGCAGAGCGACGTTCTAGTTCAATGTCAGCTATCGAAAAATACATTTGCGAAAGCTTCATTTCCATCAAAACTATTTGAATATATTGCAACTGGAAATATGATCGTTTCCTCAGACATTGACGAGGTTAAATCGTTTGCCGGCGAGGCATTTGCTTATTATGAAGACGATGACCCTGAAAAGCTGGCGGAGGCAATAAAGAGCCTATATAGCGAAAAAGGTAAAATGAAAAATAAAATAGATGCTCTATGTGAGTATAATCTACCTAATAAAGTTGGAAAGCTTATTTTATCCATTTTATAAAGAGGGAGTAGAAATGTTTTTAGTAAGTAGTATCAAAAATAGACTCGATAACATAATAAATATCATTGCGCTAAAAAAATATCATGTACGGATTGGAAAAAAAACACAGTTTCATGGAATTGTTTCGACATCGGGAGGAGGAACTATTGAAATTGGTAACAACTGTACAATTAGTTCTGGAAAAAGAGCAAACCCTATTGGCGGAGATGTAAGGTGTGTCTTTAACTTTGGAACGCATGGAAAGATTGTTATCGGCAATAAATGCGGATTGTCAAATGTTACGATTGTTGCTAACAAAGAGGTAGTTTTGGAAGATAATGTTCTTATTGGCGGAGGAGTAAAACTCTATGATACAGATTTTCATTCGATTCGATACAGCGATCGTGTAAATCCAGAAGGAGATAAGAACATCAAATGTGGATCGATTATCATTCATGAAGGCGCATTTATCGGTGCTCATTCGATTATTTTGAAGGGTGTAAGCATCGGACGTCATTCTGTCATAGGTGCTGGCTCTGTTGTAACAAAATCGGTGCCGGATGGGGAAATTTGGGCGGGCAACCCGGCAAAATATGTAAAAGATGTACCGAATGAATGATAAGGAGAAACAAAATAAATGAAAGATATATTAATAATCTATCCGAGTATGATGAAAGGAGGAAGTACTACCAGTCTCCTATCTATTTTACGTTTGTTAGATCAAAATGAATACAATGTAGATATACTTTTTTTTAATGAATTGGGGCCTTTGCATGATGAATTGCCTGCATATGTAAATGTGCTGCCATTTGCATGCAAGTATGATTCTCGGAAGAAAATCCGGTATAGGAAATTGTTATCCTTGAGAAGCAATTTAACATATTTAAGAGGAAAGCTTGCATCAGCTAAATCAGGTCAGGCCATTACGGGACAACAATTGATTCAACATGATACAGTTAGATTGTGCCGCAAAGTAGAAAAGAAATATGATATAGCGATTTCTTTTTTGGAACTATGGTCCATGTATTACTTGGTAGATAATGTCAAAGCCGAGAAAAAAATAGCATGGATTCATTTTGATTATGTTGCTGCGAAATTTAGGGGGAAGTATGACAGAAAGGTATTCTCTAATATAGATAATATTGTCTTTGTATCTGATGAATGTCTTAAAAAGTTCCAGCAGGCCGTACCACAATTCGCATCTAAAGCAATATGTATAGAGAATATTTTAATTTCAGACACCATACGAGCAAAAGCGATGCAAAGTGTTGATTTTGAAATCGAAAAGGATAGATTGAATTTGGTAACCACATGTAGAATTTCATTCTATCATAAGGGAATAGACAGGGCTTTAAATGCTTTAATTCGGTTAAAAAGCCAAGGCGCTCTGAACGGTATTAGATGGTACATTATCGGAGATGGACAGGATTTTGATCAACTGAGCTTAATAATTGAAAAGGAAGGATTACAAGATGTCGTTATTCCTTTGGGGTACAAAGCGAATCCATTTCCTTATATGGCAAAATGCGACGTATTCTTTTTGCCATCTAGATTTGAAGGAAAGCCAATGGCTGTTACTGAAGCAATGATGCTTGGTTTAGTACCAGTAGTCACAAATTATGCATCTGCTGAGGGTCAAGTAGAAAATAATGTGGATGGTCTGATTTTGGACAATACAGACGAAGCAGTATATTACGGAATTAAAGAAATGATAAACAACCCGAGTAAAGTTATGGATATGAAAAGAGTTGTTGAATCCAGAGACTATTCAAATTCGTTCGAAATGGAAAGAGTCTTACAGCTTTTTAATTAGTAAAAAAGGAGCATTCCTGTTAAGTAACAAATAACCGGTTTGCAAAAAATGAGTGCCTACCATAGAATAATGATTGTTAACTTGGCGGTTAATAAAAATCATTGTTCAGAGGAGACACCCACAAATGAATTATAAGCAGAATGAGAAAATCAATCAAGTAAAAGAATCAACTTTGGTAGTAGGAATCGATATCGGAAGTACCACACAGTATGCGAGAGCGTTTGACTGGAGGGGCATCGAACTCGGGAAAGTCTTTCCATTCAGCAACAGCAGAGAAGGCTTTGAATCCTTCAAAGCATGGATGCAGCGTTTACAGGACAAGTACAAGAAGTCAGATGTGATAGTCGGTATCGAGCCAACAGGTCATTACTGGTTTGACCTTGGCGCTTATCTTGAGGATGAGGGCATCCTCCTGGTTATGGTTAACCCTTATGCGGTAAAGCAGACCAAGGAACTGGATGACAACAGCCAAAGCAAGAATGACAGAAAGGATCCGAAGGTAATCGCAAAGCTGGTTACCGAAGGCCGTTATTCTGCACCGTATACACCGGATGGTGTGTATGCTGATTTAAGAATTATGGTGGCCAATCGTAAGAGACTCATCAGGGAGATTACCCAGATCAAAAACAGATTTGCCAGATGGTTCGCCATATATTTCCCCGAGTACGCAGATGTGTTTGGGGATTATGAAGCACAGAGCAGTATGCTGCTTCTAAAGAACGCCTGTACTCCGGAAGCAATCGTGGAACTTGGAGCTGAAAAAATCAATCAAATCTGGCGTGATGCAAAGTTAAGAGCTGTCGGTATGAAAAGGGCAACGACCCTGTGTGAGACAGCAAAACGAAGCATTGGCTTAAAGAAAGGCTCTTCAGCAGCCAAGTATGAAATGAAACTGTTGCTCGAGGATTACGAATACAAAAAGGCACAGCTTGACGCCGTTATGGAGGAGATAGAAAGTTTGTGTAAAAAGATACCCGAAAGCGAGCAGATGCTTGCCATCAAAGGTATTGGAGTAATCACGGTAGCCGGATTTCTGGCTGAGGTGGGTGATGTGAGGCGTTTCGAATCACCCAGACAGATACAAAAGCTGGCAGGGCTCTCATTGCGGGAGAATAGCTCTGGAAAGCATAAAGGACAGACGACCATAAGTAAAAGAGGTCGGAGTAAGCTACGAGCAGTACTGTTCAATGCAGTAATTCCGTTGATAGCGAAGAACCCGGAGTTCCGGTCATTGCATGAGTATTACACAACCAGAGCGAACAATCCGCTAAAGAAAAAGCAATCCGTGATTGCCATCAGCTGTAAGCTGATACGAGTCTTCTATGCAATCCTGTCAAATGGAGTAACCTATGATCCGCAGAAGATGCTTTCTGACATTCATAGGCCGTCACAGGCAGCATAAGAAGGAAGCTGTGAGATTCAGGGAGACGTCCACCGTAAGGTGCTGAATGGAACAGGAAGCATTACAAAAACATAGAGAGCCGAAGTCAGATTTTTTTCCATCAGAGCACAGACTCAGCGAAGGAGCATCATGACGCCCCTTTATGGGTAAGCAGAACGAAGGAATTAAGGACCCTAAAGTAAAGGTGATCCCGTATGACATGGGAGGTTAGGCTGCCGTAAGGAGTTGGGGATAAGAAAGGCCAATCATAGCAAAATAAGATGACGTCTTGTTTTGTGTACCCAAACATCCTGATATCCATGATTTTGGGCCTAGGGGAATGGCATAGACTTAGATAACATCTCTATGAAAAAAAGAAAATGTAAGAAAAAGCGAGTTAACAAGAGAAAAACAAAGATTATTATGGGAGGTTGAGATATGATCGCAGTTAGTCGATACTATGGATATTTCATGAATCTTTTGCGTGTCCTTTTATTGAAAATGAGAAATCCTTGTATGAATATTTCGTGCATCCAAAGATTTCGAGGAAAAGTAATTCTGAATATAAAGAAGGAAGCATCCGTTATTCTTGGAAGAAATATTGAGTCTAATAATTCTCTTTATATTAAGGCTGTGAATGGTGAATTACAAATAGGAGATGCTTGTTTTTTTAATAATAATGTATCAATAACGGCGATGAATAAGGTGTGGATTGGGAATAAATGCACTTTCGGCAATAATGTTGTAATAGTTGATCATGATCATGACATAAATGCAGGAAGGGGATTTTCGGTTGGAGAGGTGTATATTGGTGAGAATGTTTGGGTGGGAGCAAATGTAGTGATATTGAAGGATACCTATATAGGGAATAATGCAGTGATTGGAGCAGGAAGTGTAGTAAAAGGGAGAATACCGGAAAACTCGATTTGTGTGGCTAAAGGGAGCTTAGCACAAATTGTGGGATATAGAAAAGAAGGAGAGAATTAATGTCGGTAGATCAGATTTTGACAAATGTACTGTTGATATCGGTTTGCTTTTTAGCATTCCTTTTTAGAAATTCAAAAAAAGGATTAAGAAATAGTTTATTCTTGTCTGCTATTTTATTGGCATATTTCGCATTTCACTTCTCACCATCTCAAGATATGGATTTAGCACATCATTTTGTCTCAGTAAACCTGTTAAAGAACTCGGGGCGTTTTTTTGACAGTACACAAATTGATGTTCTACCAGGGTTTAGATCATTACTCTTAATCGTATCAAAGCTATCAAGTGTACATTATTTACCGGCTATAGTTGCCTTTCTTACATATGGGGTAACATTTTACATTGTTTACGATTATGCAAATTCAAATGATAGACGCTGTGAAGTTTGGATTGCAATAACACTTTTCTGTTTTACATTAAGTTATATTGGAACAATAAGCAATGTGAGAAACACAATGAGTGTGACCCTGTGTATCTTTGCCTTATATCTCGAATTACAAAAAAGAAAAAATAAAATTATATGTTGGTTGATGATGCTTTTTGCGGCAAGTATTCATCCAGCAGTAACCATTTTTATTTTCATCAGATTATTATTGGTAATTTATACGAAATATACAAAACAAGTAATAATGCTAGGCCTAGTCGTTTTCCCTCTGCTATTACAGTATATTGTCGTTGCGGGACTTAACCCAACATCTCACGACATTCCGCAGATTAGTGGCTTTATCTCAGTTCCATATATTTCTTATTTGATTGAGAAAATACAGATGTATATATTCGAAGCAAGCGAATTTAATGTAAGAAGATATTATGTTTGTTTGCTTCAACTTCTTATGTTTACATACATTATTGTAAGATATAGAAAGAAAAATAGTGGGGGGCTTGGGAAATGGGATGATTTTGTATTATGTGTATTGATTTTCACATACGCCATTATAGGGAAATATATTCTCCTAACAAGAATGAACAATGCACTATTGCTACTTTGTTGTCCATATATTATATCTGAAATTAGAATTGAAAGTGAGAATGGACTTGTAATAAATAGGTTTGCAGGTCTTTGCATTATGTTTGGTATAGTAATGCTTTTAGTCCATAATTTTTATTCTGGTTTCTACTATGCTGCAAACTATATATGGTGAGGTGAGATATGATGAAGAATAAAATTTTGATATCAGTAATAGTCCCTGTGTACCAAGTCGAAGCCTATTTGGAGCAGTGTTTAAATAGTATTCTGCCACAACTAAAGGATAACATGGAATTGATCCTGGTTGATGATGGTTCAAAAGATAATTCTGGGGAAATATGTGATTCTTATTCTAAAAGGGATGATAAAATTATTGTAATACATAAGGACAATGGTGGATTAATGTCGGCTTGGCTAGCTGGAGTTAATGTTGCTAGAGGTGAGTACACGGTATTTGTTGATAGCGATGATTGGATAAGTCCGAATATGATAGAGGATTTCCTGACAGTATATTCAAAATTTAATCCGGATATTATATGTTGCAATTTTTTGAAAGAATATGCAGATCATAGTGTTAAAGATGTGCACCCAATTGAATGTGGCTATTATTCAAAGGACAAAATTGTTCAAGAGATTTTCCCTAAATTGATTAATGATGGAGAATATTTGAGCCGAGGAATTAGAATTTGCCGTTGGGCTAAGATGATAAAAACGAGAATAATAATAGATTGTGTGAAATACTGTAATCTTGATATTACAATAGGTGAAGATTTGAATATTATGTTTCCTGTGATTGTAAATGCTCAAAGTATTTATATAATGCGTGATTCTTTCAATTATCACTATCGGAGTAATTCCGAATCAATCATGGGAACTTGTTCACCAGTCATGTGGAAACAGATAATAAAATTATATACCACATTAAAGGTTATTAATGAGGATTATCGCAAGGAGTTTGATTTTACGTACCAAATTGATAGGAATTTATCGGATTTGATACTATTTGTTGCGTATAAAGAACTATCAAGTGAAAACGACAAACTAGAAAATATAAAGGGGATACTTGCGACAGATGAGTATAAAATAGTTAGGCCATATCTTAGTATGCGAGAATATGGATTTACAAGAAATGGCGTTCTTGCGGTATGTCTCCGTATCCATAGAATGCCTCTATTTCGTATATATAGAAGATTGTTAATTCATGGTAGAAGAGGTGCAAGATAGTGGGGCTAAAAAAAAGAATTCAAGTGGTAAGTAGGGAATTAAACGAATTTGTTGAGGCTAAGAAAAAAGCATCATACTATAAAAATTTGTACGATGTTTCTGGTGAACATCGAATGTATTTTTTGGGATCAGCAGATTATTCTAACATAGGAGATCTGGCCATTTCAGAAGCTATAAAGGATTTTCATAAAAGGTATTTTTCAGAATATGTATTGGTTGATGTTCCCCTAAATTGTTTTTTTGAGAGCTTTTTTGCCCTGAAACAAGTTATTCATAAGAATGATGTGATTATTCTTCAAGGTGGCGGCAATTTAGGGAATTTGTATTCCTTAACTGAGAAAAACAGAAGAATGGTTATAAGTGCATTTAAAGACAATAGAATAATTTTATTTCCTCAAACATGCTTATTCACCAATGATGAAAAAGGAAAAAAAGAGTTTAAAAAAACATATACAATTTACTCTCGGAATCCTAATTTGATTCTGTTATCCAGAGAAGAAAGAACTCAAAAGATTTTTGATAAATACTTTGCAAATCGGTCACATATGTATCCGGATATTGTTTTTAATTACAATGTAGCACATATGGACAACGTATATCGAGAAGGAATCTTAACATGTTTTCGAGCTGATAAAGAAACCGATTTGGATACTAAGGAAAAAAAGAGAATTATAGAATTGGCGAAAAGCATGGGGATAGTAAGAGAAATTGATAATATCACGGAAGAAAAAGATATTTTTTTAAATAGGCGACGCATTGTTGACAATCAGTTAAAAAAAATATCGCAATGTTCTTTGCTCATAACCGACAGACTTCATGGAATGATTTTTGCGGCGATTACTGGAACACCTTGTATTGTGTTTGGTAATTCAAATCACAAAATTAGGAGCATTTATAATTTGTTACGAGAACTTCCATATATTACTTTCTGTACTTGTGAGGATAATATAAAGGATAAAATACAGGAAATGCTTGAATTAAAAGAACATAGTTTTAATGGCTATTTTAATTCTGATTTTGCGAATATGGCCAAATTCATTGCAGAATAAAGGAGAACACAGTTTTGAACAATCGAACAGAAAATGCCAATAAAAACATACGAACAGGATTTTTAAATAAAGTAATAATCCTACTGCTCACATTTGTGAGTCGTAGATTATTTGTTCAGTTTATAGGTGTCGAGTATTTAGGAATCAATGGGTTGTTTTCTAATATTTTATCATTGCTGTCTATGGCTGACTTGGGATTCGGAGTAGCGATGGCTTACAGCTACTATAAACCGCTTGCAGAAAAAGATGAGGATAAAATTGCGGCATTAATAGGCTTTTATAAAAAAATATATAATATTATTGCTATTACAGTTGCTATCATAGGTGTTTGTCTGCTCCCGTTTCTGAAGTATATCATAAACCTTGATCGCGAAATACCCAATATACATATTTATTATATTGTGGCACTTGCAAATACAGTAGCTTCGTATCTAATGGTTTACAAGCAGACAGTTATTAGCGCTGATCAAAAAAGCTACATTGTGAATAAACTAAATATTTATGTGACAATAGTGAAGATAGCAATGCAATGCGTAGCTATTGTTACACTGAACAGTTTTCTTGTTTACACTATATTGGAAGTGGTTGGCACACTCACAAATAATATTATCGTTACAAAAACAGCAGACAAATACTATCCATATATAAATAAAAAGGTTGAATTGGGCAATAAAGAAAGAACTGATATCTTTGCCAACATGAAGTCAGTTTTTCTTTATAAATTTGCTAGCAGTATTATGGGTGGGACAGATAGTATCATCATGTCCAAAATTGTGGGAACACTTGCTGTTGGGTTTTATTCGAATTATCTTACAATTACAAATCAATTAACAAGTTTCATACACATATTGTTTTCTTCATTAACTGCGGGTATTGGAAACCTGATTGTGGAAAATGATAAAGATAAGAATTATGAAGTATTCAAAACGGTTCAAATGATTAGCCATTGGATTAGCGGAATTGTTGCCTTGGGTGTTTACTTGCTAATTGATGATTGTATTACTCTTTGGTTGGGAGAACAATACGTAATGGGAGGTACGATGACTGTAGCTATTGCAATCAACCTGTACTTTACTATTGCAATGCAACCTATTTGGTCATATAGAGAAGCAGCAGGCCTATATAATAAGACAAAGTATATTATGGTAGGAACTGCTATTGTGAATATTGTTCTATCAATTTTGATGGGAACTAAATATGGTGCATCAGGTATTATTGTTGCGACAGTTATCTCTAGACTGGTAACATACTTCTGGTATGAGCCTTCACTAATATATTCTATGTATTTCAAAAAAAATGTTTCTGAGTATTATTTGGATTACATAAAAAGTATCGTTATGATTATATTCGGAGCAATTGTATTACAAGCTATTGAATCAAGGTTTCCGACTACTAATTGGTTTATATGGTGTCTTAAAGGGGTAATAATTGTTTTATTTGAGTCAATTTTGTTTTTGTTGAGATACTATAAACAACCTGAATTTTCTATTTTTATGCTAAAAATTCGAAAGCTATATTCAAAAGTTCTTCGAAAATGAGTAATTGTTCGTAGGATTCGCTATTATGCGCTGCTTTTTGAAAGTCTGAAATTATTATCCTGATAAGACTCATAATTTGATTTCGGACATTAGGAAGGAGAAGATGGAATGAAGATTGCTTTTATTCACCCTTTGAAGCATCATGTGTACTATAGTATGGCAGGGGCAATAGGTGAAGATAGAGATGTTGTAGGCTTATTTGGCTATTATTACAAAGGTGATTTGATAGATAAGATTTTAATGAAAACCAAGTATAAATCATTGATCAGTGGCTATAAATATTCCAAAATTGACCACAATGTTAAGACTAGTGTATGGATTAAGACTTTATTTTTGTTATATAAGGTTAACCCTGAAAAGTTTGAGAAGTTTTATTTTTCTCAGTTTGAAAAGTGGGTAATAAAAAATCTGCGCAATGTTGATTGTATTCATGTTTTGCAGGATTATTGCAATGAAGTAATAAGGTATGCCAAAAACCGAGGAATCAGAATCGTTTATGAACAGATTATCGCATATGATACACAACAGTTTATAGACAAGAAGACATGTGTTGACTCTGACACAAAATTATTGCGACAAAAAGAAAACTTCGATATGGCAGACTATATTCTGATGGCATCTGGATTTGTAAAAGAATCTATAGAAAATCACTACCGCAATGTATATTCAAATAAATACCATATTATTCCTTATGGTGCAAGTGTGGAGGCATTCCACTATAGAAAGCGGCATAGAAAATCGGATGAACCATTGAAATTGCTTTCTGTAGCAAATATTTCAAAGCGTAAGGGAACGGATTATTTGATTGAGGCTTTGAAATGTTTTGATTCTTCAAAGGTTTATTTGACAATGATTGGATTGCCAGATGAGAGTGGGAAACAGATGGTGCAGGAAATAAATAAAGTGGACTCTGTTTCCTACGTTGGACGAGTTCCTCATAGTAAGATCAATGAATTTTTCTATTCCAATGATGTCTTTATTCTTCCCTCTTTGGCAGAAGGTTCATCTTTGAGTGTGTATGAGGCTATTGCATCAGGTATGCCGTGCATTGTTACTAATAATGTTGGCAGTATTATTACTCATATGAAAGATGGGATAGTGATACCATCCAAAGATACGCAGGCAATTGTTGGAGCGATAGACAAAATTTATAATGAGCCTGGATTATTGGAATTCATGAGTGAACAAACAAAAAATACTATAGCTGAGTTTACATGGGATAAATATGAGAAAAAAATAGCCGACTTTTATCGTGAAAATATTGTTTAAAAGAGAAGATTATCCTGATAATGGGATTACAATAAATGTGGTTCTTGTAAGAGGCAGATAATATGATGGGTGTTGATAAATCGAAACGCATAGATTGGATAGATGTAGCAAAAGCTTTGGCGATTATATTTGTAGTATTTGGCCATGCATCCAAGAAAATAAGTTGGGTTCAACCAGATTTTATTGTATATACAATATATTCTTTTCACATGGCACTTTTCTTTGTTTTGAGCGGATGGACGTTTAAATACAAGGAAAATCTAACAGAAATAAAATCAACGTGTTGCATTAAGGTAAAAAGGCTTGGGGGGGGGTATTTGCTTTATGGAGGCCTTAATCTGATATATAATATAGCAGTAAGAATCTTCAATCATACTGCAATTAGTGGTGAAGAAATAATTGGGACACTGTTATTGACTAAACAATCAATTATTAGTGAAATTTGGTTTCTTCCAACTTTGTTGCTTTCTGAAATTCTGGTGATGTATATATGGTATTTCATGCGTTCATTAAACAGAACAATGTTCTGTTTGGCTATTGTTACAGCAGTGGGGATATGGATTAATGACGTTGTAAACGTACAACTCCCTTTTAATCTATATTGTGTCCCAATGGCATCGCTATGTATTGGCTTCGGCATTGAGCTGCGGCAGTGGGCAGCAAGGCGTGTAAATAGCTTGAATTCGGTGAAGATAATTATTTTGGCTGGGAGCGTGTTGATAGCAGGGAATTGGATAAATTTGAAAGTATTAGGTAGTCCTGAGGTGGCATTTTGGTGCGCTAATTATGGAAATATTATAATGTTTTTTGTCAACGCAATCTCAGGAATACTGCTTGTTATTGGCATTTCAAAGATAATATCAAATTGCAGGTTATTGCAGCAAATAGGTAGAAGAACGTTGGAGATATACGGATGCCATTACATAGTTCTTTCAATTGCTATAAAAATTGTAAACCGTTTACAACTACAGAACTTGTTTTTGAGTATTATCTTTTTGGTAGTTCTTTCATTCGTTATTGCTTTCAGCATAACAAGGGTCTCAGAATTTGCTGCTGTTTTTCTTGAAAACCGGAAAAAGTTAATAAAATAACACGTGGATTCAAGCGGTGTTTCCATCTAAGGGCGCTTATTCCGGTAGGTGTAAATCCATTCAAATAAGCTATTAGCCCCAGCATTTGAATCGAGTTTTGAGTGTATGGATGTAGGAAAGGACAAGGTGAACCAATTATGCAATCTAATCTCTTTACATCTTCACCTTCCGTCCAATCCTCGCGTATCCTTTACACCCCATCACCTTTTGCCAGATCCTCGCTGCTTCATCTTCAG
>OLOQ01001483.1_pt1 | contig 22380 bp, 18 predicted proteins | sample 1673101 | NCBI WGS metagenome assembly OLOQ01 (sample SAMEA3136754, study PRJEB25190) | human gut metagenome | biome: human gut; feature: human-associated habitat; material: faeces | place: Austria | collected 2013 | reverse complement strand
TACACAGTGGAGCAGGTGCGCACCCGCTATCTGCTGAAATATATGGATTGGCTCCGCTCCGAAGCACAGCGTCTTGAAATCCGTGATGCCGACCTCACCACAGCCGAACGCCGCCGCCTCGACCGCCTCCGTTCCGACATCGAAGAGTGCGAGGAATACCACGAGCGTCTGCAAGTGGTAGCCGAACAAGCCATCCCCATCGACCTCGACAACGGCATCCCCGCCAACCACGCCCTCTTCGGCGACATCCTCACCAAACTGAAATAACTCTATTCTATTGTATGAGTCAGAAAGAGAAGGACATAAAAAGGTTAATCAAGCATATTGCTAAGGAGGACGTAGTTCCTTTCTTAGGCTCCGGCTTTTCATTAAAGGCCGGTGCCCCAAGCGTGTGGAAACTGAAGGAGGCGATTGTTGAAGATGGTGGACCGGATTTTGCTGAAGAGATTGGCGATTTGAAAAAAATATCTTTGGCCGAACTATCTGAGAAGCATATAGAGTACAATGGCGGAAGCCGTAATGCTCTTTTGGCTCTTTTGAAAAAATTATTTGAATTGCAACCCAAAGAGCTTTCTGATCATGAATATCTAAGGCGAATACCTCATTTCAGAACACTCTATACCACGAATTATGAGACGTTTATTGAGATGGCATATCCTGTGTCAGAGCTTCTTGTAGTCAACTCAAATGAATCATACACTTTCGTAGGTTCAAAGCAAATAACCCTATACAAGATACATGGAGATCTGAGTACACTCAGTTCGCCAGATAGTGTGGTAATTTCAACAACTGATTACAAAGAGTATTTCAAAGGTAAACGCTTTGAACATCTATGGACACAATTCAAGACTGATGCAGGAAAGAGTACACTTCTTTTCATCGGGTACAGTCTTGAAGATCCCAATATACTTAATATAATCAAGAATGTCCGGAGCTTGTCCGGAGGCTCTGCGAAAGAATGGTTCTTGATTGCACCCGGTCTTAATGAATCCAAAGCGAGACAGTTAAAAAAACTTGGCGTGACTTATATAGACGCTAAGGCGGAGGAAATATTGCCACAGATTTTGGAGTCGCTTAAAGATACTGTAGATAAAGACTATAGACATAAACTTGTAAGCACTGAAACTTACAGTCGTTTTTGCGAAATAAACGGTCAGTTTAGGCCCCAGACTATTGTTGGCACTGAAGAAAATAAAGTTGCGCAATACAATCCCGTTGAAGGGACCGCATTTCACCATCAGTTACAGATGAAACTGAGAGCGCAATTAGATTTGAATAATCCTTCTGCTTACACCTCGTTTATGCCTTTTGGTGATACTTTCATCAAGATACCCGCTATCTGTGTGCCCAGTTCACAGATGAACGACTTTGTTCATAGATTAAACGGCATCTCAATGGCACATAAGGAAGATATTTCCAATGTGTTGATTGGACCGGCTACAGATTCCTTGAAATGGACTCTTCGCCAAAGATCAATCCACATGAAGGAAAAGGTGAAGGGTTGTCGGTATAAATTAGGCGATTTTACACATATAAAGCTCCAAACACCTTTGTATGTTATTCACATGTTCGAGTCAGCACCAAATGAATTGCGTGTTGAATTTGATTTTAATGAAAAAGTCTCATCGGTTAGAGAAGCACTAAGATGGATTGACTTCCTGATAGTGTCATCGCAGGAGAAGACATTAGAATTTGAAGGTATAAAAATAACGACCCGTGACAATTTAGATAATTTGTTGCTGGAGTTATCGAAAATCAAGATGTACTTTGAAATCCTTAATGAATTGGAACAGGAGTACGATATTGATTTTGATAATATTGAGAGTTATAATGAGAGAAACCTGACTAAAGCTGTAATGGTTCTTAGTTACTATTCCAAAACAGCGATTAGTCATACGATAGACAAGGACGGTCATTTCGTGTTCCATGTTGACGAGTCTCGGCTCAATGGCACAATCCCAATCATGAGAGAAGCAAATCTTATGATGACACGCAACGATAAGCTCGGCAAGGTAGTATTGTGCGGAAGGACGTTCTCGTTTAATTACATGATAACCATTTACAATGACATTACACTCACAAAATGCGAGCCAGTAGCTGATAGTGAGAGCCTATATCTGACGGACTTTAAGGCTTCGACAGATACAGAGGAAATCCTCGTTGTGGACCATTTACCTGATTTTTACAGGGGAGGTATGGGTAATCGCGAAGAGGAGGGTGTCGCCTTGTATTACAAACCCGGCGAACGTGAGAAATACGGTGTTCCGGAACCTGTAATGATGGTGCCGTTTCCCTCTGTCCCTGAAACATCAGAGGATTCGGCAATAGCGATGTAATGATATATGATACGGAAAAAGTAATGGCTATAACAAGAAAGGATCAGCAACTCTTTGATGAACTCCATGCTAAGCGAAGCAAGCAGGCGGAGGTTCTTGATGACTTTGCAATGCGAGGCATCAAGCAAAGCGTTGTGGATATGTATAATCAAAAGGCTCATTTCATATATGAGCTTTTACAGAACGCAGATGATGCGCGTGCCAGCGAAGTCACATTTGAACTATACCCTAAGAAGCTTGTCTTCCGTCATAATGGCACGGAACGATTCACTGTTTCAGAAGACAGAGAAGATGCTATTCCGTATGGCCATATCAATGCAATAACAGCCATTGGCTTTTCTGGGAAGCAACAAGATGAAGGCAACAAGATTGGTAAATTTGGCATTGGATTTAAGGCAATATATCAATACAGCAGTACGCCAGAAATCTATGATGAAACTTTCTGTTTTAGAATAGAGAAGTTTATCGTGCCAACTCAGATAGGCTCTGACTATCCTGGCAGGAACCCGAAGGAAACAATATTTGTGTTTCCTTTTGACCAGCCAGATAAGGCGTTCAATGATATAAAGTCTAAACTTGAAAGTCTTAATAATCCCATTTTGTTCCTCAGACATTTACAAAAAGTATCTGTAGTTGTCAGAGGAATGTCTCAGGGCGTGTATTCCAAGAAATCCAAATTTAAGGAGGTCGTGGAAGATATTACCCACAATTTGTATGAGATAGACAATCGTGGGGAGAAACAGATGATGCACCTGTTTACTCGTCCGATTAAGGTAAATAACGAGCAGAAAGATAATTATTATATCAGCGTTGGATATAGTCTCACAGAGGATGGCAGCATAGATGTAGAAGCTCGGCCCAATGTATTCTGTTTCTTTCCTACCTCTGAAAAATTTGGAGATATATGTTGTATAACTCATGCCCCTTTTGAACTGGTAAACAGTCGCCAGCAGCTAAAGGATACGAGCTATAATGATAGTCTAAAGCGATTATTAGCGAATCTTGCCTCAGAGGCACTGCCAATTCTTAGGGACTATTACCTGAAATCAAAAAAGACAATCTTCGACGGAAATATCCTTAATATAATTCCGCCGAAAGGGAACTATTGGTCTGACAGGGATGATTCTGAATTTAGAAAAAAGTATATTGAGACTATAAAGGAGAATGAGTTAATCCTTTCAAGAGAGAAAGAATATTCAACTCCGGATTGTCTTCTTATGGCCTCAAACCTATCATTGGCAAATCTTATATCTACCGATCAGTTACAAGAACTAAAAGGTGAGGGCACTCATTTTTTGAATGCAAAAATATGGGGAATGGTCAATGAGGATTATGAACTTAAAAGCTTATTGACTCAAACCTTAGGTATTGAGACATTTGATGCCGATGATCTTCTTGGAGAAATAACTCCGGAATTTATGGATGCGCAGTCCTATGACTGGGTAAAAAGACTCTATAACCACCTGCATAAGAAAGAGCATAATACGTGGGAGATTGACGACGATGATGAAAACGCATGGGATTACTCCGCATGTTCTTCTCCTATAGTGAAGACTTCAACAGGTGAGTGGGTTTCTGCCTACACCTCGTTAGGCGAGCTGAACGTTTTTCTGCCGCTAAAAACAAAGGTGGATGAGGCTGATTATAAATTTGTCAATGAGGAGTATCTAAAAGAGGATGTTACAAGAAATTTCCTTCGTAATGCCCTTCATCTGACACAGCCTGATTCATGGTCTTACATCGGTTCTGTTATTTTTCAACACTGTCAGGCAAAAGAATTGTCGAGCGAACAGTTGCAGCATTTTTTTGAGTTCATTTATAAATATCTTCAAGGGATTGATGATGCTGAAAAGAAGGCAGAAAAACTCAGCGAGATAAAGAAGTCGTTTGCGTTACTTACTCAGAATAACTCTTTCACGTTGTTATCTACCCCGATCTATTATGACTCAAAGATGCTTAAGTCTTTTATGTCTGGGGTAAAGTGTAACTTTGTCGCTTCAGACAAATACGCAGACTTTATCAAGAGATATACAGAAGAAAGATACAGGGCTTTCTTGATAGAATTGGGGGTTATTTTTAGACCATCAATTCAATCGGAAGAATATTCTTACGAGGGCTGGGTGCCATCTACAGTTACTAAAAGATTTAACCTGCGTACATATACGGCAGCAAAATATACTGATTATTACTTTCCGAATATAAAGGAGTTTGCTGATAATAAGAGAAAGGATAAGGTTACGTCTCAGACACTTTGGTCATGGCTCGCAGATGAAAGCCTTAGTAAGTATCGGTATGCAAGGTGCAGATACCGTTATTACAGTTGGTATAGTGCGCAACCTGCGGATTCACAACTTTATACGGAGCTTAGATCGCTTAAATGGATTTGTGTAAATGATGAGTGGGTATCTCCATCAGAGACATATATCGAAGATTTGGAAGCTGCCGGGTATGAGATAACTGAATCTATCATAGAATTTCTTGAAATTCAGAAGAAAGAACGAGATCTAAAGGAGCTCGGGCTTACCGATGAGGAAATTCAGCGAAATCGCATTGGCAAGATGGTTGAGGAATCTGGCCTTACAGAGGACGAGGTTCAAGCGGCATTGGCAAAAGCCAAGGCTGAAAAAGCAGCCAGAAAAGTAGCCGCAACAAAATCATCGGATAATAATGAGAGAAAAGATAGTTCTGATGGAAACTATCAGACCTCTGATGCTACTAAACCCGATGCCCATAAAAATGAGCCTGAAAGGAAAAGTGCTATTGAGAAAAAACGTGAAGAATGGGAAAAGATGAGCAAGGCTCCAAATGGACGACCTGCTACATCACAATCTGGCGTAGGTAAAGCGTCCTCGTTAGATATTCCTGATATGCACACTGAGTGCAATCCCGATGAGCCATTCTTTGACAATGCTCCCGCTGAAAAGAAACAATCTTCTGCTGATAAACGCAAACGTGCCACAGAGAAATTTAAGAGGAAAAATACTGAGGCAAAGAATGCGGCCGAGAAAGCTGAGGATGCTAATGAGTTGCTCGAAATCTTTGAGACAACTACGCCTTACTCCTTCTTATGGTTTAAGCTGCTTATGGACTTGCAGTTTGCGGAACATAAGAAGTCAAAGGAACGCGAATTTGAGGTTAGCTTCACGGAATTTGAGATTACAAATTTCGGGAAAGGTGTAAGCCTTAAAAATCCTTCAAAAGACATACCAGACTGGATAGAAAACGCGGGATCGTTAGACGTTTTCCTTTGCAGCCCAAAGAAAACTGATAAACTTGCATCATCAATTATAAAAATTGATGGTTCATCAGTTGAATTGGCTATAGATGCAAAAGACGTCAAGAAGTTTAATGGCGTGGTTCAGATTAAACTTATAGCCCGTGATTCAATAAATCACATTGATTCATTGCGCCAGAGGTTTATTCAGCTTGGATTCGAGGATGAGTATAATCTCAATGAGAATCTAAATCAGAGGATAGAGTTTATCTATGGACCTCCGGGAACCGGTAAGACTACTCGCCTTGTAAAGAAATTGTCAGATATTATAAATAAACCGAATGGGTACAAGAATATTCTTGTTCTGACTCCGACCAACAAGGCTGCCGATGTAATTGCCACCAAACTGTTTGATGACAATAACTGCGGCGACTATCTTACTCGATTTGGAGCTACAGAGAGTCAAGATCTGATAGAAGAGGCTGTTGTGCAGTCTCGCGATACTTTCTTTATTGATTCGTTGGACAGGAACATCGTGGTCACAACGGTCGCACGATACTCCTACGACTGTTTTCAGCCAGACAACTGCGCTATCTGTGATTTTGACTGGGATTTGATTGTAATAGATGAAGCTTCTATGGTGGATATAGTCCCTATGATTTATATTCTCTATAAAAGTAAGGACGCGGACTTCATTATTGCAGGTGACCCGAAACAGATTGAGCCTGTCACCCAGAACGATATGCCTACCTATAATATTTATGATATGGTAGGTCTTAATAGTTTCAAGGAAGCAATTGAGAACTATAGGAGGTTCCCGATTGAGGCTTTGACTACTCAACACCGTTCCATTCCAACAATCGGAACTCTTGTAAGCCAGTTCGCTTATGACGGTTTGGTAAAACATGATGTTGCGCGGACAACCCCCAAACCTCTAAATATTGATGGGATGAGTTTGCAAGCGATAAATTTCGTGGGCTTCCGGACCGAAGAGTTGGATAGGCTGTACGGGCTGACGGCAATAGGTAAATCTCCATTCCATTTGTATTCTGCGATTCTTACCTACAATATGGTTCGCTATATGGCAGAGCAAATTGAGAAAAATCATCCGGGTAAGGATTATACGATTGGTATTGTAACGCCATACGGGGCTCAGGCAGATGCTATTAGCCAAATGGAGGCCTATCACCCAATGAGTACACCTCACTGCAAAGTAACAGCTGGAACAGTACATAGATTTCAAGGTGACGAGTGCGACATAATGTTCTTACTACTCAATCCGCCGGCGAATCCCGGAGAGAACTCCCATGTGAATAATGACAACATCATAAATGTTGCCATGAGCCGTGCTCGTGATTACTTATTCTTCCTTATGCCTCAAAGTCAGTTGGATGGCTTTAACATCAAGAGACGATTACGCGATTTGGTACCAAAGAAAAGTACAATCACTTATACGGAATTGGAAAAGTTGCTATTTGGCGAAATAGGTTACATTGAAAGAAATACAAATGTTACCTGCCATTTGCCTGTTAACGTTTATTCCGACTCAATGTTGAAATATGAAGTTCGCATAAGCGATACCGCTCTTGACATACAAATTAACGACTAACAACAAGATATGACTATCGACCGCATATACGACTATTTTGAACGGAATCCCCAGCTCCATGTGCTGTTCCTGTTCGACAAGGGATTCCTCGAAGGAGAACTCGCCGACGTGACATGGCCGGAGGATTACCATTATGAGGTGTTTGACGGCAGTTGGTTCAATGCTAAGTATGCCATTGAAAACACATGGGCTGACAAAAAAGTGGTTCTGCTTTTCCGTCAGCCTTACGCCCCACAGTCGGAAGAGGAATACCTCAAATTTCCACTACTCGACATGCTGGTTGCCAACATGGAATATAAGGAAGATGATTACGCTTCTTTCTTACAACAATATAACCTCCCGCTCACACTCGGAAGTTTTGTGAATCGGAATCTTACAGAACTCCGCAGTTCAAAAGTTATGCCTCTGATAGAGGGTAGTCTTACTCCTGAACTTTTCAAAGAGGACTTGGCCATCAGGGCTTTCATAACATCGTATCTCGGGGATAAGAAGATACTTGAATGGAAGGCGATTATCGCGAAACTAATCGTTCTCGATCTTGATTCTGAGGAAAAGAAGCGTCTGGACTTCTATTATCGTCTCAATAAGACGCATGATGCCCTTAAAGGACTGGAGGCTAAACTCATTTCTATTTTCGGTCAATCGTATAGCAATAACTCTGTTCCGGTGATGAAAGGTATTGCAGAGATATTGAAATACAATGTCATAACTCAGTTGCTTGCTATTGAGAAAAATGATCCATACAAGGCTTTGCGTATATCAAGTTCTGTCCGTATCGAGCAGATGCAACGCATCTACGAGTACGGTATGACTGAAATATCCAGAGGCAAGTTTGACGCCGCGATGAAAATTCTCGGTGCAAGTATCCGCGAAGAGGAAATTATCAATACTTACGGCACCAATGCCACTTATTTTATCCTTACAGAGCCACTTGCATGGCCGATAATCAATAGCCTCTGCCGTGAGGATATGTTGGCTGAACCTTTGTCAGTTATTGACAAAGCGAGAGAACTGCGTTTGAAGTTCACTCCCGAGGCAGAAATACAGAACGCCATATCGTTCATGGAGCAGGTAGCGACATTCTATGAGGAGCTTCGTAATGTCGGTAATACAAAGTTAGGCTCGGCTGAAGAATATGTTGCCGCCTATGCCGCCGACTGGTGCCGTATTGACACTTGTTATCGTCAGGCTATCCGGTATTTCCGTGCTTGCTTTGTAGCCGGAGTAATCAGTGATTCAATATCTCAGGCGAAAGCCCGTCTTGATGTTGACTACGCCAAGTTTGCCAACGCTATCAATATGGAATGGATAGAGTGTGTCAACGCCACGACTGGTTATCTGAACGCTCTTAATCTACCTCATCAGTATGATTTCTATAAAGAACAATTTGATCCGACACAGAAGCAGGTGGTAATCATAAGCGATGCCCTCAGATATGAAGTCGGTGTCCAGCTCTTTGCCGAACTCGGAAAGAAGAAGCACATGGCTACCCTAAAACCGATGATAGCCGCACTTCCTACCGAGACAAAATATAGCAAACCTGAACTGTTTCCACACAATGCGCTTGCTCTTGACGGGACAGAAACGGCTGTCGATGGTACCGTGCTTTCAAACAAAGTGCTCCGGACAGCTCAGTTGCAGAAGTATTGCCCTGATGCGGAATGTGTATCATACGAGGACCTTATGGAAGTCAATAACAAAACCTCAAAACGAGACTTCTTCAAGAGGTCATTAGTCTATATCCTTCATGATGCCATCGACAAAGACGGACACGACAGCGACCTGCCAAGAGCTTGTGAAGCGGCGGTCAAAGAACTGGCATCACTTGTGAATACTCTTCACGCATCATTGAACGTGACCAATGTGATTGTCACATCGGATCATGGCTTCCTTTTCAACGATATTGCATTTGAAGATAAGGACAAGCATCCTGTGACAGAGGATAATATCGAGAAGAAGACCCGATATTATCTGACACAATCCAAAGTGGCAGTAGAGGGCGTTTCAAAATATCCCCTCGATTCTGTCTCGGGTCTTTCAAGTCAGACACCGGTGTACGTTGCCGTGCCGAATGGCACTAACAGGTTTGCAGCCTCAGGCGGCTACAAATATACTCATGGAGGTGCCTCTCTTCAGGAGATAGTCATTCCTGTCATTGTCAGCAAGATTAAGAAGGTTTTGACCAAACAGAAGGTCAATGTCAGTCTTCTCAGCACCAACCTGAACATGGTGTCGAGTATGTTGAAATTCCAGTTGATACAATCAGAACCTGTGTCAATGTCAATGACAGAACGCACCGTATGCTGTGCGGTGTTTAATGGCGACGAAGTAGTGACCGAGGTCAAGACTATCAAACTTGACAGTACAGATGGAGTAAATCTCAACAACAGGGTTTATGAAATCAGCCTGTCGCTCAATAAGCCTGTCACAGGAGGACTTCTCCAACTACGTGTCTGGGATGAAAGCGATGACAAGAATGCCTTGATACGCGAGACTGTAAAGAACAATACATTCATTGAACAAGACTTTTAACAAAATATGACTCTACAAGAAAAAATAATGCGCTCCTTTCTTGGAAAAGTAGTCAGAAAGGATTTGGCGTTCCTCGTGAAGGGTGGTCTCCCTGTACCTACCTATGTGCTTGAATATCTGCTGGGACAATACTGTGCCAGCGATGACCAGCAAGCAATCGAAATGGGTATCGAAAAGGTAAAGGAGGTTATCCGAAACAACTATGTGAACCGTGCGGATGCCGAAGTTGTAAAAGGTAAAATCAGAGAGAATGGACGCTACCGAATCATTGACAAGGTAACGGTAACTCTCAATGAAAAGAACGACGAGTATCAGGCGACATTTGCTAACCTCGGTCTGTCCGGTGTGCCTATCGGTACACAGTACGTCATACAGAATCCGAAACTTCTCTCGGGCAATGGCGTATGGTGCATCATCACCATAGGATATATTCCCGGCGAGGATGTTAAGGTAAGATGGGAAATTCAGACTCTGAAACCTATCCAAATCAGCAATATAGACTTGCAGGACTATATCAGTCAGCGCCGTTGCTTTACAACTGATGAATGGATTGATTTCCTGATGCACACAGTCGGTCTTAACCCTGACAAGATGAACCGCAGAGAGAAGTTTATCACTCTCGCACGTCTTCTTCCGCATATCGAAAACAACTATAACTTTGTGGAACTGGGACCGAAAGGAACAGGTAAGAGTCATGTCTTTCAGGAGCTGTCTCCTTACGGTGTGCTCGTCAGTGGTGGCGATGTAACAAGTCCACGCCTGTTCGTAAGCATGGCGGGCAAGAAGGAAAATATCGGTCTCGTAGGCTACTGGGACGTAGTGGCATGGGATGAGTTTGAACAGCAGAAGGGGCGCAACGTGGATGCTGTTCTTATTGATACTATGCAGAACTATCTTGCAAATAAGTCTTTTAACCGAGGCAAAGGCACTCATGAGGCTTCCGCATCTATGGCATTTGTGGGCAACACAAAGCATACTGTGCCCTACATGTTAAAGAATAGCCATTTGTTTGAGTCTATCCCGACATCCTTTATCAAAGGTGCGTTTCTTGACCGTATCCACCTCTATAACCCGGGATGGGAAATTCGCACACTTAAAAAGGATTCTTTCTCAAAGGGTTATGGCTTGATTACCGATTATATTGCCGCTGTTCTTCATGAACTGCGCAATCTCGACTTTACCGATAAACTGAAAGACTACGCAAAGTTTGACGGCTCTCTCTCAGAGCGAGACCATCTTGCCATACGTAAGACTTTCTCCGGAATGGTTAAGCTGCTTTATCCTGACGGGAACATGACGGATCAGGAGGCATACGAGCTTATCGACTTTGCTGCCGAGAGTCGCAAGCGAGTAAAAGACCAACTCTATATCATAGACGAAACCTTCCGTAACGAGCCTGCGATATTCAAATATGAGCTACTCAAACAGCATGGAGAAATAAAGACTGTTGATACTCTTGAACGCATCAGTAACAACATTGATGAAGTCGTAGAAGATACAGACGAAGAAGAAGTAGATGATACCGCATTAGCTTCCACCGAATCATCTAATGAAAATACGACTTCGGGGAATAACACTGAAACCTCAGCAGAAACTCCCAAGCCTAAACGCAAGCGAATTTCAGACACTCGCCAGAAGACCCTTTCCTTCAGAATGGGTCAGACAGGAGTGACTTATGAAAAGCTATTTGCTCCATATCTGGCAAAAGCAAAGGAAATAGTGGTAGAAGATCCTTATATCCGAGCCCCTTGGCAGGTTAAAAACCTGATGGAGTTCATCACAATGCTGATTGACACAAGGGAATCAGTAGAGGGTCTGAAGATAAAACTCTATACTTCTGAGGAAGAGGAAAAGATACCTGAACTTATCGACCGTCTTGACGATATAAAGGACGACCTCGTGGAGTATGGTATTGAGTTTGACTATACTTTCAGAGACTTCCATGACAGAGCCATCACGACCGATGATGGATGGCGTATTGTCCCCGGAAGAGGTCTTGACATATATGAGAAGTATAGTCCTTACAGTGTGGCATCTTCCCGTCAGGCTCGTCGCAAGTGCAAAGAGTTCTCTGTCGATTATGTCAGAGTTGATGATGCCCCAAGAGGCATTGACCTTCGCAAAGCGACTGACGTAGAGAAAATATGTGGAGAATAAATGGAAATGGTATTTTCTTAAAGTACAAGAGACGTTATATAAGGTTGAGTATCATGAAAATATTAAATGCTGTTTTGCCCTTGGTGTGCATACTTTGTTTCTCCAGTGCAAATGCACAAAAGATATATTCCGTTAACAGTAGCTATCAGGCAGATGTTAAGGTCTTTGTGGTAGAGCATGAGTATCAGGCGGACTTGATTGTATATAAGACTGATAAGGATTATCGTGCAAAGAAGAGCGAGAACAAGGGTATATGGTTCTTCACAACGAAAGAGTATCAAGCAGATAAAAAGGTTTTCTTCGTTGACCATGAATATCAAGCCGACCTGAAGGTCTATTTCACCGACAAGGAGTATCGTGCCGGCTGGAAGAAGAACGATAAGAAACCTTTAATGTACTGATTATTATCATTAAGATTTGCAAATAAATGTCATCACCAAAAGGCGATAAATATGAGGCATTTGTGATGGATGTCCTAAAATCGGAGATAGAAAAAGGTAAACTTCCATTTCCGGTAGGACAAACTATACTTACGCCCAAAAAGAAATATAGAGCGAAAAGTGGTAATGACATTGAAGTAGATGTTGCGATAGAAGTCTTTAGAGATCCTACAAAAAAGCCATTTCTCATTGCTTTAGTCGAGTGCAAGGATTATGCAAAACCGATTGATACAATGCGAATTGGCGATTTGTATAATAAGATGGGACTTATAGGAGCTCATAAAGGTATAATCTTTACTACTTCCGGATGTCAATCTGGCGTAATAAGGGAAGCTGAGTTTTATAATATAGGTATAGCCAGATTAAATTATGGAGATGACGAGCCTATATATGAAGTAGAGCGTTCAACAACTACAACAAGAAATTTATATCGAAGTATAGTACTGGATGGTGAATGGCCGGAAACTGGATTTGTCGGGTTATCGGAACATGAAGCATATACCTCTCTCTGTGCATACATTTACGAGGGTATTATAAAAAGTAACCCAAGACCGACAATTCCATTTGTTACTGTAGAAAGGATTGAACAGTATGCAAATCTTTTAGCTGATAAGTGCAAGATTGGATATGACCCAAGACTTCTTGATATAAATTTATTTGAAGTTTTGACTTTCTTGAATTATACGATAGAGAGTATTGATAGCGACAATTTCTTAGGTAAATGTGACTTTAAGAATAGGAAAATATATATCAGTAATGAACTTGAAATAGGGAGCCCTCGATGGCGTTTTACGTTTGCCCATGAAATTGGTCATATTCTTCTGCATCGAAAATATTTTGTTAATGATTGTCTTCAAGATGATAATCAGACACTATTCGGTGGCATATTTTCTACCGCGGACCATAAGCGTGTAGAGATTCAGGCTAACAATTTTGCCTCATATTTTCTAATGCCAAATAGACTGTTCTGCGAAAGGTATTTTAGGGCCTATGACTACATTGGCATCCCAAAGCGAATTTATCCAAGGATTTACGTCGATGACCAACCGGTAAATGTTAAGGACTTTAATGACCTTTTATCTTTTGTAAGTAAGGTATTTGGCGTATCTAAGCAAACTGTTGAAATACGACTTAGAGAACTCAAATTGATAGAGGATTGCAGAAAGCATTGCTCCGATTCTTTGTTAGAGTTATTATTTTAGAAATATCATATTATGGCTAAGTATTCCCCAGATAAAGATTATACACATCAGATGAGCCAGAACGTTCAGCGGGATGATTTCAACTGTCCTTGTTGTGGGAAGTTATATCCAATTTCTGATGCGGAATTAGAAAACTTTGAATTATCGCGTGAATTTGTATTGCAGCGTGGATTAGGTTATATTGTCCATTATGGAGGGTATAGGATATGCCGAAAATGTAGGCGCAGAAGAGACCTCACATTCAAGATTCCTTTTGCATTCTTGAAGATTTATGCAGCGTTGGCAGTGTTGACCTCAATAATTGCGTGTGCCATAGACTTAGATAAATATGGGATGGTAACTATTGGATTCTGGCTTGCAGCAGCATTGCCTTTATGGATATTAGTATGGCTAATACCGAATCTAATATGGTTTAAGGCATCGTCCTTTAGGAATTTAGATTTCGATAATTGTCTATCAAAAAATGCGGTAGATTGGGATCCTAAGTTTAAGGATAAAAAAAAGTGAGGCGAAAGCCTCACTTTTTTTTTTGAATTGGTATATTATTTCAAGATAATCAGTTGCTACTTTGCGACTTCTTCTTTGAAGCAATTGGCGGGTTTGAATGCCGGGATATTGTGAGCCGGGATAACGAGTGTGGTGTTCTTGCTGATGTTTCGGGCAGTCTTCTCGGCTCTCTGCTTGACGATGAAAGAACCGAAGCCGCGAAGATATACGTTTTCACCATGTGCGAGGCTGTCCTTCACAACGGTCATAAACTGTTCGATAACAGTAACAACCGCAGCCTTTTCGATGCCGGTTGTCTTTGCGATTTCACTTGCTATTTCTGCTTTTGTCATTTTTCCTGTATTGCTTTGAATTTGATACTTTTTAGATTGCAAAATTACTAAAAATCGCTGAATCTAGGAACTAAAGACTTTCATCTATACCTATTATGTCACTAAATCATTCCAATAGGCACAATACGTCCATTCCAAGTAGAGCGTAATGTTTGTCTGTGAGAGAGATTCGTTGCTACGCAGATAGACTGCGTACCCCTGTTGTAATTTTGCAGTCGATTTCAGCGTAAGAATTGCCGAATCACTGTAATCGTCTTAGATACGCTTGGTTATACCAATAATTTCTGTTAACTTTGCACCCGCTTTCGGGCGAATGAAATTTAGAACAATGCAGATACCGCAACACAACATATCGTCAACATGGCGCCGCCGTAGCTATCGTAGCTGCTGCGTAAGTTGCTATTGCTTTAGCTTTAGCAGCTTGCTTGAAGGATGGTTCCGGCGATATTGTAGTTGTATCTGCGTCTGATTTCATATTATTCAGACAATAAGGAGACAGTCGGAAAGTCCTGAAAAGCTTTCCGATTTTTTTGTGCCTTGTCATGGCCACATGATCCTTATTGTCACGGCATGGCACCAAGTAAAATTTCTTAAACTATGAATGATTTTTATCACTGCCATGCCAGTAAACAAGAATGCTTTATTAAGATACAAGACAATCGACCGGTGCTTGAGAAACAAGTACAGGCGGTGGACTCTGGATGACCTCGTCGAGGCTTGCTCGGATGCCCTTTACGAGATGGAGGGTATAACCAGGGGTGTCTCCGTAAGAACAGTTCAGGCTGACATTCAGATGATGCGGTCTGACAAACTGGGCTACAATGCCCCGATAGAGGTATATGACAACAAATACTACAGATACGAGGATTCTGATTACTCGATAACAGATTCTCCGATAGCCGATGATACATATGAGCTTGTTGTAAAGGCTGTCAGGATGATACGTCATAAGGGAGAATCTTCGGCAGAAGATCTCGGTGATATACTCGAAAAGGTCGGCGAACGGCTCAATGCCTTGCTGATACATCAATAAGGAAGGCTTCCGTCAATCCTTAAATGGATTCCACGGAAGCCTTCATCTTTGAGTGAGAAGTCGGATTTGAACCGACGAATACCGGTTTTGCAGACCGGCCCCTTGAACCGCTCGGGCATTCTCACATATTGGTTGCGGGGGATGGACTCGAACCACCGACTCCGAGCTTATGAGGCTCGTTAGCTACCACTGCTGCACCCCACATGTGTCTGGTACTTCCGGCAAGACTCGAACTTGCGACCCTCACGTTCGTAGCGTGACGCTCTGATCCACTGAGCTACGGAAGCATATATCGGTTGGGGCGGTAGGACTCGAACCTACGATGTCCGAAGACGGGAGAGTTACAGTCTCCTGCAATAGCCGCTATGCGACACCCCAGTTTATATTGGCACAGGCAGAAGGACTTGAACCCACGACTTTCGGTTTTGGAGACCGACGCTCTACCGACTGAGCTATACCTGCATATTATTGTGGACACTCGTGGACTCGAACCACATTCTCAGGATTTTCAGTCCTGCGCATACACCATGTCTGCCAAGTGTCCATTGAAGCGGAAGCAGAAAGATTCGAACTTTAGGAGTCTTTTTGAGGCTCGGCCCCTTAGCAGAGGGCTGGTTTCGACCGCTCACCCATGCTTCCTTTTGTTTGACACTGCAAAGTTAGATATGCCGGATGCAGCCTATCTGCGTACCAAAAAATTATTTGAAAAAATTTATTTTCAAGTCATAAATTCTGCATCGGTTTTTCTTCCAGAGAGGCGGTTTTACGGAGCTTGCGGAGAGAAACCGCCCCGACTGGGGTAGTCGGAGCGGCGTGTTAAACGGTTATTTTACATTACCATTACTGTGCAGTAAATTACATCTGAGCCGAGACCGAATGCAGGGAAATGTGAAAAGTATGGGAAGCTGTTTCCTTCATCATCTGAAGCTGGAGATACGGATACAACGTTGTTCCGTTCCCACCATTCGTCGACGATAGCCTTGTCCTCGTCCGTCATGCCGGAATAATCTCCGTTAACGAGGTAGCACATAGCCCATACGGGTATTTTCTCGATAGTAAATTCCATATTGTCAGTTTTAATCGTAATAACCTAAGATTGCGCCGATGTATAGTTTCGCACCGGTTTCAAGTTTGCCCACCATGAGCATGAGGTCGCGTGAACGCTCGGCTGTGCCATAGCCACCACTGGCTTCGGTAACGAAGTAAGAGCCGCAACCGAGAGGATTGACGATAGTCTTTTGCAGCTGATAAGAGGGGCCTATCCACTCCATGATATTATTCTCGTTGATGTCTGCGGTCTTGGCTCGGAGAAGTTCGAGATACGACTTTCTCCACTTTGCGAAGCCTCCTTGATAGACAATCGCCTCACCGTCAGGTGCCATTGCAAACATGCCTTTTGGAAACACATTTTCCACAAGGTTCTGGATACGTTCTTGGCGTTTCTCTTTCTCGGTGTCATAGAGATAATCGAAGCCAGCCATATCTCCCACCGATACTGTGTCCTCGCTGATGTAGTCATCGAGGTCGACAGGTTCCATACTGATTTGATAGATAGTTCCGTGCATAGTTCCTTATGTTTTGAAGTTAATGTTTTTCGCTTTGCGCAATAAACTCACGCTCGGCATAGATAAGCAAGCTTCTCTCTGCGCTCACTTACTCGTTTATTTCCCTTTGGTTGAAGCCTTTTGGCTTCTCGCGCCGGGAATTTTTACGATACATCCATAAACGGCGGGCTTTAGTGACGTAAGGCAAGTGTGGCAAGTGGCAAGATGTCGGAATACCCATTTTGGGACAAAATGCGGAAGGCTGCCGACAGCTTACCATGCAGCCAAGCGAAGCGGTCGCTTGCCGTCGGCACAGTCGCGCCGTAACTTCGTATCGGAAAATCACGGACGCGAAAAGTCATACAGCCAAGGAAATAGTAAAAGAAAATCCCGATGCTCACGCACCAGGACTTCTCATACAATGGCATAAAGAAAATTGTTTTATTATTCTATGAAAAAGCAGTTGTCCTACTGTTTGCCGTTTGCTAAAGCTATCATTTCCCTAAGAAAGGTCTGTGACCCTGCACCTCGTATATCATTGTGAGTTAGTTCGGAGAGAGGAGGAATGAGTTGTAAGTCAGGATATAATTCTGAATTGTCGGCTATATAGTCATAGACCATCTGCGATGTACCTCGGAGTTCAATCTTTCCGACAAGAGGGAAACAGTCAAGAAACTGACCCATCATTCTGGGTAAAGCGGTTATGGCGAGTTCACCCTGTGGAGACAGCCAATGCCGGGATAATTCACGGATATAATGCTGATGATCTCGACCGTCAAGATAATATCGACACCTTATTTCAAAGGTTCGCTGAAGCTGTATGCCGTCAATCACATTGAGAGTCGAGAACCATCCCTTGATGTTACCTTTGATTGCTTTCCATGTCTCGGATTCTATAATCTGGACGTGGCGACCGCACTCCAGACATTTTACATTTCGTTCAGTGCCGGAATATACCATAGCATTTCCACACATGGCACATACGGTCACATTATTCTTCCGTCTGACTGACGGGTGGTGCAGGGCATACTCCTTTGCCCAGACTATCACTTCTTCCGGCAAAGGCTTTACGGTCTTGTTCAGTTCGACTATTCTTTTCTGATAAGGTGTCTTAGGTCTCATAGCATTGGAATTAGGGCTGTCCCGACTCATGGGTATGTGCCGGGACAGCCGGATGATCAGTCTTTGTTGTTGGATGCTTCAAGCGACAGCTTGCGGAAGCGTTTGAGCAGTGGCTCCAGTTCAAGCGAGGCGCGGCGGGCCCGGAGACCGGCGGCTTTGTTGCCTTTTTCAAGCTGTGTGTCTGCGTTTCTGATGAATGTGTCTCCGATAGTGGAAATCTGTTCAAGTAATTCTTTCATTATTTTCTGTGTAGTTTTGTAAATTAGTTGGTTATAAGAGAGGTATTTCAAATGAGTTCACAACACATGTTGCGTCCTTGTCGAGAATGAACCAGTATTCGGAGTGATATGGCTTTCCGCTTTCAGACTGAGCCTCATACTCAATCTTGACTTTCCAGCCGTTGAAAGGCTTTTTCTCCTTGTTAGCCGGATCATCGAATCTTACGAGGCTGCGAAGAATGGACACTGCCGACATCTGACGTTCCATCAGCTCGGTCATCTCCTTATTCTCGAAGTCGATGTTTTCCATGTTGTCGGTTTCAGCCATGACTTTCTGATTGATTTTGAGCATTGCCATGGCTATGTTCATCTGTTCGTCCTGAGTGACATAATCGCGTCCGAATACACTGTCAGGCTTGCTGACAGCCTTGATTTTGACAGTCTCCGGACAATCGACACAGGCGAGAAGAGATTTCTCGGCGACGGACTTGGCTCGCTTCCTGGGATTATTGCTGCATCCGATGGCGAAGAAGATGCTTCCCCAAATGATGACACCGCTTATCAGCAGTATCGTCAGTTTTACTCCCGGCTTCATATCTTTACAATCTGGAGTTTGTCAGGAGAAAGACCGAGGCACTTGCGATAGACAGAGCCATCATCGCGGTACATTTCCAGTTCATTTGAGGTGATTTCTTTCTCGCAGATTTCCTGCGCTTCGGTGAGCGTCAGCTGATGACCGCCGATGTTTCTCCATATAGAGAAGCCGCACGGGGCCGTAGGGTGATGGAAGTTTGAGCAGTTGAACGCCCGGCTTCCGACACGGATGTCACCCCCGCAGTGCGGGCATTTGCCGATTACAGACTGCATGTTGACACTTCCGTCATCGCTCAGTTCAAGGACTGTGGGAAATGTCTTTCCCTCCTTGGTGGAGAAGCCGTCGAGCATGATACGCCGGGCGGTGAGAAATTCAGCGATCTCCTCGTCTGACATCTTTCGGTTGCCGAGGATGCCGTTTATATTCAGACAGCAAGTGGGATTGTCACCTATGTTGTTCTCACATCGGTATCCCTTGCAGGTCTTGACAACGTTGCCGCCGCACAACGGGCAGCGTCCAACGATTTTCTTTTCTGTTTCCATAGTGATATAAGTTGGTTGAATTTGTATCAGTGATTATATTTGTATAGAAGATTCCACTCCATTACAAGACCGTCGATGATGTTCTTGCCGGACATTACAGAAGCCCATCCTTCAGGATCGAGAGAGAACCACAGGTCGTTCCATGAAAGAGTTCTGACCTGCCATGCGAGAATAAAGAGGTCTGTATTGATTGCCTCCAGTCTCGTTACTACTTCATTGGCTATGTAGTATCGCTCGGCCGAGTTGAGAAGATTGACCTTATGCTTCTCAGTATTCCCCTCCATATTAGTCACGTCGTAGGTACCGGAAGTGACAAGCTGTTTCATGAAAGGATATAGAGCAGCCATCTGGGCGGCGGCATCAGTCAGTTCATCGGATACAAGAGCGGCGATTGCCGTGCCTTTCAGATTTCCCTTGACAGACTTGCGGAGCAGGTCGCAGTTCTTTGGAATCTCGGTCACCACAAGCTCGGCGGCACGCTTTATCTGGTAAAGATTCTGCATTGCCCCCTGAGCGTTGGAGAGATATTCGAGCATCTTGTTCTCGACATTGTGGACACGGTCAAGCGCCACAGTCACGGCTGCCTCTGCCGCTATGATTTTCTCCTGGGTTGTCTTTCTCTTCTTGTGGATGCTTTTCAGCTCCTCCGTCTGGAGAATGACAGTGGCCGTCAATGTCGGGTCTGTCTGCTGGGCCATAGAGGGCAAGCCATTCATCAAGCAGCTCAGAGATATGGCGAGGGCGACAGCTCCTTTTTTCAGAATCGGACATATCATAAATTATAGTTTTAATGATGATTTACGTTGTTCGGCAAGGTTGGAATCCCGGTCAGACTTGTTCGGAGTAATGATTGGAGACATAGGCTTGTTCATCAGACAGTCGTTCCAGTCTTTGAATGCCTTGGGAGGTGTCCATTGTCCCATCTTGTAGCGGATGGAAAGACTGGTGCTGACCTGTGGGATGATTGACCTTTCAGTGTCAACATCAATGGTCTTCCCCTTGGCTTCCACTTTCAGACCGTTGTCAGTCTTGGTGATTTTCAGCGGTATATTCTCCAGCAGAGCCATCATTCTGAGTGCGTAGATACGTCCGGCAAGGTCATTGTCGAAGCAGTCAAAGGCTCTCGCATTAGGGAACCGCTCCATTACTCCGGTAATCTGTTTGTCAGAAAATGTGCCTCCGAGGGAAACAAGAGCGATATTGTCACTGAGTTGGGCCCGGTTCATCTGGTAGAAGGCTATGGCGTCAAATGCCGATTCACAGAAGAACACCGACTTTACAAGACTGTTGTTGCCGTCCGATAGGTCAGCCACCCAAGCCGCTGACGAGGAGTTTGTACCGGCAGCCTTTGACTTGTATCCGCCCATGCCGCGAATCTCATAGCCTTTGACCGTGGAGTCGCAAGCCTCGGTATAAGGGAAGCCAATGTTGTAGCCATCGAAATTCTCATTCTTCGTATCACGGATAAGCGAGATGAAGGGTGCAAGGCTTCTGACCGTTTCATCAGCAATGCCACGCTGTGAGAAAATCTTGGGTATTCGTTCCGGATCCAACGGCTTCACCTCATACCTCGACTTGTCGAACACATGGCTGGTACGGGCTGAATTGACATACTCCCTGTCCTCCTTATACTCCGGCTCAGGCATATTGGCGAAGCGAGCCAGAACCTTGGCTATTTTCTGCCATTCATCCTTGCCGGTGACAAAAAAAGAGTCCAGGTTCTCGCGTATGAGCGTCACCACGTCACCCTTGCTGCCGTCACGACGGAAGAAAGTCTGCGCGGCTTTGTTATGCGGATTGCTCACGATGATAGTGTCACGCTTGTTGGCGCCGTCACCGAGTACAAGCTCAATGTATCTGCCCACACCGGCCTTGCGGTCGAGGCGGTAGCCGAGCGAATAGGCAATGTCATCAATGCCGACACGCGATTTCAGATCCTTGAAATTTACTTTGTAATCAGCCATGATACGATTGGTCAGATACTTAAAGACTTTGTTTTCACTACAGATTTGCCGATACCGGCAATCTCGGATTCGTACTGCTTTCGGGCGGTCATATTCAGGAAAGATTCCTTGTCCTTTACGTCCGTAAGCTGGAAATAGGTTCGGGCTGTTGACTTCTCGATAGGCTTTATGCCGAGGTCAACGCCGTCGTAAGAGGCGCGTATGGCATAGTCGCCTGAGCGGGTCTTGAAAATAGCGGCGTTCTTGAACGGCACTTCCTCATTAGGGTCAGCCGGGAGCCACGGGTCATTTTTTGCGAGATACGGCTGTTCGCCCAGAGCGAGACGCTGATTGTCCACATGGTCAAGTATCAGGTCGGAAGCCTTGTTGACATCTGCCATGATGGAGACGATGAACTTCGGCTCCTGTTTGAGAACACCAATCCATGAATCAAGATAAGCGGCAGAGTTGTCGGTTATCTTCGAGTCAAAACCCATCGAGTGTGAAATCATCGCCGCTGTAAGCTCGGCTACCAGTTCCTCCTTGGCATACTTCGGGTCTCCGAATTTTCCTCCCATCTCACGGTTGAGACGTTCCGGCGTCATCGTCGAGTGGGTCATCTCATGGAGCATGGTGGAATAGAACTCCATGCCGTCACGATAAATCTCATCTGGTGTCGAGCCGGTATTGAACTGTGCTTTCATCGGAAGCACTCGGTGCATTTCCTGCTGCGCCTCCGTCATGTCCGTTCGCTTCAGCGTCAGCGGCGACGACACTGTCAGTCGCGCCGGGACTCCGTTGCAGAATGCGCGGAAGGAGACCTGGCAGAAGGCGTCCACCATCGCAATCAGCTCAATACGCACTTCTCCCTTCGGCTTGCGCGGGATTCCGTTGATCTCCAGCACTCCATACTCGGTGTTCTCCGAGAAGACGTCAGAGTTTCCCTGCGCGATGTGGATCCGAACGTACTCCTGATCATCCTCGTAGGTGCGGTAGTAACGCTTCTCCATGAAGGGCAGTCGCGCGTTCTTCGGCACCACGATGTCGATTCGGT
>OLOQ01001482.1_pt1 | contig 22381 bp, 14 predicted proteins | sample 1673101 | NCBI WGS metagenome assembly OLOQ01 (sample SAMEA3136754, study PRJEB25190) | human gut metagenome | biome: human gut; feature: human-associated habitat; material: faeces | place: Austria | collected 2013 | reverse complement strand
CCCGGCGGGTACAGCGGGGGCTATTTGATTAAATGTGCTCCGGCCAGATACTGATAGGTGGTGGGGGGCAGCAGCTTGATGAGCCTGGAAGCCTGACTTTGGGGCTCTGAGAGCAGGCTGCGCACCTTGGAGGCGCTGATGACCGTGTTGTCGGCGGAGAAGCGGGGGATCTCCCGCAGGGTCACGCCGTGCTCCGGCAGGATGCGGCGGAGCATCTCGTTGTAGACGGCGGGGGTAGGGCTGAAGGGCTCCTGGCCCACGTAGCGGGAGGTGACGTCCAGGGCCTGGGCGATGCGCAGGAACTCCTTACAGTCAAGGGCGGCCTGGATCTGGGTGATCGCTTCGCTGCTGGGAAAAAAGTAGGAGGGAAACACAGCGGTGGAGATGAGGTAGCTGCCCGTCTCATGGAAGATGAGGTTGTGCAGGTCACGGGTGCCCTGCTCCACTAATTGTTTGCGCACGGAGAAGGAGAACTGGGACACGTCCTCGGAGACGAGGAACAGGTGGACGGTGTCATTTTCTCGGCAGGCCGTCTCCACCAGCCGCCGGTGGCCCAGGGTAAATGGGTTGGCGTTCATGACGATGGCGGCCTGCCGGCCATGGCCCCGCTGCAGCCGGCTGAGATAGCTCTCGAAGCCGTGGGGGCGGTTCTCCAGGAAGACCACCTGGCCGTCCACCCGGGCAATCTCGTGAAAGCCCAGGTCCCGGAAGACGGGGAGGTTGCAGCATTTGGTGTGTAGCAGCAGATGGCAGTTGCCCCGGCCATACTGATATTCCACCAGGTGGGAGACCACAGTGTTCAGCAGCCCCTCGCCCCGGTGGGCCCCGTCCACGGCAAAGCAGCGCAGCGTATTGCGGAAGCTTTGAAGGACAAGACCGTCCGCATCACCGCAAAGGCGGGCCAGGGCGGCAGACTGTTCGGCTCCGTCACCGCAAAGGAGATTGCGCAGGAGATTAAAAAGCAGTACGGCTTCGACATCGACAAGCGCAAGGTCCACCTCGACACCGACATCAAGGCGTTCGGCGGCTATCACATTGAGGTGAAGCTCTATAACGGCATCACCGCGAAGCTGGCGGTATCGGTGACCGAAGCACAGTAAAAGCCTGATTTCCTTGATGCGCAGCATTAAATTTTGCAATGACTAAAAGTCGTTTACGATTAGGAAATCGTTTTCACTTTGAAGTAATTTCACTCAAAAAGGGTGGTAAAAATGCCGGAAGATAATTTTCAACTGAATACGCCGGCACTGCCCGGAACGGTGATGCCGTTCAGCGCAGAGGCCGAGCAGGCGGTGCTGGGCGCGGTGTTGCTGGAGCCCGACTGTCTCTCGACCGTGGCGGAAATGCTGCCGCGCGCGGACTATTTTTATCAGGTCAATAACCGCACGATTTACAGCGCGATGCTCGATATGTTCACGGCAGGCCAGCCGGTGGACCTCGTCACGCTGTTGGAGCACCTGCGCGAAGAGGAAAACTTCGATGAGGGCAGCGGAAAGGTGTATCTGATGCAGCTTGCGCAGCTTGTGCCGAGCGTCTCGAATGTGGAGCGTTACTGCACCATTGTGCGTGACCGCTACGATTTGCGTATGCTCATTCAGGCGGCGCGCGGCATTTTAGATGACGCCATGGAGGACACCGGCGAAACCTCGCTCCTCTTGGATTCTGCCGAGCAGCGCATTTTTGACATCCGCCAGGGCAAGGCGTTAAAGGGTCTTGAGCGCCTGAACGAAGTGCTGTTTGAGACGTTTGAACGCCTTGACCGCTTGAATTCGCCGGACAAAGACCTGTACCGCGGCATCCCTACGGGTATCCGCGAGCTGGATAACACGATCACGGGCCTGAACCGCTCCGACCTTGTCATCATCGGCGCACGACCCGGCATGGGCAAAACGAGCTTTGCGCTGAACATTGCGCGCCATGCCGCCATCACGGCGGGCAAGCGCGTGGCGTTTTTCTCGCTGGAAATGAGCAAGGAGCAGCTCGCTTCCCGTATCATTTCCACGGAGGCACTCGTCGGCGGCACAAAGCTGCGCACGGGCGACTTGACGGAGGGCGAATGGACGCGCCTTGTGGAGGCGGGCGATATTCTCTCTAAGGCTGATTTGTACCTCGATGATTCCCCGGGCATTACGGTGCCGGAGATGAAAGCAAAAGTGCGTCGTTTAAAAAATGTTGATCTTGTCATCATCGACTACTTACAGCTGATGAACAGTGCAAAGCGCATTGATAACCGCGTGCAGGAAATTTCCGAGATCACGCGAAGCCTCAAGATCATGGCGAAAGAGCTGAATATCCCGGTTGTGACATTGGCGCAGCTTGCCCGTGCGGGTGAAAAGCGACAGGAGCACCGCCCGGTACTTTCTGACCTTCGAGATTCCGGCTCCATCGAGCAGGACGCCGACATCGTGCTGTTCCTGTACCGAGACGCGTACTACGCGAACGAAAAGGCTTCGCCCGAAGACGTGGACAAAAACAAGGCCGAGGTCATCGTGGCGAAAAACCGTCACGGCGATCTGCGCAGCGTGCCGCTGCACTGGCAGGGTGAGTTCATGCGTTTTACATCGCAGGAAGTTGTGCGTCATGAAAACTGAGGACATCCTTGCCCGCGTGCGGTATGATCTGCCGGAGACGGGAAAAATTGTCGTGGGGCTTTCCGGTGGGGCGGATTCCGTGCTGCTGACGTATTTGCTTGTACAGAAGTACGGCGCGGAGCGTTTGCTTGCGGTGCATGTGCACCATGGCATTCGTGGGGCGGAAGCCGACCGCGACGCGGAATTTGTGCAGGACTACTGTAAAGCACTTGAACTTCACTGCAAGGTGATCTATAAGGATATTCCCGCGCTTGCGGCCGTAAGCGGCGAGGGCGTGGAGGAATGCGCGCGGCGTGTGCGCTACGCGTGCTTTGCGGAGGAAGCAGGGGAAAACGGGTGCATCGCCACGGCGCACAACGCCGACGATAATGCCGAAACGCTGCTTTTGAACCTGACGCGCGGCATGGGGCCGCACGGCGCAGGGGGCATTCCGCCGCGGCGCGGCAGAATTTATCGCCCGATTTTGAACATTTCCCGCGCAGAGGTGGAACATCTCTGTAAAGTATATCGACTTGACTACGTGACGGACTCCACGAATTTGACGGTGGACTACACGCGCAATAAGCTGCGCCACAGCGTGCTGCCGGTGCTGAAGGACGTAAACCCGCAGATGACGCAGGCGACGTCCCGCTTTGCGGAGAGCATGCGGTTGCAGAATGAATTTGTGCTTTCGTGCGCGAATGAATTGCTCTGTAAAGCGAAAACGCCTTACGGGTATGACTTGAAAGCTTTGCGGAGTGCACACGAGGCGGTGCTGCGCGCGGCACTGGAACTGCTGTTATCGTCTTACGGGCGGCTCTCTTATGAGCACATTTGCAGGGCGGCGGGCTGCGTTTTCATGGGCGGCAGCCTCTCTTTGCCGGGGGACATCGTGCTGGAGGCGAAGCAGGACACGCTCACGGTACGAAAAAACCGGGAGATAAAAGACCAGAATGTGTTTTCTGTTCCGCTGAGAGCGGGCGAAAACGTGCTTCCGAACGGGAAAACGCTGTTTGTGGAGAAAAAAATTCCCGAAAAAGAAGAAATCGACCGGAAAGTTCATAATTTGTTATTCCAAAACTTTTCGGATTGTGATAGAATTACGAATGTTCCGAGAGTACGGACGCGGCGCGCGGGCGATGTTTTCAGACCCGCAGGGCGCGGCGTGACGAAATCGGTCAAAAAAATCCTGAATGAACTGCGCATTCCGGCGGCGGCGCGCGACCGTTTGCTGCTGCTTGAAAAAGACGGTGAGATTATCTGGATCGAAGCGGTCGGCGCGGCGGAGGGCTATGCGGCAAAGCCGAATTTCCCGGCACTGGAGCTTACGGTGACGGATACGGCAGGCATAACCCGCATATAAAGCGGAAAGAATTTTGAGGAAAGGGTCATCCGAATGGAAAACACAATGTTAAACGATATCAAGGAAGTTTTGTACAGCGAAGCGTACATCGACAGCATGGTCAAGCGCGTGGGCGCGGAAATCTCCCGCGATTACGCCGATAAAAACCTGCTGCTTGTCAGCGTTTTGAAGGGTTCTGTCGTCTTTATGGCAGACCTTATGCGCGCCATTACGATTCCGGCCCGCATCGATTTCATGTGCGTTTCGAGCTACGGCTCCGGCACGAAGACCTCCGGCGTTGTCAAGATCATCAAGGACCTCGACATCAACCTGAAGGGCTATGATATCGTGATTGTTGAGGATATTCTCGACAGTGGCAAGACGCTGCACTACCTTGTAAACCTTTTGAAAAGCCGCGAGCCGAACAGCATTGAGATCTGCACGCTGTTCGATAAGCCGGAGCGCCGCGAGGTGGAGGTCTACGCAAAATACAAGGGCTGCGATATTCCCGATGCGTTCATCGTGGGCTACGGTCTCGATTTTGATGAGAAGTACAGAAACCTGCCGTTTGTCGGCGTTTTGAAACCTGAAGTCTACGGTGAAGTCTAAGCTTCCGTTTTGATAAAAAAGTTTCTGTTTCTATTTAAGGATACACTTTGTATCCAATTTGATTTCCGGGAGGTCGGAACTTGAACAGCAACAACAAAAAAATCATTCGCAATCTTTTGATCTACCTCGGCATTCCGATTTTGCTCGTCGTGCTGCTTTTGCTTCTGTTTGACCGTGGGGCAGACCAGACGGGGCTGAAATACTCCGATGTGCTGTCTTACTTTGAAGACGGCAAGGTGAGCGCATACTCGCTGAACCTGGGCACGGGCGAGATGAAGCTGACCGTGACAGAGGACAGCAGCAAAAAGGAATCCGTTGTGCGCTACACGGTGCCGAACGTGAACCTGTTCTACAACGACGTTTCGGACTACATCAAGTCGTATAACGAGGAACATCCGAATAACCGCATGACGCAGGATGTCATCCGCCCGGCGGAGACGAGCTGGCTTGTCAGCCTCATTCCGACGTTGCTGATGATCGCGCTGCTTGTGGCGTTCTGGGTATTCATGATGAAGCGCATGGGCGGCGGCGGAGCCGGAAACCAGATGAATTTCGGCAAAGCGAAAGTCAAGCAAATAAACGACGAAAAGCGCCGCACGACGTTTGCGGACGTGGCGGGCGCGGACGAAGAAAAGGAAGAGCTGCGCGAAATTGTGGAGTTCTTAAAACGTCCGAATAAGTATAACGAGCTCGGTGCGCGCATTCCGAAGGGCGTGCTGCTCGTTGGCCCTCCGGGCACCGGTAAAACGCTTTTGGCGCGCGCCGTTGCAGGCGAGGCCGGCGTGCCGTTCTTCTCCATTTCGGGTTCCGACTTCGTGGAGATGTTCGTCGGCGTCGGTGCATCGCGTGTGCGTGACCTGTTCGACAAAGCCAAGAAAAACCACCCGTGCATCATCTTCATCGATGAAATCGATGCCGTGGGCCGCCAGCGCGGCGCGGGTCTCGGCGGCGGCCACGACGAGCGCGAGCAGACGCTGAACCAGCTGCTCGTTGAGATGGACGGCTTCGGCGCAAACGAGGGTGTCATCATGATCGCGGCAACGAACCGCCCGGATATTCTGGACCCGGCTTTGATGCGTCCCGGCCGTTTCGACCGCCAGGTGATGGTGGGCTACCCGGATGTGCGCGGCAGAGAGGATATTCTGCGCGTACACGCAAAGGGCAAGCCGCTTGCACCGGATGTTGACCTTTCCACCATTGCAAAATCCACCGCCGGCTTTACCGGTGCAGACCTTGAGAACCTTTTAAACGAAGCGGCGCTGCTTGCAGCCCGCAAGGACCACAAGTCCATCACGATGGAGGAAATCGAGGAAGCGACGATCAAGGTCGTTGTCGGCACCGAAAAGAAGAGCCGCGTGATGACAAACAAAGAGAAGAAGCTGACCGCGTACCACGAGGCAGGACACGCCATTGCGACGTATTTCTGCGATTCGCAGGACCCGGTGCACCAGATTTCCATCATCCCGCGCGGCATGGCAGGCGGCTACACGATGCACCTGCCGACGGAGGATAAGTCCTACCAGAGCCGCAACGAGATGCGCGAGGAGCTCATCGTGCTGCTGGGCGGCCGTGTGGCGGAAGCCTTGGTGCTTGACGATATTTCTACGGGCGCATCGAACGACATTGAGCGCGCCACGAAGATCGTCCGCGCGATGGTCACAAAGTACGGCATGAGCGACCGTCTTGGTCCGATTACGTACGGTGCGGACAGCAGCAATCCGTTCCTCGGCAAGGAGATGGGTCATGTCTCGAACTATTCCGAGGAGACCGCCGCGGAGATTGACGAGGAGATTAAGTCCATCATCTGCGACGCGTACGATAAGACGAAGAAGGTGCTCTCCGAACACATTGACCTGCTGCACCGTTTGGCGGGTGTGCTGTTTGAGCGCGAAAAGCTGGACGCCGACGAGTTCCTTGACGTGATGAACGGCAAGCTGCTGCCGAGCGCACAGACTGCCGCTGCGGGCATCATCCCGGCAGAAGCGGCAGCGCCGGAAACGACAGAGCTGCCGACCGAAGCGCAGACGGAACAGGAAGCGAACACGAACGAATAAATTTTTGACGAAAGGGAATGTGCTCATTTGCATTCCCTTTACGTTTGTTTATGGGCAATCCCGTGCGGGTATTATTTTGCCCGCTTGAGGAAAGGAACATGGTGAATGGCTAAAAAGCAAACCTACGGCAACGACAGCATCAAAAGTCTAAAGGGCGCGGACCGTGTGCGTCTGCGTCCGGCGGTCATATTCGGCTCAGACGGTCTCGACGGCTGCGAGCACGCGATCTTCGAGATCCTCTCGAACTCCATTGATGAGGCGCGCCAGGGCTACGGCAAGGAGATCACCGTCACGCGCTATGCCGACCATTCCGTTGAGGTGGAAGACCACGGCCGCGGCATCCCGGTGGATTACAACAAGCGTGAGGAGCGCTACAATTGGGAGCTTGTGTTCTGCGAGATGTACGCGGGCGGCAAGTATAACAATAATGACGGCGGCAACTACGATTACGCGCTGGGCCTGAATGGTCTCGGTCTGTGCGCCACGCAGTATGCCTCCGAATACATGGACGCGGATATTCGCTACGACGGCTTCCGCTATACGCTGCACTTTGAGCACGGTGAGAACGTAGGCGGACTCAATAAGGAGCCTTACGGCAAGAAGGCCACGGGCTCGCGCATCCGCTGGAAGCCGGATATCAAGGTGTTTACGGACATTGACGTGCCGGCGGACTATTACACGGACATCATCAAGCGGCAGGCCATCGTCAACGCGGGCGTGAAGTTTATTTTCAAAAACGAAGTTTCGCCGCGCAAATTCGAGACGACGGAATTCTGCTACGAAAACGGCATTTTAGATCATGTGCGCGAGCTGGTGGGCGAAGATGCGCTGACCTCCGTGCAGTTCTGGCAGTCCGAAAAGCGCGTGCGCGACCGCGAAGACCTGCCGCTTTACAATGTGAAGATCAACGCTGCGGTGGCATTTTCCAACCGCGTGCATTTGACGGAATACTACCACAACTCGAGCTGGCTGGAATACGGCGGCGCGCCGGACAAGGCCGTGCAGAACGCGTTCGTGTACCAGATCGACGCGTATTTGAAGCAGAACGGCAAGTATAATAAATCCGAAAGCAAAATTAAATTTCAGGACGTGGAGGATTGCCTTGTTATCGTCATGTCCTCGTTCTCCACGATGACCTCCTATGAGAACCAGACAAAGAAGGCCATCAACAACAAGGGTATTCAGGAAGCGATGGTGGAGATGCTCCGCCATAATCTCGAAATTTATTTCATCGAAAACCCCATTGAGGCGGAGAAAATCGGCGCACAGGTGCTTATCAACAAGCGCTCCCGCGAGGACGCCGAAAAAACGCGCCTCAACTTAAAGGGCAAGCTGACGGCCAAAATGGATATCACGGGGCGCGTGGCGAAGTTTGTGGACTGCCGCAGCAAGGATGTTTCCGAGCGTGAGATTTTTATCGTGGAGGGCGATTCCGCTCTCGGTGCGGTCAAGCAGGCGCGCGACCCGAACTATCAGGCCGTGATGCCGATCCGCGGCAAAATTCTGAACTGCCTGAAGGCGGATTACGACAAGATTTTCAAAAGTGAGATCATCACCGATCTCATTAAGGTGCTCGGCTGCGGCGTGCAGGTAAAGTCGAAGGCGAACAAGTCCATTGCGTCGTTCGACATCAACGCGCTGCGCTGGAGCAAGATCATCCTGTGCACCGATGCCGACGTGGACGGCTTCCAGATCCGCACGCTGCTGCTGACGATGCTGTACCGTTTGACGCCGCAGCTCATCGAAGAGCACAAGGTGTTCATTGCGGAATCGCCGCTTTATGAAATTACGGCGAAGGACAAGACGTATTTTGCGTATAACGAGCGCGAAAAGGACGAGTTTTTGACGCAGCTTGAGGGCCAGAAGTTTACGATTCAGCGCTCGAAAGGCCTGGGTGAAAACGACCCGGACATGATGAACCTGACGACGATGAACCCGAAAACGCGCAGGCTGATTCAGGTGAAGCCCGGCGATGCCGAAATGACGGCGCAGATGTTTGATATCCTGCTGGGCGATAATCTTACGGGCCGTAAGGACTACATTGCGACCCACGGCAGCGAGTACCTCGATGACCTCGATATTTCTTAAAGCTCTGACGAAAGGAAGCGTAAAGCATGGCAAGAAAAAAACAGCCGAAAAGAGAAAATACGCCGAAGATGCAGGGCTTTATTGCGGGCGCGGGTGAAATTCAGGCGCAGGACATCAACGACACGCTGCGGCAGAACTACATGCCGTATGCGATGAGCGTTATTATGTCCCGTGCCATCCCGGAGATTGACGGCTTTAAGCCCTCGCACAGAAAGCTTCTCTATACGATGTACAAAATGAACCTGCTCGGCTCGGCGCGCACGAAAAGCGCGAACATCGTCGGTCAGACGATGAAGCTGAACCCGCATGGCGACAGTGCGATTTACAACACGATGGTGCGTCTTTCCCGTGGCTACGAGGCGCTTCTGCACCCGTATGTGGACTCTAAGGGCAACTTCGGTAAGTTTTATTCCCGTGACATGGCGTGGGCGGCTTCCCGTTACACGGAAGCGCGCCTTGACCCCATCTGCCGCGAGCTGTTCCGCGATATCGACAAGGACACCGTGGATTTTGTCGACAATTACGACAGTACGATGAAAGAGCCAACGCTGCTGCCGGCGGCGTTCCCCTCGGTGCTCGTCAACGCAAACACGGGCATTGCGGTCGGCATGGCGTCGTCCATTTGCCCGTTTAATCTCGCCGAAGTGTGCACCACGGCGGCGGAGCTCATCCGTGACCCGAAGCATGACATTTTTACGACGATGCAGGCGCCGGACTTCCCGGGCGGCGGGCAGATTATTTTCGACCGCGCGGCGATGGAGCAAATCTACAAAACAGGCCGCGGCAGCATCAAGGTGCGCTCGCGCTACACGTATGATAAATCCGCAAACTGCATCGATATTACCCAGATTCCGCCGACGACGACCATTGAAGTCATTGTGGAAAAGGTCATCGACCTTGTGAAGCAGGGCAAGGTGAAGGAAATCACCGACATTCGAGACGAGACGGGTCTGGACGGACTCAAGATCACGATTGACTTGAAGCGCGGCGCAGACCCCGATAAGCTGATGCAGCGGTTGTTCCGCATGACGACGCTGGAGGACAGCTTCTCCTGCAATTTTAACGTGCTCATCGCGGGTATTCCGCGTGTGCTAGGTGTGCGTGAGCTCTTTGAGGAGTGGACGGCGTTCAGAATGGAATGCGTCCGCCGCAGAACGCACTACGACCTCACGAAGAAGAAAGAGAAGCTGCATCTGCTCTACGGCCTCAAGGCAATCTTGCTCGACATCGATAAAGCCGTGCGCATTGTGCGTGAGACCGAGGAAGAAAGCGAAGTTGTGCCGAACCTCATGATCGGCTTTGGCATCGACGAAATTCAGGCCGAATATGTAGCGGAAATCCGTTTGCGCCATTTAAACCGCGAGTTCATCTTAAAGCGCACCGAAGAGGTGAACAGCTTAGAGGAAGAAATTCGTGACCTTGAGGCAATTTTGGCCTCAAAAACGCGCATTAAGACGATTATTGTGCGCGAGCTGAATGAAATCGCGCAGAAGTACGGCCAGCCGCGCCGCAGCCATATTTTGTACGCGGAGGAAATTGCCGAGGAAGAGCCCGTGGAGACTGTGCCGGATTACCCGGTGAACCTGTTTTTCACAAAAGAAGGCTACTTTAAGAAGATTACCCCGCTTTCCCTGCGCATGGGCGGCGACCAGAAATTAAAAGATGGAGACGAGATCGCCCAACAGATGGAATCGACAAACGCGGCAGAGCTTTTGTTCTTCTCCGACAAAGCGCAGGTCTATAAGCTGAAAGCGGCGGATTTTGCCGACACCAAAGCGAGCGTGATGGGCGAATATGTGCCTGCGCGCGTGCAGATGGACGAGGGCGAAAGCGCTGCGTACATGGCTGTAACGACCGACTTTAAGGGCTATATGCTGTTTGTTTTCGATAACGGCAAGGTCGCCAAGGTGGAACTCTCCGCGTACTACACGAAGACGAACCGCAGAAAGCTCATTAACGCGTATTCCGACAAAGCCCCGCTTGCGGCGGCACTGCAAATTTCGGAAGACTGCGATGTGCTGCTGACGTCCTCAAGCGGCAGACGACTGCTCATGAACACGGCGCTCATCGCCCCGAAGACGACAAAGAGCACGCAGGGCGTGGCGGTGATGAACCTGAAAAAAGGCCAACGCATTACGGACGCGCATATCTACCAAGAAGACGAGCTGCAGAACCCGTCGCGGTACAGAAAGAAGATTCCGGCGCTCGGCGCACTGCCGAACGGAGAGGAGGGCGGCGAGCAGATCTCGCTGTAAAAAATCAGCCCTCCGGCAAGACCGTTTGGCGTTCCGTTTGTGCAGGCGTGCGGCCTGCGCGGCGGAGCGTTCAGTCCTACTGAAGGGCGGGCAGCATACAGTCCGCACCATGGACTGCGCCGCCCGCCCGGGAAAGACCCCGCTCGTGTGACGCGAAAGTGCGGTTTTGCCGCACGGTCCGTTTTGGCGCGCACAAACGCCTGACTGTGACTGCCTTGGTATCAGTATGGACGCAGGACGGCGGAATATGCAGGAAAAAAGCAAAAAATCCTGTTGCAAAATCCCGCTTTGTATGGTATCATAATTAAGCTACGAATAAAATTAGCGTTAAGTCTCTTGAAGAGGAGGTAAAATATATGGGTGCTGTTGAAATTATTTTCGGTATCGTTCTGCTTCTTTTCGCACTGGCGATCATCATTGTCGTACTGTTGCAGGAAGGCCATCAGCAGAGCCTCGGCGCGATTACCGGCGGCGCGGATACGTTCCTTTCCAAGAATAAGGCGCGTTCCATGGATGCGTTCCTTGCTCGTTGGACAAAGTTCATTGCGATTGGCTTCTTTGTGCTGGTCCTTGTGATCAACATCATTATGTATTTCACAAAGTAAGTAAATACTTGCGGAAATGCGCCTCGCTTTTCGATGGGTCTCCATTCGGAATGCGGGGCTTTTGTTTTTATAAATCAGGCTTTAGGAGGGAATATCATGTTTGAAGAGATTGAACGCCTCACCCGCGCGCTGTGCGCAGAGCACGGCACATCCGGCTGTGAGGGCGACGTGTTCAAAGTTGCGAAAAAGGAGCTCGGCTTCTGCAAAGAGGTGTGTGAGAACGAGCTTGGCGGCGTTGTGGGCATTTTCGGCGATTTGAGTTCTAAGCGCCGCATTTTGCTGGACGCGCACATTGACCAGATCGGTATGATCGTGACGGACATTGACGAAAACGGCTTTCTGCATGTGACGAATGTGGGCGGTGTGGACCGCCGCACGCTGCCGGGCAGCCCCGTTACCGTGTTCGGCACGGAGACCGTCACGGGCATCGGCTGCACGCTGCCGCCGCACCTTGCAAAGGGCGATGATAAGATAAAGCCCGTTGCGGAGCAGTGCATTGACTTAGGGCTTCCGAAAGAGGAAGTGGAGAAGCTCGTCGCTGTCGGCGACCGCGCCGCACTGACGCGCCCGCTGAAAAAGCTCATGGGCAACCGCATCACGGGCACGGCGCTCGACGACCGTGCGGGCTGCGCGTGCGTCATCCGCGCCGCACAGCTTGCAAATGAACAGAACCCCGATTGCTGCGTTATGGTGCTGTGCTCCACAAAGGAGGAGGTCGGCGGGCAGGGCGCGCAGGTCTCTGCGTATGCACTTGAGCCCACCGAGGCCATTGCCGTGGACGTTTCATTCGCAAAGCAGCCGGACGCGGAGAGCATGCTTACCGCGGAGCTCGGCAAAGGGCCGATGATCGGCTTCTCCGCGGCGCTGGACAGAAAAATCAGCAAAAAGCTTGTCGAGCTCGCAAAGCGCGAAAATATCCCGTATCAGCTGGAAGCCATGGGCGGCAGAACGGGTACGAACTGCGACGAGATCAGCACCACCCGCGGCGGCGTGCGCGCGGGGCTCATCTCCGTGCCGCAGCGCAACATGCACACCCCGGCGGAGGTCTGCGATTTTGAGGATATGGAGAACATCGCAAAGCTCATCGCGGCGTATATCACGGATAAGGAGGCGCAGCCGAATGCTTAACTATGAAATTCTGGAAAAGCTTACCCGCACCATCGGTGTTTCCGGCGAGGAAGACGATGTGCGCAGCGTGATCTTAAGTGAAATTGAGCCGTATGCGGACGAGATTCACATTTCGCCGCTCGGCAACATTCTGGCGTTTAAAAAGGGCGAAAAGCGTCCCGAGAAGAAGCTGATGCTCTGCGCTCACATGGACGAAGTGGGCTTTATCATCACAAACATTACGGAAAACGGCCTTTTGAAGTTCACGACGGTCGGCAATATCCGCCCGGAGGTGCTCTCCGGCCGCGATGTGCTGGTGGGCGGCAAAACGCCGGGTGTCATCTGCGCAAAGCCGGTGCATTTGCTCAAGGGCGACGAATTTGAAAAGCCCGTACCCGTGAACGAACTCGCCATCGACATCGGCGCAGATACACGTGAGCAAGCCGAGACATTGGTGCAGATTGGCGACAACGCGTGCTTTGTGCCGTTCTTTGAGCGCGTGCACGGTACGGTGAAGGCGAAGGCGCTCGATGACCGCGTGGGCTGCTTTGCACTCATCACGCTGATGCAGCGCCCGCTCGAATACGACACGTATTTCGTCTTCTCCACGCAGGAGGAGATTGGCCTGCGCGGCGCGGGCACGGCGGCGTATATTCTGGAGCCCGATGCGGCGCTTGTGCTGGAGGGTACGACGGCGGGCGATATTCCCGGCGTGAGCCCGACGGACGCAGCGTGCAAAATGGGCGGCGGCGCAGTCATTTCCCTTACGGATATGCGCACCGTTTACCCGAAGGATTATTTCCGCCGCGCGATGGCGCTCGGTAAAGAAAACAATATTCCGGTGCAGCCGAAGACCGTGCGCGCCGGCGGCACAGACGCGGGCACCATTCACGTTTCCCGCGGCGGCGTGAAGACGCTGACGATCTCGCACCCGTGCCGCTATATCCACAGCGCGATCGCGATGACGACCGAAAAGGACATAGAGGCGGTTATTGACCTGATGGCGCTGATGATGGCGGAAATTTCCGGCGGCAAGCTGTAATGATCCGTCTTGCGGAAAATTTAGAAGCGCTTTTCGCGCCGTGCGTGAGTTCTCCGTTTGGGTGCCAAATCCGGTCTAAAGCGCAGGCGTATGGCTTCCATCAGTCGTTCGCGCAGTTTTGGACGGACGGGGAAGCCGCCTACGGAAAAACGGACGGCTCCGTCTGCATTGCGGGGAAGATCACCGATGCGGACGAGACGCGTGCGTTTTTGAGTGCGGTGGGCACAAATGAAATCGTATGCAGCGCGGAGAATGCCGAAAAGTTGGGGCTAAACATCACCGAAAGCGGCGCGATTTTGCAAAAGGTGTTGCGAAATGGGACTGTGCAGCCTGCGGAGGAAATTTCTCCGAGAGAGATTTATGCTGTGCTGAAAGCAAACGGCATGGTGGGGGAGTTCGAGCCGTTTTACCTCGATTTATCCCACCGCATGCGGCACGGCACGGTGCGCTGCGCGGGTGTTTCGACAGATGGGAAGACCGTCGCCGTGGATGCAGCAGTGCTCGGCGAAAGCGCGAGCCTCATTTCTGCTGTGGCGGTGCTGCCGAAATTTCACCGCAGGGGGCTTGGCACGGCGGTTGTCCGAAAAATGGAGCGAATGCTGCCGAGCGGCACGGTGTATATCCTGCGCGAAGAAAGCAAAAACGAGGCGTTTTATGACGCTTTGGGCTATAAACCGTGCGGCGCATGGGCGCAGGGAAAATTATGCAATTAAAATAATTCAGATAAAGGAAGGCTTTTGCGTTTGCGAAAGCGGGTTTACTATGTACGAGTTTTTTAAAATGGATGACCGCGTGCTGAAGGCGGCGGAGGAAGCGGAGCAGAAGGCTGCGCCGTACCTTGCGAAAATTTCCGAAACACAGCGGTATAATCAGGAGAAGATGCAGGCTGCGTTCATGCAGGCAGGCGTCAGCGAGAGCCACTTTGTGGCAACGACAGGCTACGGCTATGGCGACCGCGGCCGCGACGTGCTGGACGAAGTGTACGCGCGTGCCCTCGGTGCGGAGGACGCGCTGTGCCGCTATAATTTTGTCAGCGGCACGCATACGCTTACCGTAGCGCTTTTTGGCGTTCTGCGCCCGGGCGACACGATGCTGAGCGTTACCGGCATGCCGTATGATACGCTGCGCGGCGTGATCGGCATTACGGGCGACGGCAACGGCTCATTAAAGGAGTTTGGCATAAACTACGAGCAGCTTGACCTGCTGCCGGACGGCACGCCTGACTATGACGGCATGGAGACGGCCATCACGCCGAAGCACCGCATGGTGTACATTCAGCGCTCCCGCGGGTACAGCCTGCGCCCGTCCCTGACGGTGGAGGAGATCGAGCGCATTGTAAAGATTGCAAAGCGCCGTGCGCCGGACTGCATTGTCATGGTGGATAACTGCTACGGCGAGTATGTGCAGAAAATGGAGCCGACGGCTGTGGGCGCAGACCTTATGGCGGGTTCGCTCATCAAAAATCCGGGCGGCGGCATTGCGCCGACGGGCGGCTACATTGCGGGCCGCCGCGACCTTATTGAAAGCTGCGCGTATCGCCTGACGACCCCGGGTACGGGTCGTGAGATCGGCTGCACGCTCGGCAACAACCGCGAGCTTTTCATGGGCACGTTCCACGCGCCGAACGTCACGGGTGAAGCCTTAAAGACCGCTGTGTTCACGGCGGCGCTGTTTGAGGGCTTCGGCTTTGACGTGACCCCGCGCTACGATGAGCCGCGCGCGGATATTATTCAGGCGGTGCAGCTGCGCGAGCGCGAGGCGCTGTGCGCGTTTATCCGCGGCATTCAGCAGGGCGCGCCGGTCGATTCCTTCGTTGTGCCGGAGCCGAGCCCCATGCCGGGCTACGACTGCGACGTCATCATGGCGTCCGGCTCGTTCACGTTTGGCTCGTCCATTGAGCTTTCTGCGGACGCACCGCTGCGTGAGCCGTTTGCGGCATGGATGCAGGGCGGTGTGAACTTCAACAGCGGCCGCCTCGGTGCGATTTTGGCGGCACAGTCCATGCTGAACGCGGGCTTTTTGAATCTCTGAATTATAAATTTTCGGCGGCAGGCTTCGGTTTGCCGCTTTTTTGTTGTCAATTTATCCGGAAGATAAAACTTTTATCTTTCTTTTTGAATTAAACCGTGCTATACTTTTTTTAACAACTTTTAGGGGGGTTACCATGAGAGACAGAAAAAAGGCGCAGGCTTTGGCGCACGAGCTTGTTTCCAAAATGACGATAGAGGAACGCGCTTCACAGCTGAAATTTGATGCGCCGCCCGTTGAACGGCTGGGCGTTCCGGCGTACAACTGGTGGAACGAAGCGCTGCACGGCGTGGCACGCGCCGGCACGGCGACGATGTTTCCGCAGCCCGTTGCCATGGCGAGCATGTTTGACCCGGAGATGATCCGAAAAATCGGCGATGTCGTTGCGACGGAGGCCCGCGCGAAGTATAACGAAGCTTCTAAGCACGGCGACCGCGATATTTATAAGGGCCTCACGTTCTGGTCGCCGAATATCAACCTGTTCCGCGACCCGCGCTGGGGCAGAGGGCAGGAGACGTACAGCGAAGACCCGTACCTCACGGCGCAGCTCGGCGTGGCGTACATCAAGGGCTTGCAGGGTGACGGGAAATATTTGAAGGTTGCGGCGTGCGCGAAGCACTACGCTGTGCACAGCGGCCCAGAGGCCATTCGCCACGAATTTGACGCCGAGGTGAGCCAGAAGGATTTGTGGGAGACGTATCTGCCCGCGTTTGAAGCCGCGGTGAAAGAGGGCGAAGTGGAGGCCGTGATGGGCGCATACAACCGCACGCTCGGCGAGCCGTGCTGCGGCAGTGACCTGCTCATCCGCAAAATTCTGCGCGGCAAGTGGGGCTTTCAGGGACACTTTGTCTCCGACTGCTGGGCGATTTCCGATTTTCACCTGCACCACCACATCACGACCACCGCGCCGGAATCCGCTGCGCTCGCCATTAAGATGGGCTGTGACGTAAACTGCGGCAACACATATCTGCATTTGCTGCGCGCGCTCGAAGACGGGCTCATCACCGAGGACGACATCACGACGGCGGCGGAGCGGCTCTTTACCACGCGTTTTATGCTCGGCGAGTTTGACGAGAACTGCGAATACAACTCCATTCCCTATGAGGTCGTGGAGTGCCCGGAGCATTTGGCGCTCAGCGAGGAAGCCGCGCGCAGAAGCGTTGTGCTGCTGAAAAACGACGGCATTTTGCCGCTTGATAAAGCGAAAATCAAGACGATCGGCGTCATCGGCCCGAATGCGAACGACCGCATGGCGCTCATCGGTAACTACCACGGCACGGCGTCAAGATATATCACGGTGTTGGAGGGCATTCAGGACTATGTAGGCGACGACGTGCGCGTGCTGTACGCCGAGGGTTGCCACCTCTACAAAGACCGCGTGGAGGGGTTGGGCCTGCCCGGCGACCGCCTTTCCGAAGCCGAGACCGTGGCGGAACACAGCGACGTTGTGGTGCTGGTGACGGGCCTCAATGAAAATCTTGAGGGCGAGGAGATGGACCAGAGCAATTCTGTCGGCTCCGGCGACAAGGCGAATTTGCTGCTGCCCGCGCCGCAGAGAAAGCTGATGGAGGTTGTCGCGAAGACCGGCAAGCCCGTCATTCTCATCAATATGACCGGCAGCGCCATGGATTTGCGCTTTGCGGTGGAAAGCTTCTCCGCCGTAGTGCAGGGCTGGTATCCGGGTGCACGCGGCGGCAAGGCGATTGCGGAGCTTTTGTTCGGCAAGTATTCCTTCAGCGGCAAGCTGCCCGTGACGTTTTATAACGACTCCGACGAGCTGCCCGCGTTTACGGATTACGCGATGGAAAACCGCACGTACCGCTACTTTACGGGCGGCGTGCTGTATCCGTTCGGCTATGGCCTCACTTACGGTAAAACGGAAGTGACGAAAGCCGAAATGCGTGATGACGGCGAGCGCTATACGATTACGGCGACGGTCAAAAATGAGGGCTGTGCCGTGCATGAGATTTTGCAGGTCTATGTGCGTGACAATGAATCAGAATTCGCGGTGCGCAACCACAGCCTTTGTGCGTTTAAGGCGGTTTCACTCGGTGCAAATGAGACGTGTGACGTCGAGATCACCGTGCCGAAGACCGCGCTTGAAATTGTGGACGACACCGGCACGCGCCGCGTAGACAGCCGCAGTTTCACGTTCTTCGTCGGCACCTCGCAGCCGGATGACCGCAGCGCGGAGCTGCTTGGTACCCGCCCGGTTGCGGTAGAACTCAAGCTGTAATAAAGTAAATGCAAACGACCCTTTCGCGGCAATTTGCCCACCGAAGGGGTCGTTTTGTCTGTGATTTTTTAAGGCGTTCCATTTACAAAATTTGCCGAAAGTTGTATACTGATACTGCTATTTTTTAATTCGGAAAGGCAAAAGTATGGCTGCAGATATAAAGAAAAACGATGATTTTTCAAAGGGACCGATTTCCAAAACGATCCTGCGCCTTGCGGTGCCGATGGTGCTGGCGCAGTTTGTGAACGTCTTATATAATATCGTAGACCGCATGTATATCGGGCATATTTCCGATACATCGGTAGATGCGCTGACGGGCGTCGGCGTGACGTTTCCGATTTTACTGATGGTGACGGCGTTTGCGAATTTATTCGGCTCGGGCGGTACGCCGTTGTTTTCTATGGCGCGCGGTGCGGCACAGCAAGGCGGCGAAGAGGGCGAAAAGCAGCGTGAGCGCGCCGCAGACGTGATGAACAACACGTTCTCGATGCTCGTCATTACGGGCGTAATTTTGTGCATTGTGGTGCTGCTCCTCAAAAAGCCGGTGCTGTATCTCTTCGGCGCGAGCGACGCGACGTACCCTTATGCGGACAGCTATCTTTCGGTTTATATGCTCGGCAGCGTATTCATGATGGTCTCGCTTGGCATGAACGGGTTCATCAATGCGCAAGGCTTTGCGAACCGCGGCATGCTGACGGTTGTTATCGGCGCAGTGGTGAACATTGCGCTTGACCCGCTGTTTATTTTTGTGTTCGACATGGGTGTGCAGGGCGCGGCGCTTGCAACGGTGCTTTCGCAGCTCGTTTCCGCCGTGTGGGTGGTGCGCTTCCTGCTCGGTAAGCGCACGCTGTTTCGTTTGGAGTTAAAGCGCATGCGCCCGCAGGCAAAGCTCATCGGCAAGATCACCTCGCTTGGCATTTCGGGCTTTATCATGGGCTTTACGTCGAGCGCTGTGCAGGTGGCGTGCAACGCGATGCTCTCGCAACACGGAGGCGACTTGTTCGTCGCGGTCATGACGGTCATCAACTCCATTCGCGAAGTGACATATACGCCGGTAAACGGTGTGACATCTGCCGCGGCGCCGGTGGTCAGCTTCAACTACGGCGCACAGAAATATAAGCGCGTGCGCGGCGTGATTGTGTTCACGACGGTCGTTTCATTCAGCTATATGGTGCTTGTATGGCTCGTGCTAAGGCTGTTCCCACACGTGTTTATTCAGCTTTTTAACGGCGACCCGCAGTTACTCGAAACATGCACGCACGCCATGCACATTTATTTCTTCGGGTGCTTTATGATGGCGCTGCAAATGTCGGCGCAGTATGTTGTGCAGGCGATGGGTCGCGCAAAGCAGGCGATTTTCTTTTCACTGCTCCGCAAGGTCATCATCGTCATTCCGTTGACGTTTTTGCTGCCGCAGATCTCCGCTGTCGGTGTGGACGGTGTGTTCTGGGCGGAGGCTATCTCGAACTTTGTGGGCGGCGGCGCGTGCTACATTACGATGCTGTGCACCGTCTGGCGCGAATTAAAACACAAAGAAATGGGCGAGCTTGCACAGGCGAAAAAGTAAAAGAACGGAGCCGCGCATGGGTGATAAACCTGTGCGGCTCCGTTTTTTGTATGCGGTTTATTCTGCGGTGTCGGGTGAGGGGGCGGTGCTTTCTGTGCCGCTTGCATCGCTTTCGGAAGCGGTCGGTTCTGCGGCGGGGTAATCGAACTCGCCCAGCACATCGCCGGTCGTTTCGTCTTTTACGGTGAAGTGCACCGTGAAGCTTTCTGCGTCCTCGCCCGTAAACGCTGCGTAGAGCAGCGCGGGAATGTACACGGCCTGCGCAGCGGCGTTGTCGCGCTCCGGTTTATACAGGTCTTTGGTGCTCAGAATTTCGGCGCTGCGGCCGTCTTCGGAAAGCGTGACGCTTTTTATAAACGGCCACGTGCCGTCCTCCGGCAAAGCGATGATCTGCTCGTGCAGACTTTCCTTCAGCGCGGCGCAGACGGCATCGCGCTCGTCTTTTGTCATTTCTACCGTGCAGGAGCCGTCATCATTTGTGGTGACGTTTGTAAGCCCCAGACGGTGCGCCGCGGCGGTGACGTCGAGCCCTGTGCGGCGCAGGGTGTCCTTGGAGATCTGTACGGTGTAATCCCGCTGCGGTTCGGAAGACGCGGCGGCAGGCGCTTCGCTTGCCGTTTCGGTCTGCCCGCCGCACGATGCCGAGGAAAGGATGAGCGCCGCCGCGAGCAGAAGCGCCGCCAAAAGCCGTTTTGCGTTTCTCATTTTGAACACCTCTTTATGAGCTTATCTTAAACTATATCATACCGTATTCGGCGAAAAAAGTCAAAAGAATCAAAAAGCTGTTCAAAGTCGGAGCTTTTTCACAAAAATATGTGGAAACAGAAGAAAAAACATGGTATACTGAAACCGATTATGCAGGGAATGGAGGGATCCGATTGACCGGTGCGATTTTAGGAGACATTGCCGGCTCGCGATTTGAGTTCAGCAAACCGAGCGGGTTCAACTATAAAAAGGTGGAGCTTTTTGGAAACAACTGCTTTTTCACGGACGATACGGTGCTGACCATCGCGACGAAATACGCGCTTTTAAATGACATCAGCTATGCAAAGGCTTATGGCAAATTCGGGCGTATGTACAGAGACGTGGGGTACGGCACGATGTTTCAGCGCTGGCTGGACGGACATGCCGAAACGGGCTACGGCAGCTTCGGCAACGGCGCGGCCATGCGTGTCAGCTACATCGCTTACCACTTTGATACGCTGGAAAAGGTGGAGGAAGAAGCGAAAAACAGCGCCATGTGCACACACAACCACATAGAGGGGCTGAAAGCCGCCGTTGCGACCGCGGGGCTCATTTACCTTGCGCTGCACGGCGAGCGCAAAAAGGACCTGAAAAAATACTTTAACAAAGAGTTTGAATACCCCGTGCATAAGCCGCTGTGGGCATACCGGCCGAAGGCGAAGTTTGATGCTACGGCGGAGGGGACCATGCCGCTTGCGTTTCGCTGCTTTATGGAAAGCGAGGATTGGGAAAGCTGCATCCGCAATGTGTTCAGCGTGAAGTGCGACACCGACACCGTGGCGTGCATTGCGGGCGGCATTGCGGGCGCATACTATAAGCGGACGGTGGAAAACGAAAAGGATCTTTTAAAACGCTACCTTATCAAGCCCGATAAGCGCAAGGTTGGCGAGTTTGACCGCTTTTTATACGATTGGGCTACAAAGTAACATTTCCGCATATATTGGAATTTCGGTTTTGAAAAACCGCCTGTGTTTTTTTGAAGCGGGCGGAGCGACGTAGGGATCGCCGCGATTTTTAAGGGAAAGGGTTTATCAGAACATGATTATTGACACATATCAGTCCGGCGCCGTGATGCGTATTTTGCAAAGCGGCAAAATTTACCGCGCAAGCCCCAGTATTTCGTTTAAGAAGGAGTACGCCGCGCTCATCGATATGCTCGACGGCGACGAGGCGGGCCTCAAGGGTATCCCCCTGCTGGTGGGCGGCAATATCGTCATCGGCAAGCAGAAGTTCGAGGACGTGGAGAAGCGTTTCAAGGCCATGGGCTTCAACCGTGCATTCCCGCCGGGCACCCCGCCGGAGACCACCATCGAAGCGCTTAAGGAAGACCTGCACGTAGAAGGCTGAGCCGCAGGAGGGGATGCATATGAGACCCATCCTGCTGATCGATTTCGGCAGCACCTACACCAAGGTAACTGCTGTGGATGTGGAAAACGCGAAGCTGCTTGGCTCAGCCGCCGCTTACACCACCGTGCAGACAGATGTGAACGATGGGCTTGCAAACGCAGTTACGCGCCTTGAGGAGCAAACGGGCAAGCTCGATTTTGCGGAGCGCTACGCGTGTTCCAGCGCTGCGGGCGGCCTTCGGATGATCGCAAGCGGCCTCGTGCCGGAGCTTACGGCGGAAGCAGCTAAGTGCGCAAGCCTTGGCGCAGGCGCAAAGGTTGTAAAGACCTACTCTTTTGAGCTGACCGAGGATGACGCTGCGGAAATCCTTGCCGCAAAGCCGGATATTTTTCTGCTTGTAGGCGGCACGGACGGCGGCAACAAGGCCTGCATCCTGAACAACGCGCATGTGCTTGCGGAAGCGGGCGGCAACTTCCCCATCGTAATTGCGGGCAACCGCAATGCAGCGCGGGAGTGTGAGCGCATTCTGGCCGGGCGTGAGGTTTACGTTTGCGAAAATGTTATGCCCAAGTTCGGCACGCTGAATATCGAGCCTGCACAGCAGCGCATCCGCGATATCTTTTTAAGCCGCATTGTGCGCGCGAAGGGGCTTACAAAAGCAAGCGAGCTTATCTCCGGCATCCTGATGCCCACGCCTTCTGCGTTTCTTGCAGCCATGCGCCTGCTTGCGGACGGCACGAAAGCGCAAAGCGGAATCGGCGAGCTCATCGCCGTTGATGTGGGCGGC
>OLOQ01001475.1_pt1 | contig 22420 bp, 23 predicted proteins | sample 1673101 | NCBI WGS metagenome assembly OLOQ01 (sample SAMEA3136754, study PRJEB25190) | human gut metagenome | biome: human gut; feature: human-associated habitat; material: faeces | place: Austria | collected 2013 | reverse complement strand
GGGCGGAAAAGATAAAGTCCGTGCGGAACTCCGGAATCACGCTGGCGTTGCCTAGCCCCAGACCCGTGCCCCACCAGCCGCCGTTGGCGATGGCGATCAGCGACTGCACAATCTGGTAGCCGCCGCCCAGCTGATCATAGGTGCTGAAGGGATCCAGCCAGTTGCTGATGCGGTTTTGCACGGTCAGGAAATAGCTGTTCTTAAACAGCGCGTACAGCACGGCCACCGCGCCCACGCCCGCACCCAGGATGCCGCCGATCAGCAAAAGGCTGGAGGTGGCGGCGTACAGCAGCACCAGGCCCGCGCCGCCGTAAATGGCCGCCGTGCCCAGGTCGCGCTGCAATACCAGAAAGCCCAGCATCAGGCCGATGAAGATCATGCCCGTCACAATGCGGCGGCGGGATAACAGATAGGACAGCACAAACAGATACACGATTTTTACCAGCTCGCTGGGCTGGATGGTAAACCCGCCGAAGCCCACCCAGGCTGTCGCGCCCTTGCCCGCGTTGACCGCGCGGAATACAAAGGGAAGCGCCATCAGCGCGCAGCTTAGCCCCATCAGCGGCACCATCAGCAGCCTCCAGCTTTTGATGTGACGCACGGCCAGCGCGCACACGACCATGGCCACCAGCCCCGCGCCGCAGTTGAACGCCTGCGTCAGCCCGCGCGAGGGGGTGTAGCGGTATTGCAGCAGCACGCCCAGCGCGCACAGAAATGCGATGAGCGTAAGCAAAAACTCATCCATGGGGAAAAGCCGGGGCAGGATGCGCACCATGGCCCACACGGCCAGCGGCACCAGCAGCGCCATGGCGGCTGTCAGCAGCGAGGGCGACTGCACAAACAAAAGCAAAAACGCCGTAAAGAAAAACAGCATCACACCCGCCAGCAGCATCTGCTGCGGCGTGCGGCGCTTTTTTTGTTTGGCGTTTTTCATGGCAATGTTCATTTTCCCTGCCTCCTGTCGCTTCTGCGGTGGCGGCGCGGCGCTTCAAAGGGCGCGGGGATTTCCTCCGCCTTTGGCGCATACATGCCCCCGTCGAAGGGCGCGGGCGCGGCGGCGTCCTCCTCCGCCGGGGCGGCGGGATAGGCCGCCTGCGCAGGATAAACGGGCTGCGCGGGCTGGGCATAGGCTGCCTGCGCGGGATCGGGACAAACCGGCTGCGGCGGACGGGCAGGCTGCGGATAAACCGGCTGCGGCGCGGCGTTTACCGCCGGCATGGACAGGGTATCGAAGGCTTGAAACGCGGGCGGCACGGGCATGCCCGGCTGATCATACGCGCCCTCGGAATAGGGGGCGCAGCCCAGCTGCGCGGCGGCGAAGGCGGCGTACTCGGGGGCGTAAAGCTCCTCATCCTCATAGGCGCTGTGCCAGTGCTCCTCATACGGGGCGGGGCGCGGCACGTTCAGCCCGGCGAACAGGCGAATGCGCAGCGTATAGCCGCCCACGCGCAGCATGGCCCCGTGCAGGGCATAGCCGCCCTTGCCCAGCGGCGCGCCGTCCAGCAGCACCCCGCCCCGGCTGTGGCAGGGGGTCAGCAAAAGCCCCTTGCCCTCCACAAAGGCAAAGTTGATATCCCTTCGGCGCAATCCGCGCAGGCGGATATCGCACGCGCTGCCGCCGCCCAGCACGCCCTCGCGCGGCAGGGGATAGGCGCGGTCGTTGTCGATATCGCGCATCTCGCCCACCATGCCCGCGTCGGGCAGCTTTTTCAGCAGCTTTTTGCGCTGAAAATGCTCATGCAAAAGCGCCGCCGCGCCGCGCCATACCAGCACGGCCGCCAGCAGCACAAACCAATAGCGCGCGCCCAGCGCCAGCAGCTGATACGCATTGTGATCCATGAACGCGCGCCCTCCCCCTTGGCTGAAATGTTACGGAATTGTGTTTTTAGTATAGCATACCGCGGGGAAGAATGCAAAGATTTTCGCGGGATGGAAAACGAAGTTTACAGTTCATGCACGGGCGGTTCATACTTCATGGCGTTTCCGCTTTACTTTTCCGTCACGTACTTTTCCATCACATATCCATGCATGCCGTTGGCTTCGATCTCGTACCAACCATTAGCATGGGACAAAATGGTCACCTCTGTGCCGGTGCGCCACTCGGCCACCTTGGCGCTGTCGCCTTTGGGGGTATTGCGCACGTTGACGGTGGTACCGCCGCCCGTGTTGCCTTTGTAGCTGAGAACGCCCTGGGCGGTGCTCTCGCTGTCACCGTAGAATTTCAGGCACACGGTTTTGATGTACCCCACTGTGCCTTTATAGTTGATGCGGGTATAACCATTGACGATGGCCAGCACAGATACAATGGTGCCTGCTTTGCAGTTCTTCAGCAGCGTGCCCTTGGACGAGGCCGTCTGACGCAGCGAAGCCTTGCCGGTGCGCGGAGCGTAGATGGTGGCCAGCTTCTTGTTCTCAGGTACGTTTTCACTGAACGTCAGGTCAGAGGTTGACACACTGACCGTTTTGCTCTGATACTGAATTTTAGAGGACGTGCGCCCAAGCTCCACAACGCCAACAGCCGTTCCGCCCTCGTTGGCCTGTGTATCGGTCTGAGCGGAGCTCTGTGATTGTACAGTATTGCTACCATCCTTTCGTTCAGGCTCAGTACCAAGGCCGCCACGATAAGCAGCATAAGCAGCATAGTCGCTGTACTTTGTTACATCAAATTCAACGTCGCCCTCTTTGATTTTTTGACTATAATTGGGATCTTTTTCATGGACATTGTAAAGGAATCCATCCGATTTTCGTACTTTCGAAGCACAATCGATTATTTTGACTTGCACCCAGCCACGTTTTTGGACGCCGTTCTTCATATAGACAATACCTACCCAACCATCATGGGCTGTTCCGCCATATTGTACATATGTTCCAGCGGGAATATTGTCTATAGCATAACGATCTGAGCTTATGGTATTGTATACCACAGCTGCAGCCCCTGTCTTTTTAAAGCAGCGCAATTCAAATTCCTGCTGTGTCTCAGCAGTGGCAAATACAGGCAGTATCAGCAGACATGTCAAGATGAGAAGAACAAAAAGCTTACAACGCTTCATCATGTGAACCTCCGATCATCGTTGAATTTGAAATAAATTTGCAACATTTCCGTAATATATAATACCACGATTCTCCACTTTTAGCAAGCATTATAATTGTAAATTATGCTATTCTGCGATTGCAAATTGAACGGGCCGGGCGGCAAAAATTCGCGCGGCGGATTGACTTGCGCGGCTTTTTTCTATATCATGAATGCAGCGCGCTGCGTGCGCGCACCCTATGGATATCGAGGCGCTGTATGAAGTTTTTGCTGTATCCCAATCGTTCTAATCCTGCCGCGCTGGCGCTGTGCGAGCGCACCGGGCATTTTTTGCGTCAAAATGGGCACACGGTGCTGCTGGCTGCGGGGGCCGAGGGCGCGGACATGCTGCTGGTGTTCGGCGGCGACGGCACGCTGCTGCGCGCCGTGCACGAGCTGCACGCGGCCTGCCCGGTATGGTGTGTCAACTGCGGGCACCTGGGGTATCTGACGGATTGCGAGCTTGCCCAGGCGGAGGCGGTGCTGCCCCGGCTGCTGGCTGGCGATTATCACCTGGAAAAGCGCATGCTGATGCACGGCGCGCTCAACGATCAGCCGGAGTTTACCGCGCTGAACGAGATGGTGCTGCACCGCGGGGCCTATCAGCACGCGCTGTATCTGTATTTATATGTAAACGATCAGCTGGCCATGCGTCTGCATGGGGATGGGCTGATCGTCAGCACGCCCACCGGCTCGACGGCATACAACCTGTCGGCAGGCGGGCCGGTGCTGATGCCCGAGGCGCGGCTGCTGGCCGTTACGCCCATTTGCGCGCACGCGCCCTCCGGCGTGCCGATGGTGGTGTCAGCGCAGGATACGGTGCGCGTGCAGTGGCTGCCCGCCTACGACGCGGAGGAGCCGGACATGCCCTACCTGGTGGTGGACGGCCTGCGCCGTGAGCCGCTGCGCCCGCGCGACAGCGTGACGCTGCGCTGCGGCACGCAGAGCGTTTTGCTGGTGCGCACGGGCGACGAGACCTTCTGCCAGCGCCTGCAGGGCAAGCTGCGCATGAGCGGGGAGTAAGGGGAACGGGGAACGTTGCTTTCTTCCGTCATAGCGCCGCCGCAGGCGGCTGAGGGCGCACTGCCGCTTGAAAAACGCGCAACGATAAAAGCCTTCTCCCAAACGGGAGAAGGTGTCGAGCGCATAGCGAGACGGATGAGGGAAAACGGAATATTTTATGCAGGCTTCTTTTAATGAAGAAGCTTTTTATAATGAACGTTCCAGCTCATTCTTCGGCGCCGCATTCCACCTTTTCCTCCATCAGCCGCACGTTTTCGGCAATGCGCGCATCCTGCGGGGCCAGGCGCAGCGCCTCGCGGGCGGCCTGCGCGGCGCGGGGATACTGCTCCAACTGGTAGCAGGCGATGGACAAAAGATCCCATGGCAGCGCGCCGAAGGATTCCGGCTCGGTCATATAGGTGCGCGGGCGGTCGGCAATCTGCAGCGCCCGCTCGCAGGCATAGGCCACGCCGGGCCAGTTCTGCCTGGCATAATACATGCGCGCCAGATCGAGCCACGGCTCGCGCAGGTGCGGCGCCTCGCCCGCCGCGCGCAGCAGATAGCATTCCTGCTCGTAGGCGTTGCCGCGTGCGCCATAGGCACGGGCGATATAGCGCATGGACGCGCAGCGCTCATCCCGCCAGGTGGCCGAGGGCAGGGCCAGGTGCCGCTTGAGGGCGGCGATGCAATCATTCCACCGCTGATGGAACAGGTACTCCCGTCCCAGATAGTGCAGGCTGCGGTCATCCTGCGGCGCTTCCTGCACAGCCAGCTCCAATAGCGGCAGATACTGCGCGCGGGATTTCTGCGCGTCCGGATGATGCTCCAGCCGCATGCCCTGGCACAGCGCGCGCTGCGCTTCGCCGCCGCCCGTATAGCGCAGCACCTCATGCACGGGATGAATCCACTCAAAGCCCTGCCGCGCGTGCATCTTATCGGCATAAAAGAAGGTGCCTTCGCTGCCGTCCGCATTGAACGACCACACATAGGGATAGCGCAGCTGCTGCGCGCCCTCCGCCCAGGCGGATTCCACCTGCTCGCGCCAGCCTGGGGTAAAGTATTCGTCCAGATCGGTGCAAACGCAGATATCCGCATCCGCGGGCACCAGCTCCAGGGAGCGGTTGCGCGCCGTGTCAAAGCGCCAGGGCGTGATTTCCTCGCAGGTCACCTGCGCGCCCAATTCCGTCAATGCCTCCGGCGTGCCGTCCGTGGAGCCGGTATCCAGCACATAAACGCCGTCCGCCTCGCGCATGGATTGCATCCATCGCGCGGCGAAAGCACGCTCATTTTTGCAGATGGCGTATACATACACCCGATAATTGCCCATAAAAATCCCCCCTCTTTCGATGTTATGCGGAAAAAGAAGGGGATGTGATGAACGGAAACGCTGCTTTTTTTCCCAGCACAATGAACCAATTGCGCCGCATGAAACGTCCTATAAAGAGAATTATTTGTCCATGCGATATGTTGGAGGGAAAAATGAAAAGGTATCTGCTTTGGATCATGCTGGTATGCCTGCTGCCGCTTGGCGGCGCCTGCGCGGAGGTGCAGCGGTATGCAATCCGCGATCTGCCTGCGGTCACTTCGCCGCAATGGGAACAAACCTATACGGCTTACGGCAGGACGATTCAGGTGAGCGAGGAGATTCAAATTCCCCGCGCGGATAGCGCGCCGGTGCTTACGGTGCGCGCCGCGCCGCCCGTGGCGGATACGATCGCGCAGGAATTGACCGCCTTCTGCGAAAAATCCATGCGGGAGGATCGCGTCCATTCCTACAGGTTTGCCTCCACAGCCTATGTGACGGCCTACGACCACGCAACCCCGCCCATGTGGGGCAAGACGCGGCAGGCCGATGTTTATAGTCAGGTGGAAATGGGCTGGGATGCGCATCTGCTGGCGGATTATCAGCTGGGCACGGCCTATGCGGACAATAACCCGTTGCTTCTGGGCGAGGCGGCGGATATTGCCCAAACGCAGATTACGGCGCTGTTTTCAGGCGATGCACTGTATCTGATGAACGCAGCCGTGTTCGACCGTACCTTTTACAAGGCGACCGGAAAGCCGATCAGCGAGAAGGGATACTATCACCTGGAATTCCATCAGGTTTTCCACGGCATTCCCTATATGGGAAGCGTGCATAGCGCGTTTAGCGTCAAGGCGGTTGGCAATGAGGATTACTGGCTGGAAAAACGGGGCTGCGCCTCGGCGGATGTTTTCGACGCGGATGCGTTTTTGCTGGCGTGCTGGTTCTATCAGGAAACCGGCGTGCTGCAATCGGATATCCCGCTGCTGCCCTTTGACAGCGTAAAGGGCAAGGTAGAGGCGCTGATTTATGCCGGGTATGTGCGCGCGGTGGATCGGGTGGCGCTGGGATATGTGCAGTTTGATACAGAAAACAGGCAGGAGCAATTGCTGCTGCCTGCCTGGGTGGTGTGGTGCGAATACCAGCAGGATGGCCCGCAGGCAGAGCGCAGCGGTCCCTTCTATACGGATGGCTGGCTGGAGGACGAGCCCTATTACCGACCCATCATCATCAATGCGCAGAGCGGGGAAATCATCGATCCGGAGAATAACGCGAATGGTCGCTGTATGGCCCCGGAGATTGAAGCGTGGTAAGAAAACAAGGCTGAGCGCTGCAAAACCACGCAGCCTTCTTTGATTCTTTCTTGGGCTCCAAGAAAGAATCGTTCCCCCATCGTCTCCCCCTCACCGCTGCTTCATCTGCCGGGTGAAGCACCAGGCGGCAACGGCCAGAATCCCCACAGCATAGGCAAGCACGATGGCCAAATGCCCCCATACAGCGCCGCCGTTCAGCGCGGCGCGGCAGGCTTCCACAGCATGATAGAAGGGCAGGGCACGGGCGACGCTGCCAAAGGCATCGCCCAGCAGTGAAATATCAAACCAGATGCCGCTGAGCCAGGCAGTCAGGTTGGTCAGCAGCGCGCCGCATGCGCCGCCTACCTGCTTGTCGTTGAGCACCGTGCCGCATAGCAGCCCGATAGCGATGAACAGCAGCGAGCAGACCAGCCCGGCCAGCAGCGCGGGCACAAGCGCCCAACAGATGGGCAGCCCCAGCAGAAGCGCCACGGCGTATACCGCCGCGCCCTGCATCAGTGCCAGCGGCAGCAGGGGCAGCAGGTATCCCAGCAGAAAGCTCAGCCCCGTCACGGGCGCGGCATACAGGCGCATCAGGAAGGAGGTGTTGCGGTCGCGGGCAATCAGCAGCGCGCCGAACAGCGACAGGAAGGACTGCCCAAACACCACAATGCCCGGCGCAAGCTGCTCAATGCGGAACATATCCACCGGAATGTGGGATTGAATCAGCGATAGCAACAGCAGGATCAGGATGGGGAACGCCAGCCCGAAAAACAGCGTCAGCAGGTCGCGCAGCATTTCCTTCAGCGTGCGCTGCGCCAGCACGGCGGCTTTGCGAAATTGCTTCATTTGGCAGCGTCCCCCTCTCCGGCCAGGGCGATAAAGGCGTTTTCAAAGCTGCTTTCACCGGTCTTTTCAATCAGCTCCTGCGCCGTGCCCAGGGCGATCAGATGGCCGTGGGACATGATCCCAATGCGGTCGCTGAGCGCTTCGGCCTCCTCCAGATAATGCGTGGTCAGCACCAGCGCGGTATGCCCGCGCAGGCTGCGGATCACGCTCCACAGCTCGCGCCGGGTCAGCACGTCCAGTCCCAGCGTCGGCTCATCCAGAAACAGCACCCTGGGGCTGCTCACCAGCGCCATGGCGATGGAAAGACGGCGCATCCAGCCGCCCGAAAGCGTCTTGGCGCGCTGATTTGCCACCTCATTCAGCCGCAGGCGATCCATCATTTCATGGGTAAGCGCGCGGCACTCGGCGGCGCTATGACCGTATACGCCGGCCATCAGCTCCAGATTTTCGCGCACGGTTAGATTGCCGGCAACGGCGGTTTCCTGCGGGGATACGGCGATCATGGATTTGACCTGCGCCGCCTGATGCACGATATCCTGCCCCAGCACCTGCGCGCTGCCAGACGTGGGTGCGCACAGGCAGCAGAGCATGCGAATCAGCGTGGTTTTGCCCGCGCCGTTTACGCCCAGCAGCGAAAAGAACTCGCCCTCGTGCACCGTAAGGCTGACGTTATCCACCGCCTTGCGCTGGCCGAAGGAGCGCGATAGCGAGTTGGTTACAATTGCTTCCATTGGTTATTCCTCCGACTCGCCGCGCATGGCCTTCAAAATATCGGTGGCAAACTGTTGCAGCTGGCTGGCTTTGACCAGCGCGATGCCTTGCTGCTCATCGCCCAGCACCAGCAACTGATCGCCAGGATGCAGGTCAAAGATGTCGCGCGCCTTCTTGGGGATGACGATCTGCCCCTTCTCCCCAATGCGCACCATTCCAAATAGATGCTTGCCGTCCGGCATGGCTGATTCCTCCAAGCATACAAATTGTAAAAGTAAGAAAAGTTATACTTTTCGCACATATGATACGCCGCAACTGCCCTTCTGTCAAGAGGACGGGATAAATAATCTTTTCGGCTTTCTTAATTTGTGTTACAATTTCCTTAACAGTACAATATATAGATTTCCAATACTTGAATTTGTGATGAAACGATGATACAATACACTATATTTAGGAAAGAGGGGGCGGCCTGCCATGGGTTCTTTGGCGTATATCGCGCTGGTGCTGGCGCTGGCCGTCGGAATCTATCTATTGATCCGCTATCAGCGCGAGCGCCAGAAGGAACTGTACCGCATGGAAGCGCTGCGCGACAGCCGCCTCTATAAGGACATTTACCCGCTCATCCTGCGCGCCGCCGCGCGCGATCTGGATCAGGTGCGCATCGAGCGCGACCGCATCACCTTCACCCTGGTCTGCCCGCCCGGCACGCTGGGCGTGTTTGAGCTGTGCCAGTGCGGGCACCGGCAGATGAGCCGCACGCGCACCCGCGTATTGGCCGAGGTCATCGCCGAGGATATCGAGATCCTGCGCGACCGGGGTAAGTACGGGCTGTCCCGCTACCGCATCACCCGCGCGAACGGCAGCGTGGATTACGGCTATGTATACACCATTCGCACCCCCTATAAGGATGCAGTTATGGAGGCGCGCCGCAGGATTTCCATGCGGATCGGAATATGAACGAAGCAAGGCAGCCAAAGCCAAACGGAGCAGCCGCGCTCCTTACCTTCGCGGCCGGATTATCATGGAGCTTCACGGGCATGTTTACCAAACTTGTCGGGTGGAACTCCTTTACGCTTGCGGGCGTGCGCGCCATCTTCGCGCTGCTGGTGCTGGGGCTGGCGCGGGGCAGCTTTCGCGTCCGTCCCAACCGGGGCATGTGGCTCAGCGCAGTGGGCGTTACGATGACATCCCTGCTGTTTATGTCCGCGGCGCGCCTGACCACCGCGGCCAACGCCATCGTGCTGCAATACACGGCCTCCATCTTCGTGATCCTGTATATGCTGCTCTTCAAAAAGCAGCGGCCGCTCAAATCCGAGCTCGTCGCGGCGTTTTTTGTCATGCTGGGCGTGTGCCTGTGCTTTGCCGGCGGCCTGGAGGGCGGGCGGCTGCTGGGCAACATCCTGGGCCTGTGCAGCGGCGTTACCTTTGCGATGATGTTCCTTGCCAACCGCTATTCGGGCAACGACCCGCTGGACAACGTGTACTTTGGCACGCTGGCCGGCGTGCCCTTTGCGCTGTCGGCCTGCTTTGATCCGCATTTTTCGCTGTCCCTGCCGCAGTTGGGCTGCGGCGTGGGGCTGGGTGTGGGGCTGGGACTGGGCTACCTGTTTCTGGCGCTGGGCGCGCGGCGCGGCATATCTCCCGTGGCCTCGTGCATCATCAGCAATGTGGAGCCGGTGCTCAATCCTATCTGGGTGTTTCTGGCCGTGGGCGAAAACCCCGGCGTATACAGCATTGCCGGGGCGGCGATCGTGCTGCTGGCGGTAACGCTGCAAAGCCTGTACGAAATACGCCGCGCCGCGCGGGCTAAGCCCGAAAAACAATAGAAAAGCAACCTTTTGATTGACATCCCCGGCTTTTGCGGGTATCCTTGAAGAATCATCTGACGGGAGGCCGACGCATGAGCCGTGTTGTCGTATCCGAGGGCTACCGCTCGGTATTGTCGCTGTACGATACCCAGGAAGCCATCGCGCTGATTAAAAAAACCTTTGAAAAATCCCTGAGCAACGCGCTGAACCTCAAGCGCGTATCCGCTCCGCTGTTTGTGGAGGGCGCCAGCGGCCTCAACGACGATCTGAACGGCGTAGAGCGCCCGGTCAGCTTTACGCTGCGCGAAACCGGCGCGCAGGCGCAGGTGGTGCATTCGCTGGCCAAGTGGAAGCGCCTGGCGCTGCACGATTACGGCTTCCCGATGGGCGAGGGGCTGTATACCGATATGAACGCTATCCGGCGGGATGAAGAACTGGATAATCTGCACTCGGTCTATGTCGATCAGTGGGACTGGGAGAAGATCATCTCCGAGCAGGACCGCACGCTGGATACCCTAAAAGATGCGATGCGCCGCATTGTTACGGCGGTGTGCTGCACGCTGGATTTTCTTAAATGGAAGTATCCGCAGCTGCCGGTGGAGCTTTGCCGCGACGTTAGCTTTGTCACCACGCAGGAGCTGGAGGATATGTATCCGGATCTAACGCCCAAGCAGCGCGAAAACGCTTACCTGCGGGAGCACCGCACGGCGGGCATCCTGCAAATCGGCGGCAAGCTGCGCTCAGGCAAGCCGCATGATGGCCGCGCGCCGGACTATGACGACTGGGCGCTCAACGGCGATATCATGTTCTACAACGACGTGCTGGGCTGCGCGTTTGAGCTGTCCAGCATGGGCGTGCGCGTATCGCCCGAATCCCTGCGCGCGCAGCTGGCGGAGGCAGGCTGCCCCGAGCGCGCCGAACTGCCCTTCCACCGGATGCTGCTGGCGGGTGAGCTGCCCTTCACCATGGGCGGCGGCATCGGCCAGAGCCGCATGTGCATGCTGCTGCTGGCCAAGGAGCACATCGGCGAGGTGCAGTCCTCCCTGTGGGACGCCGAAACGCGCCGCGTGTGCCGCGATGCGGGCATTGTGCTGCTGTGAGGAAAACAAAGGCAAAAAGCCGGAAGGCTCTAAAAAAGATCTGAAGCAGATAAAAAAGTTGCCTGGTTAGGAGCAAGCTCCACCAGGCAATTTTTTCATTGCTTTTCAAATAGGTTGGAAAATGCGAAAACGCTCATGGCTCCCCTTGCGTATTTATCCTATCATTCCGCCAAGAACTGCGCGCACAATCCTTGCGCTTCGCTTAGCGGGTCGGCGCGCATATCCAGCCAATGGATGCGCGTATCCCGGCGGAACCACGTCATCTGCCGCTTGGCAAAGCGCTTGATGGCGCGGGAAAGCGCCTCCAGCATTTCCTCCTGCGTGGCAAACTGTCCCAGCAGGTATTGGCTGATCAGGCGGTATTCCAGCCCCAGACGGTACAGAAAATCAGGCGACACGCCTGCCTGGAGCAGGCCGTCCACCTCTTCGAGCATGCCCTGCTGGATACGGCGCGCCAGCCGCTCGTCAATGCGCGCGCACAGCGTGGGACGATCCCAGGTAACGCCCAGGCGCAGCACGTCGTAGCGCGGGCGCTTCTGCGCGGGCAGGGTATCGCCGTCGTGCAGCTTTTCCAGCGCGCGCATCACGCGGTTGCGGTTCTGGGGATCGATGGCATTGCCGGGCGCGGCGGCCTGCAGCATGGCGCAAAGCTGCGGGGTGGGCAGCCTTTCCAGCTCGCGGCGATAGGATAAATCGGGCTCGATATTGGATAGCACATAGCCGTCGCACACCGCGTCCACATACAGCCCGGTGCCGCCCGCCAGCACGGGCACGCGGCCGCGCGCAAGCACATCATCAATGGCGCGATAGGCCAGACGCTGAAAATCCGCCATGGTGAAAAACGTGCCGGGGTCGCACACATCCAGCAGATGGTGCGGCACGCCCTGCATTTCCTGCGCCGTCACCTTGCCGCTGCCCAGATCCAGCCCGCGGTAGACCTGGCGGGAATCGGCCGAGATTACCTCGCCGCCCAGCGAACGGGCCAGGCTGATGGCCAGGCTGCTTTTGCCCGAGGCGTTTGTGCCTACCACCGCAATGAGCTTGGGAAGCGCGCCGCTCATGGCTCGTCCTCCTCGTCTGTATCCTTGCCGGCCAGCGCGTCGCGCGCGCGGTCGATATCCTGATTGATCCAGCGCACGGCCAGGTTTTTCAGCTGCTCGCGGCTGACCACCGTGTTGGTGCCCAGGCACGCGCTGCAGCGATGCCCGCACTCGGGGCACACGCACGCCTCCGCGTCGTCGGCATGGATCATAAACGCGCCGCACTCAATGCATCCGCAACGCATGGTACATCCTCCTTAAATACGCAAGTATCGGCTTATTATAGCATACATCGCAGCCGTTGTGGGAGAAAAACAGGCGATTTTGCAATTTTCGCATTGACAAACCTCCCCTGCGCGCGCTATGCTGGTTTTTGCGTATGCGCAAATACGAAGAGTTGAGGATACCATGAGAATGAAGCGTTTTCGGGGTGAGGGATGGGCGCTGCTGGGGATGATCTGGGCGCTGGCCTGGCCGACCATGCTGGAGCAGCTGATGAGCACGGCCGTGCAGTATGTGGACGCGGCCATGGTGGGGCGCCTGGGCGCGCAGGCCACGGCGGCCGTGGGCGCAACCACCACCGTCAGCTGGCTGATTGGCAGCACGGTGTCGGCGCTGGGCATCGGGTTTTTGTCCTTTATCGCCCAGGCCTACGGCGCGGATGACCGGGCGCGCGCGGCGCGCACCTCCTCGCAGGCGGTGCTGGCCGTGCTGTTTTCGGGCACGCTGTTTACGGTGATCCCGCTGCTGCTCAGCCGCCGCGTGCCGGTGTGGATGCACGCCGCGCCCGAGATCCAGCAGGTGGCGTCGCAGTACTTTGCCATCCTGTATATGCCCATGCTGGCGCGCGCGGCCAGCACCATATTCGGCACCGCGCTGCGCGCCACGGGCGACAGCAAAACGCCCATGCGCGCGGGCCTGGCGATGAACCTGGTCAACGTGGTGCTGAACTTCCTGCTGATCTATGAATCCCGCACCGTGCGGGCGCTGGGGCTGTCCATCTGGCTGCCCGGCGCGGGCATGGGCGTGATCGGCGCGGCAATCGCCAGCGCGGTCTCCTATGCGGTGGGCGGCGTGTGGATCACCTGCGCGCTGTGGAAGCACCCGGTGATCTCCCCGCGCGGCCAGCGCCTGCGCCCCGACTGGGATGTGCTGCGCCCCTGCCTCAAGGTGGCGCTGCCCTCTGCCCTGCAGCGCTTTGGCACATCGTTTGGCTATGTGGCCTTCGCCTCCATGATTAACGCCCTGGGCACCATTCCGCTGGCGGCGCACAGCATCGCCAACACCGTGGAATCGGCCTTCTACATTCCCGGCTACGGCATGCAGACGGCTGCGGCTACGCTGATTGGCAACGCGCTGGGCGCAAGGGATGAAAGGCTGATGCGCAGGCTGGCGCGGATGCTGGTGGGCATCGAGATGGTGCTGATGGTGGTTTCCGGCGGGCTGCTGTTCATCTTTGCGCCGGGCATGATGAGCCTGTTTACCATCGACGCGGCGGTGATCGCCCTGGGCGCGACGGTGCTGCGCATGGTGGCGGTGTCCGAGCCGTTCTTCGGCGTCGCCATCATCCTGGAGGGCATGCTGCAGGGAACGGGCAACACGATGGCGCCCTTTGTGTTCAATATCATCGGCATGTGGGGCGTGCGCATCCTGGGCACGTTTGTCTGCACGCGCCTGCTGCATATGGGGCTGGTGGCGGCCTGGGCGTGCATGATCGCGCACAACCTGCTGCTGTTCCTGCTGCTGCTGACCTACTGCCTGCGCGGCAGGTGGAACCCGCTGACCCGCGGATAACGCGCCGGACGGCGGGCAAACTACAGACGTAAATGTTTCATCTTCTTTACGAAAACATTGCAAATAATGTCGATTCGCGGTATACTAAGGGTGTAAATCTGTCTTTGAAAGGAAGCAGCCATGCAGCAGAACCAGGTTCGCTCCATTGTATACTCCCTGCAGCAGAACATCCGCCGCGTCATCGTGGGCAAGGATGAGGCCATAGAGCTGGCGCTCATCGCCCTGCTGTGCAAGGGACACGTGCTTATCGAGGATGTGCCGGGCGTGGGTAAGACCACGCTGGTGGCCGCCTTGGCGCGGTCGCTGTCCTGCTCATTCAAGCGCATTCAGTTTACGCCCGACGTAACCCCCAGCGATATCACGGGCTTTACCATGCCCTCGCTGCAAACGGGCGAAATGGAATATAAAAGCGGCGCGGTGATGAGCCAGATCGTGCTGGCCGACGAAATCAACCGCACCCCGCCCAAAACTCAGGCCGCCCTGTTGCAGGCCATGAACGAGCGGTCGGTCACCATCGACAGGCAGACCCATCCTCTGGGCGAGGAATTTATGGTGGTGGCCACCCAGAACCCCATCGAGCAGCAGGGCACCTATCCTTTGCCCGAGGCGCAGCTCGACCGCTTTCTTTTCAAGGTAAACGTGCCCTTCCCCTCGCTGGAGGAGCTGCGGGAGCTGGCCAGAACGGCCGGCTACCCGGTGGTGGGCACCGCTACCCAAAAGCTGCAAAGTCCTGTGGCGGCCACCTTTATGGGCAGCGGCCGACTGCTGGAGCTGAAGGAGTACCTGGAAGCGGTGGAGGCCGACCTCATCATCTTCGATGAGGAGCTTTCCCCGGCGCAGCTGAGGAATATCGAGGAGCTGTGCGACTGCCCGGTGCTGGACCGCACCATGCTCATTCTGGATATCTTTGCGGCCCGGGCCGCCAGCGGCGAGGGTAAATTACAGGTGGAGCTGGCCCGGCTGCAATACCAGCTGCCCCGCTTGGCGGGCCGTGGGGTGCAGCTTTCCCGGCAGGGCGGCGGCGGGACCGGCGGGACCGGTGCCCGCAGAGGGGCCGGTGAATCCAAGCTGGAAGTGGACCGCCGCCACATCCGCCGCAGAATAGACGCCCTAAAAACCGAATTGGCCGCCCTGGCACGCCGCCGGGAACAGAGAAGAACCCGCCGTAAAAAAGACGGCGTGACCACGGTGGCCATTGTGGGCTACACCAATGTGGGGAAATCCACCCTGCTGAACACCCTGACCCAGGCCGGGGTGCTGGCGGAGGATAAGCTCTTTGCCACGCTGGACCCGACTGCCCGGGCGCTGGAGCTGCCGGACGGACGAAAGGTCATGCTCATTGATACCGTAGGTTTGGTGAGGCGGCTGCCCCACCAGCTGGTGGAGGCCTTCCATTCCACGCTGGAGGAGGCGGCCAGTGCCGATCTCATTCTCAGCGTCTGCGATATCACCAGCCCGGAGCTGCTGGAACAGCGTGCCGTGACGGAACGGCTGCTGGAGGAGCTGGGGGTGGAGGGCACACCGGTCATCACCGTGCTGAACAAGTGCGATGCCGCCCCTGATGCCCAAAATGAGCCCTATAAGGGCTGCGTCCGCATCTCGGCAAAGACGGGCTACGGCTTGCCGCGGCTGCTGCAAACCATCGCCGAAACCCTGCCGCCCCAAAGGCTCCGCTGCCGGCTGTGCCTGCCCTATGCCGAAGGCGCCCTGCTGCACCGGCTGGAGGAGCAGGGACAGATCTTCAGCCGGGAATACACCGCCGAGGGCACCCTGCTGGATGCCGAGGTGGAGCAGCGGGACTGGCGGCTTTATGAAACTTACCTGAGAACGGAGGACTGAACCGTTGCAGAAGGCAAAAAATTATCATCTTTTTCTATCAACTCCTCAGCCGGCCATGCGATTGGCTGAGGAGAAAAGAAAAGAGTGACAAGCCGGCTAAAATGCGCTATTATAGTAGGACAGAGCGGCAGAACGCCGCCAAACCGATGAAAATGACCGCAGAGATGCGGGCAGAAGGAGAAAATTATGCAGCCAATTCGTATTCAAAAAGCGCTGAGTGAAGCGGGAGTGGCCAGCCGCCGGGCGGCCGAGGAGCTGGTGCGCCAGGGCCGTGTGACCATCAATGGGCGGAAGGCCGAAATAGGCCAGAGTGTGAACCCCGACCGGGATGTGATAGCGGTGGACGGCAAGCGGGTGTACTTTGCCCGGAAGAAGCAGTACCGCTATATCATGATGAACAAGCCCCGCGGCTATGTGACCACCCTGAGCGATGAGTTGGGGCGGCGCTGCGTTACCGACCTGCTGACCGGGGTGGAGGAACGGGTGTACCCCATCGGCCGCCTGGACCGCAATAGTGAGGGACTTTTGCTCTTTACCAATGACGGCGAGCTGGCCAACCGCATTATGCACCCGGCCAGCCACATCAATAAGGTGTACCGCGTGACGGTGCGCCCCGATATTACCGACGAGCAGGCCGCGGAGCTTTCCGCCGGAGTGAAGATAGGGGAGAACACCACCACCCTGCCCGCCACCGTCATTGTGCTGGAAAAACAGCCCGGCCGCGTGGTGCTGCAAATCACCATCAGCGAGGGGAAAAACCGGCAGATCCGCCGGATGTGCGAGGCCGTGGGCCTGGAGGTGGTGCGCCTGAAACGCATTGCCGTGGGGCCCATTAAGCTGGGCATGCTGCAGCCCGGCCGCTGGCGTGACCTGAAGTCCAGTGAGCTGATCGCGCTGCGGGGCGCGATTACCAAGGCAGGCGGCAATGGCGCCGGGGAGGGACAGGAATGATCTCGATCCTACCCATCCAGCCGGATATTTTACAGATGATGGCCGAGGATACCGGCCTGACCGCCGAGGGCCCGGTGTGGGGCTACTTTGCGGCTGAGGGCACCAAAATGCTGGGCTATGTGGTGGTGGAAAGGGCCGAGCCGGTGCGCATCATAGCGCTGCAATGCGAGGACTTTGTGATTGCCGATGGGCTGCTGCGCCGGGCGCTGCATCCCTTTTACGAGGAGGGCAGCAAGGGCTATACCTTTGCGTGCGAAGTGCCCATGCCGCTGCCGATGGCCTATACCCGCCGGGGAGCGGGCAGCCTGGAGGCCCTTTTTGCGGGGAAATGCCCCGGAAATACAGGAGAAATCTAAAAAAACCTCTTGCGTTTTTCCGGTGGGAATGTTATCATAACAAAGTACCGTCTAATAGTATGTAAGGAGGTGTAACACATGCCCAATATCAAATCCGCTAAGAAGAGAGTAAAGGTCATTGCTACCAAAACTCTGCGCAATAAGGCCATCAAGTCCGAGCTGAAGACCTATGTCAAGAAGGCTCAGAACGCCGAGGAAAACAAGGCCGAGGCCGTCCGCGTCGCGATCAAGAAGATCGACCAGGCCGCTGCTAAGGGTATCCTGCACAAGAATACCGCTGCCAGAAAGAAATCCGCACTGGCCCGCAGCCTGAACGCGTAAAAATGGCCGCACCCGCCCGGATCGTGTCACCGGGCATTCGCTGGGCACGGATCGTTCCCGTACCCATGCGCGCAGCCGAAGAAAAGAAACTCGGAGATTGCAAGCACAATCTTCGGGTTTTTTGCTTTATATATCCACATGCAGGATTTGATGCAATTTTAATGGCAGAAATCAGCGCTGGTGTTGACATTGATGATTGCTGCCGGATAAGCGCGGCGGATTTTATGCAGATTCCGCAGGGAGCCGCAAACCGTGAAGGGCGGGCCGCACGCCGAAGGCGGGCCAGCGGGCGAAGCCCGCTGAAACCGTCCGCAGGACGGTTTGGCCTGCGGCCCGAACCCCGCCGGGCGCTGTGACTGATCCTCTATTCGCTAACCCTTTTGCCCCACAGCAAAGAGAACCCCGTGACCCAAAGGAAGTATCCATATGACTCTGTTTATCAATGATTACAGCGAGGGCTGCCACGAAAGGATCCTGGAGGCCCTGACCCGAACCAACCGTATCCAGACCACCGGCTACGGCACCGACCCCTACTGTGCCGAGGCCCGCGATATCCTGCGGCGGGAGATGGCCTGCCCGGATGCCGATATCTGGTTCCTATCCGGCGGCACCCAGACCAATCTCATTGCGCTGACGGCTGCCCTGCGCCCGCATGAGGCGGTGATAGGCGCCGCGACCTGCCATATCTTCGTCCACGAGACCGGCGCCATAGAGGCCACCGGGCACAAGGTGCTGGTCATCCCGGATGAGGAGGGCAAGGTGCGCCCGGAGGGGGTGCGCGCGGTGCTGGCGGAGCACAGCATGGCCCCGCATATGGTAAAGCCCCGGGTGGTGTATATTTCGCAATCCACTGAGGTGGGGACGGTATATACCAAGGCCGAGCTGAAGGCGCTGCATGAGGTGTGCCGGGAGAATAACCTGCTGCTGTACGCCGATGGCGCGCGGCTGGGGGTGGCGCTGACCGCCGAGGGGTGTGATGTGACGCTGGCCGATATGGCGCGGTACTGCGACTTTTTCTGCATCGGCGGCACCAAGAATGGCGCGCTCTTTGGGGAGGCGCTGGTGCTGGTGAACCCCTGCCTGAAGCCGGACTTTTTGTATATCGTAAAGCAGCGGGGCGGGCTGTTTGCCAAGGGGCGGCTGCTGGGAATTCAGTTTGCGGAGCTGTTCCGGGATGGGCTATATTATGAGCTGGCGCGCCACGCTAATGGAGAGGCTATGCGCATCAAGGCGGCGCTGACCGAGCTGGGGGTGGCCTTCCAGGTGGATTCGCCCACCAATCAGCAGTTTATTTATCTAAGCGAGGAGCAGGCCGATGCCCTGCGGACGCGCTGCACCTACGATGAGGAGTGGCGCCGGGAGGGCCGGGTGGCGCTGCGGCTGTGCACCAGCTGGGCCACCCAGCCGCAGGCGGTGGATGAGCTCATTGCCGCGCTGCGGGAGATAATAAGATAGTGCGGAGGTCCCTGCCGGGTGGCAGGGACCTTTTTTGCGGAACGGGGCTACCCATATAGCTTTTGCCACCAGGGACGGTGGGATTCGAGGGCGGGGATGCTCTCCCCGGCGGCGAGGACGGCGGTGCCAATGACATGGTCCCCGCGGCGCCATACCACCTGGCCCAGCGGTTGGCCGGCTTCCACCGGGGCGTAGCAGAAGCTGCGGTTTAGGTAGACGGTGACGGTGATGCCCTCCTCCCGGCCGCGAATGGCGGTATAGGTGGGCTGGCCCACAAGGACAGTTTGCAGGGCGGCCTTCTGGCCGCCCACCACCGGCAGAATGGGGGCTTCCAGCGTAAGGGGACGGCTTTCGGTCAAGGCGAAATAGCGCTGGTACAGCGCCGCGTGGGTGTTCCAGTCATCGGGGCAATTTAAGGTGACGCAGATGAGCCGTACACCGTCCTTTTCCGCGGCGGAGACCAGGCACCGCCCGGCCTTTTTGGTAAAGCCGGTCTTGACGCCGATGGCATCACCATAGAGGGAGAGCAGGCGGTTGTGATTGAGCAGGCTGCGGGCGTAGGGCGGCTGGCCGTAGCTGACCGTCATGTGGCGGCTGGCGGCGATCCCGGCAAAGAGGGGATTCTGCAGGGCAGCGCGGGCCAGCAGGGCCATATCGTAGGCGGTGGAATAGTGCTCCTCGGCATCCAGGCCGCTGGGGGTGACAAAGTGGGTGTTGTTCATGCCCAGGGAGGCCGCCCTGCGGTTCATCTCCGCCACAAAGGCTTTCATACTGCCGGAAATGCGTACCGCGGCCGCCCCGGCGGCATCATTGCCGCTGGCCAGCAGCATGCCCACCGCCAGCGCGTACAGGGTGACGGTATCGCCCTGCCGCAGGCCCATGCTGGAGCCCTCCACCCGGATGGCGGTTTCATCCACAGTAAATTCCTGCTGCAGATTGGGCTGCTCCAGGGTCAGCAGGGCGGTCATGATCTTGGTGGTGCTGGCCATGGGCAGCTGCCGGTGGATCTCCTGCGCGAATAGCACCTCGCCGCTTTCGGCCTCCATCACGATGGCGGCGGCCGCCCCCACCCCGTAGGCTTCCCCGGTGACCAGGCAGGCGGCTGCGGCCGGGTGCATCAGCAGCAGGATGGCCGCCAGCAGCAGAGCGGCTTTTTTCATGGGACAGACCCCCTTATTTTTGCGTCTTTGCTATGTGTATGCGGGGGCAGGGCGGCAAAATGCCGTGGGACGCAAAAACGGCAGGGCGCACGCCCTGCCGTGATGTGGCTGATTTGCGGTTATTCGTCATCGGTCAGCTCGCGGCTGTACAGGTAGCGGCGGCCCTCATGCCCGCGGGAGAGCCACTGGGCCAGCAGAGAGAGGACAGCGAATACCGCCGCCAGCCGCGCGATGAGACAGATGATTTTCCACAGAGTTTTCATAATGGCCTCCTTTTGGCGTTTTTATCATTATACCATGGGGAAAGCGCCTTTGTAAACGGGGGGAAGTTTAAGAGGGGTTTAAGGTTTATTTGCGATAGCCGGGCGGCGCGGTTTTGCAAAGGCGTAATCTGTACGGCTCGCCGCCGTGGCCTTACCTTTCTATGAAGAAAAGGAGTTAAAAGATTATTAGGCCAGGTTTGTTGTCGCCTGTTGGCGTCGCGGAATCACCGGAGGGTGACGGCCGGTACGCCTACCCGGCGGGGGGTTACTTTTCTATGAAGAAAAGTAACCAAAAGTCATTTAGGGCTCTGCCCTAAAGACCCGTACGCTCGTCGGACGCAACCTCCGCTTGAGTCGGACTGACCCTGTGCTTCACTTTGGGCAGTCCTCCCCGCTGCGGTGCATCCTCCTCTCCCCACAAGGTCTTGCGACCTTGTGGGGACCCCTTTTGCCCCGCCCGGAAACGCTATGCATTCCCGGAGCGGGATTAGACGACGCTGATAAGGTGCCGCAGGCGCATTTTATGTAGGACCCCGGTAGCGAGGCGTGCTGGTTAGTGCTCTCCAGCTTCATCCGCACCACAAAAAAGCACCCCAATCGGGGTGCTTTTTTGTGGTGCGGATGAAGGGACTTGAACCCATACAGTATTGCTACCACTAGAACCTGAATCTAGCGCGTCTGCCAATTCCGCCACATCCGCAGGTCAGCTTAGTTATAATATCATTTCCCGGGGAAATTGTCAATAGGCAATCGGCAAAAAAATATCCTTTTGCCAAAAAACAAGCCCCCGGCCAAAACCGGGGGACTTGCGTATGGTGCAAAACGGTACAGGGTCGTATCAGCGCTTGCTGAACTGAGGCGCGCGACGAGCGGCTTTGAGGCCGTATTTCTTGCGCTCCTTCATTCTGGGGTCGCGGGTCAGCAGACCGGCCTTCTTCAGAATGGGACGCATCTCATCGCCGTGCTGCAGCAGGGCGCGGGCGATGCCGTGACGGATAGCGCCGGCCTGGCCGGAAACGCCGCCGCCAGCGACGGTGCAAACGACATCAAACTGGCCCAGGGTATCGGTAAGGGCCATGGGCTGACGAACGATCAGCTTCAGAGTCTCCAGGCCGAAATAATCGTCGATGTCTCTGCCGTTAATGGTGATCTTGCCGGTGCCGGCGTACAGACGAACGCGGGCCACGGAGCTCTTTCTACGGCCGGTGCCATAGTAATAGGGATTCTTGCTCTCGTACATGGATTATTTCTCCTTTCGATCAAATTTCTTCGGGCTTCTGGGCAGCGTGGCCGTGGTTCGCATCACGGTAGATGCGGCAGCGGGTCAGTGCCTTGCGGCCGATGGTGTTATCGGGGATCATGCCCTTAACGGCCAGCATCATGGCCTTTTCGGGGGTTTCCGCCATCAGGGTCTTGTACTGGACCTCCTTAAGGCCGCCGACATAACCAGAGTGATGACGGTAGTATTTCTGCTCCAGCTTGCGGCCGGTGAGGACTGCCTGGGCAGCGTTGATGATGATGACATGGTCACCGCAATCAACATGGGGGGTGAAGGTGGGCTTGTTCTTGCCGCGCAGCAGAACGGCGGCTTTTTCAGCGGTACGGCCCAGGGGCTTGCCGGCCGCATCGATGATGTACCATTTGCGTTCCATGCCGGGCTTTGCCATGGTAGTGGACATATCTTTTTCCTCCTGAATATTTGTTAGCTTTCTTTTAGCGCCCCCTGTATAACAGGCGCAGATACAAAGCGACAATGATTATTATAGCGGGGGGCTGTGCCGGTGTCAAGGCGTTTTTCTTATTTTTTAATTTATAATATAGCGTTCTTTCATTTCCTCTCGTTTTCTCGTGAATTCTACTGTTTTCTTACATGTCAATTTTCATTTTGTGTCCTTTACGGCCGGGGCTGTGCGGCCTTTTTGCAGAGGCATAAATTGCAGCGCCTGCCCTGTGGGAGTTTTTTTCTGTGAAGAAAAGGATGCAAAAGAATTTTTGGACCGAATTTGTAGTCGCCTGACGGCGGGGCATTGATTTTGCAGGGTGCAAAGCCGGTACGCCTACCCGGCGGGGGCCTACTTTTCTATGAAGAAAAGTAGGCAAAAGTCA
>OLOQ01001473.1_pt1 | contig 22439 bp, 19 predicted proteins | sample 1673101 | NCBI WGS metagenome assembly OLOQ01 (sample SAMEA3136754, study PRJEB25190) | human gut metagenome | biome: human gut; feature: human-associated habitat; material: faeces | place: Austria | collected 2013 | reverse complement strand
AAAACACTGTTGCTGATGGGATACCGACCGGCATCGAGCTTCAGCATAGACGTTAGGGCCCACAAGGATAAAAATGCTGACATAAGACACAGTATATTCTGTTTGATTTTAGGCATGCGCTTCCTCCTCCGTTATATACAGCTTTTGAGCGCCTTCAAAACAGCTGTATTCCCCATTTTCTCCAGCAGTATTCCCACTTAACCACCGTTCATCCCAGAAGAAGGGCGAGGCCGCTCGGCCCGACAGCGCTCCTTATTCCCACTCGCCAAACGAAACCGCCTTCTAAACTTTTCTGTATAGGCGATTTGATTCCATTTGGCTTGATTTGATACCCATTATCCAAATCCCTTAGGGTATCCGACTTTCTGCTATCAAAAATCTATCAGGGGCTGTTATCAAAGGTTGCATTTATTTCCGTGTATTGGGCGGTTTGCAGGTGAAACAGAATTGCTAAGGGAATGTGTCATCTGGACTTTTGAAATATACTAAATCGTATATATCCTATCATATGACGTGCCGTACCCACGAAACTGCTATCATTTCTGCAACCTTTTCTACGTTACCATTCTACCATGAAACTGTCTGAACCGCAACGATGGATTCGGATTTTATTCCTCGTCTAACCGCTCCTTGTCTTCTTCATGCCAACGTTTCAGGACAGCTTCCACTTGGGCGATCAACTGCTCCTTATTGGGCATATACAACACATAGCGGGATGCAAAGATGTTGTTCGACAGGCCGCCCAGCGCGTATTCAGCTGTGATGCGGTCCTTTTCGGTACAGAGAATGATACCGATTGGCGGATTGTCATCCGGATCGTTGACTTCTGCGGCGTAGTAATTCAGATACATATTGATCTGTCCGGCAGCTTCCGGCGTGAGTTTGGTTGTTTTTAACTCAATCAGCACATACGCCCGGAGAATTTTATTATAGAAAACCATATCCACATAGTAGTGGGTATTGTTCAGGGTAATGCGCTGCTGTGTCCCTACAAACATAAAACCGCGACCTAATTCCAACAGGAATTTTTCAATCTGCGCGACCAATGCTTTTTCAAGATCACTTTCCAGCATGGGCTTGTTTTCCGGCACACCCAAAAATTCAAAAACATAAGGGTCTTTGATAATGTCGCTTGGTGTAGTCATTTCAATACCTTTTTCCGCAAGGGCAAGTACCGTTTCCTTGTTCGTCTTTCCTTCTGACAGCAATAACCGTTCATAGAGAGAAGTGGAAATCTGCCGCTTTAATTCTCGGATCGACCACCTGGAGTTGATGGTTTCCTTTTCATAAAAACTGCGTTTGTCCGGGTCTGAAATCGTCAACAGCTCACAATAATGCGACCAAGACAATTTTCCAGACACTGTCTGGAAAATTGAGTTCTGCGTAAAAGCTGAATATGCTTTGGGCGATTTGTCTAACTAGATTTTGGGGCTTGTATATCTTAGATATCCAATTTCCAGTCAGTGACTGGAAAATTGAAACGGGAACCATATCAGACCGATGGAAGCAGTCTTAAAGTGTTAGCATTCACATGAGGTCGAATAGTCATCTTATCTGGCTTTGCGTGAGCTGCTGATTTCCTTGATGGCGGTATAGTGTCTTCTACATTTCCGGCTGATCTCGTTGAAAAAATCGGATGTCACAAATTCCAGCAGCCATACTTTGGGAATCATGTACTTGGGTGTTTGCAGGATGGTTTTCAGCAAGCCCTTGCTGCACCATTTCAGAATTGTATGGCGTTGATAGCCGGTCGCTTCGCAGACTTGCGCAACGGTCAGTACATCCGGGTAATTTGCCAGTTGCTGCTCGTACCATTCCTTGGCCAGCAGCCGTTCCTCGCCCTTATAGTTCAGCTTGCGCTCTAACGATGCGGCAGGTTTCTTATGTTTGGGGTAGTTGTAATACCACCCGCTGGGCGGAGTGTAGCGCATCGGGTCGGACTCTCGGCGGTAGAGATACTCGGCAACATCTTTCTTGGCGATTTTATAGCATCGCGTTTTCTTTCCGTTGTTTTTGCAGGGAACAAGCCCGCTTTGCAGGAGATAAAGCGAGGTTCGCGTTCCGATATGGCATACGATGCGGAAATCGTTGCGGCTCATCGGGTCCGGATAAGGCGTTAGGATTTCTTCAATTTTTTCTTTCAAAGAGTCATTGCTTACAGTTTCTTTCTTCATTTCGGGTTCTCCTTGTTTGTAAAGTGAAACCCGAAAAATCACTACTTCATTTTTTTGTTTCTTGCATTTTTTCTCATTCGTGTCCGCAAGACCGCACTATTATCTGGCTTTTGGGGCAGGGCTTATCTTGCATCTTATCTTGCATTTCTCCCAAAAAGTCGCCATTTTTGCCCCAAAACGGGCGATTTTGTTTCTTTTCGTACCTACATTGTTTTTTTGGTTTCCGGGCAGTATTTCCGCTACAAGCATCGTCCAAAATCAGCGGACAAACCAGCCTGTATCAGCCTTAGTTATCACCATATTGCCTTTTCAAAGATTAACTCGAAATGCTTTAGGACAGGAGACTGTCGCGTGGGTTCGACTCCCACCATCTGCGCCATATCCGTCGTAGAATCGAAAGATTTTACGACGGATATTTTTGTTTACGGCTTTGAAATGTGATGCTGTAAGTTTACGCAATGACTATTACAAGCCAAAATCCACTTGCAACAATAATCTGTTGCAAAAAGCCATTTGTTGCCCGCATTGTTGCCCACAGTTCATGGTTTCCTGCGAGAAAGGATAATAACTTATAAAGAGTTATCTCCAACAGCAGCGTTTTTCGGTGTTGCGAATACTGCTTGGTGGTATGCCGTCAGCACACTGAGTTTGCGCTGCTCCTGTACTTGTACATAGCGGGTCGTGACGGTGTTGATTTTCAGATTTACGCCCATTTGCTGGGAAAAATCGTCCACTGAATGTCCGAGAATTTGGCTAACTGCATAAAAATCACCTGTCAAATTGTACATATTGGTGCCCGCTGTGCCGCGTAGATCGTGAAATCGGATTTTCGGCATCCCAGTGCTACGCATAAATCCGTTAAACTTGACCGAAATACGCTTTTGTAAGTATGGCGAACCGTCCGGCTTGCACACAACAAGATCGTTATCGTAATACTTGACCCCGCCGAGCTTGCACAACCGCCGCTGGTCGGCTTGTTCCTGTCTAAGCCGTAAAAAGATTGGCAGTGTTTCTTCTGTAATGGGAAATGAACGTGTTTCGCCTTCGTCACGGTCTTTCAATGGTTCCAAGTGCGGCACAATTTTAGCATCTTTCGGCAGGTCACAGGGAATTTGGCCTCGCAAGGTAATTTGCCTGTGCGTCAAATCAACATCACGCCAGCGTAACCCCAGCGCTTCGCTGAGTCGCAGCCCAAACAGAACAGCGAGCAGCACCACGGTCTCAAGTGCATTACCATGTACAAACGCCAAAAGCTGCTGCACCTGTTCCACGGTGTACTTGTCATATTTGCGCCCGGCGTTCTTACTAAACCGTGTCATAATGTTCTTGGCTGGGTTGTTTGGAATGTAGCCATACTTTACCGCCGAGGACAGCGCAGAGCTTAAAATTCGATGGCAATAACGCACTGAATTCTCCGCCAGTCCCTTCTCACGCAGTTGCGCAATCATATCGTCAATCATTTGGGGTGTCAGTTTGTTCAGAGATACTTCGCCCAGCATGGGAATTAGATGTATGTTTATGCCGCTCCAATAGCTGTATCGCGTACTTTTTGCAAGGTTATGGTGGTAGCTTTCGTACCACTTGGGCAGATACTCTTTTAGCTTTTGCTTGCTTTCCGGTCCGTAGCCGACCATAGCGGCGCTGCCGGTCTGCAGTTCCAGTTTGATTTGAGCCTCGTATAATTCCGCTTCCCTGCGCGTTGCAAAGCCTCGCTTGGCAATGCTTTTCTGCCTGCCGTTCTCGTAGACTTTCACATTGACATCGTAGACGATGCCCGATCTGCCTGTTAAAATTCCTTGGCTGTTTCGCTTGTTTTTGACTTTTCTCTCGCGGATCGCCATATCAGCACCCACCACTTACAGACCTTGCTGGGGTCTTGGCACGGTTGTAATAATCCCAAATCGCCTGTTCGGAAATCAGGCGACGGTTGCCGTTCTGGATGAACTCCAACTCGCCGTTGTCCATTAACTGGCGCAGTCGATTTTCTCCGATGCCGGAAACAACTGCCATTTGTTCCACAGTTTTCAGCATCGGTTCAAACGGATTTCGCACAGCTTGCGGTGTTTTTTGCTTTGCATATCTTGCCATAACTATCCCTCCTGCGGTATAATTTATAAAACAAATTGTTTGTGGTACTTGTGCACAGCACAGGAACACGATCATTTGTAAGGCTTGAAGATTTGGTATATTCAGTTTTCAAGGTTCATCAGCACCACATTCAAAATGCTTGTGATGTCTGCAAGCTCATTATACCACAAGCGTTTTGCTTGTCAATATATATTTTTACTTTTTATTGCAACTTATTTTCTGTGGGAGGTTCTTTATGGATACAACTGGGAGACGCATTAAACGTCTGCGTTTGAAAAAGGGAATCTCGCAATCTCAACTTTCTAAGCGCTCCGGCATTACCTCAACGCTTCTTCAACAGTACGAATATGGTACGCGCCATCCCAAGGAAGATCAGTTAAACAAAATCGCATTGGCGCTTGGCGTAGCGCCTGCTATGCTGCGTCCGTTGGATGTGGATACAATCGAGGGGCTGCTCGCCATCATCTACGAAATGCACTCCAGTTACCATGGCATAGAAATTATCGAAGAAAACGGTACAACTTCTATCCGTTTGCCCAATACACTACAAGCCCAGCCCGCCAGATATGCATTGCACTTAATCAAGAAATTTATGGAACAGCCGCTATTCGGTTCAGACGAAGAAGCTCCCGTTGCCATGAACGCAGACGAAATTCAACCTGATACTGGTGTGACACTTGCTGAAGAAATAAAGTGGTACAATCAGCAGTCAAGGTTTCTGCATGACACCGAAGAACTTGGGATTTGGTCCGATACCAGCCGTGAAGAAGATACCTCAATTTAAAATCGTTTCTGCATACAGGAGTAACAATAAATGGACAGTAAATTGACCGCAGAACAAGAAAAACTAGCTGCACTAATAGAATCCGACTACGCACTATTGAAATTCGGCTATTATGGGCAGGAATACGAGTTTGTTGTTGCTGAGCGAGACCCGCGCCTATACAGAAAAATGCTGAAACGCCCGGACTATCATCAATTTGTCGCAGATAAAGACAAACAATATCGCCATGAAACCAGCGTGATGATGGCTGTACTGGCTGATATGCGCGGCATAACTCCAACGACAAAGCAGGAAAATGAAAGCGGTTGGTACAAAACTATGTTCTCGCTAAAAGCAGAAGCGGAGACTTTCACGCGGAATAGTATCCTGCATGATGTCGAAACAGATTTTTGACGAGAGCATATTTTATCGTAAAAGCGCCCTATCAAAAGAAGTGGATTGGCTTCTTTTGATAGGGCGCTTTTGTCATATATACCAAATCGAAGATTTAACTTCATCATATTTTACAAAAAGATGTACTTTCTATTGACTTTTTTACAATAACAGTATACAATATATTTACATCATTTTAATAAATTTGATGTAAATAAAAACAAAGGTTCTACAATGAAAACATTTAACTTCAAAGCAGTATATTCTCAGCTGCTGACAGCAGAGATTGTGTTCCGTCTGACGCAGCTCCATGAATACAAAGGTCGCCTGAACAGACTCCTTGAAACAGATGCTGCCGCCTTATCCGAAATCAAAGAGACCGCGGCACTGCAAACTGTTGCCGCATCGAATCGCATGGAAGGCATCACCGTTGCCGAGGATCGGCTGAAAAAACTCATCCTGAATAAAACCAATCCGCAAACCGATGATGAGAAAAAAGTGGCGGGTTATCGGGATGTGCTAACCTCCATAAGTGCCAATTATGACTTCCTGCCACCGGCACCATCCACTATTTTACAGTTGCATCGGGATTTATACAAATTCAGCGGTAAAGCTGTGGGTGGCAACTATAAAGATACCGCCGGCGAACCATGCGCTGAAAGCCTTGCTTCCCTATGCAATGCCTTTGAACAAGCCCTGCAAGACCCAGTCCTTGACCCGCTGCTTTTGATTCCGTTGTTCATGGTGGACTTTCTGAACATTGCCCCCTTCGATAACGGCACCGAACGAATGAGCCGCCTGCTGCTGGCACTGCTCCTGTACCGTTCTGGCTATGAAGTGGAGCAATACAGCAGCATAGACGCGATTCTTTTTAACACAAAAGCATCCTACGATACATCGCTGCAACGCAGTTCCCATAATTGGGCTGCCGGCACAAATGACTACGCACCTTTTACCGCCTACCTGCTGAACACTCTTGTTACGGCATACAAAAGCTTTGACGAGATTGCCACACAGCTAACCGCCAAGGGTCTGTCAAAGCCTGACCGCGTGCGGGAAATCATCAAATTGCACCAAGGTGAAATCACCAAAAGCGAAATCCTAAAGCAGTGTCCGGACATCAGCCAAATCACTGTCCAGCGGGCACTGGCAGACCTGCTAAATAACAAGCACATCACAAAAATCGGCGGTGGCCGCTACACTTCTTACATTTGGAACGGAGAGAACTAACATGATTACAGGAGAACTCAAAAACAAAATCGACAGCCTTTGGGATATTTTTGCGGCGGGCGGTCTTGTAAATCCGCTGGATGTCATTGAACAAATCACTTATTTAATGTTCATTCACGACTTGGACGATTCCGACAATTTGCGCGCCAAGGAAGCCGCCATGCTGGGGTTGCCGTACCAGAGCATTTTTGCGGACGAGGTGCAGCTCGGCGAGCGCACCATCGACGGTCAGCAGCTCAAATGGAGCGTGTTCCACGACTTTCCGGCGCAGAAAATGTACGCCACCATGCAGGAATGGGTGTTCCCGTTCATCAAAAATCTGCACGGCGACAAGAACAGTGCCTACTCCAAATACATGGACGACGCCATTTTCAAGCTGCCCACGCCGCTGCTGCTGTCCAAAGTGGTGGACGCGCTGGACGAAATCTACCGCCTGATGAATGAGTCGCAGGCGGTGGATGTGCGCGGTGACACCTATGAATATCTGCTCTCCAAAATCGCACAGTCCGGCTTGAACGGTCAGTTCCGCACGCCGCGCCATATCATCAAAATGATGGTCGAGCTAATGGATCCCAAGGCGGACGAAATTATCTGCGACCCCGCCTGTGGCACTTCCGGCTTCCTTGTGGCGGCAGGCGAGTACCTGAAAGAGAACCGCAAAGAAGAAATCTTCTTTGACCGTCAGAAAAAAGACCACTACATGAATCATATGTTCTTCGGCTACGATATGGACCGCACGATGCTGCGCATCGGCGCCATGAACATGATGACTCACGGCATCGATAACCCCTACATTGAGTACCGCGACAGCCTGAGCGACCAGAACCCAGACAAAGAAAAATACTCGCTGATTCTTGCCAATCCGCCGTTCAAGGGCAGCCTGGACGCGGACACCGTATCCGCCGACCTGCTGAAGGTCTGCAAGACCAAGAAAACCGAACTGCTTTTCCTTGCGCTGTTCCTGCGTATGCTGAAAATCGGCGGGCGCTGCGCCTGCATTGTTCCCGATGGTGTGCTGTTCGGCTCGTCCACCGCGCACAAGGCAATCCGTAAAGAACTGGTAGACGGCAACCGTCTGGAGGCAGTTATCTCGATGCCGTCCGGCGTGTTCAAGCCCTATGCCGGTGTTTCCACTGCCATTTTGATTTTCACCAAGACCGGGCATGGCGGCACGGATAGCGTGTGGTTCTACGATATGCAGGCCGACGGTCTTTCGCTGGACGACAAGCGCAGCCCCGTGCAGGAAAACGACATTCCCGACATTATTGCGCGCTTCAAAAATCTGGACGCCGAGAAAAACCGCGCCCGCACGGAAAAATCGTTCTTTGTTCCCGAGCAGGAAATTGTGGATAACGGCTACGACCTGTCCATCAACAAATACAAAAAGACCGAGTACAAGCCTGTGGAGTACCCGCCGACGAGTGAGATTATGGCAGAGCTGCGCCGCTTGGAGAAAGAGGTCAACACGGCAATGGACGAACTGGAGCAGATGCTGAAATAAGGAGCGCACCATGACGGAAAACGACAAACTGCAAGTATTTGAAGACCAGACCATCCGCACCGCTTGGGATGAGGAAAAGGAAGAATGGTATTTTTCGGTGGTGGATGTCGTGGTTGCATTGACAGAAAGCCCCGACTACAAGACCGGCAGAAAATACTGGAACAAGCTGAAGCAGCGCTTGAAAGAAGAAGGAAATGAACTGGTGACAAATTGTCACCAGTTGAAAATGAAAGCCGCCGATGGCAAGCGCCGCCTTACGGATGTAGCGAATACCGAGCAGTTGCTGCGCATCATCCAGTCTATCCCGTCCAAAAAGGCCGAGCCGTTCAAAATGTGGCTGGCCATGGTCGGGCGTGAGCGCATTGAGGAAATCATCGATCCGGAGCTTACCATTGAACGCGCGCTGGACACCTATGCACAGAAAGGCTACCCGCCGGAGTGGATCAACCAGCGCCTGCAAACCATCCGCGCCCGCAAAGAACTGACCGATGCGTGGAGCGCACACGGGGTGCAAAAGGGGCAGGAGTACGCCGTTTTGACGGATGAAGTCACAAAGGCGTGGTCCGGGCTGAACACGCGGCAGTACAAGAACCTGAAAGGGCTGAAAAAGGAAAATCTGCGCGACAATATGAGTACGTTGGAGCTGGCGCTGAATATGTTGGCGGAAGCCACCACAACAGAACTCACCAAGGCTCAGAATCCGCAAGGGCTGGAAGAAAACCGCACTGTGGCAAAGCGGGGCGGCACGGTAGCCGGCAATGCCCGAAAAGAAATTGAAGCGCAGACCGGTCGCCCGGTGGTTACGGCAGAAAACGCAAGCACAATGCTGCTGGGGCAGGCTGTTGCCGGGATGATTGAGGGCGTTGTGAAAGATGAAGATGATAAAGAATAACTCTGCTGTGATGGCGGATACAACTTCGGATTTGTGGGAGTAAACCGATGGCCAAACTAATTGAGATAACAGGAAAAGTTCTTTCTGGAGAATGGGGTACGGATGATGAATCAGGGAATGGTATCCCCGTGCTTCGGACAACTAATTTTACTAATGAAGGCATTGTCGATTATAGTAATGTAGTTACCAGAACAATTCAAAAGAAAAATATTGATGCCAAGTATTTACGGAAAGGCGATATTATAATCGAGAAATCTGGCGGAAGTGATAAACAGCCTGTTGGTCGTGTTATATATTTTGATGGTCCAGAAAGCACATACTTGTTCAATAATTTCACAGGTCTGTTGCGGGTCAAAAATCAAGCTGTTTGGCTTCCAAGGTATGTATTTTATTCTCTTTTCCATAATTATCGAAAAGGCGGCACAAGACCTTTTGAAAGTAAGACAACCGGGCTTCATAATCTGAAAACAGACGATTATATTTCGCGTTATGAAGTGCTTGAAGCGCCTATAAGTGAACAACAATCAATATGTAAACAGCTTGATTACGTATATGACATTATAAAGACACGCCAACAACAACTCCAAAAGTTGGATGAACTCGTCAAAGCTCGATTTGTCGAATTGTTTGGCGACCCTAAAATCAACCCTAATAATTATCTTGTTTGCCCGCTTTCAGAATATATTAGTTTCCTTACTTCTGGCTCCCGTGGCTGGGCTCAGTACTGTACCGATAATGGCAGCGAATGGTTTATTACAATCAAAAATGTCAAGGACTGTCATATTTCAACAGACAATATGCAGCCCATTGATGCACCAGACAACGCCGAAGCAAAACGCACCAAGGTACAAGAGGGAGATTTGTTGATTAGCATTACAGCAGATTTAGGGCGTACTGGTGTAGTAACGAAGGAAATTGCCGAACATGGTGCATATATTAATCAGCATCTAACTTGCATTCGTCTAAACAAAACGGTTCTCAACCCACTGTATGTTGCTTATTTCATGGAAAGTCCAGCTGGAAAAGAACAATTCGAATTAAAAAATCAAAGTGCGGTAAAAGCTGGACTAAATTTCAATTCGATAAAATCGTTGCGCATTATGATACCATCTATAAACGAACAAAATATGTTTGTTGAATTTCTCAACCAAACCGACAAATCAAAAGTTGCCGTACAGAAGTCCTTGAACGAAGCACAGCTTCTGTTTGACAGCTTGATGCAGCAATATTTCGGCTAAAATAAGTAAATACGGGCTTATGCCGGGGCAGGACGATGGTACACAGAAAAGGAGTGTACCATCATGGAAGAAAAGCTTGTCACAATTCTCAACGAAATGGCGGAATATTTGAGCATTGCCCAGATGAAAAAGCTGCAAGAAGTGCTGCTGAAAAATCTGGCAGAAAACGAACCGCAAAAAGCGGAAATTTCCAACGCAGAATATCTGCAAATGTTTCTGGATGCCAAGAAAATCGAGGGCTGCTCTGAAAGAACGCTGCAATATTACCGTGTTACGGTGGAGCGAATGCTGCAAAGTATTACCACGCCCATCCGAAAAATATGCACGGAAGAAATTCGCAGTTATCTCTCGGGGTATCAGCAAATTAACGGCTGTGGCAAGGTGACTGTGGATAATATTCGCCGTAACATTTCCAGCTTTTTCTCATGGCTGGAAGAAGAGGATTATATCCTCAAAAGCCCTATGCGGCGAATCCACAAAATCAAGACAAAACAACAGGTTAAAGAAACGATCTCGGACGAAGCCATTGAGCAACTGCGCGACCATTGCGCCTGTGCGCGTGATTTGGCGATGATCGACCTGCTGTATTCCACAGGCATCCGTGTTGGTGAATTGGTAAATCTGAACATTGACGATGTGAATTTTGAAGCCCGCGAGTGTGTGGTATTTGGCAAGGGCGATAAAGAACGCCGCGTATATTTCGATGCAAAGGCAAAATTGCACCTGCAAAATTATCTAAAGCACCGTACAGACCGCAACCCCGCCCTGTTTGTTACTTTGGACGCACCACATGACCGCCTAAAAATCAGCGGCGTGGAGGTTCGTCTGCGGGAACTGGGGCGCAGCGTCAATTTGGTAAAAATCCACCCGCATAAATTCCGCCGCACGATGGCAACCCGCGCCATAGATAAAGGTATGCCGATTGAACAGGTGCAAAAAATCCTCGGTCATTCGCAAATTGATACCACTATGCAGTATGCTATGGTCAACCAAACCAACGTCAAAGCCTCCCACCAGAAGTTTATCGCCTGATACAACTTCGGATTTGTGGGAGAAAAACAATGGCTAAATACAAACTTGGCGAGATATGTGAATTTTATTCGGGTACAGGATTCCCAGTAACATATCAAGGGAAAGCCATCGGTGACTTTCCTTTCTATAAGGTCGGGGATATTGCAAATAATGTTGTGGCTGGAAATGTTTATCTTTCACTCTGCAATAATTACATTTCTAACCAAGACGCTCTCGAAATAAAAGGCACTATAATTCCCAAAGATACGGTTGTCTTTGCTAAAATTGGAGAAGCCTTGAAATTAAATCGTCGGGCGCTTACAAGTTGTAATTGTCTTATTGATAATAACGCCATGGGAATCGCTCCTAAAAGGAAATTTCTGCAAACAGGATATTTCTTTTATTTTATGAAGAACCTGAAACTACAAAATTTTGCTGAATCAACAACAGTTCCGTCTGTTCGAAAAAGTAAACTTGAGCAAATAGAAATCGAAACACCGCCTTTAAACACGCAAAACGAAGTTGAGAGAACGCTCGATAAAATATCCTCACTGATTACTATACGTCAGCATCAACTCCAAAAGCTAGACGAACTTATCAAAGCTCGATTTGTCGAATTGTTTGGGGACCCGATATCCAATCCAATGAATTGGAACAAAAGAACATTAAAAGAGGTTTGCATAAAATTAAATGATGGAACACATTTCTCCCCAGAGAGCTTTTCAATGGGTGACTATAAGTATATTACTGCTAAAAACATTAAAGCATCCGGCTTTGATTTCTCTAATATAACGTATGTTCCAGAAGCCGTTCATCGTCCAATATTTGAGAGATGCAATCCTGAACAAGGAGATGTGCTGTATATTAAAGATGGCGCAACTACTGGAATTGCAATAGTGAATACATTGAAGGAAGAATTTACGTTACTCTCAAGTGTGGCGTTGCTTAAACAAAACCGAAATGTAATAAATGGATACTTTTTGGCCGCACTCCTCAACAATGCGGATATGTATTCAGATATTCGTAATAACATGGGAGGTGCAGCAATCACGAGATTAACGATTGCAAAGTTGAATGCTGTTAAGGTTATAGTTCCACCATTAGACTTACAAAATAGATTTGCCGCCTTCGTTCATCAAGTCGACAAATCAAAAGCTGTCGAAGGATTATATTCGTCGTTGTGCCTATAGGCATAATTTATAAACCAATTTAAATAGCAATGAGGTGAAAACATGAGTACTTCTGAATTTAAAAGAGAAGAAAAAACATCCATTCCCGTTGTTGCAATCTGCTATGATTTCGACAAAACTTTGTCTCCTGACGATATGCAGGCGCAGGGATATATCCAATCTGTTGGGTTTGACGTAGGCGATTTCTGGAAGAAATCAAACGGATTGGCACGCGGAAATGATATGGACAACAATCTTGCCTATATGTATGTCATGATGACAGAGTCGGAAGGCAAGTTTGTATTCAATCGTCAGAAACTGCAAGAATACGGTGCGCAGGTGCAATTATTTCCCGGTGTAGAGACTTGGTTTGAAAGAATTCGGAAGTATGGGAAAACCAAAGGCGTCGAAGTTGAGCATTACATTATTTCTTCCGGTCTGAAGGAAATGATTGAAGGAACATCGGTTGCCAAAAATGGCGCGTTCAAGAAAATATACGCCAGTTCTTTCTACTATAATGAGCGCGGCGTAGCAGTATGGCCTGCACAGGTTATAAATTACACGAATAAAACACAGTTTCTGTTTAGAATTGAGAAAGGCGTTTTAGATATAAATGATTCCGGCGTAAATGACTATTTTACACCAGATAATATGCGGATTCCGTTCAGAAATATGATTTACATTGGGGATAGTGATACGGATATTCCTTGTATGAAACTTGTTAATTCCTATGGAGGACATTCGATTGGTGTTTATAACGCCGATACACAAGATAAGAAAAAAGTCTATAAAATGATGCACGACAAACGTATCAAATACTTTGCCGCAGCGGATTATTCGGAGGGGCGTGAACTAGATACACTTGTCAAGGCAATTATTGACAGAACGGCTTACAATGAAAAACTCGAGACAATGCACTATAAAAATCTGAATGAAGCCGCTGCTTCTGAAGAAAAATAAAATTTTCTATGCAATACCGTGTGGAGGAAGTTTTATGACCAACTTCGATATTTTTACCGCTACCCCGCAATTTGAGAGTTTTGCCTCGGTTGCCATCTCCGCCGAGCGCATCCTGCATATCGACCCGTCTGCCTGCGTCCTCAACTGCCGCAGGGCGATGGAGTTTGCCGTAAAATGGATGTACTCGGTGGATAAGGCGTTGGTCATGCCCTATCAGGACACGCTGGTCAGTTTGATGAACGCCGAGGACTTCCGGGATATTGTCGGCACGGACATCTGGCGGCGCATGGATTTTATCCGCCGTATGGGGAATAACGCTGCCCACAGCGGCAAAAAAGTCACCGAGGAACAGGCCGAACTATGCCTTGAAAACCTGTACATTTTCCTTGATTTTGTGGCGTATTGCTATGGGGAAAACTATACTGCCGGACACTTTGACCGCGCCCTGCTGAATCAGCCCGCCGAAGTTTCCTCCGTGCAGCCTGACACAGAAAACGATATTGACCTTGCTGCCCTTATTGCAGAAAACGCCGCACTGAAAGAGGAACTCACCGCCCGCCGCGCCGAGCAGCAGCAGACCTATGTGCCCAAACCGCTTGACCTGTCCGAATACAAGACCCGCAAGCTGTACATTGATACCATGCTCGCCGATGCAGGCTGGACCGAGGGCAAAGACTGGCAGAATGAGGTGGAACTGCCCGGTATGCCCAACAAATCCGAGGTAGGCTATGCCGATTATGTGCTTTACGGCGATGATGGCCGCCCTTTGGCTGTGGTAGAAGCCAAGCGCACCTGCGTGGATGTGGCAAAGGGTCGCCAGCAGGCAAAATTGTATGCGGATCTGCTGGAAAAGAAGTATCACCGCCGCCCGGTCATCTTTTTGACCAACGGCTTTGAAACATGCATTACCGACACGATTTACCCCGAACGCAAGTGCGCTGCCATTTATTCCAAACGCGATTTGGAAAAGCTGTTCAACCTGCAATCCATGCGCACCAGCCTGCGGAATGTGATGGTAGACCGCAGTATTGCCGGACGTTATTACCAAGAGGGCGCTATCAAAGCGACCTGTGATGCCTTTACCCGCAACCGCCGCAAGGCTCTGCTGGTCATGGCTACCGGCTCCGGCAAAACACGCACGGTGATTGCCCTGTGCGATGTGCTGCTGCAACATGGCTGGGTAAAAAACATCCTGTTTCTGGCGGACCGCAACAGCCTTGTCACGCAGGCAAAGCGCAGCTTTGTGAACCTGCTGCCGGACTTGTCCGTTACAAACCTCTGCGAAGAAAAAGACAACTACACGGCGCATTGTGTGTTTTCTACCTACCAAACCATGTACAATGTCCTTGACAGCGTACAGGATGAGAACGGCAAGCTGTTTACCTGCGGACACTTTGACTTGGTCATCTGCGATGAGGCACATCGCTCGGTTTACAACAAGTACAAGGACATCTTCAACTACTTTGACGCGCCGTTGGTCGGCTTGACCGCAACGCCCAAGGATGAAATCGACAAGAACACCTATGAAATTTTTGAATTGGAAAACGGTGTTCCCACCTACGGCTACGAGCTGGCGCAGGCTGTTAAAGATGGGTATCTCGTAGATTTTTTGTCCGTTGAAACAAAGTTGAAGTTTATCGAGCAGGGCATCGTGTACGATGACCTGTCAGACGAGGACAAGCAGGCCTACGAGGATACTTTTGAAGATGAAAACGGCGATTTGCCGGAACGTATCGGCTCATCTGCACTGAACGAGTGGATTTTTAACGAAGATACGATCCGCAAAGTGCTGGATACCCTGATGACCAAGGGCATCAAAATCGACTACGGTAACAAGTTGGGAAAGACAATCATCTTCGCAAAGAACCACTCCCATGCCGAAAAAATATTGGAGATATTCAATAAAGAATACCCCCATTTGCCCGGCTTTGCCAAGGTCATTGACAACTATATGACCTATGCCCAAAGCGCGATTGATGAATTCTCTGACCCGAAAAAGCTGCCCCAGATTGCAATTTCTGTAGATATGCTGGACACAGGTATCGATGTGCCCGAAGTGCTGAACCTTGTGTTTTTCAAGAAAGTCATGAGCAAGGCAAAGTTCTGGCAGATGATTGGCCGCGGTACACGCCTTTGCCCTACTCTGTTGGACGGCAAGGACAAAGACAAATTTTATATCTTTGACTTCTGCGGGAACTTTGAGTTTTTCCGCATGAGCAAGGGGAAACCCACTGCTAACATGATTGCGCTGCAAGGGGCGATTTTCCACTTGAAAGCGCAGATTGCTTTTAAGTTGCAAGATTTGGCATATCAGACCACCGATTTGATTGCGTTCCGCAAGGCACTTGTGGATGATATGGTGCGCAAAGTACAGGAGTTGAATAAAGACAACTTTGCTGTGCGCCAGCACTTGAAATATGTGGAATTGTATGCCAACGCGGATAACTACGCCGCTCTGACCTATGAGGACACCTTGCTGATGGGGCAGGAGTTAGCGCCGCTGATTACCCCAGAAGAAGATGACCCCAAGGCGATGCGCTTTGATGCCCTGATGTACGGCATAGAGCTTGCCTACCTTGCAGGAAAAAAGTATGGCAAGGCACGTAGCGACTTGATGAAAAAGGTTGCTGCCGTTGCATCTGTTGCAAACATTCCGGAAATCATGGCACAATCTGATCTTCTCAATAAGATTTTGCACACGGATTATTTGGAAACAGCCGGGATTAACGAATTTGAGCATATCCGCGAAAACCTACGCGACCTTATCAAGTATATTCCTATCGTAAAAGTTCGCTATGATACCAATTTCGATGACGCAATTCTGTCCGAAGATTGGAACGAGTCCGAGTTGGAAAACGATGACTTGAAAAATTACAAGGCCAAAGCGGAATTTTATGTGCGGCAGCATACGGACAACGCCGTTATTGCCAAACTGAAAGGTAATATTCCACTGAATAGCGAGGATGTAAAGTCGCTGGAAGAAATTTTGTGGAACGAAATCGGCACAAAGCAGGACTATGAAGCTGAGTTCGGTCAAAAGCCTTTGGGCGAGTTTGTGCGGGAGATTGTCGGTCTTGATATGAACGCTGCAAAGGAGGCGTTTGCACAGTATCTGAACGATGCCAGCCTTGACAGCAGACAAATCTACTTTGTAAACCAGATTATAGAGTACATTGTGCATAACGGCATGATGAAGGATTTGTCCGTCTTGCAGGAGGCTCCCTTTACCGACCGCGGCAGCATCGTGGAAGTGTTCAGCGATTTGTCTGTATGGGCAGGAATTCGTAAGGTGATAGAGCGCGTGAATGCAAATGCAGTGGCGGCATGATTTTTAAGTTCTGAAACGGTCGTGATATATATTTTCTTGGCGCTTGTCATGCCGTAGCGGTGCCGCCCGCTGCACCTTATTCCGCACTGCTTCGCAATCCATCTCAATATCCACGCAGGTTGCAATATCTCGCCGCAATGCTCTAATACGGGCTGTAAGCGCCTGTATTTGTTCTGAACGGTTAATACTGACGACTTTGCCCTTCTTACTACGGTAGAGTGCCTTACGCCGCGCCGTAAGGTCGTTATATTCGGCTTGCAGGTTCTCCTTACAAGTCAAAAGTTCGTCAAGTGTTGTAATTCGATGCTTCCATAAAAGGTCGCATTGCCGCCGGTAGCGATTGTACTTCAAGAAATCATCGCGCAGCAGGTAGTAGCACCGTTTGCCGACTTTGCCTTTATATGCTTTTCTCAGCAATGCACAGTAGCGATAATAGCAAGCCATAAACCCGGTAATTTTGCGGCATTTATAATTCAGCTTACCGCAATACCGTGCGCGGCGGCGAACAGGCATAGGCAGCTCTTTCGGCTGCCAGCGTGGTGGATGAGGTACTGTTTGCTGCTTGTATTCTTGCTGCATTGCGGGCGGAAGTTTACGCAACTCTTGGAAGTAACTCCGCAAGGCGTCCTCGCTGAAGCGTGGACTAATCTTATCCAATCGAATATTTCTCTGTGCATCTTTGTGGCGCACAGCCATATGTGTAACCTTTGGTTCGTATTTCACCTTATAACCCATTTGCTGCAACTCTGCAATAAATCCGGCAAAGCTGTCTGCGGAAGCCATCGCCATTTCCACATCGGCTTTTACCATACCGCGTAGCGTAGGTGTGCCCTCTTTTTCATGTTTCCACTCGCCGTAAGATTTCCCGTGTCCGTCTGTTTCTACAACCGACAAGCGGTTTTCGCGGCACAGTTCGTCGGAAATAGCTCGAATACCCTTGTAGTAAGTAGTAAAATCATTACGAAACATTCGACCATCCATAAACGAAACCGAGTTTACAACAATATGGTTATGCAAGTGGCCTTTGTCTAAATGGGTGCTGACGGTACATTCAAACCGATCTGCTAAGAATCGCCGTGCGAATTCGCAGCCAATTTCATGCACTTGATCCGGCGTTGCTTCTCCGGACTTAAAACTTTGAATAATGTGATAGCCCACATTGCCACCGTTCAAAGGCTTGCCCCATCGTTGTTTCGTTGCCTGCATAATGCAATAAGCATTTTGCGGCATACAATTAAAGCCCGAAACATAAAGCTGGTGTTCGGTTTTATCCTTGTTCTGTGTGTAGCCGATTAACCGCTGCATATCTGCCGTACTGAAATATTCTGTCTTTTGCGGATTGGCAGCATAGTCTAAGCAGCCTTTTAGTTGCCCACGAACGGGCAAAATCTTTGTAATAGCCATTAACTTTTCTCCTGCATAAACTGCCAGATGCGCTGCATGATGCAGCTCGCCTCAGCAAGTTGAGCATTTTCAATCTTGCCTGTACTGTTAGCCAGCCGGGTAAGCTGGTTCAAATTGTTGCCGACTGCGGCTACCTGTGCTGCCAAGGCTTTATAGCTATCCGGCGGGCGTTCGCGTATTGTACAGCCACTAACCAACGCTCGGAGAAACGGCTCCATTTTCATGCCGGCGGCATCGCATTTGCTTTTCAGTTGGATGTATTCCTTTTCGGTAAATCGCACCGTCACCTGCTTTTGTCGTTTTAACATTTGCTTTCTCCTATCGGGGTCTTAGGGGTCTGCCCCTAACAAGGGCGTTATGCTGGCATGACAGCATAATGACGTGCTTGCCGCACTGTCCGGGAACGCTATCACTTTCCCGGTAAAGAGAGTGAATCGTTCGTGTTTTCCTCTGCGTAAATCAGTTCAGCACACACAATTTCTTCGGCCTGTGCTTGCAAGCCTTGCATAGCTGCTGCCCATTCCAGCGGGTTACAACGTTTCATTTCTTCATTGATTTTGGCTTCCGCTGCCAATACTTTGGTAAGACTTTCAACTTGACGATGTGCCTCGCAGTCAATGTTCGTGAGGTGCTGTGCCAGCGTTCCATCCAACAACATCTGGTCGCGCTCCATTGGTCGATGCTCATCAAGGTATCGCGCTCGCATCATGCCGTATTTTCCAATGGTGTTGTCTGTGATTGGACCATTTTCCAACTTTGGAATCAGATAGCCGTTTTTTTCATTGTGTAACCCTTTCATTCTGCAAGCCTTCTGAAAAAGAGAGACTGTTGTGCGGCAAATTTTCTGCACTGTCCTTTTTCTTTTTCAGATGGCTTATTTATAGTATTTGATATAGTAATTACTAAGAGTATTTAATTATAGTAATTATAATACTGCCTACATTACCGCCACTGCGCTTACCACAGGTGTGGTTACCACTGGTGCGGTTTTGTGGGTAGTGGTCATACCAGTAGGTACATTTTGTAGGGTGTGGTTGGCTTTCGTCAGATTGGTATTGCTGATGTTTCCCTGTGCATCGTAATAGATTAAATACACACCGTTCCAACCGTTATTGGAATCGCGCAGTTCATACTCATAGCAGAATCGTCCACGATTTGCCGGACGAACGTGCGCAACCAAATAGCCATTATTTTTCAACATATCCCATGCACGATTAAAGGCGCGTTCGCCCTCGGTGCAGTGGTTCATCAGCCATTGCTTTGTCAGCGGTACTGCGGTATAATCAATACGGGCAGCAATCAAGGCATACAACCCTTTAGCGCTCATGGATAAGCTATCGTTGAACAGTGCCTCGTTCTGCACAACAGAGTATCCGCGCGTTTTGCGGACAAAAGCACCACTTTCAGCAGCAGAATTTGTGTTTTTCACGGTAAAATCTCCATACAAAGAAAAAAGATTTGGACTGAAATATAGCCAAATCTTCAAATTCTGTACAAATTTTCAATTTTCCCTGTGTTGTGCCAAAAAGTGTTGCCCGAAAAACGATTGTTGCCCAAATGTTGCCCAAACAGCCACGGGCAACATATAAAACGAAATAAGTCAAAATATCAAAAACAAGTGTAAGAACAGAAAACAGACGTTTCAACGCAAAGCGGAATAAAGAGATATAAGACGAATACCTTGATGTACTTAACTCGAAATGCGATAGGGCGTTTGTAGCGCCGCCAGAGTTCAAATCTCTGATGCTCCGCCAATCAACGGTACAGCGTGCTTTTTTGAGCGCTCTGTACCGCTTTTTTATGCAAAAAGCAGAATTTTTGAGTTTGACAATTTCATAACAGAAGAGAAAACGCCCTGTTCTGGAGAGAAATCACACTTTTTTAAGTGTCATTTTCCGGATTTGAACCCATTCCAAGCCCGTTCAGCATTGCTTCTGCTGAAGAAACCTTGGAAGCGTAGTCCAAATGCGAATAAATATTCGCGGTGGTAGAGAAATCGCTGTGTCCCAGCCACTCCTGAATCATCTTCATCGGAACACCATTTGCCAAAAGCAAGCTGGCGCAAGAGTGGCGCAAATCGTGAAAGCGGATGCGCCGCAGATGATAATTTTGCAGGGTGATCTGGAACGAATTGGAGAGATAATCCGGCTTGAGCAGATTGCCCATTGCGTCTACGCAGATGTAGTCTGCGTATTTTTTGTTGTAGCACCTACCGCACAGCTTGCGGTTTTCTTTCTGTTCCTCCTGCAAGGCCAGCAGCCGTTCCCGGAAAACCGGTACAAGCGGCAAGGTGCGCTTGCTGGATTTGGTTTTTGTGCCATTGGATTCTACAAGAACTTCTTTTCCGTCCAGCCGAACCGTTGTGACCGTGTGGCAGATTTCAATGGTGTTCTGCTCAAAGTCCACAGCAGCCCATTTCAGCCCTACAACCTCACTGCGGCGCAGACCATAAAAGGCGGTCAACATAACTGCCACCTCAATTTTACTGCCGCGCACAGCGTCGAACAGCGCGTTCATTTCGTCCTTGCTGTAAAAGTTCCCGGTAAATTCGTTTTTCTTCGGGCGGTCTACCTTGTCGGCAGGGTTCACATCGATCAGGTCCGTTTTCACTGCGTATTTCAAGGCGCGGTGGATAACCGCATGATAGTGAATGACCGTATTGGGCTTCACACGCTCCAACTGTTCCTGATAAAATGCTTGGATATGAACCGCTTTCAGGTCGCCCAGCGTAACGCCGAGATTTCTAAAGTAAGGAATGATCCTGCTGTTCGACAGTTCTTTGTAGCTTGCGTAAGTTGTCAGCTTGACGGTTGACTTTGCGATTTCCAGCCATTGCACCAGATAATCCGCAAACAGCATGGCTTTGCTGGGCGGACCGTTGGGGTCAACGGGTGGCTCAAAGTCGTCTTGCAGCTCACGCATCATCGCCTCGGCGCGCCGCTTGTTGCCCTTGATGGGCAAGCCCGTGGATTGCCATTTGGTTTTGCGTTTGCCGTCATAAGTTTTGTAGGTCAGTACCACATAGTAGATACCATTTTTTTCTTGCAGATGCCCTGCGACCATAAAAAAATACCTCCTTCGGTTTGGGTCGCCCCCGATCTGCTGTTGACAAGAACAGCATAACGCATCGGCGCAAAACAATCAACACTGTCGATTCTCTGCTCGACAGTGTTGACCGCAAATCTGAAGGTAGGTAAACAGGTGTGCTTTGGGGATGCGATACGAGCGCCCGATTTTCATCGCCGGGATTTTGCCTTCGTGCAGCAGCTTGTACCCCGTTTTGGTGCTGATTCGCAGGGCATCGCACATCTGCTCAATGTTCATCACATCGGGATACTTGCGCAGCATCACACGGTAGGCATCGCGCTGGTTAAATCCTTTGCTGCTTATACAAAACACCTCTTTTTTGAAAATTTGCGGATTTAATTCCACAAGCATGGCGGTCACTTGTTGAAAACTTGTGGCCGCCATAATCTGGAATCAAATTGTATACCCTATTCGACACTACTTCCCGGATATAAAGGGCGAACCACCGGCCCGGCTGCTGGAAACAGCTCCCACTTCCTGTACCACATTGTTGGCAGTACCGCCGACGCCTTGAGAGCATCGCCACGGTGCGTATCATGATTGCTGACCCTTCGCTTGAGGTATGTGTTCCACGCCACCTCTCCCGCCTCTGGGGGCGCTCCGCTGCGGTTAGGCAGCCTCATCGCGTCAGAGTCGGGACGCACCTGCCGACGCTCCTTGGGTTGCGGCAAGGTCAGTTGTATGTAGCCGGTGATTCGGATATTCGGTTATCAAGGTGCAGAAAAGGGGGACGAGGGATTTTTGTCCCTCTATATATGAATATCACTTTAGGAAGGTAAAAGTTGGAGAAAAATCTACAATTTTTTCAAAAAATACCGTCCATCTCACGATAAGGCGGTAGATTGCGTTATTCTATGCTGCTCCTAAGTTTTTAGATAACAAATCACCATTGGCGGCGTTCTCAAACACTTCAAAAGCATCTTGTAGTTCTTCCAATCACAGCTGGTGTGTCTCTTTCCAGAGTATTTGTTTTCCGCGACATCATTTAGCACCATCAGAATAAAACCCGATGGCCTTTTGCAAAGCCAAGAAATGCTTTCCTGTGTATTTGATTGCCCTGTGCTCTCCTTGCATTTCTATCCTACAGGTAATCAAATTCTCGTCATTTTCTTTCACATGGTAAAACCGCTTGTCACGCGGTATACCACGCATAAAAACACAGCCGCAGAGTACATCTGTGGCTGTGTTTTGTGTTCAGTTG
>OLOQ01001467.1_pt1 | contig 22516 bp, 26 predicted proteins | sample 1673101 | NCBI WGS metagenome assembly OLOQ01 (sample SAMEA3136754, study PRJEB25190) | human gut metagenome | biome: human gut; feature: human-associated habitat; material: faeces | place: Austria | collected 2013 | reverse complement strand
TCATACGGACGGCAGAGGTGGCGGTGCTATATACAAATCATGCTTCAATCATTGTGCGGTAATCGACTTGATGAGTACCGTTGTCAGAACACGCTGGCTTTCTCTGCTGCATGATTCACAGAACTGATTTTTCATTGCAAAATCGACCGCAGAGGAAATGCGCCGAAGATCCTCGGAATCTAATGTATCCGCTGCAAGATGCTGCCATACACGGGAATAGGCTTTTCTCAGGTCTTCTGATGTATGATTATCAGAAAAAAAGGAGCCGAGAACTCCTTCAATCATTGCAATTTCCTCGCTCGTAAATATCAAAGCTATCACCCCATAACGATTTAATTATAACGAAACAATACCTTGATTGCAAGGACACTTTTCTTGGCTCGTACAATGAGTACCGGCAAATATCAAAAAATCCATTTTACTATGCAGCTTAGCTTTATTTTCATATGACAAAAAGATCGAAATTCCCGATTCCAGTATTCTCTCGTAAAAAGGAGCCGCTTTCTATGATCAGAAAATGCTACAAATTCTACACACTTATTATGACCCTGATGTGGGTTATGGCCGCGATGACCGCATCAACCTTTGCCGTAGACGATATGTGGACTGTTGCCAACCGCATTATCGTAGATGTTTACACAAAAATTGTCGGCATCAGTACGGTGCTGGCAGGTTTAATGTCCGCTGTTGCCGTGATCGGCGCAAAGATTTCAAATAATCAGCATAAGACCGATCAGGCGTGGGATTGGCTCAAGCGCATTTGGGTCGCATGGGCCATTATCAACGGCATCGGCGCTTTTATCGCCTATGTTGCACCGCTCTTCAGCGGCCTTGCCACTCTGACGCCGTAATGAGGTCAAAGCTCCGGCGCAAAGGAGGTGTCCCCGTTGCTTGAGCTTATTTTTCAAGGCTTTCTCGAATGGGCCTATGGGCTCGCTCTGGAATGCTGGCAATATTTCTCTACGGCGCTGCTGGACATTATGAGTATGGATTTTGCATATCTGAAAAGCCACGCTCCCGTTGTGGACGAGATCATGCAGATCCTTCTGGCAGTCGGTTGGGCGCTCCTGATCGGCAATCTGGTTTTTCAGGCGCTCAAAAGTATGGCGGTGGGGCTTGGCTTTGAAGGAGAAGATCCAAAGCTGCTCTTTGCCCGCACCTTCGTTTTTGCGTTTTTACTGCTGGCAAGACCGCAGATCTGCGAGATCGGGCTGAGTATGACGTCAAAGATCATTGAGCTGCTCCAGATTCCTGACGCAGTTAATGTCACATTTGTAGATGAGAGCGTATTCGGAGTCATAGGTGCAGCATGGCTGCTGGTCATTATTTTCGGCATTATCGTGATGTTCAAGGTGTTTAAGCTTCTTTTGGAGATTGCGGAGCGGTATGTCATCCTCGCTATGCTTACGATCACAGCGCCGCTGGCCTTTGCTATGGGCGGCAGCAAAAGCACCTCGGAGATTTTCACAGGCTGGTGCCGGATGTTCGGCAGTATGTGCCTTTTGATGGTGACAAATGTGATTTTCTTCAAAATGCTGCTGTCTGTCCTTGCCACAGTTCCCAGCGGTTTAGATGTTCTCCCGTGGATCGTGCTGATCCTCACGATTGTCAAGGTCGCACGGAAAGCAGACGCCATTGTAACACGCATCGGCTTAAATCCCGCTATCACCGGCGACTCTCTGGGAAGAGGACTCCCCGGCACGCTGACTTATATGGTGGTTCGCAGTGCGGCTTCTCAAATTACAAAGGCAGTGGGCAAGTCCGCAGGAAACGGCGGCAAAGGCGCTGCGCCCAACGCGCCGTCCGGCGGCCCCCGCATGGGCGGGCCCAGCGGAGGTCATGGCAACACGGCGGAGTATGTCCGGCAAAGCGCAGCGCAGCAAAGCAGTACAAATCAAAGCACATCACAGAAATCGTCTGATGCGCAAAGCGCCTCAGTACATACAGGCGCGCCGCAATCACCCTCGCAGGAAAAGTCCGCCCCATCTGCTGCGCAGGACAGTATGCCTAAAAATTCGACAGCGCCAAGGCCCTCGCAGGAACGGAAAAGTTCTGTTCCTCTCGGCACACGCCGCTCTCCGACACATATCAAGGCTGCAACAAAGATACCGCCTGTCGGTGCGCAGAATGCATCCGGCAGACCCGGTACGGCAGGAAAAGCTGGCGCTTCGGCACGCCCCAGTGTGGCGGGAGCGGCAGAGACTCTTCAAAGCGGCGTGCGCTCCCCAGCCTCGCAGCGCATGAGAGTACATTCGCCAGAGACAACGCAGCCCGGCCGTGCAGGAACGTCGGCAGCACCATCCGCTTCCCGTATGAGTCAGATAAACGCACAAAAAGTACAGGGTGGAGCAACTGGTCAGGTGACGCAGGCCGCAGAGCACACAGGGATCACGGTGGGACAAACCACCGTGAACACTTTGCAGGACAACTCTCCAAGACCTGCGGCGGGGATTGGTGGCGCGATGCTTACCACCGCCTCTGTTCGCGGCGGAATACAGACCGTGCAGCAACATACACCCAATGCGCGCTATACGCAGCGGCCACCCAAGCAGCCAACCGGTCAGGCATCGCCGCCTCGGGTGGAAAGCCCGCACCCCGGCACCGCAGGAATGCAAAGCGCCGTTTCTGCGCAGCGGCCGTCTGGAGAACCGCGACCCGGCAGGAATGGTATTCCAAGCCGCACGGCAGTTTCTCCGGATGCACGGCAGCATAGTCCGATCCGGCAGGAATCGCGCAGTGCTTCCGCAGCCGCCGCGCCGACACTCAAAGGGACAGCGCCTAACCGACACCCCGACCCGGCAGGAACGGCGGCAGGCGTCCCATCGGCATCACAGTCGCGGCAGACAGTCAGACCGTCCGCACCTTCTGCGAAAAGCAGCGCGCAGCCCGGAAAGAAAGCGGTATCCACAACTGCGGCACTCAAAGGCAGTGTAAAGGCAGACGGCGATGTAAAACCGTCAAGAAAACAGCGGGGTAAGAAGCATGGATGAGAAAGACAATTCCCGATCTTCCCTTCAAACGGCGGCTGATCTTGGCCGTGCCGCAAAAGCAGCCTACCGGATTGCGCAGGCTGCTGCGGTGTCCGGTGTTCACGGTGCCGCTGCCGCTGCGGTAAAAGAAACCGTTCCGGCCCTGGTAAAGTTTCTCCTTGCCGTTCTGCTCATCATGATCGTGATCCCGATGGTAGTATTTACAGCGCTGCCCAATATTTTTTTCGGCTACGATTCCTCTAATACCGCTTCGGTGATCCATATGACGGAACAAGCCATGCGTATAGGCGGGGCGTATATGAGTCTGGATGATTTCGAGCGAACGCAGATCGACTCCATCGTAACCGGTATTGCGGCGGAATATGAGGCGGATGGAACGGCAATTGACCATATTGAAGTCAAAAACACGATGAAAGAGGATGACCTGCTCTGGATCATTGCAATCAATTCCGCCGCCTATGAGCAGGATCTGGACGCCATGAGCGCGGAGCTGATTCAGAATTTCTGCCGATCCACCCTGTCCTATCAGCCATCGCTTTCTCTTCTGGGTGGCAGCACCTCCGCAACGCTGGAGGTAGAGATCAAGCGGATCGATCCGGAAGAGTTGATGGAGCAGATGGGCTTCAATGAGGATGCCAGACAGTGGGCAGGCGCCCTCTTTGAAACGCTGAAGGATAGCGGCGCGCTTGAGAAGTACGGCGGGTACTTCAGCGCCTACCAACCGGATTACAGCGGGGACGGCTCCTATTCCGGCGATATTCAGCATGGTACAAGCTATGATAATGACATTGACATTTCCCGTTTTGTCAGCCCGTCTACGAAAAATAATCTCGACCTTGCCGCCTATGCGGTGCAGGCGTGGGAGAACAACTGGGGCTATGTGTGGGGAACCTACGGCAATATTCTCACAGAGTCCCTCTTTGCCTATAAAAAGCAGCAGTACCCGGACGGAGTCGGCAATTACGCTGATTTTATTGAAGCAAACTGGCTGGGACGACGCACGGCAGACTGCATCGGCCTGATCAAAGGCTATGCGTGGCTGGATGCTTCCACCATGCGCATCGGTTATGCCGCAAACGGAATGCCGGATTACGGTGCGGATCAGATGTATCAGGCGGCAAAGAATGCAGGCATTCAAGGAACAGACTACGGCACGGTATCCTCCATGCCGGAAATCCCCGGACTGATGTTATGGAAAAGCGGACACGCCGGCGTTTATATTGGCGGCGGTTACGCAATAGAAGCCATGGGAACGCGAAAAGGCGTTGTGAAAACCGAAGTCAGCGGACGCGGCTGGCAGGGGTGGTGTAAGCTGCCCTATATCGACTATCTGGAGGTGGAGTAATTGGCGGAGACAACCTATTTACGCTATATACGGCTGAAATGCGGCATTACGCTGATGGAATTGGAAGAGCACAGCAGCTTCAGCAACCAGTATTTGAGCCTGCTGGAACTGGGCAGGGCAAACTGTACGCCCAGAAATGCGGAAACGCTGGACCGTGCCATGCTGGATATCATCCTCTCCCGTGCAGAGGAGCTGATGAAGCTGGCACAGATTCGCTATGAGCACAAAGGACATCTGTTAGATGCCGTGGAGGTGGATCCGAATGAACTATGAGGTCTATCACATTCCTACCAATTTTACAGATGCAGGCCGCGTTATGGGACTCTTTGAGCTGCGGAATCTGGTGGAGGCTGTCCTCCTGACGCTCCCGGCACTGTATCTTTGCATTGCTTTTCTTCCGCTGGATCTGACTCCGAAAATCATAGTGACGCTGACGATCATTGTGCCGCTGGGCGGCTTTGGGCTGATCGGCATCAGTGATGACAGTATGACACGGTGGCTGGGAAGCTGGTGGAAATGGCGGAGATCCCGCCGGATTATCTTATTTCGAGGGGAGGTCAGGAAATGAATCTCAAGGAACTGATTTTTGGCGAAGGCGTCCATACCGGCGGCAGCGGCGGCGTATACCGTGACAGCGTGCAGGCGTGGATTCCAATCAAAAATATCATCGGCGGCGTAGTCATCACCAAAGATAACCGCTTTGTGAAGATCATGGAAGTGCTGCCTGTCAACATCTATCTGAAGTCTGCCATTGACCGGCAGAATATTATCTCGTCCTTTGCATCGTATTTGCAGATCGCGCCGGATGAACTGCAGATGATCGCCCGCACGCTGCCTGCGGACACGCAGGCGTATGTAGAGCAGATGCAGCGCTATGCAGAACAGGAGGAAAACGAAGCGTGCCGGGAGATGATCGAGGATAACATTCGGGAGATCGGTCATGGCATCGCCGGCGGCGCCATGCGGCATCGCTTTTTCCTTGTGTTTCAGTATGAACCCTCCATGCGGGCCAAGCGCAACACGGTGCAGGCCATCATCCAGCGGCTCAACGAAGAGGCCGACACCGCAAGGCGGTATCTGGATCTATGTGAACTGGAGGTATTGGAGCCTCAGTATTCCGATAATTTTGTGCTCAAGCTGCTCTATGAGATTTTGAACAAGAAAACCAGCCAGCGTGTGCGTCTGCCGGAGGGCGTTTTCGATATGACAACGGCCGTTCATGGGATCTATGGGGAATAACACGGCGGAGCGCATTTTTCTTGACGAGAGGTAATAATTCTTATATAATTAAGAAGTAATAAATACAAGGAGGCGTTCCACATGATGATTCGATCTGCTACTGCACTGCGGAATGATTATGACGGCATGGTGAAGCTGTCCATCGAAAAGCAAGAGCCGATTTTCCTCACGCGCAACGGAGATGGCGAAATGGTCTTTTTACCGATTGAGCTTTGGGAGAAGCGTCAGGCAGAGCTGGAACTGTTTGCTGAGATGCTTCGGAGAGAGCAGAACAGATTTGCCGGCGCAAGGACTTATTCTGCTGCGGATATGCAGGCGGAAACGGAGGAGCTGCTTCGTGAGAGTTGAATGGCTGAGCGAAGCGCGCAATGAGTACCGTCAATTGCTTCAGTATTATAAAACAGAAGTTGGTCTGCCGTATGCGCGGAAGTTTGCGAGTAAGATACTGACGAGCGTAAATCAGCTCGAGCGTTTTCCAGAAATAGGTGTTTTGAAATATGACACGCTGATGGGAAAGCATGGTTTTCGGGCGTTGTTCATTGACCAATATGCTTGTGTCTATAAAATTGAAGGTGATACTGTCTATATCTACCATCTCGCAGACGCCCGGAAAAATTACATCTACCATATCTTCGGCATGGAAGAACCGGACTCAACAACTTAAAAAACAACAGCAAAAGCATCTCTGCGGAGGTGCTTTTTTGCTGCCCAAAACGTATGCAAAGGATGTGATTCAGTGGTTAAAACGAAAACGAAAAAGGCGCCGGCGGCAAAGTCCGCTCCGGAGAAGACTGGTAAGAAAAAACAGCCTGGGGAGAGTCAGATCAAAAAACAGCCTTTTTTGAAGCGGATGCTCTTTGGCGAGGAAAAGCCGGATCTCAGTGAGCTTGAAGCAGGCTCCACCACCATTCTCGACATTCTCTCTCCCACCACGGTGGATACAAAAAGCCGTGACTACATCATCGTAGACGACGTGTATCATGCTTATCTCTATATCACGGGCTACGGTTACACCACCACGGTTGGCACCTGCTGGCTTGCGCCTTTGGTGGAGGCTGGCGAGGGGATCAACCTGAGTTTTCTCGTCAAGCGTCAGCCCAAGGAAAAGATCCTCTCCAAAATTGCTCAGACCACCATGGTCAACCGCTCCCGTATGCGGGATGTAGGCGATACGCGGCAGGACTACGAGGAACTGGATAGTGCGATCAGTTCCGGCCTTTATCTCAAGGATGTAATGAACCGGCAAGGCGAGAATTTCTATTATATGCATACCTTGATTGAAGTGACGGCATCTGATCCCGAAACGCTGGAACAGCGCGTCACAGAGGTGGAGAAGCTGTGCGTATCCGCGGATATGATCGCACGGCGCTGCGACTATAAAAACGAGCAGGCGTTTCTCTCGGCTCTTCCCATTCTGGCGCTTGATCCGGATATTGAGCGTAAGGCACGCCGCAATGCGCTGACCTCCGGCGTGGCAGCAGCCTTTCCGTTCGTTTCCTATGAGCTGAGTGACCACGATGGGATCTTTCTGGGACTGAACCTCTATAACCGCTCCCCGGTATTTCTCAATCCCTACGATGATTATAAGTACACCAGCGGCAACTGGTGGATCGGCGGCTCTACCGGTGCAGGCAAGACGGTGACGCTGCAATGTCTCGGTGGGCGGCTGCGGGAACAGGGCAAGCGGGTCATCATCATCGTTCCCAAGAAAGGGCATGAGTTCCGCCCCCTCTGTGAGCGTCTGGGCGGGCTGTATTTGCGGATGTCGCCGTCCTCCAAGGACTGTCCGAATCTGATGGCGATTCGGCGGAAATCGCTGGACTCCTACGCAAAGCTCAAAAATATCGCCGCGCGGGATGACTCTGTGCTGGCAGACAAGATCGCGCAGCTGATCATCTGGTTTTCTCTGAAGAAAAAGGATCTGAACGAAGAGGATAAGAGCCGCCTTGACTCCTCGCTGGTGGAGGTTTATAAGCGCTACGGCATTACCTTCGACAACAGCACCATTGTCGATGAGAACGGAAATTTCCGCACCATGCCCATTCTCTCGGACTGGTATGAGATTCTTTATCAAGAGCAGGACACGCGGCATCTGGCAGTAGTGCTCTCTCGCTATGTCACTGGCTCAGCTGCGGCAATGGCAGGCCGAAACGACATTGAACTTAACAATAAGTACATTGTCCTCGACCTCTCTGGTATGCCGGATGATATGATCGCGGACGGCACCTTCTGGGCCACCAGCATCGCCTACGACCTCATTATGAACTGTGAGGACGAACTCTCGGCGCTTCTGGCAGACGAGTTATGGAGTCTTGTGGGTGCTACGGCAAACCCGCAGGCGGCCGGGTTTGTGCTGGAAATGGTAAAGACCATCCGTGGTCTTGGCGGGATCGCAGTTACCAGCACCCAGGGAATGCAGGACCTTTTCAGTCTGGAGGGCGGGAGTTACGGCAAAGGAATCCTCGATTCCAGCCGCATTAAACTGGTTATGCAGATGGAGGAGCAGGAGGCACGGCTCATTCAGGATAAGCTGAACCTTTCCGAAGATGAGGTTCGGCAGATCACCCGCTTTCGGCGCGGCGAGGGACTTCTCTGCATCGGCTACAACCATGTTCCCATTGCGTTCCACACGACACCAAAGGAATATGAAGCCATTACCACTTCACCCACCGATCTGCGCGTAAAGCGAACGGGGCAAATCGATGAATGATCTAAAGCGGGATATGATGCGGATTCAGGAGCTGATCGGCAATGCCTTCCGACAGACCGGCTCTCTGGTTGCCCTGACAGACGGCGGGCAGATGAATCCAAACAAGCTGCAAAAGACATTGGAGCAGACGATGGAACAATTTGAAGCAGCCACTCTGGAACTGCGAAAACTCTGCGAGCGGTACGCACCGGGAAGCGGGGGCTTTGCGAAAAAGCCGATTCTGCCATCCATGGATGTAACGGGCAGCGTGGAGGCCTTTGGCTATGGCTGGCTCCATATCACGATCAATACGCTGCTGCCCCATTGCCGGTATCAAAGCCCAAACTGGCTCAGCGATACCATTCGGCGGCTGCTGGACAGCTATGAGGCGTGTGGAAAGGAATTGCCGTTTTTTGAGCGGGCCATGCTGATCATTGATGAGCATACCGCCATGGAAGGCCGGCATATTTTCGATCAGGACAACAAGGGGTGGAAGGCGGTCAGCAACGCCATCAAAGGAAGACTTATTCCGGATGATGACCAGCATACGCTGGCAGTCGCCCTTCTTTCTACGGCAGTGCAAAGCCAGGAGTGCTGTCATATCACCGTCCTGCCCCTGTCCGATGCTCATGACTTTTTCTCCGCACATTCCAGTGACTATGCCCCCGGAAACTTCTATTTCGGTGGATGGTGCTGATGGGCAAAGCAGGTGAAAAAGCTGCGAAAACACCCAACAGATTGCTGCCTGATTTCAAGCGCCTTGGAACTGCTTTGCAGCGCGGCTGGCCTGTTGGGTGTCAACGGGCTTGGAAGGCTTGAAACAACAGCTTTTTTGAGAAGTGTTTTTGGCCGGTTTTCGCATACTGACCTGTCTACTATGTGGGGGCAACAGGCTGCGCCCACATAGCGGCTCGTAAGGACGCCGAAATTGTTCTTGCGCCGTTTTCGGCGCAAGGGCGATTTCGGCGTTCGCAGGAATTGGGAAGGGAGTGGTTCATGTGTGCTTATGAGCGTAAGAGATATGGATGTTCTGAGGCTTCTCTGCTGGTGTCAAAATGTGCGTCCCGATGATTTGAGCAGTATCTCTACAGAAACAGAGCGTGAAAACTTGATAACGCTGGGCTTGATCAAACGCCATCAACGAAGTGACACGCTGCTTCTCACAAACAGCGGTAGAGCCTTTTTGCAGGCAGCCTTAGAGGGTGATGTTCCAAACTTGACGCTCTCGTACCATGATGCGGCGATTGAGCGGCGTGTGCGGCTTTCCTCTCTGATGATGACTGCTTACCATGCGGGAATTAATGTATTCACAATAACAGCGAACAGTCTGGCGGAGCCTTCCACGCTGTTTATTACTGCGATTACAAGAAGCCGCGGACACAATCCATGGGGCAGCGCCCGCGTCGGGGCGATTGCACATCTGGGCAGCACTTACTACGCGGCACATTATATCTATTCTGGAATCGGCCGCATGGCGGTCAATGACGAACTGGCAGCGTTTCATAATCACACCAATTTCGGCAAAGACACGCAGCGTGCCTTTCTTTTTGCCGGAGCTTCCTACGCTGACATCATAGAGGAACTCAAGGCGCGTGATGAAAAGCGGGATGCCAAGTTGATCCGATACAGCGAAGCCTATCGGGGACTTCACTATCCCGTCCATCTGCTCTCCTGTGATGAAACAGGCGCGCGGCAGCTTCAGATCATGGCTGTTCCGGACTACCGCATGAAGCTTGCAAAGCTGATGCTGCGCTCTGCTTACCGCCCTCCGCCGGAGGATGCTCCCGCGTGGGACGCCATCTACCAGAACCGCCCCTTCGTCATTGGAGCGGATATGAACCTGCGGCGGATTGATGCCGCCATCGCAAGCGCAAAAAAGAGGGGATGCCTGCCGATTTCACTGGCCGCCTTGGATGCTCAGGGTGACGCGGTGCTGCTGCGGCGCTATAAAGATACCGGCTACGCCGTCATCTATAAGGTGACGGAGAGCGTTCTGACGGAGCTGTTCGGCCATCCTCCGTCGCTCTATCTTCCCCCTTGCACACAATATCTGACGAAGAAAGGAGCCGTGGTGGATGCCCCGCTTATCCAAGTTGATCGAAAAGATAGAGGATCGCCTCGCAAATAAATGGGGCTGCTGGTATGAACGAAATAAGGCCCGCGTGCCGCTGTATGCGGTGCTGGGCGGCATCGGCTGGTATCTCTACGGAATGTTCCTCAATTCCCTCAAGCTGGGAAAGAAATCCGTATTCAACACCACCGGTGAAGTGATCGAGAGCATTTGGGTATTCAACCCCTTCAAAAATCTCTTCGCTGTTTTTACGCCCTTTGGCCTTGGCGTTTCCGCCTTCATTGCCCTTATGGTCTGCCTCATTACGAAAAAAGGCTACAGCTGGTTTTCAGGCTACAAATTTACCCGGGACGCCCGCGGCTTTGATATCCTGCCGGACGGCACTCACGGCACCTCCGGATTTGCGACAAAAAAGGAGCTTGCTGAGCATCTGGAGCTGGGCAGCGCCGAAGAAGTTACCGGAATGCTCCTTGGACGCATTAAGGCGCGGCCGGATGATCCGGAAAAATACGCCACCTACGTGGCGCACCGCATGAAGCCTGGGGAAAACAATAACATCCTCTGCATCGGCGCACCCGGCTCCTATAAATCCAGAGGCTTTATCATTCCCTTCCTCATGGGCTGCGCGCAGCGAAGCAGCGGCGGACACCCTGAATCCGTTGTCGTGACCGACCCAAAAGGCGAACTCTTTGAAAACCTTGCGCCGTATTTTCGGGAACATGGCTTCTATGTCAAGGCGGTCAATTTCCTCGATATGGCACACTCTGACGGTTGGAACTGCCTTGCGGGACTGGAAGCAAATCCTGACCTTGTAACCACCGTGGCCAACACCATCATTCAAAACACCTCCGGCCCCAAGGAGGCGGATGACTTCTGGAGCCGTGCGGAATTGAACCTCCTGATGGCACTTATCCACTATGTCTGCAATCTGAAGGATGCCCGCGGCAATCTTCTTCCGTTGGAGCAGCGCAGCCTCGGAGACGTCTATAAGATCCTTGCCTATAAAAGCGTCAACGAGATCAACCGCATCCTTGCGGAGCTGCCGCCGGAGCATCCCGCCAAAGGCCCCCACGGCCTCTTTCTGAAAGCAAGAGAAAACCTCTGGGGCAACATCATCATCGGCCTTGGCAACCGGCTCGCGGTCTTTCAAAATCCGCTGGTGGACAAGATCACCCGCAACCACGATGTAGACCTGCTTCTTCCCGGGCAAAAGCCCTGTGCGTACTTTGTCATCATTTCCGCGCAGGATAGCGCCTATCGATTTTTAAGCTCCCTCTTTTTCTCCCTGACCTTCCCGCAGCTCTCCAATTACGCCCGTCTCCACGGAGGACGGCTTCCCGTTCTGACAAACTTCTGCTTGGAAGAATATCTCAACATCGGCTATATGGAGGGCATCTCCGATGTTTTCAACTCCATCCGCGGCTTCAATATGTCTGTGCAGGTGGCGGTGCAGTCCCTCTCCCAATGGCAGGAAAAATATCCGGGGAAGGAATGGGAAAATCAGCTCGGCTCCTTTGACATGACCCTCTACATGGGCTGCAACGATATGACGAGCGCGGAATACTTTGCTAAAAAGTGCGGTAAGGTCACGATCTCCGTCACCAACAATCAGTTTCCCTTGGCACCGCTGTTTTCTCCCATCTACAGTACCACCCGCCCCTATTCCCAGACGCGAAGCAACACCCAGCGAGACCTCCTCCAGCCCGATGAATTCCTGCGGCTCAATAAGTTTCTCTGCATTGTGATGTTCAACCACTATAAGCCCGCCCAGCTCTATAAGATCATGCTGGAGGAACTGCCGGAATACAAAAAGCTGAAAAAATGCAGCGTCTTTGACTATGTGCCGGAATGGAAAAGGCGAGAGGAAGAGGGAGCAAAGCGTCGCGCGGCAGGAAGGCGCGCATCAGTCGCTGCAAGAAATACATCGTCTGCTCCACCCGCACCACAGCCATCGCCTGCATCGGGGAAGCAGCCGGATATGCAGCCCCAGACTTCTCCCACCGAAGAAGCCGCAGCCAGCGGAAGCTCCTGCGGAAATGACAACATGACTCCGGAGGAAATTGGTCTTGTGGAGATGACCTGCGAAGCTATTCTGGAAGGCGATGACCCGGAACTGGAAGAGATGGACGATCCCACGCGCATTCCACCCGGGCGCGGAATATGAAAAAGAGGTCGAGCAATCGGCCTCTTTTGAAGAAGATATTCCATTGTCAGGGTGCTGTCTGACCGTACTCTCGCTTCATGGCGTCAATAGAAACGCCCCATTGCCTATATCGAAAAAGAAAGAGGAGGTGCCCGTTATGAGGGCAGCGAAAATGAAGGAGCGTCCAACTTTCCAACTGATGTGCCAGACAGATGTGCAGAGTATTTATCATATGCAGATGCCGCGCTGGTTATTTTCTGATCCACGTTACTGCGAGATGAGCCTGGATGCCAAGGTGACCTACACCTTTCTCTTAAACCGCTTCCAGCTCTCGCGCAGGAACGGATGGGTCAACGAGCGCGGCGAGGTCTTTGTGATCTTTCCTCGCAAAGCGCTTGCCAAAGAGCTGCGCATCTGTGAGCAGCGGGTCACGGCAGCTTTTAAGAAGTTGGTGGAGCTCAAGCTGGTATGGGAAAAACGCTGCGGGCGAGGTGATGCCAATCAGATCTATCTTGCCCGTGTCACACCGATCGAAGATCCGGACTATTCCTGTGTGCCGTTTATCACGGAGGATGAATCGGAAGTACGCGGTTCAAGAACCTCGGATCTGGAGGGTCTTGCTGACGGGAAACCCTCAGCAGCATGCCAAGAACCGCAGAATCTGCTGTCCAAGAATCGTGAAGATCGCGCTTCAAGAACTGCAAAATCCGCGTTCCCAGAACCGCAGAAATTGACGCCAAGTAAGAAAGAAAAAAGAAAGATTGATCAAAGTCATAGGGAAGTCCGTCAGTCTGTCAGAGCCCCGGTGCAGGACGGACGGACCGACGGGGACGCAGAAGAAGAACTTTTGGATATTTTGGACGGCTGCGAGCTTGAATGCTTCGCACCGGAAACCGCTCTGGTGTTTGAAAACGCCATTGAGCGGCTTTTTTATGCCGACAGCTTCCGTATTGGCAATGCCACGCTTCCGCAAAGCCGCGTGCGGGCAAAGCTCAGACGGCTGGACGGCATGATCCTGCGGGAGGCAGAGAGTAAGCTCCGCGCCAATCAGGAGCGGAATGTAAAAAACAGCACGGCCTACACCATGGCAGTGCTGTTCAACTGCATTGCCGAAAGTGAGAGCGATCTTATGATCGACCCATATCTCAACGCCATCTGCGCAGCAGTTTGAAGGGAGGAAGAGCAATGCTGCTATCCAATCAGCAAAAGTATATCCTCGAAATACTCAAGGAGTTTAAGTACCTGCGTGTCCGCCAGCTCCATGCTCTGGTGCAGGCCCATTACCGTACACAGGGAATCAAAATTGACGAAAGGCGCATGGAGATCATGCTTCGCCAGATGCGCACAGGCACCAATTATGTCTGGCTGCGGGGTGATGTGGTTTCTTACGGAGACCGCAGGATAGACCCTCGGCTATTGGAAGCACTGGACGTTATGCTGGAGCTTACAAGGGTGCAGCCCGGATTTTACTCGAAAGACGGACTGCATGAACCATTTCTCCTGCGCTTTACCGGAAACGGAAAGGGAGCCGGATACCTTTTCAGCGTGGCATGGCTGGACGCCGCTACTCACATTGCAACCGTCCCCCGTATGAAGGGCGAGCGGATCATCTGGATTTCCGAGAGCGGTTCCTTTGGAGAAATCGATCTGCCCCGGCATCACTTTTTCGCCGCCCGACAGAAGGACGGTACTCATCGCTTTTTTGGCTCCAATGAGCCGGAAAAAATATAACACTTAGGAGGAACATTATATGGCAAGGAAAAAAGTTACCCCTGAAGAAGAGATTGTAAATGCTGCCGGTGAAGAAGTTATCCCGGAGAGTATCCCTGTGGATATCGTACTATCTAATGAGATCTGCACAGATACCGAAACATCTCCCTCAGATCTGCCGGAGGGGGATCTTTCTGCGGAGGAAACGGCAGAGCAGTCGGAGACGCTTCCTGCAATGGAGGCAGCCGAGGCGAAGCCGTTTGGACTATCTGCAGCAGAAAAAACTGCATCCCAAGAAGAAAATGATACTGTTGAGAAGAGAGCGGAAGAAGCGGAACTGCACGAAGAGACGTCGGAATTTCTTGAGGCAGCAGAGGATTTGCATTCAAATCTGCCCGCATCTGCGCCGCATGGTTCTGAGGCCGATGGAGCGGATTGGGGATTTGAAGAGCCGGTCACGGAAGAAGCCGCTGCAGAAGCCGCAGAGGATGAATACCTGGCAGATGGTAACTCTGAAATGCCTGATGCACCGGAGGAAAAGAGCGAGCGCACGCTCTTCTACGAGCTGGACTTCAATGAACTGGATCGGGGGCTGAGCGAAGAGGAACGGAAAGAATGGAACTCCATCTATGCCTCTTTCCGCGGCCGCAGCGCCATTACCGGAACGATCATCGGTGTGGATCTCTACGCAAGATACCTTCCGCGCAGCGAGGCAAGAATGCTTGAAAATAAGCGGGAACTCTGTGCCGTTGTGGTGCCGTATCGCATCCCCATTCTGATCCGCGAGTCCGAAATGTGGGAGCTGGGAGAGGAGCGACCTGACTTCGTGCTGCGAAATATGGTGGGGGCCAGCATCGATGTAATCGTCACCAAGGTGGAGCGTACCGCTAACCGTGCACAGGCGTCCCGCCGTCAGGCCAGTCGCAGCCAGCGCCGCTTTTTTGCTGCCCGTGAGGATCTTCATGCTGTCGGTTCCCGCATTACCTGCAGGATGCTGGCGGTCGGCCCCCGCCGTTGCCTTGTGGACTGCTATGGTTACGACCTTGATATGACGCAGAAAGAGATCCGCTACGCGGCCATCCCGGATCTTCGCACGGAGTTCCACCCGGGTTCGGAGATCGACTGCATTGTAAAGGAGTATCACCCCCGTACTGGTGAACTGATTGTTTCCGCGAAAGAAACGGAAGTCAACCCCTTCTTTGGTGCGGAGGAGCGTCACCCTGTAGGCTCCCGCCGCTTTGCGATGATCTCCGGAAAATATGGCGGCGGCGTATTCTGCAACCTCCCTGATGGCGTGACCTGTATGTGTAACTACTCCTATCAGCACGAGGATGCGGACTTCATGGTGGGCGAGCACGTCATGCTGATGGTGCAGCGCTACGATCATGAAAAGCTCCAGATGTACGGCAAGATTATGAGCAAGTGGTGATCTTTCGTAAACGTCTTGGATCTTGAAAGCGACCTAAATTTCCTTACAGTTTGCCCCCTGCAAAGAAGCCATTTATTTATCCGATAGCCGGTGCAGCAGCACCGGCTATCACTTTGAAGGGAGAACTTTATGCGGAAAAAACTATCTGTACTTTGCACGACATTCCTACTGCCCCTGCTGATGACCGTTCTAGCGTTTGCGGCGGACAGCCCCTTTTCCGATGTTGCCCCGGACGCACCCTATGCTGAGAGCATCGCCTATCTGGTAGAGCATGGCATTACCAACGGCACCGGCGCGGACACCTTCTCTCCGGACGCACCCGTGACCGTCTGCCAATGGTCGGTCATGCTATGCCGCGCCTATGGATTGCCCATTGAGGGCGACACATGGGAAGAAATGAGCTACGTCGCCATGGTTGAGGCGTACAGCCACGGCTGGATGTATTCGTCCATCTTCTCGGTTTAGTTCAGAAAAAGTGTCAATCGTAAAAGTGATCATCAAAGTAGAAAGAAATTAAATCATAGCTCAAGTCTATCCCGATCCACCGTTCTCGTTTTCGCAACTATTCTCACCGCTACACTTCCACGAGAAGTACATAGGTTTTACTTGCTTGCTATTATAGATGCGGTTACAGAAACGACTAATCCACATAGCGCATCCCGCGCTCAAAACAGCGCACCACCACATAATTGAGAATGGCAGAGCGTATCTATTTGCGAAGTAAACTATTACTGCATCAATGAAAGCAAATAGTGCCATTCCTATGAGGGGCTTTTCCGCATTGGCGTTCATAACATTTCTCCTTGTAATAAAACGTACAGATTAGTTATAATAGGATCATCGTATAGAAAAGTACCCGGACGCACTTACTCGCCGGCCCGTATCGGCCTTGACCCTTGACCTTTGTATATGTTTGTTACGACAATACTTCGGCCATAAGTTATGCGATTTGTTGGGCTAATTCAGTGCGTTATCTACTACAAAACGAATATCGCCAATCTCGCTTTCCATCTGGCGATATTCCTCCATCGTTTCCGGCGTGCATTGCACATCGCTGGCATAGTACAGGAGATAAGTGCCGTCTTTGGTCGTCATGATATACCGGCACAGGGCGTAATCCCATTCTCCACCAGCATCTACCTGTTCTTTTGTGAGTTGCTCGTCCCAACACCTAATGTAAAACAAAACCCCGCCGGTTTGCCCTTCGTCGCCACCTATGAGTGCCTTACGGATTGCGGGGTTGTAAACTTGATATACTTTTGAAAATTCACTCTGCTCAAGTGCGCACCGACCTTTCCAACTGTCCGGTAAGATTAAGGTAAGCCCGAGTGTCTCAATTGTAAGTGACTCCTGCTCTATAGGAACCTCGACCACAGTCTCTCTGGCAAAGGCAAACGCGCCCACGCAAAAGCTACACACCATGAGCGCAATACACGCGGCAACCGCGGTCCAGCTTCTCAGCCGCTTTTTCCGGTGCTGCTGCGCGTAGTTCGGTATCTGCTGCGCCTGCTGAACGAGACGGTTATCGGAATTCTCGATGCAGTCTGATAGCTTCTTCGGATTCATATTTCAATGCCCTCGCTTTCCAAAGTTTTGCCTTGTGTTGAATAACATAGACTTGATCTTAATCGGATGTATACTATCATTTTGCCTGAAACGACTGGATAAGCCAACTATTGTTGCTTTTCTGCAATGTCAAAACGGCTGTTCCTCCACTATAGGATGATGCTCCCCATAACGTAACAATGTTACCGCTTTTTTCGCCATAGCTTAGGTTAAATACTCCGGGGCCAAAGTCACTTGTAGTAGTGTAGAAACAGTCCGTTTCGGGAACATAGCACAGTTCAGCCCTCCAGTCTGATTGCATATCTTCCATAGTGATGCCAGCGTACTGCATCAAAATCTTGTTAATGTAGCTTCGTGGTAGGCGGTGACAGGGAACGGGCATTTCTTCGAGCGTCAACAGGTGACTACTGGTATTGCGCCAATCCAGCTTTTTCTGCACGAGCTGGAATTCAGCCTCATCCTCTGGTCCAAGCTCTTCCTGACTTGGACAGTAGGTGATGAAAGCATTTGCGTCCAAGTTGCGCGGATCGTCATATAGAGAGGTAAAGAAGCAGCTGATGGGCGTGGACGAAACCACATATCCGCCCCATTCTTCAACGTAAGTGCTTACCTGACTGGATGTGAAAGCTTCAAACTCGTCCAATTCGTCTGCGGCGAGCGGAGTTCCAGTACTGCGGTTGAGAGTGGCAGCTTGGGCTTCGTTATACCAATTTCCAAAAGTGTCACAGAGCATCCAACTGAGTTGCTGTGTCGAATCGGTTTGCGCTAAAGTGCTATCTGCCAGCCTAAACCAGTTATCTCCAATACTAGTAGTCACATGGAGAGGGCGAACTCCTTCAAATCCGTTTCGGTAGGCAGTAAGCGATACGCCATCGCCATTGAACGAATAGTGGCAGTCGCCGTTGGAACTCCAGTGTTCTGGCGGCTGACAAATCTCCCACATATCATAATTCTGTAATTCAGTTATGTATTTTTCTGCGCGGATAGCAGCGTTTGCTGGGTATGTTTCCTCATTTTCGCCATTGTAGTAGGTCAGTGTTGCATTCGATGCATCCAGCGTTGATAAGATCTCCTTGAGGTCGGTGATGTCCAGCGCTGTTGGTGTTGTGTTTGACTGCTCCGGATATGACGGTTCTCTTCCACTGCATCCGGCTATCGCAAGCAACAAGATGAGAGCAAGTGAAGAATGCACAAATCTCTGTGTCGTTCGGTTCATAATCTTTCCTTCCTGTCATAGCAAGTTTAGCGGATGAAAATGATTTATTGGAATCGATAGCCTTGTGTGGTGAGTGTGCTGAGATAGGCCATGAAGTCTTCCTGTTGCAGAAAGTGTATGAAATCACCGCTTTCAACCATATGGAACGAAGCTACCTTTTCCGAAGTGTCCACCCAGACCGAGTACATGCTCATTTTATCAGTTTCCATAATTTCTAAAAAGCTCCTTAATATGTAACAAGTTTTTGATTATCCCTCGACATCCATATATTTCTTTTTTCTCAAAGAACTCCTTTTATCTTCTGCTCATCGAATTGCTTTTGCTGTTTTATAGATGTTTATTCTTTGCAAGAAAGCGCATTCTTTTTACATCTATATATCAGATATATCTAAATCCGCTATGTGGATTGTTCGTTTTTAAAACCGCATCTATGATAATCGGGAAAAGTCATCCGCAACTCGGATTTGAATGTGAAAATAGGGTCCAACATCACCCATACCGGTATAACTGCGATCTGCAGTATATTGAAAAAAGCCTTCATCTCCCAGTGGAGTTTCACTCAAGCGGTCAACATTTAAGGTTATGGTAAGAACCACATCGTTTTTCTCTTGTGTGATCTCTGCTTTTTCAATTAGCAGACAATTTCCCGTCAGTTCACCAGCAGGAAAGTCTTCCGGATAAAGGGAGCCATAGATTTTCAAATAATCTGTAGTAACACCATCCGCCAACTCTCCGCTGTCCAGAAACGTATTATGGAACCTAACAAAAATAACATTTCCGTTTTCTGGAAAAGATATCTTTGTATAGGGGATCTCACAGCAGGCGGCTGTAAAATCGCTGCCGTCTGCCAGAGGTGCAAATGCCACAGTAACACCACCCGCATCAATCTGAGCAGAACGAACAGCCTCCCTTCGTTCCTGCATCCCCATATAATAAGTTTCACCAGAATCGGCCCAGTAAGTGCTAGACACACTTGTCCCATAGCCGCTGTAAGGGAAACAATCTAACGGTATACCCTGCTCATCACAGATAAAATCCAAAGTTGCAGTCTCCACATGTGGAAAACTAGGCACACCATTATAGCTGTTCGGACCACCAATAACGGCTTTAACTGCAGCCTTACGCAAAATTTTTAAGTCCAAAAGCGGTTCATCCAAATACATCATCTCATATCGGATACCACTTTTACCGTAAACCCAATCTAGCCACTGACCGCTTCCTTCCCAGCCTCGCTGTACCAGGAAATCCCCCTTATAGGCCGTTACAGACAGAATCGGAGGATTGGTGGGGTCATCTGTATAATCCAGAGCGTACAAAGCACGAATTTCATTCTCAGTAGTCACCGGAGTATATAAATCGCCCGAATTTGCCGTTTGATTACCGTCATGAGATTTACTACCGGTAGGAGCTTCGCTATCACATTGGATCTTGCCGCTTTTTGCTGGAGTATTTCTACAGGCAGACATAATTAACAGTAGCAGAAGAACAATGGTCAAGCAGAAATGAGACCTTTTCATGATAGCACATCCTTTCGTTTCTACCTTTAATACCGACAGTACCGAAAGGTAACAGATAGTTGTCGGCGCACACGTGCTGGTGGCTTTTCTTATACATCAAGCCACCACGCCTCACCATTAAGTGCGATATTTTCTTTGCTGCGCGGCATTGGCAGATAAACGTATCCATAGGGCATCTTTCGGTAATCACCCGTCAGCGCATTGATATAGTGTGCCTGCGCTGAATACAGCTTCTCATCTAACTCCAGTATTCCAATACACTCATCTTCGCCCATCGTCTCAGGCGCATAACCAGAAGAAGTATTCAAAAGCTCCTCATATCGCGCAAAAAATAATACATCGCCGTTATCCCACACGGCCTCCACATTGGATGGCGGCGGTTCCAGCCTCAACCGCAGCGCATTGCGAGGGATTGAAGAATAGAGTACATCGGCTTGCTTGTTCGGCAGATATAGCCGATAGATCCCGATACCCTCGTCTGTCCCTGCGAGGAAAAAGAGCGTGCATCCGTCCGCCAAATAGATTGGTGCGTGTTCTTTCTCCGCAAGGCTGCGCAGCAATCCTGTTCTATCTGCAAAGAGCGTTTCTATTTTCCCAGAATAACTTACACGCACGAGCTCTGAGGCCTCGGAAATACCATAAATCCAGTTCTTATCAGCCGTCTGAAAGAGATATCCCTTCAATGTAGCAATGTCCCGCATAGGGGTCCCTTTGCTATCCGTCAGGCGAAGCACTGTACCGTCGTAGCTAATATCAGCATCCTGTAATGACCAGCCAGAAAAGACATCTTCTGCATAATCGTAGAGACGTTGCTGAGAAAAGTATTCCTCATAGGAGAGGTATGCTTGCTCCTCCACCTCCCACGGTGTTTTATGCGGTTCTGCCTTCCAGCAGTCTGTAACTAAGAATGCTGCCAACACTGTGAAAATGAAGAGAAGCCGGGTGTATAGACGTTTCATGGGGTACGCCTCCTCCATGTTTATTCCATAAACTATTTATGAATCCTCATTAATGTGTGGTCATTACGCTTTTCGTTCATCGTCTCCAAAGACGCCCGCCTACATCAACAACATCACTAGTAATACTAATATCGCATTTGTAAGCATGACCATAAATGTTGTCGGGATTATTGGAATCAATTCATTGCTCTGCATACTTTTTCTTTTTGGGGTTCTCCAAGGAAACACTCTCAATGATATCAGCGCTAACAGGAGTACATTTCACATTGTTGCTCGCAAAATTCGCAGGTGTGTTGATTGAGATTCTGCACGGCATCTTCTACATCGGCGTGACTTTTTAGAAAATGCATTGCAGTACGTTCCATTTGAGGCCGATATTGTTCGTATGTCTCTGTAATCGTTTCTGTGGAGCATGCAGTCATTGTTAGTGTAAGTATGAGCAATACTATACCCATACAAGTTCTTTTTTGCATTTGTTTCATCTGCTACACTCCTTTATTCTTCTTGTTTGCATCTATCGTATCAATCTATCGGTTTCAATGATTGGTAAAAGCAACAAAGTCATGTCTGAGCCAGCACTGAAAGGTTGCACGCAATATGACATCTCAGCGGGCATTCACCTTAATTATACGATGAACGCAGGTGAATTTGGACAGGCCCTCAATAATTTTTTCTGCGCTGTCCTCTCTGCATGAGCATTCCCCTATAAAATGTGGAATTAATTTGCAGTATCTGCTATTATAACAGAGAAATCGACTTGAGGGCGGTGAATAGTTCTATGATAGTGTATCTGCAAATGATTGAGACGGACGAGGACAAGTCCAAGTTCGAAGAAATATATCAGGAATATAGGAACCTAATGTACTATGTGGCTTACAAACGAATGCAGCATGAACAAGATGCTGAGGATGTAGTCCACCATGTATTTGTTAAAATTGCTGAAAATATTAAAAACATTGAGCCAGTGAGTCCAAAAACCAAGCAGCTTATCGTAACTATGGTTGACAACAGGGCAACGGATGTATTCCGTGTCAGAGGCAAGCATCCTGTTGTGATGTACGATGACGAGTTGAAAAACAGTTCTGTTACAGAAAATGAATGTGAGGATTTGCTGACGGAGTGTATTTTAAAGCTGCCTGAGCAGCAACGCATGGTGATTTGGATGAAGTATAAGCAAGGCTACTCCCTACGAGAAATTGCGAAGGTGCTCGACATATCATTAGTGTGGGCACAAAAAATCGATCAGCGTGCGAAGAAAAAGCTGGAGGAACTTTATTTGGAAGGCGGTGGTATTTTATGATTACGGAAGAAATGCTTTGCGCAGCTGCTGCCAGATCCTGTGAAATTTATGTGTCCTATCTTGAACGGGGGTTCCTAGTAAGGAGCCTAATAACCCATCGGTACCGTTGTAGTTCCATGGATGTAGTATGGCGTAGACAAAACAGAAAAAGAAAGTACAAAATCCAATCACGGTAAGCAGTATGCCGCAAACCATCTTTTTATCCCTCATAATGCTTCCCCTTTCTTGATAGGTCAATTTACGAGTATTGTACCTTATTATCTAACTTTTGTAAAGGAAATTTCTTTTTAGGAGAACTGATAATCCAAAGGGTGGAATGACGGGGTAACGCCCTGAAACGCC
>OLOQ01001464.1_pt1 | contig 22542 bp, 18 predicted proteins | sample 1673101 | NCBI WGS metagenome assembly OLOQ01 (sample SAMEA3136754, study PRJEB25190) | human gut metagenome | biome: human gut; feature: human-associated habitat; material: faeces | place: Austria | collected 2013 | reverse complement strand
CCTATGCTGCCAGCGTGACGGTCAAGTACAGGGTCTACGTCTATTCTGCCTATTTTTTTAGAAAGGAAATTATGGACGGAATAATAATCATAAACAAACCCAAAGGATGCACATCACACGACATAGTATACAAAATAAAAAAAATGCTAAACGAAAAAGTCGGCCACACAGGAACACTAGACCCAATGGCAGAAGGAGTATTGCCAATACTAATAGGAAAAGGAACACAACTTTCAAAATACCTAATAAATCATAACAAAAAATACATAGTAGAACTACAACTAGGAACCAAAACAGACACTGCAGACACAGAAGGAAAAATAATAGAAGAACAACCAGTAAACGAAATTCTTCTAACACAAGAAAACATAACAAAAATATTGCAAACATTTATCGGAAAACAAGAGCAAGTGCCACCAATTTATTCTGCAATAAAAGTAAATGGAAAAAAATTATATGAATATGCAAGAAAAGGCCAGAAAGTTGAACTAAAGCCAAGACAAATAGAAATTTACAATATAGATTTAATTGACTATTCACCAAAAGAAAAACAAATTAAATTTGAAGTGTTTTGTGGAAAAGGTACATATATTAGAAGTCTATGTGAAGATATTGCCACTAAATTTGGAACAGTGGGATACATGAAAAACCTTAAAAGAACACAAGTTGGAGAATTTAAAATTGAAGATAGTGTTACTGTTGAAGAGTTGAACAAAATCGTAGAAAACTCAAATATTGCAAATACGAAAAATAGTGAAGCAAATACGAAAAATAATGAAGCAAATAACAAAGCAAATAATAAAATGAGCAATGAAATAGACAAAAAAATAATATCAGTAGAAAAAATATTTGAAGCATCACCATCAATAGAACTAGACGAAAGAAAACTAAAACTATTTCTAAACGGAGTTATGATTACACAAAAGTACGATGATGGAGTCTACAAAATATATAGCCACGAAAGCAACAATATAAACCAATTTATAGGAACAGGAACAATTAAAGATAATTTATTAAAAAGAGACATTATATTATAAAAATTCACTATTACAATACAAGAAAACAAAAAGTTAGGAACTTTAAAAAATAAAAATTTCATAAAAAATAAAACACTGAATATACTTTATAAAAAAAGATATGAGGTGTTTTTATGTTTTATATAGAAAAAAATGACAAGCCCAACTGGCTTATAAAAAAAACAAACATAATAAAAGTGGAAGATAACACAATAATACTACCAATCTATGAAAAAATAAAACCCAAAGGTATTGAAAAACTAGCAAAAAAAACCAACAAAATAATAAGAAAAAACTCAAACAGTGTAAAAGCAGTTGTAAGCAAAGAAATACAAAAAGAAAAACAATATATAAATTTATTAAATACATATGGAATAGAAATAGCGGACGGAAAATGGCTATTTGAAATTCTAATACCAGACGTTGTACAAAAAATAGTAGAACAACAAAAAATAGAAAAAGTAAACATATCAATATTAATAAATGACTTAACAGAAATAGAATTAGAAAACATAAAAGAACTAGCAAATAAATATCAAAATATAAATATTGTAACAAACCATATAGAAAAATTCACAAGACTACAAAAAGCAATGCTGGAAAATGGAATAATAATAACGATAACTAATAACAAGAAAAAAAGTTTAATGAAATCACAAATAATAATAAATGTGGACTTTCCAAAAGAACTAATTGACAGATACAGAATAAACGAATATGCAACAATTATAAATATAAAAGAAAAATTAAAAATAAAGCAAAAAAGATTTGAAGGAAGAATAATAAATGATTACGAAATAAAACTAAAAAATAATTATTTTGGAGAAAAAATAGTCGATAGACAATATTACTGTAAGGACTTGTACGAGTCAGAACTACATAAAAAAACTCAGTACAAAGAACTTAGGAAAAAAATAAAAAAAGAAATTGCAGATATTATAATAATACCAACATAGAACAAATCTGAAAATTTTCTGTGCAATGTAATTTTATATATTAGGAAAGTTGCATAACTTTTCCAATATATAAATAATAAATAAAAAATTTCCCTAACCCCTTTTATTTTTATAAAAAGTATAATATAATAGGTATATCAAAAGCAATTACAGGGAGGTAAAAAAAGATGCCAAGAAGTAATAATAAAAAGGAAGCAAAACATAGCAAACCAGAAGAAAAAACAACCAAAATAAAAACACAAAAAGGCAAAATACCAAAAAATAAAAAAAGGAAACAACATCCAAAATTAAAACTATTCCTAAAAATACTACTAATAATATTTTTACTATTATGTGTAGCAGGAGCAGGGGTAGTCTCAGCAATGATGTTTGGACTATTTGGCAACGACTTTGAAATAACAAAAGAGGAACTAATAGTAGGAAATTCTAACACAATAGTATTAGACAAAGACGGAAATGAAATAGCAAACTTAAGCACAGACGAAAATAGAAAAACAATATCACTAAGTGAAATGTCACCATACTTGCCAAAAGCATATATAGCAATAGAAGACAAAAGATTCTATTCACATAGTGGTGTAGACATAAAAAGAACCGCTGGAGCAATACTTGGAGCAGTTACAGGGAACTCATCATATGGAGGAAGTTCAATAACACAACAATTAGTAAAAAACATAACAAAAGACAAAGCAAGATCAGGACTAGCAGGTGTAGTAAGAAAAATGAAAGAATGGTCAAAAGCAGTACAAGTAGAAAGAATGATATCAAAAGACCAAATACTAGAACTATATTTAAACATAATATTTGTAGGGGGTAACGAACTACACGGAGTAGAACTAGGCTCACAATATTACTTTAACAAAAGTGCAAAAGACTTAAGTTTAGCACAATGTGCATTTTTAGCAGGAATAAACAACTCACCAAATTCATATAGCCCATATGACACATCATTAGACCAAGAAAAAGCGGGAAATCTAAGAAAAGAAAGAACACTAACAGTTTTAAAAGAAATGAAAACACAAGGCATGATAGAAAACGAAGACGAATATAATGCAGCAGTTAAAGAAGTAGAAGATGGACTAAAATTTGAAAAAGGATATTCAGGAACATCAAGTTACTCATACCATACAGCAGAAACAGTAAAACAAGTAATAAAACAAGTAATGGAAGAAAAAAATATATCTGAAGATTTAGCAAAAAACTATGTATATGGAAGCGGATTAACAATATACTCAACAGAAGACCCAAAAGTGCAAGCAAGAGTAGAAGAAGAATTTGCAAAAACAAAATACCAAATAAAAGGTAGAGAAAAAAATAAAAATGGTGAACTAAAAAATGACCATACACAAGCCGGAATGGTAATAATAGACAATCAAACAAACCAAGTAGTAGCAGTAGGAGGAAGCCTTGGAGAGCAAAAAACAACAGGATGGAACAGAGGAACACAATTAACAAGACAAACAGGTTCATCAATGAAACCACTAGCAGACATAGTACCAGGATTACAAGAAAAAGTAATAACTGCAGCAACAATATATGATGATGCAATAACAGACTTTGGAGGAGGATATAAGCCAAAAGACTACAACAATCCAAAAGGATATATCAATATAAGAAGTTGTATACGTACATCACAAAACATACCAATGGTAAAAGTAATGATGGAATTAACACCTAAAAAATCAATAGAATACCTAAAGAAAATGGGAATAACAACACTAGATGATACAAAAGATGCAAACCCAGCATTATCAATAGGTGGACTAAGTAAAGGAATAAGCCCATTAGAAATGGCAGGAGCATATGCATCAATAGCAAATGATGGTGTATACACAAAACCAATATTCTTCACAAAAGTAGTAGACAGTAGTGGAAACACAGTATTAACTGCAAACCAAGAAAAAACAAGAGTAATATCAGAACAAAATGCATACTTAACAAGATCAATTGTATCAGAACCAACAAAAAGTGGAGGAACAGCAACATATTGTGCAATACCAGGAATGGAAACATGTGCAAAAACAGGTTCAACAGATGACTATGTAGACAGATGGTTATGCGGATTTACACCATACTATACTGCAGCATGTTGGTTTGGATATGACAATGACCAAGAACCATTAAAAGTTGGAAAAACAGTATATAGTGTAGATGGAAGAAACCCAGCAGGACAATTATGGTCATCAATAATGAAAGATATCCATAAAGGATTAGCAAACAAAAACTTCAACAAACCATCAACAGGATTAGTACAAAAAACAATATGCAAAGACACAGGAGGAGTTGCAACATCTTCATGTACAAACACATACACAGAAACATTTACAACAGACAATGTGCCAGAAAACTGCCAAGGACACGGAACACAAAAAATATGTACAGAATCAGGAAAAGTTGCAAACGAATACTGCCCAGCAGATAAGGTAAAAACAGTTTCTTATGGAGGAGTTATTCCAAAAGAACAACTAAAATTATGGAATACAATAAACAAATCAAAATCATCAAGCGAAAAAATAGACGAAGTATGTACAATACATACAAAGAAAATCGAAGAAAAAACATCAAACGAAAATAAAACACCAACAAATACAGTAGAAAAAGAACAAAATAAAATAGGTAATACATTAGAAAAACCAACAACAAAACCAGAAGAAAATAAAGTGCCTGATGAAACAGGAAAAGACGAAACCGCTAAAGACGAAACAGCAGACTAAAAAACAGAATTAAGATTTTGTATGCAATACAAACTGCTACAAAATCTAATTTCTGCTATAAAAATAATATAAAATATTGAGCACTTTGGAAAGGAGAAAAATGGACATATATTTTTACAACACATTAACAAGAAAAAAAGACAAATTTGAACCACTAGACCCAAAGGAGATAAGAATATATTCATGTGGACCAACGGTATACAAAGATGCCACAATAGGAAATATGAGAACAAACATATTTCAAGACGTATTAAGAAGAACATTACGCTATAATGGATATAAAATAAAACACGCAATGAACATCACAGACGTAGGTCACTTAGTATCAGACGGTGACGAAGGCGAAGACAAAATGTTAAAATCAGCAAGAGAAGAACACAAAACGCCACTACAAATAGCAGAGCACTACACAAAGTTATTTTTTGACGACTTAAAAGCCTTAAACATAGAAACACCAGAAATAGTATGCAAAGCAACAGACCACATAAAAGAAATGCTAGAATATGTGGAAAAACTAATGGAAAATGGATATGCATACGAAACATCAACAGCAATATATTTTGATATATCAAAATTAGACAAATACCCAATACTTTCAAATCTAGACATAGAAAATCAAAAAGCAGGAGCAAGAGTAGAAGTAGACCCAGAAAAAAGAAATCCACATGACTTTGCATTATGGATAAAAGCACCAGAAAATCACTTAATGAAATGGAATAGTCCATGGGGCCCAAGTTACCCAGGATGGCACATAGAATGCTCTGCAATGGGAAGAAAATACTTAGGAGAGCAATTTGACATACATACAGGTGGAATAGACTTAATACCAACACACCATGAAAATGAAATTGCTCAAAGCAAAGGAAGATGCGGAAAAATACCAGCAAAATACTGGCTACACGGAGAGTACCTATTAATAAATGGAGGAAAAATGTCAAAATCACTAGGAAATGTATACCTAGTAAAAGACATAAAAGAAAAAGGATATGACCCAATAGTATACAAACTATTCAGTTACTCATGTCATTACAGAAACAAACTAAACTTTACATGGGAAGGAATGGACTCCGCATCAAAATCATTAGAAAGACTACGTAACAGTTACCAACTAAACTTAAATGGGACAGACGAATTAACAGTTGAGGACAAAGAAAAATTAGCACAAATAGAAGAAAATTTCCACAAAGCAATAAATGATGACTTAAACATGCCACTTGCAATGAGTTTTGTGTGGGAAGCAGCAAGATTTGAAAAGAAAAATCCGGAAGTTGCTAGATTACTTGCAAAATTTGACACAGTTCTTGGAATTAAAATAGATGAAGCAAATACAGAAAAAGAGGAAATTCCACAAGACATTTTAGATTTAGTTGAACAAAGAAAAATAGCAAGAGAAAACAAAGACTGGGCAAAATCAGATGAATTAAGAGATTTGATAAATCAAAAAGGATATTTAGTTAAAGATACTAAAAATGGAGTAGAAATAAACAAAATAATAAATTAAGAAAAAAGCAAAATATACAGAAATTTGGTTATTGATAAAAACAAAAAGGAGAACAACCTTTTTAAAACAAATTAGGAGGGATAAAAATGGCAATATTATTACCAGGAGGAGCAGGATTTATAGGAAGTCACACTGCAGTAGAATTATTAAATAAAGGAAGAGAAATAATTATAATAGACAACTTCTCAAACAGTACACCAAAATCATTAGAGGCTATTAAGAAAATAACAGGAAAAGACTTTAAATTTTATGAAATGGACTACATGGACAAAGAAAAACTAGAAAAAGTATTTGAAGAAAACAACATAGAAGCAGTAATGAACTTTGCAGGATACAAAGCAGTTGGAGAATCTGTACAAAAACCAATAGAATACTACACAAACAACATATCAGGAGCATTAGTGGTACTAGATACGATGAGAAAATATGGATGCAAAAAATTCATATTTAGTTCATCTGCAACAGTATATGGTGAACCAGAAAAAATGCCTATAACAGAAGATACACCAACAGGAGGAACAACCAATCCATATGGAACAACAAAATTATTTATAGAACAAATACTAAAAGACATTTACAAATCTGACAACACATGGGACATCTGCATACTAAGATATTTCAATCCAGTAGGAGCACATGAAAGCGGACTAATTGGTGAAGAACCAAAAGGAATACCAAACAACTTAATGCCATATGTAGCAAGAGTTGCAGCCGGAACATTAAAAGAATTGTCAGTATTTGGAAATGATTACAACACACCAGATGGTACAGGTGTAAGAGATTATATCCATGTTGTTGACTTAGCAAAAGGACATATAAAAGCATTGGAAAAATTAGAAAAAGAAAATGAAGGTTTATATATTTATAACCTAGGTACAGGACATGGCTATAGTGTTTTAGATATGGTTAAAGGTTTTGAAAAAGCAACAGGTAAAAAGGTTGCGTATAAAATAGCACCTCGTAGACCTGGGGATATTGCTACATGTTATGCTGATCCTACTAAGGCAAAAGAAGAATTAGGTTGGACTGCAGAAAAAAATATCGATGATATGTGCAAAGATAGTTGGCACTACATTGAAGAGAGCCAAAAATAATTTAATGTACTGCGAATTGTAACATTGTTTTTTATAAAAAAATAAAAAAATTACAAAAAATAGTTGATTTTTACAAATAAGTATGGTATTATAATGCCATACTTATTTTAGTATTTTTTTAATCTAAAGAATTTTTTATTCATATTTTTATATCTAATATTTTTTAATTCAGACTCCTTCAGAGTACAAAAATTTATATTCTGCCTAATTTGAAAATTAATTCAAAAGGCATAAAGGAAAGGAGGGATACATGTGAGCAGTGAATTCGAAAAAGTTGTGTTGCAAAAATTTGATGAAATAAGTGGTAAATTAGAACATTTAGATAATAAAATTGATGCAGTAGAAGAAAATTTAAATAATAAAATTGATACAGTAGAAGAAAAATTAAACAATAAAATTGATACAGTAGAAGAAAACTTAAATAAAAAAATTGATGCAGTAGAAGAAAAATTAAACAATAAAATTGATACAGTAAATAACAATCTAAATGCAAAAATTGATGCAGTAGAAGAAAACTTAAATAATAAAATTGATGCAGTAGACAACAACTTAAATAAAAAAATAGACTATGTAGACGCTAAACAAACAAAAAGATCAGATAGTATTATGGATAAATTAGATTACATGAGTAATAACATAGCACAAATACTTGAAGAACAAATAAAAATGCGTAAAGAAATGAAAGAATACAATGAAAAAAATGAAAAAGAACATAGAATGTTTGAATATGAAATAAGCAACTTAAAAAGATATGTAGTATAATAATAAAAAAATACCTTCTGATTAACTAAAACAGAGGGTATTTTTTATAAAAAATTTTAACCAGAAAAAATTAACCCTGCAAAAAGTGGCAAACTTTTAAAAAAGAACCCTGCAAAAAATGGCAATTGTAAAATAATGTAAAAAACAAAAAATAATTGCATAAAAAAAACATCTATGGTATAATTTGAAAAGTACAATGGAAAAAAGGTGGAAAAAATGAAAACAATATTAGTAGTAATATATATATTAGTATTTTTAATATTTGCACTATGCCTATACGCAGTAACGCAAATAAAACTATTAGGAATAAAAATAAAAGACTTTTGGAGTTTTATAGAAGCAAACCAAATGCTAGACAAACTAGAAAAATTCGCAAAGCAATACGAAAACATGTCACCACAAGAACAAGTAATATACCTAGCAGAAGCGGAAAAAATCTTCACAGCATTTGACAAAGTACCAGAAGTACTATGGGACGAAGAATACGAAAAATACAAAAAAGTACTAAAAAAATATAATGATATAAAAATGTTCAGATGGGCATCAAACTAAAAATATAAAGAATAAAAATTATATGGGCATTTAACTAAAATAAAAAAGACACAAAAAATTTAAGAATACAAGAAAGAAGGAAAAACAAGTGTCAGAGAAAAAAGAAAAAAGAAAAATAAGCGTATTTTTAAAAATAATAATAGTACTATTAATAATATTAGCGTTAATAATAGGCGGAGCATTTTTCTATGTAAAAGGAAAATTAGATAAAATACAAAAAGTAGAACTACCATCAGACAAAGACTTGGGAATAACAGAAACAACTGCAAATAATCTAATAGGATACAGAAACATAGCAATATTTGGAGTAGACAGTAGATCAGACGATTATGGAGTAGGAAACAGAAGTGACTGCATTATAATAGCAAGTATAAATAATGAAACAGGAGCAATAAAATTAATATCAGTATATAGAGATACATATGTAAATATCGAAGGGCATGGACTAGACAAAATAACACACGCATACTCATATGGAGAAGCACCACTTGCAGTAAAAACACTAAACACAAATTTAGACCTAAATATAAACGAATTTGTAACAGTAAACTTTGACTCAGTAGCAGAAGCAGTAGACCAATTAGGAGGAGTTCAATTAACAATAACATCTGACGAAATAAAATATATAAATGGATATATAGACGAAACATCAAAGGTAACAGGAAAAACATCTAAACACATAACAGAACCAGGAACATATACAGTAGATGGAGTACAAGCAGTTGCATATTCTAGAATAAGATACACAGACGGTGGAGACTATAAAAGAACAGAAAGAATGAGAACAGTAATTGAAGCAATGTTCAGCAAATTAAAAACAAAAAATCTAAACGAAATAAACTCATTCGCAGACAAAATATTACCACATGTTTATACGAATATATCAGCAACAGATATAATATCAATGGTACCAAGTATGTCAAAATACAAAGTTACAGAAAGCATAGGATGGCCATATGATACCAAAGGAAAAACAATGGATAGATGGTACGGAATACCAATTACACTAGAATCAAATGTTACACAATTACACAAAGAAGCATTTGGAGAAGAAAACTACACACCATCAGATATAGTAAAATCAATAAGTGAAAGCATTATAAAGAAAACAGGATATACAAAATAATAATAAGAAAAGTAAATTCTTATAACATAGAAAGCTCTATATAAACTTATAGGGCTTTTTTATAACAAAATTCAAGGAGAAACAAAATGAATTTAAACATAAAAAGAACAATATTTGCAATTTTAACAATAGCAACATGCATAATAATATTTATATTTTCAAATCAAAACGGAGAAAAATCAGGACTAACAAGTAGAGGATTCGTAAGAAAAATAGTTGAAATAACAGGAATTACAAATAATTTAAACGAAACAGAAAAAGAAGAATTAATAGAAAATTGCCAATTTGTTGTAAGAAAATTAGCACATTTTTCAATATACACAATATTAGGAATAAATGCTTTAGGATTTATTCACACATACACAAAAATAAGTTTAAAAAAACAAATAGGAATAACAATGCTTTTTGGATGCTTATATGCAACATCAGATGAATTCCATCAAATGTTTTCAAATGGAAGAACTGCATCCCCAAAAGATGTGTTCATAGATACTTTAGGAGTATTGTTTGGAATAGGACTTTATATGCTGGTTAAAAAAATAATAATAACAATAAAAGAACACAAATTAGAAGACGGAAAACAAGAAATATAAATGAATTGCAAGGCAGAAATATTATATTCAACACTAAGTAATACTAATAGTGCGTATAATATTGTTGCCTAAAACCGATGGAAAAAACAAGAAAAATGCAAAAAAACAACGAAAATAATTGATTTTTTAAATAAAGTATTATATAATTTAAAATAGAGTTGACTGATGAAAAAAACGTTAATAGGGGGATTTAAAGTGGATATGAATGGAATAAAAAATTGCAACATTGCATTAGAAAATGAAGTTGTAAAAAATGAAATACCAGTTAGTATCACAATAGAAAAAAGTAAAAATAAAATAAAGAAAAAATTAGAGGATGTTATAAAAAGAATAATAGATATTTGTGGTGGTCTAGTAGGAACAATAGCACTAATACCATTAACAATTATAATATACGTAGCTAGAATTGCAATGCATGAAAATGATGGCCCAATATTTTATGATCAATTGAGAATAGGCAAAAATGGTAAAGTATTTAAAATGTATAAATACAGATCAATGGTTATTGGAGCAGATGAAAAATTACATAAATATTTAGAAGAAAACGAAGAGGCTAGAAAAGAATATAAAAAATATAAAAAATTAAAAAATGACCCAAGAATTACAAAGGTAGGAAATTTTATAAGAAAAACAAGCCTTGATGAATTTCCACAATTTATAAATGTCTTAAAAGGTGATATGAGTTTGGTTGGACCTAGACCATATCTTCCAAGAGAAAAAGAGGATATGGGCGAATATTATGATTGCATTATTAAATCTAGACCTGGAGTTACAGGATATTGGCAAATTGCTGGTAGAAATGATGTTACTTTTGGGGATAGATTGAAGATGGATTGTGAGTATAATAAAAAGAAGAGCTTGAAAACGGATTTAAAATTACTTGCAAAGACATTTTTAAAAGTAGTAAAAAAAGAGGGAGCAATATAAACAATAATAGGGGGATTATATGAAAATTGCAATGATTCGGGCATAAAAGAATTCCAAGTAGAGAAGGAGGAGTAGAAATTGTTGTAGAAGAACTTTCTACAAGACTCGTAAAACTTGGCAATAAGGTAGATGTATATAATAGAAAAGGAAAAAATGTTCAAGATAAAAATGCAGACAAAGAAAATAAAAAAATAAAAGAATATAAAGGTGTAAAAATAATAACAATACCAACAATAAATAAAAAAGGAATAGATGCATTTTTATACAGTTTTTGTGCAAGCGTAAGAGCGTTGTTTGGACATTATGATGTACTTCATTATCATGCAGAGGGCTCATGTGCAATGTTATGGATACCTCACCTATTTCATAAAAAAATTATTGTTACAATACATGGCCTAGATTGGCAACGCAGTAAATGGGGAGGATTTGCAACAAAGTACATAAAATATGGAGAAAAATGTGCTGTAAAATATGCGGATCAAATAATTGTATTATCTGAAAACGTAAAAAAGTATTTTAAAGATACTTATAATAGAGAAACCGTATTTGTTCCAAATGGAATAGAAAAGCCAACAATAAAAAAAGCAAATATAATAAAGAATAAATATGACTTAAATAAAGATGATTATATATTATTTTTAGCAAGAATAGTTCCAGAAAAAGGATTAGATGAATTAATAGATGCATATGAGAAAATCAAGACCGATAAAAAATTGGTAATTGCAGGAGGAGCAAGCCATACCAATGATTATCTAGAGCATATAAAAGAAAAAACAAAAAATAATAAAAATATAATTATGACAGGTTTTGTACAAGGCGATGAATTAGACGAGTTGTATAGTAATGCGTATTTGTACTGCTTACCAAGTCATATAGAAGGAATGCCAATATCTTTATTAGAAGCATTAAGTTATGGGTGCAATGTATTAATAAGTGATATTGATGAAAATATTCAGGTTGCAGAAAAATATGCAACGACATTTAAAATGGGAGATGTTTCAGATTTAACAAATAAATTGGAAGCATGCATTGAAGAAAAAAATAGATATAATGACAATGAAATTCAAGAATATGTTTTAAATAAATATTCTTGGGATGATGTTGTAGAAAAAACATTGAAAATATATAAGGAAATAGAAAAATGAGGATTTTACTAGTAAATAAATTCCATTACCTAAATGGTGGAAGTGAAAAATATTATTTTGAATTAGGAAAATTATTAAAAAAACATGGAAACGAAGTAGCATATTTTTCAATGAAAGATGACAGAAACATAAAAACTGGAGAAAAAGAGTATTTTGTTGAAAAAATAGACCTAAATACAGGTAGCAAATTAAAAGCATTAGATGTTATATATTCAAAAGAAAATTATAAAAAAATGCAAGAAGCAATAGATGATTTTAAGCCAGATGTAGTACACTTAAATAATTTTCAAAGACAATTATCAGAATCAATTGTAGAATGTTGTAGAGATAATAATATACCTATGGTATTTACCGCACATGATGTACAAGCCATATGTCCAGCAATAAGTATGTTGGATTCTGGAAAAAATATATGCGAAAAATGTATTAAGGGAAAATATATTAATTGTTTCAAGAAAAAATGTGTAAAAAACTCTACCCTAAAAAGTTTGTTAGGTGCTTATGAAGGAAACTACTATAGAAGGAAGAAAGTTTATACAAAAAAAATAAAAAATATAATAACGCCATCAATATTTTATAAAAACAAATTAATAGAAGATGGAATACAAGAAGATAAAATAAAAGCAATACATAATTTTATTAACATAGAAGAATATAATTTGAAATTTGAAGATGAAGGGTATGCATTATACTCCGGAAGGCTTGCAAAGGAAAAAGGAATTCTTAATTTAGTCGAAGCGTTTTCAAACTTAATAATAAATGATAAAAACAATGATAAATTAAAGAATATAAAACTTTACATTGCAGGAAATGGACCAGAAAAAGAAAATATAGAGAAAACAATAAAAGAAAATAAGTTAGAAGACAAAATAATCCTGCTAGGATATTTAAATCAAAAAGATTTAAAAGAGTATACAAGAAAATGTGGCTTTTTAGTAATACCATCAATTTGGTATGAAAATGGTCCATATTCAGTAATAGAAACACAATCTATTGGCAAAGCAATAATAGGAGCCAATATAGGTGGAATTCCAGAAATGGTAATAAATAATGAAAATGGACTTACATATAAATATAATGATGTTAAAGAACTTGAAGAAAAAATGAAAAGATTATTTAGTGATATTGAACTAAGAGAAAAATTTGGAAATAACGCAAAAAAATTTGCTAATAAAGAATATAGTCCAGAAAACTATTATAAAAAACTAGAAAAAATTTATAAGAATTTAATAGGAGTGAAATAATATGGCTGAAAAAAAATTAAATGGTACAGTTATTGTTACATATAGATGTAACGCAAGATGCACAATGTGCAATAGGTATAAAGCACCATCAAGACCAGATGAAGAAATAAGCATTGAAACAATAAAAAAATTACCTAAAATGTATTTTACTAATATAACAGGTGGAGAACCTTTTATAAGAGAGGATTTGCCTGAAATAGTAAGAGAATTATATAAAAAGTCAGATAGAATTGTAATATCAACAAATGGATTTTTTACGGACAGAATAATAAAATTATGTGAGGAATTTCCTAATATAGGAATAAGAATTTCAATTGAAGGATTAGAACAAACAAATAATGAAATTAGAGGCTTGAATGACGGATTCAACAAAGGATATTCAACATTAAAGAAATTAGTAGAAATGAAACATCCAGATGTTGGATTTGGAATGACAGTTCAAGATAAAAATGCCAAAGATTTGGTAGCATTATATGATTTATCAAATGAAATGGGAATGGAATTCGCAACAGCATCATTACACAATAGTTTCTATTTTGTTGAAGCAAAAAATATTATTCATGATAGACCAATGGTTGCACAAGAATTTGAAAATTTAATTAATAAACTGTTAGAATCAAAATCTCCAAAGAAATGGTTTAGAGCATACTTTAATCATGGGTTAATAAACTATATTTATGGTCAAAAAAGATTACTACCATGTGACATGGCGTTTGATACATTTTTTATTGATCCATATGGAGATGTTATGCCTTGTAACGGAACAAAATGTAAAGAAGTAATGGGCAATTTGAATGAACAATCTTGGGATGAATTATGGAATTCTGAAAAAGCAGAAAAAGTAAGAAATGTTGTAAGACATTGTTCAAGAAATTGTTGGATGATAGGTTCAGTTTCGCCTGCTATGCATAAATATATTTGGAAACCAGCATGGTGGGTAATTAAACATAAAGCAAAATTCTGGACAAAGAAAAAATATTCAATGTATGAATTACCAATTGTAAGACAATATAGAGACGGAAAAGTAACAAAAGAAGAATTGGACAAACTATCTACTTGTGATTTGAATGCTACTATTGATAATGGATTGTCTGAGGCTTCAAAAGAACAATTGAAGCATAAAACTGGTGAAGAAATTGTTGATGAAGATATAAATAATCAATTGAAAAAATAATATTTGTGAGGAAAATATTTTGAAAAAATTTATAAAAAGTTTATTAGGACGAATAAAGTGTTTTAGGTTTTCTATAGCAAAATATGGAAGACGAATATATATTGGACATAATTCAAAAATTGTAAATGGAAAATTTTTGAAGATTGATGATGATGTTAGTATAATGCCATATAATATGATAGTAGTACATAAAAATGGAAAGATAGTTTTAGAAAGTGGTTGCGAAATAGGTATGTTTTCAAGAGTTACAGCCAAAAATTTGGTTCAGATTGGGAAAAATGTAATTACTGGTCCAAATGTATTTATAGCAGATTATAATCATGAGTATAGAAATATAGATATAGCTATAAAAAGTCAAGGAAGTAATTATAAGCAAAAAATTAATGAAATTAATAAAGTTATTATAAAAGAAGATTGTTGGATCGGAACAAATGTAGTCATTGTTGGAAATGTTACAATTGGAAGACATTGTGTTATTGGTGCAAATTCAGTAGTTAATTCAAATATACCAGATTATTGTGTGGCTGTAGGAAATCCAGCTAAAGTAGTAAAAAAATATAATTTCGATAAGGGAGAATGGGAGAAAACATCATGAATAAAGAAAATATAATTCTTATTGATAATGATAAAGAACAAATGAAAGAATTTAAAGATGGAATTGAGAAAACAAGCAAAAAAAAATGGGAATTTGTACTTGAAAAATCTAATAAAGAAAAAAATTCTATAATAAGGTATATAAAATATTTTATTTTTTCATTTAAGATATTTAATAGAAGAAAAAAATTTGAAAATATAATAGCCTGGCAACAATTTTATGGAATTATTTTTTCCTTTTATTGTAGAATATTTCATGTAAAAAAAGTTAATAAATTGTATATCTGTACATTTATATATAAAGACAAGAAAAATTTCAAAAAAATATATTATAAATTTATCAAGTATTGCATTTCAAGTAAATATGTTGATAAAATTATTTGCTATTCAGCCTCAGAATGTGAATATTATTCTAAAAAGTTTAATTTAGAAATAAATAAATTTATTTATTTAAATTTAGGAATAAGAAGAATGAATACAAATAAATATAAAAAAGATATAAAAGCAGATAAATATATTTTATCTTGTGGAAAAAGCAATAGGGATTATGGTTTTTTGATTTCAACATTAAAAAACACAAAATATCAAGTTCATATCATATGTGATAATTTAAAAGGCGTTAAAGAAAAAAATATTAAGGTTTATAATGATGTATATGGAGAAAAGTATTTTGAAATGCTTGCTAATGCTTATTGTGTGGTTATACCACTAAAAGATTTAAAAATATCTTCAGGACAACTGGTGTTATTACAGGCAATGCAATTTAAAAAACCAGTTATAATAACAGAAACAGAAACTGTTAAAAATTATATAATAGATTCATACAATGGAATTCTAATAAAAAATATTGGCTCAAACCTAATAGAAGCAATAGAAAAACTATATAATAGTGAGGAATTATATAATAAATTAAGTGAAAATGCATATAAAGAATTTGAGAAAAAATATTCGTTATATGTTTTAGGAAAAAATATAGGTGATATAACAGAAAAAGATTAAATAATCTATTTATAGAGGTGAAAGAATGAAGGTAGATATAATAACAAGACACTCTGTTCCAAATTATGGTTCATTATTACAATCGTATGCAACTCAAAAAGCAATTGAAGAAATGGGATTTGAATCAGAAATTATAAATTATACTAGATATGAGGAAAGGTATAAGAACTTAGTTAATACTTTAATTAAAGGAAAAAAATGGGACAAGAATATTATTACAAGAATTATATATAAAATGATTCAAGAGCCTAATTATACAAAAATGTATAGAAAATTTGAAAAATATAGGAAAAATTTTCTAAAAGAAAGTAAATTGGAATATGGAAATTTACAGGAGTTAAAAGATAATATTCCTGAAGCTGATGTATATTGTTCTGGAAGTGATCAAATATGGGGTAAAATAGGAACAGTAGAGTATGATGAAGCTTATTTTTTGAAGTTTATAGAAGATAGAACTAAAAGATGCATAGCTTATTCATCAAGTTTTGGAAAAGAAGAGATTGATGGAAGTTTAAAAAAGAACATAAATAAATTATTAAAAAATTATAGTGATATACTTGTTCGTGAAGATACAGCAAAGTCAATATTAAAAAAGCATGGAATTGAAAATGTTGAACAAGTTCTTGACCCAACATTATTATTAAATAAAGAGCAGTGGTCAAATCTTGCAAATAAAGTGAAAAACAAACAAAAAAAATATATATTAGTTTATCAGTTGCATGATAATAAGAGTTTTGATAAATATGCTAAAGAATTTTCAAAAAAAACAGGATTAAAACTTTTAAGAATTAGTCCATCAATTTATCATATTACTAGAAGTGGCAAGCTTATATATTTACCAAATCAATATGAATTTTTATCTTTATTTCAGAATGCAGAATATGTACTAACAGATTCTTTTCATGCAACCGTATTTTCTATAATATTTAATAGAAAGTTTGTTGATATTTTGCCAGGAAAAACAAGCACAAGAATAACTAGCATATTAAAATTGACAGGATTGCAAGATCGAATATTAACAAAATATGATGATTTTTCATTTATAAATAAAAATATTGATTTTAGTGAATGTAATACTATTATTGAAAATGAAAGAAAAAGATCGATAGAGTTATTGAAAAAAGCTATTATAGGAGAAAATAATAATACTATAGACTTACTAAACAAACATTATAAATGTACAGGTTGTAGAATGTGTGTTCAGATATGTCCTGTAAAAGCAATTGATATGAAAGAAAATGAGGAAGGTTTTTTTGAACCAATAATAAATAAAGAAAAATGTATAAAATGTGGTTTGTGTTTTAAAAGATGTCCTCAATTAAATGATGTAAAGGTAGGAAAAAAAATTAATAGCCCTAAAGTTTTTGCTGTGAAAAATAAAAATACAGAAGAACAAAAGAATAGTTCGTCAGGAGGAGTTTTTTCTGTTTTAGCAAGGTATGTATTAGAAAATAATGGAGCAGTATATGGGGCTTGCTTTGATGAAAAGTTAAAATTAGAGCATATAAGAATAGACAAACAAGAAAACTTATATAAATTAAGAGGTTCAAAATATTTGCAGAGCAATACAAAAAATACATTTGAATTGGTAAAAAATGACTTAAATAAAGGTGTAAAGGTTTTGTATGTAGGAACTCCATGTCAAATTGCAGGATTAAAGAATTATTTGGGAAAGGATTATGAAGAGTTATTGCTAGTAGATTTGGTTTGCCATGGAGTTCCAAGTCAAAAATTGTTTGACAAATATTTGACTTGGTTGAAGAAGAAAAATAATTCTTCAATAATAGAATATGAATTTAGAAGTAAAGAAAAAAAATCATGGGGATTGAATTTAAAAGTTAAATTTGAAAGTGGTAAAGAAAGGTATATACCTGCAAATTTAGATCCATATTATAAAGCATTTTTAAATGGTAGTACATATAGAGAATGTTGTTATAATTGCAAGTATGCAAAAATAGAGAGAGTTGGAGATATAACAATTGCAGATTATTGGGGAATAGAAAAAGAACATCCAGATTTTTATGATAAAAATGGCGTATCTGCAGTTATAATAAATACAAATGCAGGATTTAAAGCATTTGAAAATATTAAAGATGAAGTTGAATATAGAGATACGGAGATAGAAAAAATAATTGCTAAAAATAAAAATTTACAAGAGCCAACCATAAGAAATAGTATAAGAAATAATGCTTATAAAGATATTGATAGAAAAAAATTTATAAATTATAGCAAAAAAAATTTAAAATTTAAAAAAGACATAAAAGACATAATTAAAAATTTAATTCCACAAGCTATAAAAAACAAAATAAAGGAAGGAAGAAAAAGATGAAAATATTGCATTTATTGGCTTCAGCAGGAACAGGAGGTATAGAAACTTTATGCAAAGATATTTTAATCAAAGCAGATTGGGATAATAGAATTTGTTGCTTGTTTGATGAAGGAGAGAACTATGAATATTTAAAAATTAATAATAAAAAAATATTTTCACTAAAGAATAAAAATAGAAATATAAAAGAGATAGTGAAATTTTTAAAACAATATTGCATTAAAGAAAAAATTGATGCTGTTACAATTCATCATGGAGGAATTACAAGCAATATGGTATATATTTTAATGAAAAGAAAACTTCCCAATGTAAAGTATGTAAGATATCTACATGGTTGTTTTGATAAATATGCTTTTGGCAATGATAAAGGAATAATTAATAAAAGTTTAGGAAAAATGATAATGCAAAAAGCATTTGACTGTTCGGATTTATTAATCTTTATTTCAAAAGCAGTTAAAAAAAGTTTTGAAAAAAAATTTAAGATTGAAAATAAGAGGAAAGCAATTATATATAATGGAATAAATGAAAAATTTTTTGCTGAAACAAAAATAAAAAGAAATGAAGGAGATTATAAAAAGAATATCATTTTTGTAGGCAGATTATCATATGTAAAAGGAGTAGATATTCTAATAAAAGCATTTAAAGAAGTTGAAAAAAGAAATAATAATATAGGTTTGACGATAGTTGGTGATGGTGAAGATAGGGAAAAACTTATAAATTTGTCTAAAAAGTTAAACATAAGTGATAAAGTTAAATTTGTAGGTCGTCAATCAAATGTTATCCAATGGCTTGATAATGCTGACATATTTGTGTATCCATCAATTTGGGAAGAGGGGTTTGGAATATCTGTTGTAGAAGCAATGGCAAGAGGATGTATTCCAATAGTTTCTAACAGAGGTGGATTAGCAGAAATTGTAAAAAATGGTAAAAATGGAATTGTTTTTAATAAAAATGATAGTAAAGAATTAGCTAGTGCAATAGAAAAAATTTTGAACATGGATAATGAAGAAAAAAAGAAAATAATTTTAGAGGCTATAGCAACTTCTAAAAAGTTTTCTATAAATAGTACACTCGAAAATTTAAAAAAACAATATTATGAAATAATACACACAGAAAAATAATTGTATTTTTGAATGTAGATTTATATATAGAAAGGAACGTAAAAGATGGAAAATTTAAAAATCAAAAGAAAAAACTTTTTTTTCTTTATGGCCTATATAATGTTTTTATTGTATAAAATATTAGCAGTATCAACTTTTAATGAAATTATAAATGAAACTATTAACTTTATAAAGATAAGTTCATGGATAATGTTTATTATAAAAATAATATTTTGCAATAATTTAAATATAAAATCAATTATAACATATGTTATTTTATTAGGACTTTCAATTGGTATTAGAATTAAATCAGGATCATCAGAAATTTTGGAAATTGTACTAATTACTATTGCTGCTAAAGATGTTGAATTTAATAAAATTGCGAAAGTAACATTAGCTGAAACAATATTTTTCTGTTTTATAATTGTGATACTTGGATTAAGTGGAGTTATACCTAATTATTCATTCTTAAGATCAAATGGAGAATATAGTAATTCATATGGATTTATATATGTAAGTAAATTACCAAGTTTTATATTAAATATAATATTCTTATCAATTTATTTAGAAGATAATAAGAGAAAATATATAAGTTCTGCAAAACTAATTTTTTATTTTATATTGGCAACATTTACGTTTGAAATGACATATGTTAGAAATCAGTATATTATGGCTATATTATTCATTGTGTTGTATGCATATATAGTAAAACATAAAAAAGTAAATTTTGATAAGTATAAAATTTTAATAATGTGCATATTTCCAATTTGTATAGTTATTACTTTGTTTTTGGTAAAAAATTTTGATGAGTCAAATAAATTATATAGTAAATTAGATAATATTTTAAGTACAAGACTATCTGTAATGAATAGGGTATATGAACAATCAAAAATTAATGCTTTTGGAAATGAAATTGAAATGAATGGATTTTTTGCTATTAATGAAAATTATACATATGTTGACAGTGGATATATATCTGTATTATTAAGAGACGGTTATATAAGCCTTGGAATGATATCTCTATCATATATATATTTGTTAAAAAGAAATATAGAGAATAATAATTATACATTAGTAATATGGCTTTGTATTGTTGCAATATCATCAATGATAGATGATACATTATTTGTACAACTTAATTTTAATTGTATAATTTTAACATTATTAAATACAAATACAGAAAAAAGAAAAGGAGAAAAAAATGAAAGTAGCAGCTGTAATAGTTACATATAATAGAAAAAAATTATTAGAAGAATGTTTGAAATCTGTTATTAATCAAACATATAGTTTAAATGAGATAATAGTAATAGATAATAATAGTTCAGATGGAACATATGAATATTTGGAAGAAAAAAACTTATTAAAAGAAATTAATTATATAAAATTAGAGAAAAATATTGGTGGATCAGGTGGATTTTACGAAGGAATGAAAATTGCATCCAAAAAGAAATATGATTGGATTTGGATAATGGATGATGATACTATACCTAATAGTGATTGTTTAGAAAATTTAATAAAGCCAATGGAAAGGTTGGAAGGAAAAACTAGTTTTTTAGCTAGTTGTGTTTTTGGTGAAAAAGGAGAGTTTATGAATGTACCAGCTATTGATAATAGCCCAACATCAAATGGATATGCAGGTTGGTATAAATATTTAAAGTTTGGAATTGTTTCAATAAAAGATGCGACTTTTGTTTCTTTATTAATAAACGGAGATGCTATTCAAAAGTGTGGGCTACCAATAAAAAGCTATTTTCTTTGGGGTGATGATACAGAATATACAATGAGAATAATAAAATATTTTGGGAAAGCTTATTTGATAGGAGACAGTATAGCAATTCATAAAAGAAAAAATGCCAAGCATACAACTATTTTATTAGAAGAAGATGAAAAAAGAATACCAATGTATTGTTATATGATTAGAAATAATTTAATAAATGCAAAGTTATATGGTGGACAAAAAGGAGTCTTAAAATCATATATAAAGTATTTAATAGATTCAATTATGATACTTTTTTCTAAGTCAAAGCATAAATGTAAAAAAGTTATAGTTATTCATAAAGGTATTATTGCTTATTTTTTAAAAAAATATAATTATAAAGAAGTAAAAAATAGATTTTTTATTTAGGAGTTATTTGTGAGTGGTAATAAAAATAAAAGAAATTTAGAAATAGATTTTATTAAAATAATAGCATGTTTTGGGGTTGTATTTTTACATACTATAGGATTAAAATCAAGCAAATTTAATAATTTAATATATTATATAGGAACTATATCAATTCCTCTTTTTCTTATGGTTAATGGTTTTATGATATTAAATAAGGGAGAAATGAATATTAAATATATACTAAAGAAAATATCAAGACTATTATATGTAGTGATTATTTGGAATATAATAGATTTTATTATAATATTTTATAGAGAAGGGAAAATAGATAATATTATTATTCAGATAATAAAATCATTGTTAGAAAAAGGAAATATTACTTGGTTTTGGTTTATGGGAGCATTAATACTTTTGTATATTTGTACGCCAATATTGTATAAAATATTACATAATGAAAAGATAAATGCTAAATTTTTAATTTTTTGTGTTAGTATATGTGAAATAATTTATATTATAAATATTGTATTGGGATATAATAAAATTAAAATAATAAAAGAAGTAATTCCGCAAACACTAAGAATATGGACATGGATTACGTATTTTTATTTAGGGGGG
>OLOQ01001457.1_pt1 | contig 22633 bp, 18 predicted proteins | sample 1673101 | NCBI WGS metagenome assembly OLOQ01 (sample SAMEA3136754, study PRJEB25190) | human gut metagenome | biome: human gut; feature: human-associated habitat; material: faeces | place: Austria | collected 2013 | reverse complement strand
CGGATCGCTCTTTGAAAGATACGTCGCCGAAGCCGCTTGAAGCCTTCTGAAAAAATATTTTAGTTTTTTCTGCTTTTACTCTTGACTTTTGCGAAAAATCCGTGTTTTCTACGCGTCCGTGTCTAAATCTCCGATCGCCGCGCACGCCTCACGGTATGCCGCGGCCGTCTCCGGATACAGCGCGACGCGCGCTGCATATCGCTGCCGCGCAGGGCCTCCGTCAGGGCGGAGGCTGCCTGCCCCAGCTGCACCAGCCCTAGGTTGGCTGCCAGGCCCTTCAGCGTGTGCGCTGCGCGGAAGGCCCGCCGGGCGTCTCCGGCGCTCATGGCCGCCTGCAGCATGGCGAAGGTGTCGTCTCCGGCGAACATCCGCAGGAAACGCTCCACCGCGGACGCGCTGCCCAGCCGGCGCACGGCGTCCGCCATGTCGCCGCCCATCTCTTGATAAAGCTTCTCTAAATTCATTGTTTCTTCCTCTCCAGCCACTCGGCGATCGTTCTTATCATCTGCCCAGCCTCCAACGGCTTGGGGATATGCGCGTCCATGCCCGCTGCCAGGCAGGCCGCTACGTCCTCGTCAAACAGGTTGGCGGTCATGGCGATGATCGGCAGGCGGGCGTCCGGCCTGTCCATCCCGCGGATGGCGCGGGTGGCGGAAAGGCCGTCCAGCTCCGGCATCATCACGTCCATCAGCACCGCGTCGTAGGTACCGGGCGCCGACGCGGCAAACATCTCCACCGCCTCTTTGCCGTCGGCGGCCTGGTCCACCACGGCGCCGGCCTCCTGCAGCAGGTACACCGCGATCTCCCGGTTCAGCTCGTTGTCCTCCGCCACCAGCAAGCGCCGGCCGGCGATGGAGGCCGCCGCGTCGGGAAGCGCGGCTTCCGGTTCTTCGGCCTCACTGGGCATCATGGGCAGCACCACGCGGAAGCGCGTTCCCTGTCCGAGTGCACTGTCCACCTGAATGGTACCGCCTCTTTCGTCCACCAGCTTTTTCACCACGGCCAAACCCAGGCCCACGCCGCCGGAAAGGCTGCCTCTATCGCTGTTTTCCTGGGCAAACGCCTCGAACATATGGCGCTGGAACGTCTCGCTCATACCTGCGCCGTTGTCCTCGCATATAAATTCCAGCCGGCACACGCCGTCCGCATAACGGGACTCGCGGAAGCTACAGCGCACCCATCCGCCGGGGTGATTGTATTTGATGGCGTTGCCGATGATGTTCTGGCAGATCTGCCGCAGATACAGCGGGTCGCCTGTGAATCGTTCATGCTCCAGCGTCAGGTCCATCACCATCAGTGCAACGCCTGCGCTCTCCGCCTGGGCGTGCGAAATACCCAGCATCTCGTGCAGCTCGCTTGTCAAACAATAGGGGGTCTTTCCCAGCGCCTCCTGCTTCGGGCGATTCAGCGTCAGCACGTCGTTTACCAACGCCAGCAGATAGCGTGCCGCGGTCTGCGCCTTCTCCCGGCAGGACTGCACCAGCGTCACATTCTCCGGGTTCCGCCCGATGATCTCCAGCATACCCATGATGATGTTGATGGGTGTGCGTATATCATGGCTCATGCTGCGAAGGAAGTGCGTCTTGGCCTGGTCCGCCGCGCTGGCGCGGCGCACCTCCTCCTCCAGATGGTGCTGGTAGTCCATCTCGCGACGCTTGCGCTCCTGCGTGGTGCGGAGCACCAGCAGCGTCGCCAAGACCGCCGCCAGCGCGTAGACGCCGAAGGCGGAGATCACCATGTTCTTGCCCAGGATGAACACGTATTCATTGGGGAGGAACACATACAGGCTGTACTGCTGGTATCGCTCCCGTGCACCGAAGAACGTGCCGTCCGTGCGGAGCTGGGTCAGCTTGCTGCCCGGGGAGGGGGAGGACTCCAGCGCACGGATGAGGGGCACCTCGTCCACCGGCAGGTTCCACTGCTCCGCCGCGCTGCTGCTCACCACGCGCTCGCCGTCGGTGATGTAGGTGTAGACCCTGTCATTGAGCAGCGTCTCGTAGCCCGCCAGCAGGCTCTCGATGGACGCACGGTAGGAGGCGATGATCGTGTTCGACTGGAGGCGGACGCAGAAGACGACGCCGGGATTTTCGACGCGCGCCACGGCTGCTATGTCGTATACCGCGCCGTCACGGGTCAGGCGGCGGGCGAAGATCTTTTCCGGGTAGTCCATGATGGAGCGGATCGCCTCATTGGTGTAGTAATCGCTCCAGTCCATGTCCGCACCGGAGCTGAACTCGATCTCCAGATCCTTGTCCAGCACCAGCACGCAGGTTACGCGCTGACGCTGGGCGTACCGCGCCAGCTCCTCGTTGGAGCGGTTCTGCCCCACCATACCCTCGCGCTCCGCCACCTCCTGCGCCTGCTCCGTCAGCCGCACGAGGCTCTTTAGCCGGTCGGCGGCGACGATGTCGCGGTAGCTGATGCACTGGTTTTGCAGATATTGCAGCGTCCGCTGGGCGGTCTGCTGGGCGTTGCGGATGCTGCTGTTGCCGCCGATGAGAGCCGTGACCGCCATCACAAAGACGCCCAGCACCAGCATGAGCACCCAGATATATTTGTTGGAAAACTTATTGCCCATGGATCAACCCCGCTAAAGCCGCCTGTGCGTCCACGCCGTAGCTCTCCAGAATGGCGGCCACGGTGCCGTCCGCCACCAGCTCGTGCAGCATTTCGTTCAGAGCCTCCGCTCTGCCGCTGCCGTCGTCCTTATAGAACGCCGCGCCCAGACCTGCCCGCAGCAGCCCCGGCTCCAGCACCCGGTATTCCCCGGCGCGCCCGGCGATGAAGGTGAGGTACGCCGTCTCGTGTCCGGCGCAGGCGTCCACATAGCTTTTGTCCAGCGCGGCGAACACGTCCACCGTGTCGGCGAAGCAGTACACGCTGTCCACCTGCTCCACGCCGGGCACCTGATGCTTCAGAAACAGCTCCTCCGGCTTGGAGGAGGTCTGCACGGCGATGCGCTTGCCGTTCAGGTCGCCAAGACCGTAAATATCGCTGGACGCCTGCACGATGACCACCTGACGGCTGTACATATACGGCCCTGCCCAGCGGTAGCAGTCCTCTCTGCCGTTCATGGAGAAGCTGCCCCAGAGGCAGTCCACGTCGCCTCGCTCCAGTAGGGCGTCCTTCTCCTGCCAGTTGATTTTTTGGAAGCTCGCCGTCCAGCCCAATCTCTCGCAGGCGGCGGTGGCAATCTCCACGTCGATACCCGCATAGGCGCCATTCTCATCCAGATAGAAATACGGCTCATAGTTGTCGCTGCCAATGACCAGCACCGGCAGTTCTTCCGTTTCCGTCTCCCGCTGTCCGCAGCCGCACAGCAACGCGCCGCACAGCGCCAGCAGCACCGCCAGCAATCTTTTTGTCCTACTCATTCCTTACCTCTCATGCCGTATACCTCACGGCACAACGCACCCTGTATGTCCTCCAGACAGTCTAACAGCAGCGGATCGAACGCGCCGCACTCGCCGCGCCGTATCATAGCCAACGCCTCCGCATGGGTATACGCCGGCTTGTACACCCGCTGGCTCACCAGCGCGTCATAGGCGTCCGCCAGGCCCACCGCCTGCACGGTCATCGGTATCTCGTCGCCCTTCAGCCCGTCGGGATAGCCTCCGCCGTCCACCCGCTCGTGATGCCAGCGGCAGATCTCCGCCGCAGCCTCCACCAACGGCTCGCTTTCCATCTCCTTCATGCCCCGCATCAGTTCCTCGCCGATCAGGGTATGCTTCTTGATCTCGTCAAACTCCTCCGGCGTCAGGGGGCCGGTCTTTCGCAGCAGGGCATCCGGCACGCCCATCTTTCCGATGTCGTGGAACATAGCCGCGGCGGCGGCCCGCCGGCAGTCCTGCAGGGTCAGGCCGTATTTATCCGTGCGTTCCAGCATTCTCTGCAGCAGCCGCTGCGTGATCTGCTCCACGTGCCGCCCGTGGTCCGCGCCCTCGCCGTTGCGGTAGCCCATCACCCGCGACAGGATATCCGCCGCGATGCCCATCATATGCTCCTGCCGCCGCAGCTGCTGCGTCATCACCGCTGCCAGCCGCCGCTGCCGCGCGTACAGCTTCACGGTGTTCATCACCCGCTGCCGCACGATACGGATATCAAAGGGCCGTTCTATGTAGTCCGCCACGCCCATGTCGTAGGCCTGCCGCACCTTTTCTTCTGAGCCGTCCGCCGTGATGATAATGACCGGGATATCCTCGATAAACCCCCGCTTATTCATCTCCTCCAGCACCTGCAGGCCGTCCATCTCCGGCATGATCATGTCCAGCAGCACCAGTGAGATATCCGCGCCGTAGGTCTCCAGCTGCGCCATGCACTCCCGGCCGTCCTCCGCCTCCAGCACGTTGAAATCCTCCGCCAGCATCTCCCGCAGTATCGCGCGGTTCATAGCCGCATCGTCCACCACAAGAATATGCGGCTTGATCTCATCCCCCTCCACGGGGGTATCCTCGGTGACCACGGCGTCCTTTCTTCGCTTGGCCCGGTACATCAGCCGGTCCGCCCGCTGCACCGCCTGGGCGATCGTCTCCTGCTGCGCCATGACGCAGCCCACGCTGATGGTGATATGCTGGCCGCCCTCGCAGCCCGGTATGCTCACTGTCCGCAGCCGCCGCTGAATGTCTCCCAGCACGGTGGCAAAGGCCGCCTGCTCCACGCCCGGCAGCAGCAGCAAAAACTCGTCGCCGCCGTAGCGCACCAGTGAGCCGCTGCGGCCCACTACCTCATAGATGGTATCCGCCAGCGCCCGCAGCGCGTTGTCGCCCACCTGATGGCCATTTATATCGTTATACAGCTTCAGATCGTCCATATCGATGAGCGCTACACCGCCGCGGTATACCTCATTGCTCATCTCCCGCTGGTAATGGTTGCGGCTCAGCGCGCCGGTCAGCGCGTCTATCTCCTGCTCCTGTGTATCCCGCCCGGAGATGACCAGCACATAGTCATTGATCCGGTCGATGCGGATGTCATACTGCCGGCAGCCTACGCCGCCCTGCCGGAACCGCAGGCGAAAACTCTCGTTTCGCTCCTTTTCGTAGAAAAAGCTCCGCAGATTTTCGCTGCTGAGATAGCGCATCCACACGCTTTTCTCCGCCGACACACCGCCGTTATCCCGGAAGATGTCCCGCAGCTCCTCTGCGGTGTACCATTTGTCCTCCAGCCCACTGGCCAGACTGGTTTTCCGGACCCGCAGCTTTCCCCGGGTCCTGTCATATTCACATACGGTGTCGCAGATCGGCAGCAGTGCCGCGATAAAGGCTTCCTTCTCGATCATGGCTGGACCTCCGTTCCTATCATACCAGCCTTATTATAGCATCTTAATGCCGTATTGCAACGGCTTCCCCCTGAAACGCCGAATTTTTCGCCTGTTTTGCAGGCGGCGCGCCGGGGTGCGCTGTCGGTGAACGGCCCTGACCCGCGCAGAGCAAAATAAAACCGCCCGGACGGGCGGTTTTGTTTTGCCTTTTTGCGATCTAACTGCGGCGGCGTCGGCGGAGGGCTAAAACGGTCAGTGCCGAAATGGAAGCCCCAACAAGAAGCCATGCCCACGGACCGGCGGAGAGCGCGGCGGCCGGCAGAGACTGCCAGGCGGCATACAATGTCATATCCGCCGTGACCGGCGCATTGAAATCCCAGGGGCGGGTCAGGTCGTAGTCACTGTACCAGCCGGTGAAGCGATAGCCCGAGCGGGTGGGCGCCTGCGGCGGCGCCAGGGGCGTTCCACGGAGCACCTCCGTCGGCGCTACGCCGCTGCCGCCGTTACTTTGGAAGGTCACGCGGCACTGCTCTGACACCACCACCGTGACGTCCCGGGCAGCGGCGGCATAGCGGCCCATGCCGTCCTCGGTGGACACCAGGTAATGGCTGCCGGTTATGGCGGACGCACCGCCGTCGGCCAGGACCTTCAGCTGAAAGGAGCCGACGACCGTCTCATCCGCCCAGTCCGCGCCGCCGCCAAAGTCTACGCAATTCATGTAGACCGCCTGACGGCCATCACGCAGCGTGACCAGCGTCGTCTTGACGCCCTCGCGGAGCAGGGCGCCATCAGGCTGATAGGCGAAGAAGGCAGGATCGAAGCATATCTCGTCCTGCATGGCGAACATCGGCCCTGTGCCGGTGGTCCGGCACAGGGTAAGCGATACCGTTACGGTATCGCCGGCGGCGGCATGGTACGTCGCCTCTCCGTTGGCGGCAAGGCGGAATTCATAGCGCCGGCTGTCGTCGCCCCAGGCCAGGGACGGCGCCAGCAGCAGCACCGCCAGCAGCGCCAGAACTACCCGCTTCATGGTCCGCCTCAGTTCAGGAAGTCCTTGAGCTTCTTGCTGCGGGAGGGGTGCCGCAGCTTACGCAGGGCTTTGGCCTCGATCTGGCGGATACGCTCACGGGTGACGTTGAACTCCTTGCCTACCTCTTCCAGCGTGCGGGTACGGCCGTCCTCGATACCGAAGCGCAGCTTCAGCACCTTCTCCTCCCGGGGCGTCAGGGTACCCAGCACGTCCACCAGCTGCTCCTTCAGCAGGGTAAAGCTGGCAGCCTCGCTGGGCTCGGATGCGGCCTCGTCGGGGATGAAGTCGCCCAGATGGCTGTCCTCCTCCTCGCCGATGGGCGTCTCCAGCGACACGGGCTCCTGGGCGATCTTCAATATCTCGCGGACCTTGTCCACAGGCATATTCATCTCGGCGCTGATCTCCTCGGGGCTGGGGTCGTGGCCCAACTCCTGCAGCAGCTGGCGGGACACACGGATGACCTTGTTGATGGTCTCCACCATGTGGACGGGGATACGGATGGTACGCGCCTGATCGGCGATGGCGCGGGTGATGGCCTGACGGATCCACCAGGTAGCGTAGGTGGAGAACTTATAGCCCTTGGTGTAGTCGAACTTCTCCACGGCCTTGATCAGGCCCAGATTGCCCTCCTGGATCAGATCCAGAAACAGCATCCCACGGCCCACATACCGCTTGGCGATAGACACCACCAGACGCAGGTTGGCCTCCGCCAGCTTCTGCTTGGCCTTCTCCCCCTGCTTCACGTCCTTTTTCAGGGCGGCCAGCTCCTCCTCCGGGATGACCTCGCCCTCCTTCTCCGCTGCCGCCATACGCTCCTTGGCGGCGTTGCCTGCGGACATGGCCGTGGCCAGACGAATCTCCTCGTCCGCCGTCAGCAGCGGCACCTTACCGATCTCCTTCAGATACATCCGCACGGGGTCGTCGATGTTGAAGCTGTCCACCAGCGTGTTGGGGTCCACCAGCTCCTCTTCCTCGATCTCGGCGATCTCCTCCAGAGGCGGCTCCCCGTCATCGGGCAGGTCCGTCAGGAACTCATCGCTGCCCACCTCGATGCCCAGATCCGCCAGCGAATCGTAGATGCGGTCCATCTGGTCGCCGTCCAGATCCATGGTATCCACCACGTCCGACAGCTCGCCGGGGTCCAGCTTCCCGGTCTTGCAGCCCTTGGCCAGCAGATCCTTCAATTTCTCGTTTGCGGTGATGAGGGTCGCCGCCGGAAGGGCGGCAATGGTCTTATCGTCCAGCTTCTTGCGGGATTTGGAGTCCTCTTCCTCCCGCTTGGCGGCATCCTCCGCCAAAAGCTGGTCGGCCATGGCCTCCAGATCCTGCTGCTCCAGCTGCTGATTCAACTTCTCACTCATGCTTGCTTTCCTCCGTAACCCTTTTTTTCTTTATACTTCTCCTGAGCCGCCAGAAGGGGATCGCCCTGTGCATTCCGCTTCTGCGCCTCCTCCCGGATGATGCGTATATAATCCGCCAGCGCCCGCTGGGCCGAGGCCGTGGCCTCCGGCTTCTGCAATACGCCGGTGAGATGACTCATTTCCTCGCCGGACAGCTCTCCGCTGAGTCCGGCCACGCTGAGGGGCCGTCCCTCCTGCCGCAGCTGCCACAGGCGGTCAAACACCCGGCCCAGCAGCGGCGAGGAAAACTCCTCCTGCCGCAGGGGCGCCTCCTCCGGAAAGACGCTCTCGTCCTTCAGCATCAGGCGCAGCACCCCTTCCTCCGCCATGGCGCTCCGCACGTTCGTGTAGCGGATGCCTCGCTCCTGGGGCTGTACCGACACGGCGGGATTCAGCTCCCGGCGCCGGAGGGCCTTGCGCTCCTTGCCCAGCTTTCGCCGCAGGGTACGCTCCACCTCCAGACGCATGGCCTCAGGCGTCAGGCCCGCTGCCTGAGCGGCACGGGTAGTGTATACCTCCCGCTCCACGGCGTTCTCCAGCTTGGCCAGCTCCTCGCTGACCTCCTGTGCATAGGCGATGCGCTGGGTGTCATCCGTCAGGTCGTACTTCCCGGCGATCTGATCCAGTCGGAACTCCACGCCATTTTCGCTGCCGGTCAAAAGCCGTTCGAAGGCCGCCGGCCCTTGAAACTTGATGAAGTCGTCGGCATCCTGCTTGATGTACTCCCCGTCCACCAGCCGCCGGGGCAGCTGCAGGACCTTCACGGAAAACTCGGAGTTGTTCAGCAGCTCCAGCGCCCGGCGGGTGGCCTGCTGTCCGGCGTTGTCGTTGTCGTAGCACAGCACCAGCTCCTTGGTGTAGCGGCTCAGCAGCCGCAGCTGCTCCTGAGTCAGCGCCGTACCCATGGAGGCCACGGCATTGTCAAAGCCCGCCTGATGCAGTGTCACCACGTCCAGATTGCCCTCACAGAGGATGATATTGGACCGCTTGGACTTCTTAGCCAGATTCATGCCGTACAGAATACGGCGCTTGCTGTATGTAAGTGTTTCCGGGGTGTTCATATACTTGGGCTCGGACTTGTCCAGCACACGGCTGCCGAAGCCCACCACATCACCCCGCACATCAATGACCGGCAGCATCAGCCGGTTGCGGAACTTATCATACAGCCGCCCGTTCTTCCCGTTCACCGCCAGACCGGCGGAGATCAGCTCCTGCTTGGTGTAGCCCTTGTGGGTCATCGCCGTCAGCAGGGCATCCCAGCTGTCCGGGGCCGCCCCCATACCGAACCGCACGGCAATGCCCCGGCGGATGCGGCGCTTGTCCAGATACGCCTGCACCGCCGCCCCCTCCTGGGACTGGAGCACGCTGTAATAGTACCGGGCGGCATCCCGGTTCAGCGCCAGCATCCGGCTGCGGAGCTTTTCCGTTCCGTCGCTGCTCTCCTCCGGTACCGGGAGGTTGGCCCGCTTGGCCAGAAATCGGATGGCATCCGGATAGGTCAGTCCCTCCATCTCCATGACGAAGTTCACGACGCCGCCGCCCTTCTTGCAGCCGAAGCAGTGGTAAAACTGCTTGTCCGGCAGCACATGGAAGGAGGGAGTCTTTTCGTTGTGGAAGGGACAGCAGCCCCAGTAGCTGCCGCCCTTGGGCGTCAGCGAGACGTAGCTGCCCACGATATCCACAATGTCGCTGCGGGCCAGCAGCTCGTCCAGAAAATTCTGGGGAAACGGCATCCGGCTCCCTCCTCTCCGCTGAATTTTCCCCCGGCACGGTGGGCCGGAGGGTCGTGCGTTCTCCGGCCCAGACCGTCGGAAAAACGACTTCTAATTTCTTATACCCATTCGGGTGGTGATTTCCTCTTTTTCTGCGGAAATTTTTGAAAAAATCTCACTACGCAGCAGCACGGCGGAGGCGGACGCCGCAGCGTCCGCCTCCGTTTCTGTTCAAAATCACTTACTCGTACCACACATTCATATCCACGCTGGCGGCTCTGCCGTCCCATGTGGTGATGCCCGGCACCCGGCCATTGTCGGTGTACTGCCACATATCGTGGCTGCGGGGATAGCTGGTGGAATCGGCATAGCTGGCCATCCAGATGTAGTTATCCCCCTCCAGCTGGCCTATGTGCATCCGATCCAGCAGATAGTAATAGCTGGCATAGATGCCCGCCTTATAGCCGGCGCTGCGTACCGTGTCGCAGAAGGCCCGTGCCACGCTGGTGCGCTGGCTGACGGACAGGTTGTTGGCCCGCCCGCCGGAGCCGTCATCCGGATCCCAAACATCCTCCAGATCGATAAAGATGGGCATATCCACCTGATAGCCCTGCACGTACTGCACGCACATACTGGCCTCCTCGATGGCCTCCTTCTCATTGACGGCCTGACTGAAGAAGTAAACACCCACCTGCAAGCCCGCCGCACGGGCACCCTCGATGTTCTTGCGGAAGGAGCTGTCCAGCACCAGACGTCCGGTGCCGTAGCCTCGGAAGCCCAGCCGCAGGATCACATAGGACACGCCGGAGGCCCTCACCTTCTGCCAGTCCACATTGGCCTGCCACTCGGACACATCGATGCCAATGCGGCCCATCAGCGCCCCGCCGGGGGTGAACCGGTAGGCGGTGCCGTCAATGACCTGTGTGCCGGTGACACGCTCACCGGCGGCACTATAATAGTACTTCACGCCATCCTCCGTCTGCCATCCCCGCTTCACCGGCGTCGGCTCCGGTGTCGGCTCCGGGTCCGGATCGGGGGTGGGCTTCGGGTCTGGGGTGGGTTCCGGCTCCGGGGTGGGTTCCGGCTCCGGATCCGGGGTGTCGATGGAGGGCGGCAGCTCCTCGCTGGAGCCGCTGCCGGCATCGTCCGGCTTCTTGTCGCCGTACTGTCCGTCCTCGGTGCGGGAGTCCACCTCATTAGAGGAAACCACCTGATCCGACACGTCGATGACCTCTCGCTTCATGGGCTCCACCGTCACCACGGTGTCCTCCGGCATCAGAAAGCCCGCCAGCGTCCGCAGGTGGGCCGTATAGTCCCCCTCCGGCATGGCCTCCGTGGTGATGACGCCGTCCAGATCCCAGTCCTTACAGACCGTTTTCTGCCCGTCGCCGTCTATCAGCTCCACCACGAACAGCGCTCCCCGCACCGGCTCCTCCGTGTCCGCTGCCAGGACCCGCAGCACCAGCTGCTCCTCCTGAGTCTGGCTCTCCAGATGCACCGGCACCAGCGCCGTGTCCGTACCGAAGCTCACCGGCTTGGCCTGTCCCCGGTTCTCCGCCGCAGCCACATACTGCGGAGCCTCCGCCAGTTGCCACAGGCCCAGCGCCGTGGCGGCCACCAGCACCGCCATCATGCCGCACAATATCCGTACATACTTTCCCATGGGTGTTCCTCCCTATCTGACCACCGCATATCCACCGGGGCACCGACAAAAATGCCGACCATGCCCCCATTTTTCTCATGATAGCATCATCATATCCCATTTATTGCATTATGTCAACGGGGAAGTTCACCGCCTGTGGAAAAAATCAGCGCCGGAGAGGATATATCGTCCCTCTCCGGCGCACAGTTTCATAATCAAAGCTCCACCACCAGCGGCGCATGGCCGGTGTGGGGCAGAAATTTCTCCAGCACGTCCTCTGTCCGCAGCCGCAGGGAGCTGGTATTGCGGCAGGGATGGCAGCCGAACCACCGGCTTTCCGCCACCGCCCGATCCAGCACCAGCATCACCCGGTGCTCCGTGTCGTTCAGCAGTCCCAGCACCGACGCCGAGCCCGGCTGCACACCCAGCAGCTGCTCCAGATCCTCCGCCGTGGCAAAGCTCAGCCGGGAGGAGCCGATCTGCTTAGACAGCTCCTTGGTCACAAAGGGCTTGTCCCCCGGCATGGCCAGCAGGTAAAAAGCCGACCGGTTCCGGGGCGTCAGCAGCAGATTCTTGCAGATGTCCGCCCCCAGCGCCTGAGAGATGACGGCGCAGTCCGCCATGTCCTCCGCCGGATCGTGATCCACCCGGTCAAAGGGGATGCCCAGTTCCTCCAGCGCCGCATAGGTACGGTCCTCCACCGGCGTCCGGCTCTCCGCCGGGGCGCCGTGATACACAGGCGATACGTTCATGCTCTCACGCTCTTTCCAGCAGCTTTTCCCCGGCCCGGAAAATGTCTCCGGCCCCCACCGTCAGGATCAGGTCGCCGGGCTGGGCCAAAGAGGCCAGCGTATCCGTCACCTTCTCCAGACTGGAGCAGTAGATGGCGCCGGGGATCTCCCGTGCCAGATCCTGCGAGGAGATGCCGATGTCGTTCTGCTCCCGTGCGGCGTAAATTTCCGCCAGCACCGTCACATCCGGCAGCTTCAGCTCCTCCACGAACTGGGAAAACAGCGCCTTGGTGCGGGAGTAGGTGTGGGGCTGGAAGGCGCAGATGACCCGCTGATAGCCCATGGTGCGGGCGGTGGTCAGCAGAGCATGGAGCTCACCGGGATGGTGGGCGTAGTCGTCGTAGACCTCCGCCCCGTGATATGTCCCCTTGTGCTCCATGCGGCGGCCTGCGCCGTGGAAGGTCTCCAACCCACGGGATACCGCCTCGCCTGGCAGACCCAGCACATACGCTGCCGACGCCGCTGCCAGCGTGTTGAGGATGTTGTGCTTACCGGGGATCTTCAGTTCCACATGGGCATAGACCTCCCCGTGGATCACCACATCGAACACCGGGCAGCCGTCGAAGAAGGATACGTTGTCCGCCACGCAGTCCGCCGTCCGATCCTGCACGGCAAAGGTGAACACCGGGTGCTGCAGTCCCTTCACGGAGTCCCGTGCGCCGGCGTCGTCGGCATTGGAGATGATGTAGCCCCGCTGGGGTACCAGATCGGCAAAGGCATGGAAGGAGTGCTCGATATCCGCCAGATCCTTGAAAAAGTCCAGATGGTCCTCCTCCACGTTAAGGATCACCGCCACCGTGGGGAAGAAGTTCAGGAAGGAGTTGCAGTACTCGCAGGACTCCAGAATGATGGTGTCCCCCTGCCCCACCCGATAGCCGGAGTGCAGCAGCGGCAGCGTACCGCCGATCATCACCGTGGGGTCGGCCCCGGCTTCCATGAAGATATGGGTTGCCATGGAGGTGGTGGTGGTCTTGCCGTGGGTACCGGAAAAGCACACGGCATTTGCGTATTTCTGCATGATGGCGCCCCAGGCCTGCGCCCGCTCATATACGGGGATGCCCCGTGCGATGGCCCCGGAGATCTCCGGGTTCTCGTCGTGGATGGCGGCGGTGCGGATCACCAGATCGCAGTCCTTGAGATTCTCCGCCGAGTGGCCGATGGCCACGTCGATGCCCAGTGAGCGCAGGTGCCGTACGGTATCGCTCTCGGACATATCCGAGCCCTGCACCGTCAGTCCCATGCCCCGCAGCACCTCCGCCAGCGGACACATGGACACGCCGCCGATGCCCGCCAGATGGACCCGGACACCGGGCTTGAGATACGTATGGATATCCACAGTGGGATGGATCATATTCAGATTCCTCCTTCATTTCCCGCCGAAAACCTGCTTTTCGGCAAGCGCTTGCGGAGCTGTATGCTGCGCCCCGTCATTATAATACGCCGCTGCGGCGGATGCAAGCCCCTTACTCCCTCCGGCGCAGCAGGCTCTTCCAGTCCAGCTCCATCACCAGCAGGCTCACCATCATCAGCGCCGCCCCGATGTAGCCCCGCAGCTGCAAAACCTCATGGGCAAAGAAATACGCTACGATGGCAGAGAACACCGGCTCCAGCGTGAAGATCAGCCCCACATGGCTGGCGGAGGTGTACTGCTGCTGCACCGTCTGGATGACGAAGCCCACGCCGGAGCAGAACACCCCCAGAAACAGGGCCGCTCCCCACACGGCAGGGGTCTGTGGCAGGCAGGGCTTCTCCAGCAGGAAGGCCAGCCCCAGCATCACGAAGCCCACCACCCCCAGCTGCAAAATGCCCAGCTGCAGGGCGTTGACCTGCGGATCGTGGACCGCCCGGTCCGTCAGCACCAGATCCCCGGCGTAGGCTACGGCGCACAGCAGGCAGATGATATCTCCCAGCGCCGGGCGCAGCGCCCCGTTGAGGGTCATGAGCCCCATGCCCACGGTACACAGCACCAGCGCCACCGCCAGCCGCCGATCCGGCCGCTTCCGCAGAAACAGCCACTCCAGCAGCGGCGTCACCACCACCGGCAGAGCGCAGATAAAGCCTGCGTTGGAGAGAGAGGTATACAGCACACCATAGGTGCAGCCGATGTACGTCAGCACCAAGCACAGCCCGATGGGGATGCTGGCAAGCAGCGTCCGCCGGGAGATGCCCCGCAGCTTCCGGAAGAAGATGGCCCCCAGCACGAAAAACGCTGTCAAAAAACGAAAGGCGTTCAGGGTCAGCGGCTGCAGCTCCGTCAGGCACAGGTCCAGCAGGTAGTAGGACACTCCCCAGAATGCGGTGGCCAGTACCAGCAGCAGATCCGCTTTACGCTGCCTGCTCATATCTCATCCCTCCCGTACAGCATATCGCTTACGGGACATTATATCACACCTTTTCCCCAGTGAAAAGCACTATTTCCATAGCCGCAGCCACCCGCTGTCATGGAGCTGCTTGACAAACAGCAGCGCCATGGGACACAGCACCATCCCAGCCACGCCGAAGGCGCAGAAGCCCACATACATGGCCGCCAGCGCCGCCAGCGGCGACAGGTCCACCTGCGCCGCCATGATCTTAGGCTCCAGCACGCTCCGCACCAGCGAGATGACGCCGTACAGGGCCAGCAGCCCCAGCCCCTTGGGGACGTTCCCTGTCAGCAGGCACAGCGCCCCCCACGGCACCAGCACCGTCCCCGTGCCGAACACCGGCAGGGCGTCGATGACGGCGATCAGTGCCGCCAGCAGCAGGGCATAGCCCTGCCGCATCAGGAGAAGTCCCGCCAGCAGCTCACAGAAGGTGACCCCCAGCAGAATGCACTGGGCCTTGCACCACTTTCCCAAGGTGGCCAGCAGGTCCGCCTTGACGCCTCTGGCCTGCCGCAGCCTCTCCTCCGGCAGCTGCCGCCGGAGGAACGCCCGGATGTGGGGATAGCTTCCGGCGGTGAACAGCACCGCCAGCAGCGTGGTAGCGCAGAACAGCACCGCCTGCGGCAGCGCTGCCGCTGCCGCCGTCACCGCCCGCAGGCACCGCTGGCCCATGCTCTCCAGCAGCTCCGCCAGCTGAGCCGACAGCCCGTCCAGCAGAGCCTCCAGCCAGCTCCGCAGTCCCTCCGGGCAGGCAGCGCACAGCTGCTGCGCCCTGCCCCGTACCAGCTCCGTCCACCGAGGCAGAGCCTCCAGATACCCCGGCAGCCGACCCGACAGCTCACAGACCTGCCGCAGCAGCACCATGGCCAGCAGCACCAGTCCCGCCGCCACCGTTCCCAGCACCACCAAGCTCAGCACCGTGGCCGTAAAGCCCCGCCGCAGGTGCAGCCTTCTCCGGCACAGTACCACCGCCGGCTCCAGCAGCGCCGCCAGCGCCAGTGCAATGAGGAACGGCAGCAGCCACACCAGCACATACCGCACCATCAGCCATATAAGCGCCAGCCAGACCGCCCCGTAGGCGCACCGGATGAGAAACGTCAGCTTTGGGTCCCGCAAAACCGTCCCCTCTTTCTTATAAAAACAGTTGTATTTTCTCCAAATACATGGTATGATGCAGAGGAGAGAAATCCCGCCCGTCCCCGGACCGGCAAAAGGAGTGTAAGATCATGGCAAATGAAAAGTTTTACATCGTAGCGGCGGACGCCCTGCCGGAGGTATTCCTGCGGGTGGCGGAGGCCCGGCGGATGCTTCAGGTAGGCGAGGCCGACACCGTGGGCGAGGCCGCCTGCAAGGCCGGCATCAGCCGCAGCGCCTTCTATAAATATAAGGATGCGGTGCAGCCCTTCCAGAACATGAAGGCCGGGCGCATCATCACCTTCTATACGCTCTTGAAGGATACGCCGGGTGCGCTGTCCAACATACTGTCTATTTTTGCCAATTCCGGGGCAAATATACTGACCATCAACCAAACCATTCCCACCAACGGCTGCGCCGGTGTCACCGTCACCGCCGAGACCAGCGAGATGCACGAGTCGCTGGAGGAGATGATGACCGAGATCACCGCCGCCGAGGGCGTGCTGAAGTTTGAAATTCTGGCCGCCTGACCCCTTCCATATCAAAAAACCGTCCCCTGTGCTACCTTTGCACAGGGGACGGTTTTTTGCAGCGCCCGCAGGTCCCTACCAAAACCGACAGGCTGTCTCCGCTATAAGAAAGGTTCCTCCGATCGCAGCGGAGGGATCATTGCCGCTGCTCTTTCCGCTGTTTGTGCAGCGTGACCTCCGCCGTACCCATAGCGCCTGCCAGCAGCAGCCCCATCCCAAAGGGCCATCCGGCCGCCGTCACCGGTCTGCGGTGGAGAGCATCATCACGCAGTACATGATCGGCCCCATGTACTGGCGGCTCTTCCAGTCGAACACGAAGCCCGCCGCCAGACCGCTGAGGGCCAGCAGCGCTCTGGGCCATTGACCGATGTCTCTCCGCTGGAGGGAACCAGCGTCACCGCATTGTCCAGCGTGCTGAATACGCAAGTCATCAGCGCCACCAGCAGCACCAGCAGCAGTCCTACCGTCCCGCTCCTTTCCGGACAACTCCTGCCCCTGCTCCGCACCCTCCGCAGACCCGGCAGCTATGCGGCTCATTGAAAAACTCCTTGGCAGCTAAATGCGACTTGATGGCTCGGTATAGCACAACTTTCGGGAAATTTCAACAGCCCCGCCGCCACAAAAGAGGGAGAGGCAGCGCCTCTCCCTCTCAAGCCCCGTCCCATGCAGACCGCAGGAGGCGGACCCTCTGTTTTCCTTATCCTATGTGCCCCTCATGCCCGCTTCTTCTTGCGCTGCAGCTGCAGCCGGTCAGCGATCATGGCGATGAACTCCGAATTGGTTGGCTTGCCCTTGGCGGAATTCACCGTGTATCCAAAGTACTTCTGCAGGGTCTCCAGGTCGCCCCGATCCCATGCTACCTCAATGGCGTGGCGAATGGCCCGCTCCACCCGGCTGGGAGTGGTGGAAAAGCGCCGTGCCACCTCCGGGTACAGCACCTTGGTGACGGCGTTGATGACGTCCATGTCCTCCACCGCCAGCAAAATGGCCTCCCGCAGATACTGATAGCCCTTGATATGGGCCGGTACGCCGATCTCATGAATGATGGCCGTTACCATCCCCTCTAAAGCCGGGGCGTGGTAGGGCTCCTCTTGTTCCGGATGTACCGCCTGCCGCATCAGCTCCAGCAGAGACTCCTCGTTGACGGGCTTGGGCAAGAAGAAATACACGCCCAGTTCCACCGCCCGGCTCACGGCCTGCTGGCTGCAAAATGCGGATATGACGATCACCTTCCTTTCTCCCGGCTCCTCTGCCAGCTGGCGCAGGATGCCGAAGCCATCCAGCCCCGGCAGTACCACGTCCATCAGGATCAGTTCCGGTTTTGTGCGGCGCACCAGCTCCATGACCATCGGCCCGTCGCCGGTGGACGCCGCCACCTCAAATTCGCCGGTTTCCTCCAGCAGCTGCCTCAGCAAAATGCGAAACTCCTCATTTGCATCCGCCAGCAGCACTCTCGTTCTTTTTTCCATCGCATCCAATCCTTTTCCACAGTTTGCTCCGCTGCCCCCAAATGTTCTCCAGCCATTCCCATTTGTCGTGCAACTTGTGTATAATTTATCATATTTATCTGATAGTTTCAAGATTATTGTGTCGAAAAATCCTCTCAAAAACGCGTCTCATATCAAAAACCCGTTAAAGCCGATGAAAAATACAACAAAAATATCACCCGGCGTTCTTTCAATGCCGGGCGATATTGTAACTCACGCTTCATTCCATTTTCGACGGTCTGTCAGATATCTCCCCTTACAGGAACCGATCCAGCTCCGCTTCCACGTTCTTCCGGTGCTTCACCTGCGGCGCACGGTGCAGCTGCCCGTGGGACATGACCAGTTCTACATGGCGCAGCGCCCGTAGGTCGGCCAGTGGATCCGCCGCCGTAACGATGAGGTCCGCCGCCTTTCCCGGCTCCAGCGTGCCGGTCTCCTGACCGATACCCGCCAGCTGGGCGCTGCGGCCGGTGGCGGTGTACAGAGCGAAGGCGTTGGACACCCCCACATACTTGTGGAAGTAGTACAGCTCCCGCCAGAAGTCGTACTGGGTGATCAACGGGAAGCCCACGTCGTTGCCCAGCACCACCGGGATATCCTGCTCCAGCGCCGCCTTGGCGCAGTCGATGATGCCCTCGAACACCACGTTGCCGTTGTACTGCTCCACCTCCGAGGCGTTGGAGACGGACCGGTCAAACAGCGCATAGGGCAGGGCCGGGGAGATGGTGGTACACAAAAACGCCCCCCGCTCCCGGAACAGCCGCAGGATATCCGCATCGGGCTTGCCGCCGTGCTCAATGGAATCCACGCCGTTCTCCAGCGCCACCCGTACGCCCTCCGGTGACTCCACATGGGCCGCCACGGTGTAGCCCATCTCATGAGCCCTCTCGCACACCGCCTTCACCATCTCCGGCGGCATCTTCAGCTCGCCCGGCACGCCCTTCTCCTTGGCGTCCAGCACACCGCCGGTGATCATCAGCTTCACCAGATCCACGCCCTGCTGCCGTCCCTTCTCCAACTGGGCCAGTGCCTCGTCGATGGTGTGGGCCGCCACCGCCACAGACCCGGCCATGTGGCCGCCGGGAACGGAGATGCCCTCATTGGCCGCCAGGATGCGGGGTCCCACCCTCCGTCCGGCCCGAATATCGTCCCGCAGCCGGGTATCGAAGTCCGCCAGACCGCCCACCGTGCGGATGGTGGTGACGCCGGAGAACAGCTCCTCCTTGGCAAAGCCCGCCACCATGCCGTAGGCCACCTTCCGGGTCAGTCCCGTGGAGAGGATGGTCTTTACCAGCTTCTCATTGTCCCGCTGCTTTTTCTGAGGCTTGCCGCTGCCCGCCAGATGGACGTGCATATTGATGAGCCCCGGCATCAGATAGCCGCCCTTCAGGTTCACCACCTCATAGCCCGTCAGATCCGTCCCCTCCGGTACGATGTCCGTAATGCGGTCGCCGTCGGTCCGCAGCACCAGTCCCTCACGGGGCTGCATCTCCCGTGTGCCGTCCAGCAGCTTGCCACCACAAAATGCGTATTTCATCGCTCTCCCCGTCCTTTCCTCTTTCTATCGAGTGTTTTCTGTCCGCTATGCCTTAGCTTCTATGGATCCTTTACGGTACAATATAAGCTCCACCGCCCCGTCTGTCAATCGTTTTGCAGAGAAAATCCCGGTAAACCCGGCGCAGGAGGCCCGGAGCCGATGCTCCAGGCCTCCTGTCTCACAGGGCGCTTATCCCGCCGTGGTCAGCATATTCTCCAGGAAGATACCGTATCCCTCCGCCGGGTTTGCCACCAGCACATGAGTCACAGCTCCCACCAACCGTCCGTCCTGTAAAATGGGGCTGCCGCTCATCCCCTGCACGATTCCTCCAGTGGTCTCCAGCAGCTCCGGGTCCGTCACCCGCAGCAGCAGATCCCGGCCGTCCCGGCTCCGGGGGTTCACCCGCAGGATCTCCACCTCATAGGCACGGGTATCGCTGCCGGAAATGGTACATAATATAGACGCCTCCCCGGCGTGTACCTCCTCCGGCTCTGCCACCGATACCGCCTCGCCGGAGATAAAACCCGCATCCTCCACCGTGCCAAAGATGCCCTCGTTGCTGTTGACCGTCACCGTGCCTACATCCCGCTGCACGGTAAAGTCCCCCTTCAGCTCGCCGGGGTCGCCCCGCTGGCCCTTCTTCACCGCCTTCACCATAGTCTCCATAATAGAGCCGCTGGCCAGCGGCATCAGCTCCGCCGTGTCCACATCCGTGATACCGTGGCCCAGAGCGCCGTAACTACCGGTGGCGGGGTCATAGTAGGTCAGCGTGCCGACACCCGCCATGCTGTCCCGGATCCACGCACCCAACCGGATGCCGCCGTCCTCGCAAACTACTGGACTGGCCGTCACCTCCAGCGTTTTCCCGTCCCGCTGCACCGTCAGCTCCGCCGCCGTTTCGCCGTTTTCCGCCAGCATGGCCTGTAAATGCTCTGTGGAGCGGATCTTCTCACCATTGAAGGTCAGCAGGATATCTCCTTCTTTCAGGCCGCACTCCTTGGCCGGTGAGCGAGTCTCCTCCGTTCCCTGCACCGGCGACACGGATACCACCAGTACACCGTCGGCAAACAGCTTGATGCCCACGGCCTTGCCCACGGGGATCAACTGCCGTCCCTCATCGGCCCACGTCCGCTGCCATCCAAACGACAGGGCCAGCACCATCGCCAGCAGTACGGCAGCGCCCCGCCGCACGCCTCGCCTTGCTTGCGTTTCATGCATCGGATCACCTCTTATTTTTTGTTTTCGTCGCCGGCGACACCATTACTTTGCGCCGCAGCCGCCGGTTTCATCGGCGTTAAATTCCGCCAGACATGGCAATCGTCCCGCACGACTGTCACGCCGCCGCTTTTGCGCCGCAGGAAAAATTTTCCGCAGTGAAGCGCCAGCTTTTAGGACACCTCCCCCGTTTTTCTCCGTTGCAGCCCCGCCCGCTCCTATGTTATAGTAGAGGGGAAAGGACGTGAAGCCATGAAAGGAACCACCCGCCTGCTGGCCCTGTGCGGCGTACTGACCGCCTTGGGCGTGGTGCTGCTGTGTCTGGGGGGCATCGTCCCCTTTGCCCTGTATATCTGCCCCATTCTGGCCTCCATCGCCCTGCTGCCGGTGCGCTCCCGCCCACGGTATGCATGGTGCTGCTATGGGGCCATCGCCCTGCTGGGTCTGCTGCTGTGCCCGGATAAGGAGGTATCGCTGCTGTTCTGCTTCACCGGCTACTATCCGCTGCTGAAGCCCCGACTGGCCGCCCTCCGCAGCCGCCTTCTCTCCCTGACGCTGAAGCTTCTGTGGGCCGCCGTCTCCATGGCGGCGCTGTACGCCCTGATCCTCTATGTATTCTGCCTGCCCGCCGTGGTGGAGGAGTTCGCCGCCACCGGCCGCTGGCTGCTGGCCGCCACCATCGCCATGGGCGTCGCCCTGTTCTTCGTCTATGATGTGCTGCTGGGCCGTCTTATGGCCCGCTGGCCCGCCAAGGTCTGAGGGACAGCGCCGTCTCTTGTAACCTTTTCGCCCGCCGCCGGGCCTCTTTTTCACAGAATATGGGAGTCAACGGTCGTTTCCGCCGTAGGCTCCCCTTTGCTTTTCCCGACACTTTCCCATCGATATGTCCCATTTCCGTCACAGTGCCTTGTGCATCCTGCCCAAAATTTCCGGGCGTTTTTTACCATTCTGAAAATTTTGTTATCAATTTGTAATTTTTGTGTAGCTTTTTTGATAGAGTTGTGGTATGATATCTCTCGTAGTTTTCCAAAACCAACGCAGAAAGGATGGCAAAAGCATATGTCCAGAAAATTTGCCTGTCTCTATCTGGCCGTTGCGCTGCTGGTGTCCAGCATCTGGATCGCCAGCGCCGATGAACGTGATACCATACAACAGGAGGTGCAGTACAGCGCCGCTGTGGAGGCGCTGGATGCCGCCGGGCTCACCAGCCGTTCCAGCAATGTCCTGCCCAGCGGCGAGGGTCTGGCTCTGGCGCTGGAGCTGGGCCTGCCGGAGGAGGAGACCATCTCCCTCTCCCAGCTGCCCACCGAGGCTCTCAAGACCAGTCAGGCCCAGGAGGACGCCGCCCGCCGCAAGCAGGCGGACACCGCCGCAGCCGCCGCTGACGCCGCCGCCAAGGAGGCCGCCCGTCAGAGCCTGCTAAGCGAGTACGACGGCGTGCAGCTCACCGAGGCCGTTCGGCTTCGCAGTGCTGCCGATAACGACACCGCCACCTCCCTCACCATCGACAGCGGCAAGGTGGCCCGCCTCAACGACTATCAGGACGGCTGGTACCAGGTCACCTTCGGCCAGTCCACCGGCTACATCCCCGCCGAGTATGCCCAGCCGGTCCACTACGCCGACTATGAAGGTACTTCCGCCACCAACACCGTGCGGGAGGAGCTCATCGCCTACGCCTACACCTATTTGGGAACGCCCTATGTCTACGGCGGCTCCAGCTATTCCGGTACTGACTGCTCCGGCTTCACCATGGCTGTGTTCGCCAAGTTCGGCTACTCCCTGTCCCACGGGGCCAGTGACCAGTATTACACCGCCACATCTGTCTCCTCCGAGGAGCGGCAGGCCGGTGATCTGGTGTTTTTCGATACCTTCGGCGGCATCAGCCACGTGGGCATCTATTTGGGCGGCGGTCAGTTCATCCACGCCAGCTCCTCCGGCGGTGTGAAGGTCAACTCCCTTTACGAAAGCTACTACGCCGCCTGCTATCTGGGGGCCGGACGCATCCTCCCCTGAAGCGTCACATAGAGACATCCTGAGAGAGCCGCCTGCGGGCGGCTCTCTTACTTTTTCTTTCGCCCTCTGCATATTCGTATTTTTATTCATTTTCGCTGCATTTCTTTTGTGTAATTTGCTTCTTTCTTCCGCAATATTCAGACCAGAAACGAGCAGTTTGCATGATTCTCTCGTTTTTGTTGTAATTTTATTCATTTTGCACTTGACTTTTATTCACCTCCGTTGTATCATAACCACATCCTCCGGAACACCCGGAGCCTTCCATCCACAAGGCCACCTGCACAGGCGGCACAACGAATACAAAGTGAGGTATGAGAGATGAAAAAAGTATTTGCCCTTCTGATGGCCGCCGCCATGATCCTGTCTCTGGCCGCCTGCGGCAACAAGAACCCCGACAGCAACCCCGACAGCAACGACGATAGCAACGACAAGAAAACCACCCTGATCCTGGGAACCAGTGCCGACTACGCCCCCTTCGAATTCATGTATCCCGATGACAAGGGCGAACTGACCTACGCCGGC
>OLOQ01001444.1_pt1 | contig 22830 bp, 17 predicted proteins | sample 1673101 | NCBI WGS metagenome assembly OLOQ01 (sample SAMEA3136754, study PRJEB25190) | human gut metagenome | biome: human gut; feature: human-associated habitat; material: faeces | place: Austria | collected 2013 | reverse complement strand
CTGTACCGATAACACCTGCAACATTTGGTCCCATAGCATTCATCAGAAGGAAGTTTGTAGGATCATACTGTGCTCCAACCTTCTGTGATACTCTGGCTGCCATTGGAACGGCTGATACACCAGCAGAACCGATAAGCGGATTAACCTTGCCCTTTGTCGCCCAGCACATGAGCTTACCGAAGAGAACTCCGGCTGCTGTACCAACTGCGAATGCGACAAGACCAAGGAATACTATCTTAAGTGTACTCATCTTAAGGAATGCCTCTGCACTTGTAGAAGCACCTACTGAAGTACCAAGTAAGATAACTACGATATACATAAGAGCGTTTGAAGCTGTCTCTGTGAGCTGCTTAACAACGCCGCACTCTCTGAAGAGGTTACCAAGCATCAGCATACCTACAAGTGGTGCTGTTGTTGGAAGTATAAGAACTACCACAAGTGTAACGATGATAGGGAAGAGGATCTTCTCGATTTTGGTTACAGGTCTGAGCTGTGGCATTCTAACAAGTCTCTCCTTCTTTGTTGTGAGAGCCTTCATGATAGGTGGCTGTATAACAGGTACAAGTGACATATATGAATATGCCGAAACTGCTATAGGTCCGAGAAGTGTTCCACCCATACCGAGCTTACCGGCAAGGTAGATAGATGTAGGACCATCTGCACCACCGATGATCGATATAGCCGCAGCCTCTTTGCCGTTGAATCCCATAAGGAATGCAAGGAAGTAAGCTGTATAGATACCGAACTGAGCTGCAGCGCCGAGCAGGAAACTCTTCGGGTTCGCGATAAGCGGACCAAAGTCTGTCATGGCACCTACGCCCATGAATATAAGTGAAGGTAAGATACTCCACTCGTCAAGCAGGTAAAAATAATGTAACAAGCCGCCCTCTGCCATAATATCTGGGAACATGTTTACAAGAAACATACCAAATGAGATAGGGACAAGAAGAAGTGGCTCAAAACCCTTTCCGATCGCAAGATACATGAAAGCAAACGCTATAAGGATCATAACGTAATTCTTCCAGTCAAGACTTGCAAAACCGGTCTGATTAGCTAAATTTGTCAAAACGTCAACTATTGTGCTGCCCATTTAGTTGTTTCCTCCTATAAGATTTATTCTAATTCAAGCAATTAGTTGAGTGTTGCAAGTGTGTCGCCTGACTCAACACTAGCGCCTACTGTAACATCTATGCTTGCGATAGTACCATCTTCCGGAGCAACAACTTCGTTTTCCATCTTCATAGCCTCAAGGATAAGGATTACCTGACCCTTCTTTACTGAATCGCCAACATTAGCCTTTACTGCAAGGATCTTACCAGGCATAGGTGATGAAACCTTAACGCTTCCTGCGCCGCCTGCTGCTGGTGCTGGAGCTGCAGGAGCTGCTGCTGGTGCTGCCACTGGAGCTGCTACAGGTGCTGCTACTGGAGCTGCGCTACCTGATAATTCTTCAACTGATACATCGTATGATGTGCCGTTAACTGTGATTCTATAATTCTTCATAACAATTATCCTCCTATAATTATCTCTTATTCTTTTTTCTTGGTCTTACAACCAACTTATCGTTACTTGGATAGTTTACACGAACTCTTGTCTTTCCGCCCTGTGCCGCCATAACCGCTGCTGATATAACTGCAACAAGCTCTGAGTCGTTCATAACGCTCTCACCGGTCGCTGTGTTGACAATGTCTACTATTCCAGCCGGAGCAGGTGCTCTTCCTGCAGGAGTCTCATCCTCCTTGGCAACATTTAATGTTGCATCGCTTCCAAGAGCCTTCTTTGCCTTCTCAGCCTTTCTCTTCTCTCTTGTCTCCTTGTCCAAAAGAGCCGGAACATACTTGAGAAGTGAAATTATGAATGATATGAAGATAAGTGCTATAAACACGATACCCATACCTATGAGGGTATTTGCTCCCGCATCCTTCATCTTGTCCTTAAGTGTCTGATTAGCAGCAACTTCAAATTCGGAAATCTTGTATGGATAAACACCATTTGATGCAAGCATCTGATCAGCCTCTTCTTCTGAATACTTATTCTGAGCCATCACTGAATACTTCTGGAAATTGTAAGTTACCGAATTGTCTACAAATGTTGCCTTTACTATAGCTTCTTTTTCTGCACATTCTGCATATAATGTAACAACAACCTTGTCATCAACTTCTTGTATTGTTTTATCATCTTCATCTTCGAGATTGACCGGCTTAAACTGCTGGAATTTACCATAGTCAGACTCAATCGTTGAAAAAACCTTTAATGCATCAGCAGTCGTTTCATCTACCTGACCGCCATTTGCCTCTTCATCCACATAGAAATTATATACATCTTCAACCTGCGCAATCTGCATGTAATTCGTAGCCTGTGTTTCTGCTATCTGAACCAATGTGTTTCCGTCATAGTCAAATTCTACTTTCTTGTCTGAAGACGAACATCCGGCAAGTGCAAATGTAACAGCTAACATAGAAACTATCAATAATAACTTTTTCTTTATTATCTTTTCCATTAAGTTGTCACTCCTTTATATTGTTCCATGCTTCTTGAATGGTCTGTCCTCACTCTTTGAAAAAAGCATATCGAGTGCTGCTATAACTCTCTTTCTTGTTGCATCAGGCTCGATAATGTCATCCACATATCCTCTTCTTGCTGCTGAGAGAGCTCCTGAAAGCGCCTCTGTGTACTCTGTCTTCTTATCATTGATATAAGCAAGCTTGTCACCTGCTGCTGCTATCTCATCCTCATACATGATCTTTACAGCCATCTCTGGATCCATTGTTCCGATAACTGACTTAGGCCAAGCAAATACAACGTCAGCTCCGATAGCCTTTGAACACATAACTGTGTAAGCTGTACCATATGCCTTGTCAAGCATAACTGTTACCTTTGGCACTGTTGCATTGGCATAAGCGTAAGTAAGCTTTGCAACAGCCTTTGAGATAGTCTTCTCTTCCTTTACAGTTGCTGCAAATCCCTTGATGTTTACAAGTGTGACAACTGGGATGTTGAATGAATCACAAAGCTTTACGAAATCCTCAGCCTTATATGCACCGGCTGTTGTCATGATATCCTTCTGGTTTCCAACAACACCGACTGTCTCACCGTTAAGTCTGATAAATGCAGTAACAACGTCATCTGCAAAATCCTTCTTGAGCTCGAATACAAACTCATCATCAGTGATATCTGCTATAACAGCCTTCACATCGCCTGCCTTTGTAGCAAGATCTGGAATGATTCTGTTCACATCATCCTCACATACTGCGCAGTCGCCATCATCCTCATTGTTTGATGGAAGAAGACCTACCATAGTTCTCACTGCACCGAGAAGCTCTGCCTCTGTGTCGTATACTGCGTCAACATTTGCTGTGTTCTCTGCAACATAATCTGCTGCTGCAGTGTCAAGCTTCTCTGCACGGTTCTCATCCAGTGCATTTGGACTGTTAACAAAGAGCTTAGCTCCTTCCTTAGTCATGAATGTTACGTCTGTGAGATTAGGTATAAGTGCTGCACCACCACCGCATGTACCAAATATAGCTGTGATCTGTGGTATTACACCTGATGCAAGAGTCTGCTTCATGAATACCTCTCCAAATGCATTAAGAGCATCTGTAGCCTCCTGAAGTCTGAGTCCGGCACAATCGATCAGCCCGATAACAGGTGCACCCATCTTCATTGCCATGTCGTAAAGGTTTGCGATCTTCTTGGCATGCATCTCGCCTATAGAACCGCCGAGCACCTTTGCATCCTGGCTGTAAACATAAACTAAATTGCCATCGATCACTCCATAACCGGTTATTACGCCGTCTTTTGGAGTATCCTTGTCCTGAATGTTGAAATCTGTATTTCTAGCAGTTACATATGCGCCGATTTCAACAAAACTTGAGTCATCAAGTAACATTGAAATTCTGTCACTTGCTGACAAGCTTGGTGTGTTGCTCATTTTTAGCCCTCCGTTTAATTTATTTTAGGACTATATATAGTCCAATTTTCGCCGAGTATAATTGTAAAGCCTTTGTCGTCATATTTCAAGTAAAATCGAAAAAACCACCAAAGGTTTATCGGCGTTGTAAGCGATTATTTTTCAAAATAAAACAGGGAATCTGTGTAAAATATACCCTCAAACAAAAGTATACCCCAAATTCCCCGTTGAATTATAAAATCTGTTTTATTTTTTACTGTTTTAGTCCTTGAGGACTTCTCTGTTGTGATACAGATAATCTCCAAGAGATATAAGTGTCAGTGCAAGTGCAAGGTAGATGAGCACCTGATCAAAGATGTAGAACACCTTGAGATCAGCTATCAGAAATCCTACCATGATCATCTGAACCGTTGTCTTGATCTTTCCCCACCATCCGGCAGCAATAACAATTCCCTTTTCTGCCGCAATAAGTCTGAATCCGCTTATTATGAAATCACGCGCTATGATCACTATAACGATCCATGCTGGGATCCTGTTCAGATCCGACAGTGCTATGAGTGCCGAACATACCAGCAGCTTATCTGCCAGAGGATCCATGAATTTTCCAAAATTGGTGACCAGATTGTATTTTCTTGCAATCTTTCCGTCAAGCATATCTGTAAGTGATGCGGCTATGAATATTACAAGTGCCACCCACTTCGACCATCCCGGTGACATATATAAAAACACGAGAAAGAATGGAATCATTATAGCTCTTAGTATTGTCAATTTGTTTGGTAAATTCATTCTACTATCACTCCTGTCAAGTCATATTCATTTGCCTCGGTTATCTTCACATCCACAAATGAACCGGATATCAATTCATATGGTGCGCTGACGAACACTATTCCGTCAACCCCCGGAGCATCTCTGTAGGTTCTTCCCACATATACATCATCGTCGACCAGATATCCCTCAATGAGAACCTTCTGGGTGCTTCCGATCATCTGCTGGTTCTTCTCATAGGAAATCTCCTGCTGAAGCTCCATGATCTCATCGCGCCACTTTGCAGCCAGCTCTCCATCCACCTGATCCTCGTACTCCGCAGCCGGAGTGCCCTCCTCAGGCGAATAAGTGAATACTCCAAGCCTGTCAAACTCGCACTCGTCAACAAAGTCGACCAGACCATCGTGCAGTTCCTGTGTCTCACCTGGGAAACCAGATATGAGCGTGGTTCTGATGGCTATATCCGGCATGGCTGTCCTCAGTCTGCCGACAAGCTCCACAATGTCCTCTCTGCTGGTTCGTCTGCCCATTCTCTTAAGTATCGCATTCTCAGAATGCTGGATAGGTATATCGACATAATGGCAGATCTTCGGATTCGTGGCCATAACCTCTATTAGTTCATCTGTTATCTCCTCCGGATAACAGTACAGAAGTCTTATCCACTCTATGCCTTCTATCTCACTGAGTTTTGTGAGAAGCTCTGGAAGCTTCTTCTCACCATACAGATCAACTCCGTACAGCGTAGTCTCCTGTGCCACAAGGACAAGCTCCTTTATACCATCAGACGCAAGCTTTTCAGCGGATGCGATCAGGCTGTCCATCGGCATGCTTCTGTATCTGCCTCGTATGTGAGGTATTATACAATAAGTGCACAGTTTATTACAACCTTCTGCGATCTTAAAATACGCCATCGACGCATTTGTCGTTACTATTCTCTCGGCAATCGGCCTTGGAGTATAATTTATATCATCTACGATCGACTCCTCGTCGGTTCCTATTGCCTCAACTATCTTATCGTAATTGGTCGCACCAATAATGACATCGATCTCCGGAAGCTCCTTCATTATCTCGTCCTTGTATCTCTGGGACAGACATCCCGCAACGATAAGCTTTTTTAGTTTTCCTGTTTTCTTCAGTTCTCCCATCTCGATGATGGTGTTGATGCTTTCCTCTTTCGCATCGCTGATGAACGCACAGGTATTTACAACTACTACATCTGCCTCTGTCTCATCATTTGTAAGCTGGTGGCCGGCTTTGTTCAGCAAACCGAGCATGACCTCGCTGTCCACCAGATTTTTATCACAGCCTAGTGATATGAGTAATACTTTCATCTGTTCTCCAATAATTTTGCACTTGTTCTTAGTTTATATTTATTGATTCCACGCAGTTTGACATGAGCATGGCTATGGTCATAGGGCCGACTCCGCCAGGTACAGGAGTTATCGCTCCGGCAACCTCCTTGGCTGATTCAAAATCCACATCACCGCAGAGCTTATTATTCTCATCCCTGTGGATTCCCACATCTATAACTGTTGCGCCTTCCTTGATGTAAGATGCATCGATCATTTCTGGCTTTCCTATTGCCACCACAAGTATATCAGCACGTCTGCACACTTCCTTGAGATTCTTTGTTCTGGAATGGCACACGGTTACGGTTCCGTTCTCACGGAGCAGCAGCATGCTCATAGGCTTGCCTACTATATTGCTTCTGCCGAGTACCACGCACTCCTTACCCTCTATCTCTATTCCTGATCTCTTGATGAGCTGGATAACTCCGGCTGGTGTACATGACACAAAGCCCGGCTGTCCTATGCTGAGTGCACCAACACTCATCGGATGGAAGCCGTCCACATCCTTCTTTGGAGATATGGTCTTTATGACCTTATCCTCATCTATATGCTTTGGAAGCGGGAGCTGTACAAGTATTCCGTTTACCTTGTCGTCAGAGTTGAGCTTCTCTATAAGTGCAAGAAGCTCCTCCTCAGTTGTCTCCTCTGGGAGCTCATATGACAGTGAACCTATTCCTATATACTCACATGCCTTCTTCTTATTTCCAACATATACTGACGATGCAGGATCATTTCCGACCTGAATGACAGCAAGGCATATCTCTACGCCTTCTGCCTTGAGTCCCGCAACCTTCTCCTTGAGCTCATCCTTTATCTGTTTTGATATAACCTTACCATCTATAAGCTTATACATTTATTTGTCCTCCTAGAATAATCCGACGATCTTGCCGTCATCATCAACATAAATCCTTTCTGCCGCCGGGGATTTTGGAAGTCCAGGCATGGTCATGATCGTTCCGGTAATCGCTACTACAAATCCTGCTCCTGCACTGACATAAACCTCACGGATATTTATATCGAATCCTGTAGGTCTTCCAAGCTTCTTTGGATCATCTGACAGAGAATACTGGTTCTTTGCCATACATACAGGGAAGTTACCAAATCCCATCTCCTCGATCTTGGCGATGGCCTTGCTGGCCTCTGCGCTGTATGTAACACCATCCGCGCCATATATCTCTGTAGCGATACAATTTATCTTATCCTTTATTGAAAGGCTGTCATCGTAGAGCACCTTGAAGTTGCTCTTCTTGTTCTCCAGCGTGTTGAGCACTGCATTTGCAAGGTCTATACCACCCTTGCCTCCCTGCTCCCATACATTTGCAAGGGCAAAATCACAGTCTCTGTCCTCGCAGAACTTCTTGACAAAGTCAAGCTCTGCCTGACTGTCTGTGACAAATCTATTCAGAGTTACAACAACAGGAACACCATACTTCTGAAGATTCTCAATATGCTTCTCAAGATTTACTATACCAGCCTTAAGCGCGTCAAGATTCTCCTCTCCGAGATCTGCCTTTGCAACTCCGCCATTGTACTTGAGGGCTCTTACTGTAGCAACCAGAACCACCGCATCCGGCTTAAGGTTGTTCATACGGCACTTGATATCGAAGAACTTCTCAGCTCCGAGATCTGCGCCAAATCCTGCCTCTGTTATTACATAATCTGCAAGCTTTAATGCTGTCTTTGTAGCCATTACACTGTTACATCCATGTGCTATATTTGCAAATGGTCCGCCGTGTACGATTGCCGGTGTATGCTCAAGTGTCTGGATAAGGTTTGGCTTGATGGCATCCTTTAAGAGCGCTGCCATAGCTCCTACAGCCTTGAGATCAGCCGCTGTCACAGGCTCATTGTCCATGTTGTATGCAACGATTATTCTGCCAAGTCTCTCCTGAAGATCCTTCATGTCACTTGCAAGACAGAGAATAGCCATGATCTCCGATGCAACTGTGATGACAAATCCGTCCTCTCTAGGCACTCCATCGACACGCTTTCCAAGTCCGACAACTGTGTGTCTGAGAACTCTGTCGTTCATATCCATACATCTCTTGAACACTATTCTGTTCACATCTATTCTCAGTGCATTTCCCTGCTGGATATGGTTATCCATCATGGCTGCAAGGAGATTGTTTGCAGATGTTATAGCATGAAAATCTCCTGTAAAGTGGAGGTTGAGATCCTCCATAGGTACTACCTGTGCATATCCGCCGCCGGCTGCACCACCCTTGATTCCAAAACATGGTCCAAGTGATGGCTCACGAAGTGCGATAACCGCCTTCTTTCCAAGCTGTCCCATAGCCTCACCAAGTCCTACAGTGATTGTCGTCTTTCCCTCTCCTGCAGGTGTTGGATTGATGGCTGTAACGAGGATAAGCTTTCCGTTCTCGTTGCCCTCAACCTTCTTTATAAGCTCATCTGAGAGCTTTGCCTTATACTTTCCATAGAGATCGAGGTCATCCTCTGATATTCCGAGCTTTGCAGCAACCTCCCTTATGTGCTTCATCTCAGCCTTCTGTGCAATTTCAATGTCTGTCATCATAGCTCTTATCCTCCGCTTTTTATAAATTAGTGTCTATATATTCATCAAACTGTTCCTGAGTCATCAGGATCTTTCTGGCCTTTGTGCCCTCCTCCGGGCCAACTACTCCCGCGGCCATCAACTGATCCATGATCCTTGCGGCTCTGTTAAAGCCTATCTTGAACGTTCTCTGAAGCATACCTATAGAAGCTTTTTCTTTCTCTATAATGAATCTTCCCGCTTCCACGAAATATTCATCCTTATCACTGGCTGAAGCCCCACCTATCGCTGTGGCGCCTGATCCACCATTTCCGGATATTGATTTGGATATCTCCTCATCATATGTTCCCACGCCATTGTTCTTCTTGAGGAAATCAACAACCGCTGTAACCTCATCATCCGACACAAATGCGCCCTGTACTCTGACCGGCTTAGGATAGCCTGTCGGATAGAACAGCATATCTCCCTTTCCAAGAAGTTTCTCTGCTCCTACCATATCAAGTATGGTTCTGGAATCAACTCCCGACGAAACTGCAAATGCTATTCTCGATGGAACATTTGCCTTTATGAGACCTGTTATGACATCAACCGACGGTCTCTGTGTTGCTATGACAAGATGTATCCCCGCTGCTCTGGCAAGCTGTGAAAGTCTCACTATAGCATCCTCGACTTCGCCGTGGGCAACCATCATAAGATCTGCAAGCTCATCCACTATGACCACTATCTGTGGCATCTTGGTCAGCTTTTCTCCATCAGCTCCCGCTATAACGGCATTTTCAACCTTGTCATTATATCCCTGTATATTACGTACACTGTGCTCAGCAAAAAGCTGGTATCTTCTTGTCATCTCCATGACAGCCCAGTTGAGTGCCCCTGCCGCCTTCTTTGGATCTGTTACGACCGGTATCAGAAGGTGTGGTATGCCATTGTAGCATGCAAGCTCAACCATCTTAGGATCTATCATTATGAGCTTTACCTCCTCCGGTGTGGCTTTGTACAGTATACTCATTATAAGTGTATTGATACACACTGATTTACCCGAACCTGTGGCTCCGGCGATCAGAAGATGCGGCATCTTGGCAATATCCGTTGCGATGACCTGTCCACTTATATCCTTACCAACCGCAAATGCCACTTTGGACTTGAGGTTCTTGAAATTATCTGATTCTATAAGCTCCCGGAACGCCACAATTGAGTTCTCCTTGTTAGGGACCTCTATTCCTATGGCTGCCTTGCCAGGTATCGGTGCCTCTATACGTATATCCGCAGCCGCAAGGTTGAGCTTTATGTCGTCCGCAAGGTTCAGTATCTTGCTGACCTTGACTCCCTGCTCCGGCTGCATCTCAAATCTCGTTACAGCAGGACCGCAGCTATAGTTTGTTATGGTTACATTGACGCCAAATGTCTCGAGGGTATTCTTAAGCTTGATGGCTGTCTCCCTGACATGGGCATCCCTGTTGGAATTGTTCGTCTTTTTAGGCTGGAACAGCAGATCTGCCGTTGGGAATTTATATTTTCTTCCCTCCTGATACTGCTTTGAGCTCTCAGTCTGTACCGCCGGCTTCTTTTTACTTTGAGCCGCGGTATCCGTCTTCTCCTCCTCCGCAAATGCAGAGTCGTAGAGCGGATTGTAATCTGACACACTCTCTGGATGCATATTGCCATTTACCGCTCCCGCAAGGACATCCTCCGCATCATCAGTAAATGAAAGTATCTCTGCATCCTCCATATCAGTGTCCACAGCAGCCAGCTTTGGTTCTTCAGGAGTTACGACCATCGGCTTTCTTCTCTTCACAGGTGCATGCTTCCGCATCGGTTTATGCACAGGATCCTCTCTGTCTATCTGAACTGGATTGACGATCTCCTCTCTGTCGGTCATGACGATTTTCTCTATATCATTGTTAAATTCATCATAGGACATATCCACAGCACCATCTCCAGGAGTGAGCTCGTGGACATCCTCCATGGCAAAGAAATCCCTGGCAGGCTCCCTCTCTACATTCTTCTGTGGCTTAGTCTTCCTTGGCTTGACCTGCGTTGCAGCAGCCCTGTCGGAAGCTCTGTCATCCTTGGACTTATCGCTGCTGTACACATTGAGATTTGCCATCGATGGTCTCACTCTGCGAACCGGAGTATCATTTACATCATGTGAGTAATAACCATCGTCATATCTGTCACTTTGATACTCCTCATCTTCATACTGTTCGTCATCATCGCTTTCTCTGCGCTCACGGATAGATGCTATGAAAAGTTTGATCTCGTCTATAACTGATATCTCCGTTATGAGAATGAACATGATAACCGCAGCTATAAATATTACTATGCACGCACCCGGAACTCCAAGCAGTGTCCTTATCGCAAAGAATATTCCTCCGCATATAACTCCTCCGCCCGATCTGTCCTTATACCCATCCATGTACAGAACCTTGACCGACTCAAAGGTCGATGAATATATAGCCTGAAATACCATGGACAACAGGATGAGCACAACGCCAAAATATACAACCTTTTTGACGATCTTCCCCCTGAAATCATTTGATATAAGATAGGCAGCCGACACAAACAGATATACCGGGAATATGTACTCGCTGAAACCGATTATTCCAAAGAAAAATCCCGATACTGTATCTCCCACTATTCCGCAGATCCTGAAGTTTGCAAGTAGCAGAAATACCGAAAATGCAAAGAGAACTATGAGTATGATCTCACTTCTCATCTGCTTCTGCCTAGCCAGTTCCTCTTCCCGGGCTTTGCGTTCTATGGCAGCCTTTGATCTGGCAGATGTTTTTTTCGATGCAGTATTCTTCTTCGCAGATGTCCGGTTATTTGATCCACCTTTTGAAGAGTTCTTTGCCACAGTCTTTTTAGACGCAGCGTTTTTGGACGTGCCATTCTTTGATGTATTGTTCTTGTATGACTTTTTATTACCAGCAGCCATTTTCTACCTCTATTCTAAATCTTAAGCAACAAAATACCATATTACAGACACGATTCCCGCGATCATACAATATATGGAAAAGCCCTTAAAATTCTTTTTCTTGACCGTATAAAGCATAAATTTTATACATAAATATCCAACAACACCTGCAACTACCATTCCAACTATGTAATTTACAACATCAGTTCCTGAAATAGATGACTTAAACAGATCAGGTATCTCCAGTATAACTGCTCCCAGAACAGCCGGTATCGACATTATAAATGAATACTTTACCGTGAATTTTCTTGTGTAGCCGCATGCCAGGCCTGCAGTTATCGTACTTCCGGATCTTGATATTCCCGGAAGCGTAGCAACAGCCTGTACCAGACCTACAAATATGGCGTTTCTGTATGTAGCCTTTGCTGCACTCTTCTTACCAACCGGCAGTCTGTCCGCAAAATACAGGATAACAGATGTTATACACAGACAGATACCCGGTATCAAAAGTGTATCTCCCGCATGTCCTATAGCTTTGTCAAATGGGACTGCGATCACCGTCGTCGTAAGAGTTGACACGAGTATGAGCATAACAAACTTTCTGTATGCCGTACACACGATCTTCCTATACGGATATATCTGTTCCTCCTTCGAGGTCTTGTTCTTTATGAAATTTACCAGATTGACACAGCAGTCTCCAACTATCTTGAGTCCCTCTATAACAAGCTTCTTTATATCTGCCCAGTAGACTATAAATATGGCAACCAGCGTGCCAAAATGGAGCAGTATGTCAAATAATATACCCGTATCGGTCTCCACTCCAAAAATATTCTTGAAAATAGCCAGATGTCCCGAACTGCTGACTGGAAGAAATTCTGTAGCTCCCTGTATTATTCCCATCAAAATTGCCTGTAATAAGCTCATGACCAACCTCCCTTGATCGATGTTTATACAATATCCTATGGAATTTTACTATCATTTTCTTAATTAATCAAGTCATACAGCGTTTTTAAAGCCGCCGACATACCACCGATCCTGTCTATAACCCTTTTTTCGACAGCCTGTTTTCCTATCAGAACCGAGCCCACATCCTTGGTCAGCTCTGTCGTGTTAAACATAAGTTTCTCCAGTTCTTTCCTGTCTATAGATGAGTGATCCACTGTGAACTGTATGATCCTCTCCTGCATCTTCTCTATATATTCAAAGTTCTGCTTAACTCCAAGCACCGCCGTATTTGTCCTTATTGGATGAACTATCATCGTTGCGGTCGGCACTATAAAAGACACATTTCCCGACACCGCCAGAGGAACTCCTATGGAATGTCCGCCGCCAAGCACGATATTGACGACCGGCTTTGACAGGCTGGACAACATCTCAGATATGGCAAGTCCGGACTCAACATCGCCTCCGACCGTATTTATCAGAGTCAGGACTCCCTTTACATCTCCGCAGTTTTCTGCCTGGGCTATCACCGGAAGCAGCTTCTCGTAGCTTGTACTCTTCATACCGGCAGGAAGCTTGTCATGCCCCTCAATCTCTCCATATATTCCACATAACAGGATATAACCTCCACCTGGAACATCCATAACATGTATGTTGTCAGTGAGTTTTAACCTCTCAGCGATCGATACCGATTCCACTTCGCCTGCACCACCTTCCAACCCCAATCCACTCATTCCGCATCAGGGCAAAAATTAAGAAGGGCTGAGCCCTTCTTAACTTAATATGGTATAAATAATGTATTTATATTCATTACATTACAAGCACGATATCGTTTGTATCAGCAAGCTTGTCAGCAGGGATATAATTGGCCTCAAGTTTCTCACCATTTAATGTGAGGCTCTGGAAACCGCTCTCATGTCCATCAGGATTCTGAACCTTGATTGAGAGCTTCTTACCCCTGAACATCTTCTCGATCTCAAACTCCTTCCAGTCTGATGGGACTGAAGGCGCGATCTTGATTCCGCCAAAGTCTGGTCTCATACCCATGATACCCTCAACGCAGCCAACCATACATGTGGATGCTGTACCTGTAAGCCAGTGTACATGAGCGCGACCCTCAAATGGACTTCCAACAGACTCTGTGAACTGTCCATGGCAGTATGGCTCAAGCTTTCTGATCTCTGCCTTATCATTCATGGATGCAGGAGAGCTCTCGTTGAAATACTCAAACGCTCTGTTTCCATGTCCCATGAGCGCCTCGGCAAGTATTATCCAGCCCTGTGGCTGTGAGAATATACCCGCATTCTCCTTTGTTCCTGCATTGAACAGAAGCATGAGTGCTCCGTCAAATGCATGCTCTCTGTATGGTGGGAACATAAGTCTCACACCGTACTCTGTGTTAAGCTCCCTGTGAACAGACTCAAGGGCGATCTCAGACTGCTTTCTTGTGGCAAGTCCGCTTATAACTGCCCATGACTGAGGATTCAGCCACATGCTTGCCTCAGGATCATTCTTTGAACCGATGACCTGTCCGCCTTCCTTGTATCCACGGATGAATCTGTCATCCTCCCAGCACTTCTCCTGAATGGTCTCACCCATCTTGTACTGAATGCTGTTGATGTAATCTATGTACTCTGCATCATCCTTCATCTCAGCAAAATACTTGATAACTGTCATCGCATAGTAGAGCTGCATTGCAACAAATGTTGACTCGCCTCTCTTTCCAAGTCTCAGACAGTCATTCCAGTCTGCCCAGAGTCCTGCCGGCATACCATTATCTCCAAGTCTGTTCATGGAGAAATCTATCGCTCTCTTAAGATGCTCATAAACTGTACCCTCATCCTTGTTGGCAAATGGAATAACCTCGTCTATGAAGTCAAGGTTGCCTGACTCAGCAATATACTTATATACAGTTGGGAACAGCCAAAGTGCGTCGTCTGCACGGTATGCAGGATGTCCTGTCTCCTGTACATATGATGGATCATCCGGTGTATCCTCATGACCTGCGTTATGTGTGAACTTTACAAGTGGAAGTCCACCGCCGTTGTCAACCTGTGCTGACAGCATGAATCTGATCTTCTCAAGAGCCATCTCAGGTGCAAGGTGGATAACGCCCTGGATATCCTGAACTGTATCTCTGTATCCATATCCGTTTCTCAGACCACAGTATGAGAATGATGCAGCTCTTGACCATATGAATGTCATGAAACACTGGTATGCATTCCATGTATTTACCATGTTGTTGAATGAATCACTAGGTGTGTGCACCTGGAAGTTGTTGAGCTTTGAATGCCAATACTCGATCAGCTCGTCAAGCTCCTTCTGACATGCTGCGGCAGGATCTGCGTATCCGGCTATGACAGCATTTGCAGCGTCATTGTCCTTCATTCCGACTATGAATGCAAAATCCTTTGACTCGCCCGGAGCAAGTGTGAATTTTGTCTGGAGTCCACCGCAGGCATTGCTGTTGTAGTTGAGCTTGTTGCCAAGATCTCCATTTATAACTCCGATCGGATTGCCGTAGCCGTGATATCTTCCAAGGAACTCCTCCTTGTCACCACAGTATGATGCAACATCACTTCCGGCAAGTGCAAAGAATCTTTTGTTTGCCTTACTTCCATTGATCTCAGCCTTCTCAACATTCTCATTGATGACCTGAAGGATCTTGTTGTTGTCCATGAAATATGTTCTGGTTATGAACAGTGTATACTGGAGATTTACCTGATCCTGCTCATAATTGCAGTCATTTGTAAACTCACAGTATCCGATAGCTGAAAGGTTACGAGGCTTATCAGAGTTGTTGGTAACTCTCACCTTCCACACTTCATGTGTCTTGTTAAGTGGAACATAATACATCACCTCTGACTTGATATCAGAATACTCTGCATACATCTTTGTATATGCCGTTCCATGGTGACATTCACTCTTATACACATCAAGACTCTTGCCTACCGGCTGCCATGATGCTGACCAGTAATCCTTTGTGTCATCATCGCGAAGATATACATATCTTCCAGGCTGATCAAAGCTGTTAAATATGTATCTCAGTATTCTTCCGTTTGCTCCTGACTTCTCAAAGCTGTAGCCTCCTGCGTTGTTGGAGATTATAGCTCCGTATTCCGGTGAACCAAGGTAGTTTGCCCAAGGTGCCGGGGTGTCTGGTCTGTCAATTACATACTCTTTGTTCTGTTCGTCAAAATAACCGTATCTCATATGTTCCCCCTTAAATCTGCATTTATTTTTTAGTTTGTTTATGTATGCCTTTATTTACTACAATGCCCCGGAACCGGCCATATGACAGACCGGCTTCGAGACATCAAATTTACCCTTATAAAAAATATCCTTATTATAGTTTAGCTCAGAACTGTTATTTACTGTACATCCTTGAGACTCAGGCTTATTCTTCCTGCTCTCTCGTCGATCTTGATGACCTTAACGTCAACCTCATCACCTACATTTACAACATCCTCAACCTTTGCAACTCTCTTGTCTGAAAGCTTTGAGATGTGGATGAGTCCATCCTTGTTAGGTGCAAGCGATACGATAGCTCCACAGTCGATAACTTTTACAACCTTACCATGGTAGTTCTTGCCAACCTCAAGAGGCTCTACGATCATGTTGATCATCTCGATAGCCTTGTCCATACCTGCCTGCTCTACGCCACAGATAGAGATTCTTCCCTCATCATCGATATCGATCTTAACACCTGTCTCCTCGATGATAGTGTTGATAGTCTTACCTCTCTGTCCGATAACCTCACCGATCTTCTCTGGATCGATCTTGATCTGCTTGATCTTTGGCGCGAACTCATTGACCGTTGGTCTTGGAGCTGCGATGGCCGGCTTCATACATGTCTCCATGATGAAGAGTCTTGCCTCACGTGTTCTTGCGATAGCCTCCTCAACGATAGGTCTTGTAAGTCCGTGAATCTTGATATCCATCTGGATAGCTGTGATACCCTCTGTTGTACCTGTTACCTTGAAGTCCATATCTCCGAAGAAGTCCTCAAGTCCCTGGATATCTGTGAGTACGATGTAATCGTCGTCTGTATCACCTGTTACAAGTCCGCATGAGATTCCGGCAACCATAGCCTTGATAGGAACACCGGCAGCCATGAGTGACATACATGATGAACATGTTGATGCCATTGATGTTGAACCATTTGACTCAAATGTCTCTGATACGGTTCTGATCGCATATGGGAACTCTTCCTCACTTGGAAGTACAGGAAGAAGTGCTCTCTCAGCAAGTGCACCGTGTCCAATCTCTCTACGTCCAGGTCCTCTTGAAACCTTTGTCTCTCCTACTGAGTATGAAGGGAAGTTGTAGTGGTGCATATATCTCTTGGATGTAACGTTCTCGTCAAGTCCGTCAACCCTCTGGATCTCAGAAAGTGGAGCAAGTGTACATACGTTACAGATCTGTGTCTGTCCTCTTGTAAACATAGCTGAGCCGTGGACTCTAGGAATGATGTCAACCTCAGCAGCAAGTGGTCTGATCTGGTTGATAGCTCGTCCATCAGGTCTCTTGTGATCCTTGAGGATCATCTTTCTTACTGTCTTCTTCTGATACTGGTATATAGCGTCTGGAAGGACTGCAAGCCACTCCTCGTTGTCTGCAAATGCCTCCTCAAGCTTCTCTGTGATCTGTCTGATGTTCTCCTCACGAACCTGCTTCTCGTCTGAGAATACAGCCTCCTCCATAGCCTCTGGAGGAACGATCTCCTTAATCGCTGCAAAGAGCTCCTCTGGAACTGCACAGCTTACATATGAATGCTTTGGCTTTCCAACCTCAGCTACTATCTCATTGATAAATGCGATGATGTCCTGGTTGATATCATGAGCCATGTAGATAGCTTCGATCATCTTAGCCTCAGGTACAATATTTGCACCGGCCTCGATCATGATAACCTTCTGTGATGTAGATGCAACTGTGAGCTTCAGATCACCCTCATCCCACTGCTTCTGTGTTGGGTTGATGATGAACTCTCCGTCGATGAGACCTACCTGTGTCATGGCACATGGTCCGTCAAATGGAACGTCTGATATACATGTTGCGATAGATGATCCGAGCATTGCAACCAGCTCCGGTCTGCACTCTGGATCTACTGACATAACAAGGTTGTTGAGTGTTACGTCATTTCTATAATCCTTAGGGAAAAGAGGTCTCATAGGTCTGTCGATTACTCGTGATGTGAGGACAGCGTTCTCTGATGCCTTACCCTCTCTCTTATTGAATCCTCCAGGTATCTTTCCTACTGAATATAACTTCTCCTCATACTCTACTGAAAGTGGGAAGAAATCGATTCCATCTCTTGGCTTCTCTGAAGCTGTACATGTTGAAAGCACTGTTGTGTCACCGTACTTGATAAATGCAGCACCATTTGCCTGTGCAGCTACTCTGTTGATATCAACAGTGAGCATTCTGCCAGCGATCTCTTTCTGGTATCTCTTGAATTCCTTACTCATCTCAAAATCTCCTTGATTAAATATTTATTTGTATTGTGGAAGACGTCGAAACAACTATAAAAAACACCATGTCTTATAACCTTTTTGCCATCTTTCAGCGATGATCCATGATATTCTTTATAGAAGTCTCGATATGTCATTCCACAATCTTTTAAATTTTATCATACGAATATAAAAAATACAATATCCAAACACCTCTGTTTACACTATTTGATACCATAAAAATGTGTCCGGGCAAATAAAAAGGAATCATGCGTGTACACATGATTCCCATAATTGTTATTGTATTAAGGCTCGAATAGAAATTACTTTCTAAGTCCAAGGCTCTCGATGAGCTTTCTGTATGCCTCGATATCCTTGCTCTTGAGGTATGCAAGAAGGTTTCTTCTCTGACCAACCATCTTAAGAAGACCACGGTTTGAGTGATGATCCTTTGGATTAGCCTTGAAATGTCCGTTGAGATCGTTGATTCTTGCTGTAAGAAGTGCGATCTGAACCTCTGTTGAACCTGTGTCGTTTGCATCCTTGCCGTACTTAGCTACGATTTCCTGCTTCTGCTCTTTTGTTATCATAATAACAATCCTCCTATAAAATAATATACATGACTGACACCGGGCAAAAGGCCTAGAGGTGTCCTCAAACTAAGTGTCAGTTGACCTTGTGTAGGATAACATATGTGTCTGGTTTTGTAAAGAGGAAATTAATCCGCAATTTCATACTGCAAAAATGCATAGTGCAGCCTTGTTCCTTCCGCTATACTTTCCGGAAGCAGCGCCCTTGCAACGAGCTTTGTCTCACCGCCAAGATCATTCTCATCAGCAAGATTTGCGTAATCTCCGTCTATCGATTTTACTATATAATATTTCTCCATTTTCTTGACCACCTTATGTCCGACTGTGCTTTCAGCCGTGTCCTTTCGTGCTTTCATTTATTTCATAGATATTTTAATATATAACATATTTCATTACAACCCCGGCCGGTAATATTCGCGGTTTGACATTCGCCTTATACGCTTTCACACTTTACAGCATCCCAACTTATTTCTTGTTATCACAAACTTATCTATGCTATAATAGTTCGCGCGGACATTTGCGCGGCAGGTTTCTGCAGTTCATTTGCCGAATAGAGAGCGGCAGGTTTCGCCGCATTTGAAAGGAGATATATTATGGCAGGTTCCACCATAGGAAATAAATTTACCATCACCACATGGGGAGAATCCCACGGAAAGGCTCTGGGAGTTGTCGTTGACGGCTGCCCTGCCGGTCTTCCACTGTGTGAGGAAGATATACAGGTATTTCTGGATCGCAGAAAACCCGGATTTTCACAGTTCTCAACGCCTAGAAAGGAATCCGATACCATAGAGATACTGTCAGGAATTTTCGAGGGAAAGACAACCGGAACTCCTATATCCATGATGGTGAGAAATACATCCCAGCGCTCCGGGGATTACGGAGATATCGCCACATATTACAGACCAGGCCACGCAGATTATACATTTGATGAAAAATATGGCTTCAGGGATTACAGAGGCGGCGGCCGTTCATCGGGACGAGAGACCATCGGCAGAGTTGCAGCCGGTGCGATCGCCTCAAAGATACTGAAGGAACTCGGTATCACCATAACTACATACGTATCTTCCATCGGTGATGTACATATAGACAGGAACAATTTTGACGCTGACTATATACTTAAGAACGACCTCAATATGCCGGACCCGGATGCCTACGAGAAGGCATCAATCCTCCTTCAAGACTGCATGGCGGAGAACGATTCCATAGGCTCTGGTGTTGAATGTATCGTGCATGGAATGCCGGCAGGTATCGGTGAACCGGTATTTGACAAACTGGATGCATGCCTCGCAAAGGCAGTTATGTCCATCGGAGCTGTGAAAGCTGTCGAGATTGGCGACGGCACCGAGGTATCCACTGCAAGAGGTTCATATAACAATGATGCATTTGTCATGAACGGTTATAACGTAGACAAGGAGACCAATCACGCCGGAGGTATTCTCGGCGGAATGAGCGATGGTTCAGACATAATCATCAAGGCGCATTTCAAGCCGACCCCATCCATCGCATCCACACAGAAAACCGTTAACAAGTCCGGGGATAACATAGAGGTCTCGATCAGAGGCCGCCACGATCCTATCATTGGGCCGAGAGCTGTTGTGGTCGTCGAGGCCATGACCGCCCTGACGATCCTTGATCTTATATTTGAGAATATGTCATCCAGAATGGACAAGATAATTGACTTTTATAAGTAATTGTCAAACAAACTGAAAATTGCGACAAACAATAATGCGATAAAATGTAAATAATAAAAAACAGATGTGATATGATCCAGGGTGATTCCTCAAATCATGCCACATCTGTTTTTTATTTATCTATCTTATTTTTCATTCCATCATTTATTCAGTCCATCATTCTGACCTTGTTGCCTATAAGTCTGGCGCCAGATTCTACTCTTCCACCTTTTTAGGCTTGTTGATGATGTAAAGTCCAATTCCCACTATCAGACCACCGCCGATGATATTACCAAGCGTTACAGGGAGGAGATTTTTACTGAAGAAATGTCCCACTGTGAGCTGGTCACTTATCTGCTGTGCGGTATATCCATAGAGCTCGCATGCCTTGTCCACGTACTTGCTGTTTGATGCAGCCATCAGACCTGCAGGTATATAGTACATATTTGCAACGCAGTGCTCAAAACCTGACACGACGAATACCATTATCGGGAAGAAGCATGCAAACAGCTTTCCAATTATATCCTTAGCCGAAGATGACATGAGAACCGCGATACACACGAGAACATTACACATTATTCCCGACATGAACGCATTGCAAAAATCAAGGCCTGTCTTACCCATAGCCACCTTGATGGTATAAGCGCCAAGGCCGCCTGCTGAATTATCAAACTGACCGCTTCCATATATAAGAGCTGCAGTCACAACTGATCCAAGCATATTGCTGAGATATACAATAACCCAGTTCTTGAGCATCTGCACAAGCTTTATCCTACCATCAATAACCGCTGTTATCATCATACAGTTTCCAGTAAACAGCTCTGCACCGATAATCGATAACATCATGAGTCCTACAGGGAATATGCATCCTGCAAGAGTCTTCGCAAGTCCGAAATTGTCCACCGTATGCACCGCAAGGTTTGATCCCTCAGCTCCTATCGCAATGAACATTCCTGCAAAGAATCCCATCATGATCATCTTGTACAGCTTGAGATTTGCCTTTCCAACAGCACCCTTGAGATTATTCTCAATGATCTGTGCCGGAACGTAGTAATTGTTTTCCATGATTTAATTGTCTCCTTAGTTTATAAGTTATTTGTTAGGCCCTCGGATATGCCTTTGCATATTCTTCCTTGAGCTTACTCTGCTTATTTGTAAGATATATCTGGGTTGTCGCAATATCCACATGTCCAAGCATCTCTTGAACAGACTTTATATCCGCTCCATTCCCCAACATATGTGAGGCAAATGAATGCCTTATCATATGAGGTGTTATATCCTTATCTATGCCAGCCTTAGCCGCATAATACTTTATTATCTTCCAGAATCCCTGTCTCGTCATAGGTGCACCCTTGCAGTTGAAGAACAGATAATCACTGCCTCCACTCATATCATCGCGCACCTCAGTAATATATCTGCTGAGGGCTCTCTGAGCAACCTCCGCAACAGGAACAGTCCTCACCCTGTCGCCGTCGTGGCACTCAATGAACCCAAGCTTTATGTTGACATCCGTGAGTTTCAATGTCACAAGCTCTGTAACACGTATTCCTGTAGCATACAACAGCTCCAGCATCGCCTTATCCCTGATCTCCTTTGGAGTCTTGTTGGTAGGCTGGTCGAGAAGCTTGTTCACCTCACTTATGGTAAGCGTCTCAGGAACCTTCTTCACGATCTTCGGAGGCTTGATATTCTCCGTTGGATCATCATTCACTATCCTCTCCCTCATGAGATAGGCATAGAATGACTTTATGGATGCAATGTTACGTGACACCGTAGCCATGGACATCCCCTGTTTCTCCATTTCCAACACATACGAAGTGATATAAGTTTCATTAATATCATCAATCCTCGTTATGCCCTTCTCGTCAAAATACCTGTAGAATTTTATCAGATCTCTCCGATATGATGCAACAGTATTCTCACTGGATTTTTTTACATTTCTTAAATAATCAACATATCTGTCTATGTATTGTTCCACTAATTTATCCCCTTAGTTATGTAGACTGAATTATATTATAAATACAAATGTAAATAAAATCAAACACTATTTTAACAAGTAAAATCAAGGCTTCACGGCATTTTTAATAAAAGTACAAAATGCGGTGCGCGCTCAAATTATGTATACTAGATATTGACATAATTCTTTTCAAAAATATTTCACATTTTTTAATTCCGACAATGTTTCAGTTGAATTTTCTATGTTTCAAATTATGTGATTGCTTGTTTGGGAGCATTTCTTACCCCAATATGCGTAGATTGCAATTATTGTTTTGGAATCCACTATCCTGCCATCTCTTATCATATTGAGTGCATCATCAAGACCTATCTCCTCGGTCTCTATAAATTCATTCTCGTCCAATGCACATATTCCTCTGGTAAGTTCCCTGCCTATATACACGTAAGTCTGTTCATCACTTGTACCGATAGCCAGAACTGTTCTAGTCACATACTCCACAACCTTCGCGGTAAACCCTGTCTCTTCCCTGAGTTCTCTTCTGGCTGCATCTTCAGGAGACTCTCCCTCATCGATAAAACCAGCCGGAACCTCGTAGGTTATATCATCAATAGAATTCCTGTATTGCTTTATCAGTATGAGCGATCCATCGTCTTTCACTGGAAGAATGCATGCTCCCGGGTGATGCTTTATCAGATCATATACAACATCTCTGCCATCAGGCAGTTCAAGATAGTCGTTATATACATCAAACACATGCGCTCTGTA
>OLOQ01001443.1_pt1 | contig 22852 bp, 19 predicted proteins | sample 1673101 | NCBI WGS metagenome assembly OLOQ01 (sample SAMEA3136754, study PRJEB25190) | human gut metagenome | biome: human gut; feature: human-associated habitat; material: faeces | place: Austria | collected 2013 | reverse complement strand
CTATAATATTGGCTTTATCAATGCTTTTACCGACATTGAATTTTGCGGTGTCGGCTGATGAAATCAAAACAGAAATCAATTCGGAGCAGACTGAGGTTTTGGCAACTTCATCTCCGAATGAAAAAAGTACGGAAGAAAATATAGCGGCTACAAACGTACCGTTGGATAATTCAACGGATACTGTAAATATAAATAAAAATGATGTTGCACCTATGACAGACGGAACAGACCTAAGTTCAGATTTACAAAACGGTGATGTGACAATTAATACAGACGGTACATATTATGCCGGCGGTTTGCAGACGATAGATAATGTTACATATTCCTTTGATGATAACGGATATATACAGACAGGCTGGGTTACAAAGGGCTTCGATGATTATTATTTCAACGATGATGGATCTTATGATCCGACAAAACACAAACCAAGACTTGCGCTGACATTTGATGATGGTCCGTCTGCAAATACGCAGCGTGTGCTTGATATTCTGGATCAGTATGATGCGAAAGCAACCTTTTTCATTACCTCCATGGTGAGCTGATTGTGGTCGCAGGCTGTGTTGGCGTCTGTATAGACGGGGGCCATCTCGTGCTGAGCGGGGGCCGCCTCATTGTGCTTGGTCTTGCTGTAAATACCCAAAGCCCAGAGGTTTTCGTCCAGATCCTTCATGAAGGCTGCTACCCGGGGACGGATGGCGCCGTAATAGTGGTCGTCCAACTCCTGACCCCGGGGAGGCTTGGCACCGAAGAGGGTGCGGCCGGTCATCCGCAGGTCCTCCCGCTGGTTGTACATCTTCTTATCCACCAGGAAGTACTCCTGCTCCGGGCCGACACAGGGCGTGACCTTGCGGGTCTCCGTGTCTCCGAACAGCCGCAGGATACGGATGGCCTGACGGCTCACGTCCTCCATGGACCGCAGCAACGGCGTCTTTTTGTCCAGCGCGTGACCACCGTAGGAGCACAGGATGGTGGGGATGCAGAGGGTGCCCTCCTTGATAAAGGCAAAGGAGGAGGGGTCCCAGGCGGTGTAGCCCCGGGCCTCAAAGGTGGCCCGCAGGCCGCCGGAGGGGAAGGAGGAGGCGTCCGCCTCACCCCGCACCAGGTTCTTGCCGGAAAATTCCAAGATCACCCGGCCGCCCTCGGCAGGGGCGATGAAGCTGTCATGCTTTTCCGCCGTGAAGCCAGTCATCGGCTGGAACCAGTGGGTATAGTGGGTGCAGCCCCGCTCCACCGCCCAGGTCTTCATGGCCCCGGCAATCTCATTGGCGGCAGCCAATTCCAGAGATGCTCCATCGGTGACGCAGCGCTTCCACGCCTGATAGCAGGCGCCGGACAGCCGCTCCTTCATGGTTTCCTCATTGAATACTCTGCTGCCGAACAGTTCGGGCAGTTTCAGCTCGCTCATGGCGGTCCCTCCGTTCAAGACGATAAAATATCAAGTTTATCCTACCATAAATTCATGTAAACGCAAGAAAAACATTGAAAAATCTCACAATATGAAACTGAGTGTATCACGGGGCTGTCCCCCTGTCAAACGGTAAACTGCACAAATACGGCTCCGTCCGGCGGCTTGGGTCTGTCTGCGGATTTTTTTACCTTTTCTTCCCCGGCATCTTTCCAAAACCGACGGCCTGTGCTATACTTCTATTTATGTGTTTAAAAACAAAAGATAAGGGGCGTTCATCATGGGAGCCATTGGGTTTGACAATCAAAAATATCTCACTACGCAGTCTGAACAAATCAAAAAGCGGATCCACCAGTTCGGCGGGAAGCTGTATCTGGAATTCGGCGGGAAGCTGTTTGACGACTATCATGCCTCCCGGGTACTGCCGGGCTTTGAACCGGACAGCAAGATCCGGATGCTTCAGCAGTTGAAGGATGATGTGGAGATCGTCATCGCCATCAACGCCGGGGACATTGAGAAGAATAAAATGCGGGGGGATCTGGGTATCACCTATGATGAGGACGTCCTCCGCCTGATTGATATTTTCCGGGACATGGGGCTGTATGTGGGCAGCGTGGTGCTGACCCGTTACAGCGGACAGGATGCGGCGAACGCTTTCCTTCACCGGCTGGAAAAGCTGGGGATCCGCTGCTACCGGCACTATCCCATCGCCGGATATCCCTCCGATGTGGCCCATATCGTCAGCGATGAGGGCCTGGGCAAAAATGACTACATTGAGACCAGCCATTCCCTGATCGTGGTAACGGCTCCCGGCCCTGGCAGCGGCAAAATGGCTACCTGCCTGAGTCAGCTGTATCACGATCACAAGCGGGGCGTCGATGCCGGCTATGCCAAGTTTGAGACCTTCCCCATCTGGAACCTGCCCTTGAAGCATCCGGTCAACCTTGCCTATGAGGCCGCTACCGCCGATCTGGATGATGTGAACATGATCGACCCCTTCCATCTGGAGGCCTACGGCATCACTACCGTCAATTATAACCGGGATGTAGAGATTTTCCCGGTGCTCAACGCCATTTTCGAGAAGATTCAGGGCAAATCCCCCTACAAATCCCCCACGGACATGGGCGTGAACATGGCGGGGAACTGCATTGTAGACGACGAGGTATGCCGCGCCGCCTCCCGTATGGAGATCCTGCGGCGGTATTACACCGCGAAAACCGAGCTGGTCCAGGGCAAGGGGGCGGAGGAGACTGTCCGCAAGCTGGAACTGGTGATGCAGCAGGCCGGCGTGACGCCGGAGATCTGCCCCGCCGTAGCAGCGGCGCTGGACAAGGCGGAAGCCACCGGCGCTCCAGCCGGCGCCATGGTGCTGCCGGATGGCCGGATCATCACCGGCAAGACCTCCGGGACATTGGGGGCTGCGGCGGCGCTGCTGCTGAATGCTCTGAAGGCTTTGGGAAATATCGACGATCAGTTTGAACTGATCTCCAAGCAGGTCTTAGAGCCTGTCTGCCATCTGAAAACCACCTATTTGGATCACCGTAACCCCCGACTCCACACCGACGAGGTACTGCTGACCCTGGCGATCTCCGCCCTGACCAACCCGCTGGCGGACCTTGCCAAGCGGCAGCTGCCCGGTCTCCGGGACAGTGAGGCCCACTTCTCCGTCATCATCAGCGAGGAGGATCTGAAAATCTTCAAGCGTCTGGGTGTCCGGGTGAGCTGTGAACCGAAGTATGAGACCAAGCGGCTCTATCACCGCTGAGAACATTTGCCCCTGCGCTTGACACATCAGAAAGGAGACGGCGTGTGACACCGAAGATCGTCTGCGTCGCAGGCCCCACCGCCTGCGGCAAAACCACACTGGGCGTTCTGCTGGCCCAGCGCTTTCACGGAGAGGTGGTCTCTGCCGACTCCATGCAGATCTACCGGGGCATGACCGTCGGCACCGCCGCCCCTACGGAGGCGGAAATGCAGGGAGTCCCCCACCACATGATCGCCGTGGCGGAGCCCAGCGAACAGTGGAGCGCCGCGGAATACGTGGCGAAGGCCACGCCCATCGTGGATGACATCCTTTCCCGGGGAAAGCTGCCCATTCTGGTGGGCGGCACCGGATTGTGGATGGACGCCCTGATCCGGGGACACGGCTTCGCCGGCGGACACGCCGGCGGAGAGGTGCGCCGGGAATTGGAGACCCGGTTTGACCGGGACGGCATCGAGCCGCTGCTGGCAGAGCTGCGGCAGGTGGACCCGGAAAGCGCCGCACGGCTCCATCCCGCCGACACCAAGCGCATTCTCCGGGCGCTGGAGGTCTATCTGGAAACGGGCGAGACCATCTCCGCCCACAATGCTGCCACCCGCCAACTGCCTCCCCGGTATGACGCAGTATGGATCGGCCTGCAATTCGCAGACCGGGCCGACATGAAGGCCCTCATCGACCGCCGTGTGGACAAGATGGCGGAGGAGGGGCTTTTAGAGGAAGTCCAAGCTCTGCTGGCCATGGGGCTGCCCCGGAATGCCACCGCCATGCAGGCCATCGGCTATAAGGAGTTTTTGGGCGTGCTGGACGGGACCCTTACGGAGCAGGAGGCACTGGAGCTGGTCAAGCTCCGCTCCCGGCAGTATGCCAAGCGTCAGCTCACCTGGCTGCGGCGGAATCCGGCTATTCACTGGATCTATTGGGAAAAAGACCGTGATTTTGCCCGGGCCCTCCAGATTTCGACAGAAATTTTGACCGCTTCTGGCTTAGGATAAGCTCAGGGGCGGCGGTCATCGACCGACAGAGACAGCGTACCGCTGGCACAGCCGCTCCCAAATAAAGAAGGAGCGGAATACTATGCAGAAAAAAATCAATTTACAGGATCTCTTCCTCCTGCGTCTTCGGCAGGAGCGGCTGCCCGTCACCGTGTTTTTGATGAACGGGTTCCAGATGCGGGGCACCGTTACCGGCTACGATCCCTTTGTGGTGGTGCTGGAAAGCGACGGCAGGCAGCAGGTGATTTACAAACACGCCATTTCCACAGTGGTCCCCCTTCGTCCGGTGGCCCTGCGGGAAAGTGAGGAGGAAGCCGCCCTGTAACGATACGAGGCGTACATGAATCGATCATCCTTTGTAAGCAAGCTGTTCACGCCGGTCATCACCCTTCTGGTGCTGGCCTATTTCGGCTATCAGATCTACGGCTATGTAAGCGACCCCTTTTCCACCACCCTGGCCTACACCTATCAGGTGGAGGATACGGTGGACATCAGCGGCTATGTGGTCCGGCAGGAGCAGGTGCTCACCGGCGATGCCGGCGGCCTTATGCGGCTGCGGAAAAACGAGGGCGAGCGGGTCGGCACCGGCGGGGCCGTGGCCACCGTCTACGCCGATCAGGCGTCTTTGGACCGGCAGAACGAGATCGAAACCCTGAATAACCGCATCGAGCAGCTGGAATACGCTCAGGAATCCATGCTGGGCGCGGAGGTCACGCTGAAGCTGGACAGCCAGATCGCCCGGTCCCTGCTGGATTACCGGACCGTTGTGGCGGCGGGACGGCTGGACGCAGCGGAGAGCCGGGGGCAGGAGCTGCGGTCTCTGGTCCTCAAGCGGGATTATACCTATTCCGGCACCGAGGATCTCAGCGAACAGCTGCAGGAACTGAAAAACCAGTTGAAAACTCTGCGGTCTCAGGCTGCTAACTCCGTAAAGACCATCCGGTCTCCCCGGTCCGGTTTGTTTTCCGCCGTGGTGGACGGCTACGAATCCGTTCTGACGCCGGACAGTTTGTCCGCGCTGACTCCCAGTGCTCTGAATAAGCTGTCCCCTGCCGAGATCCCCGCCACCACCGGAAAGCTGATCTTGGGGGACAACTGGTATTATGTGGGCGTGGTTTCCGCACAGGAGGCCCAGACCCTTCAGACCCGCCAGAACCGTCTGGGAACCGGAGAGAGCCTGTCCCTCCGGTTTACCAAAAATGTGGACCGGGATCTGTCGGTCACGCTTTTGTCCGTGGGCGCGGAGGAAAACGGCCGCTGTGTGGTGACTTTCCAGGGGAATACATATTTGCAGGAACTGACGCTCCTGCGCCGCCAGAGCGCCGAGATCATTCTGGATACCACCGATGGACTGCGGGTCCCTCTGGCTGCGCTGCGTGTGGCCACCCAGACCGTTACGGAAAAGGACCCGGAAACCGAGGAGACTGCCAGCAAGGAGGTCAATGTCACCGGTGTTTACTGCGTCTCCGGCGCAAAGGCCCGGTTCAAGCCGGTAGAGGTGCTGCTCACCGGTGACGATTACGCTGTGGTCCGGTCTGCCGGCTCCACGGAGAAGCTGCGGCTGCGGCCCGGTGACGAGATCATCGTTGCCGCACGGGATCTGTATGACGGAAAAGTTGTTTCATAAAGAAAGAGAGGGATGTTCTATGTCCATTCAGACAAATATTCAGGAGGTCCGTCAGCGGATCGCCGCCGCCTGCGGAGAATGCGGCCGGGACCCCAAGGAGATCACGCTGGTAGGCGCCAGCAAGATGAATGACGCCGCCGCCTGCCGGGAGGCCATCGCCGCCGGAATCGACGTTTTGGGCGAAAACCGGGTCCAGGAGATGACGGAAAAGATGAGCCAGAACGCCTATGACGGTGCGCCGCTCCACTTCATCGGTCATCTTCAGCGAAACAAGGTCAAGCAGGTGGTGGGCAAGGTGGCCCTGATCCAATCCGTGGGGTCTCTCCCCCTGCTGGAAGCCGTTGAAAAAGAGGCGGAAAAGCAGGACATCGTTCAGGACATTCTTCTGGAGGTGAACATCGGCGGCGAGGAGGCCAAGAGCGGCTTTGCTCCCGCTCAGCTGGAGGACGCCGCCAGAGCAGCTCAGGCCATGTCCCACGTCCGGCTCCGGGGATTGATGACGATTCCCCCCGCAGACAGTGACCGGGACACCAATATTCGCTATTTTCAGGAAGTCCGGGCACTTTATGTTGACATCAACGAGAAATTGTTCCATAATGAATTAAAGTGCCTTTCTATGGGCATGAGCGGCGATTTTGAGGATGCTATCCGAAATGGCGCCACCATGGTCCGTGTGGGCACCGCGATTTTCGGTGCCCGGTATTATCCCACTTGATTGCAGGAGGTTTTGGCTTATGGGTATTTTGGACGAGCTGAAGAAGCTGACCCATCCCTATGACGACGAGGATGAGGAATATGAGGATTTCGAGGAACCCCGTGAGCGCTCCTTCGATGACCGCCGCAACAAAGCGGAGGATCGCCGGAATAAGGTGGTAAACATCCATGCCACCACGCAGCTGAAGGTGGTGCTGGTGAAGCCGGACCGCTTTGAGAACGCCTCGGAGATCGCCGATCAATTGAAGGACAAGCGGACGGTGGTGCTGAATCTGGAATCCACCAACAAGGATGTGGCCCGGCGGCTCATCGACTTCCTTTCCGGCGTGGCCTATGCCGGCGAGGGCAAGATCAAAAAGGTTGCCGCAAACACCTACATCATCACGCCTTACCACGTGGAACTGGAGGGCGATCTCATCGACGAGCTGGAAAGCAACGGCTTATATTTCTAAGCAGGGAGGATATTGGATATGCTGACACCTCAGGAGGTTTCGACCCATTCCTTTGCCAAGGCGTCCTTTGGTGGCTACAACATGGCCATGGTGGACGAATTTTTGGATGAGCTGACTGACGATTATACCGCTCTCTACAAAGAAAACGCGGCGCTGAAAGCCAAATTGAAGGTTCTGGTGGAGAAGGTGGAGGAATACCGTGCCACCGAGGATTCCATGCGGGCCACCCTGCTCACCGCTCAGCGGATGGCGGATTCCATCGTGAAGGAAGCCGAGCAGAAGCGGGATCAGATGATGACGCAGGCGGAGATCGACGCCAAGCTGAAGATCAACTGCCTGAAAAACGAGGCTGCCGCCGCGGAGGAACGTCTGCGGAAAGGCAAGGAGGAACTGGAGAAGTTTTCTGCTGCCGTCCGGGCTGTGTGCGATAAGGAGATCCAGCTTTTGAATGAGCTGCCTCAGGCCCCGGTGGAGCTGCCTCAGGAGGAAGCCAAACCGGAGGACTCCGTTCAGGAGATCGAGGACAGCGTCATGGCCGCGTTCAGCGAAGCAGCGCCGGAGGAGGACGGCGACACGGCGGAGACCCAGACGGAAGCGTCTGAGCCTGTTGCCGAAGCGGCGGATCCCGCCGCTGACACCAGCGATCCCTTTGGGGATTTTCCCGACCTTTCCAGCACACGCCAGATCAATCTGGACGAACTGAAATTCGGCCGTAATTACAATACTTGACAAAAAGCGGCCTGCAAGGCCGCTTTTTGCTCTTTCAGGAGGTAGCTATATGGAAACGCAAGCGCCGATCATCGCCTTCCTGTACGACTTCGACAAGACTCTGTGCACCACGGACATGGAGGACTACGCCTTCATCCCCTCCCTTGGGTATACCCCGGCAGAATTCTGGGGCAGGGCCAACGCCTTTGGCTGGGAAAACCGGATGGACGGCCTGCTGGCCTATATGTACACCATGATCCAGGAGTGCGCCGCGCAGAATATCAAGCTGGACCGGGCCTTCCTGAACCACTGCGGTGAGTCCATCCAACTGTTCCCCGGCCGGGAGTGGTTTGCCCGGATCAACGCCTTTGGGGAGAGTCTGGGCGTTCAGGTGGAGCACTATGTCATTTCCTCCGGCCTCCGGGAGATCATCGAGGGCAGCGGAATCGCTCAGGAATTCCGGGAGATCTATGCCTGCGAGTTCTACTACAACGAAAATGGCGACGCCTGCTGGCCCAAGCTGGACGTCAACTTTACCAATAAGACCCAGTTTGTCTACCGGATCAACAAGGGCATTCTGGACGTTTCCAGAGACCGGGAGCTGAACGACTCCATGCCGGACGATTCCAAACGGGTCCCCTTTACCAACATGATCTATATGGGAGACGGTCTTTCCGACGTGCCTTGTATGAAAATGATGCGGGCCTACGGCGGACAGGCCATCGCCGTCTATCAGGCCAGCAACCGGCAGGGTGTGGAAAAGCTGCTGGCAGACGGACGGGTGGATTTCATTTTCCCGGCAGACTACCGGGAGGGCATGGAGCTGGACCGCACCGTCCGGGACATCCTCCGGAAAATGACCATCACCGACCGGCTGCTGGAGGTCAACAACCGCCAGCTCCGCAGCATCGGCGGCGATGTGCTTCCCAATCAGGTGGGGCTGTTCTGAACACGGAATATCTGAATGATCGGAAAACCGGCGCAGAAAATGCGCCGGTTTTTTCTGTTTTTCCGGGAAAATCTCTTTACTTACAGTATCGTTTCTGTTAAACTATACGCTGTGTATTGAATCAATTCAGCCGGGGCAGCGCCCCGGCTGTTTCACGGAGGGTATCCATGGCAACAGAATTTTCCAGAACCCTGTCCCTGCTGCGGAAAGAGCGGGGGGTTTCTCAGCGGGTGGCCGCTGCGGATTTGGGAGTGTCTCAGGCCCTTTTGAGCCATTATGAAAACGGCATCCGGGAGCCGGGCCTTGCCTTTGTGTCCAAGGTCTGCGACTACTATCATGTCTCCGCAGACTATATGCTGGGCCGGACACTGGCACGGGACGGCAGTATGCTCACCGCCGAGGAAATTTTGAACGCCGCTGAGCCGGGCAATGTGCTCCAGGGCAGCGTGCTGGCCACCCTGCGGGGCAAGCTCATCACCAGCGCCAGCGGCGTGCTGTTCGGCCTGCTGGGCAAGCTGGGAGACAAGGATGCTATCAACGCCGCGGCGGACAGTCTGGGCTGCCACATCTACCTGCTTTACCGGCTGCTCCACCGGGCCGCCGGAGGCAGCACCGCCTATTTTGCTTTGCCCGAGGAGGACTGCGCTGCAGGCGCCGCCTCCGCCGGGGCCTCTCTGGCCCGGACGGACTACGCCCGTGCGCTGGCGAAACTGTCCCGTGAAAAGGCCGCCTTCCCGGATATGTCTCATGAGACGCTTAACAGTGCCTTTCCCGGCCGGAGTCAGGGTATGATTCAAGTCCTCAGCACGGCGGATGGCCAGCTCAACCGCCTGAATCAGTCCGGCCTGAAATGAGTGTGCAGTCTCTGGCCTTTCTGGCCTTTTTGACCGTCACCGTCTGCGTCTGCCGTCTGCTGCCCAAGGAGCGAACCTGGGTGCTTTTGGCGGCCAGTCTGGTGTTTTACCTCTGGGGCGGTGCTCCATCGGCCCTGTGGGGCTGCGGACTGCTGGCGGTGTCCTCTTTTGTCAGCTATCTTGCAGCCAACACGCTGCGAAAGCACCGCCGAAAAAGCGTCCTTCTTGCCGTCGTCTGCTATCACATCGCGGTATTGGGGATTTTCAAGTACACCGGTTTTTTCACCGGCGGCGCGGTACGGATGCCCTTCGTGCCCTTGGGTATCAGCTTTTTCACCTTCCAGCAGATCTGGTATCTTCGGGAGGTCTATGCCGGGACCTTTTCACAGGTCCCCACTCCGGCAGAATACCTGACCTACAGCTTCTTTTTCCCCACGGTGTCCTCCGGTCCCATCTTGAAGCCGGGGAATTTCTTCCCCCAGCTGCGGGAGACCTCTCCCCTGCCCCAGGATACCGCAGCCGGTCTGTACGCCATCGGTCTCGGCCTTGCCAAAAAGGTGCTGCTGGCGGACAATCTGGGCGTGCTGGTGAACAACGGCTGGAGCAGCCTCTCTGAGCTGACGGCTCTGACTGCGTGGTGCGTGATCCTTGGCTACACGCTTCAGCTTTACTTCGACTTTTCCGGATATTGCGACCTTGCTGCCGGTTGCGCCCGGCTGCTGGGACTGCGGCTGCCCATCAACTTCGACTCTCCTTACCGGAGCCTATCTGTTACGGAGTTCTGGAAACGCTGGCACATGACCCTGACGGCCTTCCTTCGGGAGAACGTCTACTTTCCCCTGGGCGGCAGCCGAAAGGGCCGGGGGCGTACATACCTGAACATTCTGGTGGTGTACCTCGTCAGCGGCATCTGGCACGGCGCGGGGTGGACCTTCATCCTATGGGGCCTGCTTCACGGGCTGGCGCAGGTTCTGGAACGCCTGTGGGGAAAACGGCGGGACGCTCTGCCCCGCTGGGTTCGGTGGGCCATGACCTTCCTCTTTATCAACCTTGCGTGGGTCTTTTTCCGGGCGCCGGATGTGTCCTCTGCCCTGCTTTTGCTGAAAACCGCCGTTACCGGCGGGATGGGCGGGATCCGCCTGTGGCTGGTGAACGGCTTGTTCCGCCGGGAGATCAGCGCGCTGGAGCTGCTGCTCCCGGTCATCGGCCCCTATACAGCCTACCTGCGGGTGGCGCTGATCTTGGGGATCGGGCTGCTGGCGGCTTTGTGGCCCCGGAACGTCATCCGTCAGATGGATACGTTCCGTCCCAACTGGCGTAGCGGCCTGTATGTGCTGGCGTGGACGGTATGGGCCATTTTGTCCTTCACCGGCGTGGTGACATTCATCTATTCCAACTTCTAAAGAAAGGAGGCCACGCCATGGAACAGCGCACCTATCAAAAATGGACCCGGGGCCTGCTTTTGGGGCTTGTGCTGGTGCTGACGGCCTGCGCCGCCGTGGTATACAGGGTGGACCCCTGCTTTTACTACCGGATGCCCACGGACCGGGAGCCTGTCTTCTTCAGTGAACGCTACCAAACGGCGGGTATCGTCCGCAACAACCCGGCGGACGTGGTGCTGCTTGGCTCCTCCATGACCGCCAACTGCTACGGCAGTCAGCTTGAGACCGTTTTCGGCGGCACGGGCCTGCGGCTCACCATTCCTGACGGCTATTTCAGTGAATTCGATCAGGTGATGGGCCTGCTGATGCGGACCCACCCGCCCAAGCGGGTGCTGTTCGCCATGGATACCAATATTTTCACCCGGTCTCCTGACGGTGTTACCGGTGCAATGCCCGATTATCTCTATGACTCCAGTACCATCAATGACGTGAAATACCTGTTGAATAAGGACGTGCTCTATTACAGCCTCTACGCCCTGATGGCCCAGCGCTGGGACGAGGGCGAAACGCTGGACAAGGGATTTTCGTGGATGGATACCGTCTGGTGGAACCACATGACCGCCTTGGAGGAATATACCCGGCCGGACATCGCACCGGAGCCGATGCCCCGGGACGGCCTGCTGGCGGACGCCGCCAAAAATCTGGCGGTGGCGGCAAGCTGGGCGGAGCGGTACCCGGAGGTGGAATTTGATTTTTACTTTTCCCCTTACAGCATCCTCTATTGGGACAAGATCGGCCGCATGGGAGAGACGGACGCCGTGTTTGCGGCGCTGGAGCTGGCCTGTGAAACGCTGCTGCCCTATGAGAACGTTACCCTTCACGGACTGCTGTTTGACCGGGATATCATCGAGCACCTGGACTACTACTGTGACTACGTTCACCACTCCGACGAGGCGGGCGCGCTGGCGCTGGAAAAGATCCATTCCGGTACCGATCGGCTGACCGAGAAAAATTATCGGGAAACTCTCGCCAACTGGCATGACTTTGTGGTAAACTACGACTACGATAAATTCTGGGACGATTACTACTGGTATCAGTTCCATACACCGGCAGGCGCAAAGACCTGACCGTTTCACATGAAACCTGAGAATTCCGTCCCTTGGGACGTTTGCCTACGGAGGTTTTTTCTATGACCAAGCAATCCAATATCCGAAATTTCTCCATCATTGCTCACATCGACCACGGCAAGTCCACTCTGGCGGACCGGCTGCTGGAGATCTGCGGCGCCGTTTCCCAGCGCCAGATGGAAAATCAGCTTTTAGACAACATGGATCTGGAGCGGGAGCGGGGCATCACCATCAAGGCCCGTGCCGTGAAGCTGAACTACAAGGCTCAGGACGGCGAGACCTATGAACTGAACCTCATCGACACGCCGGGCCATGTGGACTTCAACTACGAGGTTTCCCGGTCGCTGGCCGCCTGTGAGGGCGCTGTTCTGGTGGTGGACTCCACACAGGGCGTGGAGGCCCAGACCTTGGCCAACACTTATCTGGCTATGGAGCACGATCTGGAGATCCTCCCCGTGTTCAACAAGATCGACCTGCCTGCTGCGGACCCTCTGAAGTCCAAGCAGGAGGTAGAGGACATCATCGGCCTGCCCGCCATGGACGCCCCGGAAATCTCCGCCAAGATGGGCATCAACATCGAGGCGGTGCTGGAGGATGTTGTCCGCAATGTTCCGGCTCCCAAGGGTGATCCCAAGGCCCCGCTGAAGGCGCTGGTCTTTGACAGCCAGTATGACAGCTATCGGGGCGTGGTGGTGTATTTCCGCATCATGGAGGGCACCATGCGCACCGGTCAGACCATCAAAATGATGGCCACCGGAGCGTCCTATCAGATCGTGGAGTGCGGTCATCTGCTGCCCTTGGGTCTGGAGCCCTGCGATTCCCTGTCTGCCGGTGAGGTGGGCTATTTTACAGCTTCTATCAAGACCGTCAGTGATACCCGGATCGGTGACACCATCACCGACGCGGCGAACCCCACGGCGGAGCCCCTGCCGGGCTACCGGCCGGTGCAGTCCATGGTCTACTGCGGCATTTACACCGAGGATGGCTCCAAGTACCCCGACCTGCGGGACGCGCTGGAAAAATTGCAGCTGAATGACGCATCCCTGAGCTTCGAGCCGGAGTCCTCTGCGGCTTTGGGCTTCGGTTTTCGCTGCGGCTTCCTGGGAATGCTCCACATGGAGGTCATTCAGGAGCGTTTGGAACGGGAATTTGACCTGGATCTGGTGACCACCCTCCCCTCCGTTATCTACCACGTTTATAAGACCAACGGCGAACTGGTGACGGTGGACAATCCCCACAACTACCCGGACCCCTCCCTCATCGAGCGGGCGGAGGAGCCTTACGTCAAGGTGAACATCATTGCCCCCAACGAGTATGTGGGCAACATCATGCCCATGTGTCAGGATCGCCGGGGGGAGTTCAAGGATATGCAGTATCTGGACACCCATCTGGTGGAACTGCATTACCAGATGCCCCTGAACGAGATCATCTACGACTTTTTCGATGCCCTGAAGGCCAACACCAAGGGCTATGCCTCTTTGGACTATGAGCTTTCCGGCTACCGTCCCAGCGATCTGGTGAAGGTGGACCTGCTGCTCAACGGTGATCAGGTGGATGCTCTCAGCTTCATCGCCCACCGGGACAAGGCCTACCCCCGTGCCCGCCGTCTGTGCGAGAAGCTGAAGGAGAACATTCCCCGCCAGCTCTTTGAGATCCCCATTCAGGCGGCCATCGGCGGCCGGGTCATCGCCCGCGAGACCGTGAAGGCCATGCGGAAGGACGTGCTGGCCAAGTGCTACGGCGGCGACGTCACCCGGAAGAAGAAGCTGCTGGAAAAGCAGAAGGAAGGCAAAAAGAAGATGCGAGCCCTGGGCACGGTCCAGATGCCCACAGAAGCCTTCCTGGCTGTCCTCAAGCTGGATGAATAATCTCTTTTTGCCTTCCTTCGAGCCGCAAAGCGGCGAGCCGACGCTGTGCGCCGTTATTTCAATCAGCTTTTGAAACGCGGAGCGTTCTCAAAAGGCAAAAAGAAGATGCGGGTCTAAACAGGGCTCCCGCCGAAACCCAGCGTTAGCGGTTTCGGTGGGAAAAGGAGGCGCAAGGGAGCAAATGAACGCTTTGCCGCAGGCGGAGCGGAAGTTAAGCGGACTTTGCGACGACGCGCAGATGCCTACCGAAGCCTTCCTGGCTGTCCTCAAGCTGGACGAGTAACGGCTTTTTGCCTTGCCGACGCATGGACGCCTTTCGATCCTGTAAAACAAAACAGCCCCCGTCCGGATTACCGGACGGGGGCTGTTTTGTGAAATCACATCAGGTTGTAGAGGATCTTGGCCATCTGGCCGCGGGTGATGTTGCTGTGGGGCTTGAAGCTGCCGTCACTGTAGCCGTTGATGACCCCCTGAGCCGCCATGGTGCGGATGTAGTAGTCGGCGTAGCCGGGGATCTTGCCGCTGTCGGTGAAGGTCAGGTCCGCCAGCGCATAGCCCTTAGCCTGGGTGCGGCCGATCATGGCGGCAGCCTGGGCGCGGGTCAGAGCGTTGTTGGGATTGAAATACAGGCGGCCGTTTTTCTCCGCGCCGGAGATGACGCCCTCGGTATAGAGAGCCTTCACTGCGGGAATGGCGTATTCCGGAATGATGTCCAGATCCGCGAAGGGCAGAGACACATCGGCATACTTGCTCTCATCCAGCTTCAGATAGCGGTAGAGCATCACGGCGAACTGGGCCCGGCTGATATTCTGGTTGGGACGGAAGGTGCCGTCGCTGTAGCCGGTGGTGATGTTGGCGTTATAGAGGAAGTCCACATAGGTGGCGGCCCAGTAATCATTGATGTCACTGAACTTGTGGTCCACGTTGTAGGAATCGATGTCCACGCTGGCCCGGCCGATATTGCCGGAGGCATCCACAGCGGTAACGGTGATCCGCAGGGCCTCCCCGCTCTCGCCGGGGGCGGGAAGCGTGTACTGGAAGGAACCGGTCTTGGCGTCATAGTTTTCCAGAGGCTCCGCGACACCGTTTCTCGTCACCGTAATGGAGGAAGCGGGCAGAACGCCGTCCACCAGATCGGAGACCTTCACGCTGATCGTCTGAGTCTGCTCATCCAGTGCGGCTGTCACCGTCGGCGGGGCGTTATCCACCGTGCCGGGGAAGGCGGCGGTGATTTGGTCGATATAGACTGTGCCGCTGCGGGGGGTGTCGGCGTAGGTCACCTGAATATGGTCCCAAGTGGCGTCCGTAGTGGAGGGAGCATAAATGACCACGCCGCTCAGAGTGAAGTCCTGGGGCAGCGGCACGTTGATCTGTTTCCAGCCAGTGAAGTCCAGCGTGGTGACGGGCAACTCCAGGTCGCTCTTGATGTCACCGGTGTAGAGGAAAGAGAGCTGGTTGCCGGAGCCGTCGCCGTAGACCCAGAGGTTCAGGGCTGTGTAGGGCGTTCCCAGATTGGAGAAGGAGCCTGCCATGGCCTGAGAATAGTAGCCGGTGTCCTCCGGGAGCACATAGTCCAGCTTTCCGGCGTAATGGCCTCGCTGGACATGATCGCTGACGTTGGTGCGGGAAACCGTCAAATAGTAGCCGCTGAAGAAGCGCGTATCCGGAGTTTCAAAGTCCTCGATGGTTTGCAGGGCCACCTGAGCCACCGTGACAGGGATAGTCAGGCTCTTGTCCCCGGCGGAGACCGTCAGGTTTCCGGTGCCGGGGGCGGAGGCGGTGAACACGCCGTGCTCATCCACCGTGCCGATGTCCCCGGAAACAGACCAGGTAAAGGCTTCATTGGTTGCCGTCAGAGGCAGATGGTTCCAGACGGCCCCAGCGGTGAGAGCGGTCTTGCTGCCGGGGGTCACGGTAAGCTCCGTCAGGTTGGAGGCACCGTTTTTCAGGGTCAGGGTGTCCGGGTTGCGGATGGCGTGGACCACGGTGCTGCCCTTGGCCCCCTGGCCAGAGGCCGTCACGGTGATATCGCCGCCGGAGGCGGGGGTAGTCAGCAGATAGCGGCCGTCCTCTTGCTCCGCAATGCTGCCGGCGCTGGCGGACAGTGTATAGCTGGCATTCATGGGGATGTAACTGCTGTCCACACCGGAGGCTGTGACGGACACGGCACTGCCGGCCAGCACATAGTCACCGGCGGCGTGGACATAGAAGTGGTCAAGATCGCCGCTGGCGCGGTCGGAGGCCACTAAAAACACCTGATTTGTGACCTTGCGCCCGGTCTCGGAGGGACGGTTGATGATGGTGGCCGTTGTGGAATCCGGCGTTGTCACCGCCAGATTGGTTGAGCCGCCGCCATCCAGGCATAGCACGGTCTGGCAGCCCAGTTCCAGAAGCCGCTCCCCTACCTGAGTCAGGGAGGCACCGATGGAGTGGCCGGTCTTGCGGCCGTCGATGGTGTAAAAGACCAGAGTGCCGTCCGCCTTCTGGCCAACGGCGGTGCGGGGATTGCTCCCAGCGGCCAGGTTGGGGACCACAGCTCCGTTTTCCGCCAGACAGTAGAGCGCGCCAATGGCATACTCCACGTCCTCCCAGCCATCGTTGGCGGAGACGGTGAGGGTCACCTCGCTGCCCACGGGCATGTTCCGCAGGGCGTTGGTGTAGTAGGCGTCCGCGTTGGCATTGGCGGAGAGAACGATCTGGTCCGGCTGGATGGCGGTGACGGTGGTCTCCTCTACCCGATTCACCCGGAGGGTGACAGTGGAGCCGATGGCCAGCTTCCCCTGCTCCACGGTGCAGACTACATTGATGCCGGGTTCTGTGGTGCCGGTGGTGTGCTTGGCGTTAAAATCGTATGTATAGAGGTAAAGGCCGCTGTTGGTGCGAGCCTTGTTCACCGCCGCCACCGGCCGGACCAGCTCTGTGGAGCTTCCGAAGCCGTCATCCACGGCATAACCCAGATTTGCGGAGACCTTGACGCCGGGTTTGCCCAAAATGGCAGAGCCGTCCGCCCGGAAGCCGATGGCGTAATATCCGGCGTCACTGCTGCGGAGCAGTCCCTCCGTAACCACCATGCCAATGGGCAGGCCGGTGGAGACATTGTAGAAATCGCCGTTGATGCCGGCCACTACCCGGTAGCCGTCATCTTCCAGCAGCGCGGCCGTGTTCGCCACGCTGGAACGGTCTGTCAGCGCGTCGCCGTAGGTGACAATGGGGGTCACAGCCTTGTTAGGCGTGTAGGTGATGAGATTTTCCGTCCGGAGATCGGAGTAAGTTGTACTCCAGAATACATTGGTGGAAAGCTGTGTCTCCTGGTGGAGAAGTGTGTCCTTGGCGGACAGGTCCTCCCCCAGCGCGTTTGACGCGGCGGCGGGCAGAGTCAGCGCGCTGATGAGACTGAGGGACAGCAGCAGGGATGTGAGTTTACGGATGCGGTGCTTCATAGGAACCTCCTATCGGTACAGGTCCGGGAAACCCCGGACAGGGTGGTCTACATAACACCTATAGCATAGCATAGATGCAGGATGAAGTAAATGAAAAAAGTGTTACAAAATCGGTGGGATCTTCCAGTAAGTCCGCAGCCTTTGACGGCGGAAAGCTGTTGCAAAAAAGGAAGGTTTCCGTTATAATATTCATGCGAAAAGGAGGCGGCAATATGACAGTAATGGTTGATGATAAGCGCTGCATCGGCTGCGGTATGTGCGCCGCCGCCGTACCGGAGGTGTTTCGGGTCATTGGGCGGGTGTCCACGGTGCTCTCCCAGCCTGCGAAGGAACGGTTCTTCCGGGTATTGGATGCCGCAAACGGCTGTCCGGTGAACGCGATCCAGGCAGAGCGGCGTTGAAAAAACGAGACCGCAAAAAAAGAAAAAGAAAATCAGAAAAATGGCTTGACAATTTTCTGCCCATCTGTTATAGTAATTCGTGCCTATTTGAGGCAGATATGGCGGCGTAGCTCAGCTGGCTAGAGCATTCGGTTCATACCCGGAGTGTCACTGGTTCAAGTCCAGTCGCCGCTACCATGATCCGGAGACGTCACGTGACGTCTCCCGGATCTTCCCGGCCCGTTGGTCAAGTGGTTAAGACACGGCCCTTTCACGGCTGTAACATGGGTTCGAATCCCGTACGGGTCACCATTTGCGGGCTTAGCTCAGCTGGTTAGAGCGCATGCTTCACACGCATGAGGTCACTGGTTCGAGTCCAGTAGTCCGCACCAGAAACGACCGGAAATCGAAAGATTTCCGGTCGTTTTCTATGCGCATTTTGGATCGGATTTTCTGCTATATTCGCGTGTTTTCGTCGCTTTTCCAACAAATATGTAATTTTTCAGAAACAACCTTTTATCAAGTCCGAAACAAGTTTGAAACGACTTTCTGACAGGTTTTGAGCAAAAAATAGAGCAAACTGTTGCACTTTTGTTGCACCTGTGTTGCACCTATTTGATATGGCAATATTGGACAATGTTTTATTGACATTTTGCTGTTTTTGGTATAAAATGCATACGTTATCAAAGAGAGTAATTTCAATGGGGCACACAATTTTTCATTGCCTCGTAGTTCCAAAACAGCTGCATGATAGGCATAAGGAGTTTAATGATCGTCAATGGAGCGAATCAAGCAGATGCGGCTGCAAAATAAAAGCATTTGCAAATTTATGACATAAGGAGGGTCCCACTATGTTGATGGAACAGGAAGCTCCCCTGCTTTTTCATACCGTATTTGCCGGGGCGGTCATATTGACTGTGGCGTATCTGCTGCATTGGCGGGGCCATTCTCCGCAAAAAAAGCCGCTCGAGCTATTTCTTTATTTTGTCCTTTTACAGATCCCGGCCTACATCTTGGTCTTCTACGCTATGATGTGTCCCGGTTCCGGAGAGAGGACCTTCGCTTTCGCAATGGGAGGTTTTTGCTGGCTGATCGGAATTCTGGTTCTCATGCAGGGGATTCGCGATCTGTTGGATCACAACACAAATAAAAAGGATCCGCCCAAATGAACAGTGATATGGAGAGGAGTACCTCAAAAAGGTACTCCTCATTTTTTACCGTATCAATCTTCATCGGGCCATTCGCTCTCCGGCACGGGCCGGTCGGGCAGCTCGCCTATCCGATGGAATGCTGCTGAGCAGAGAGGTATCCATAAAGCCAAAGGGCGCGTTCAAAAGAACGCGCCCTTGCTGTTTAGCCGGATAGCTCCCGGATCTCGTCCTGAATGAGGCGGCCCGCCGCGGCGGCAAGCTGGTCGATGCGCCGGATGCGCGCGAGGTCGCGGCCATAGATGGCGCTCGCCGCCGGAACGCTGGTGTTCTCGCCCATGAACACCGCGGCGACGCGGATGCCCTGCGCGCGCAGGGCGCGGACCTCGACGGCGGTGTCGTCGATGCCGGGCTGACCGTCGTAATCGCGGCTGAGCGGAATTTTGCCGCTCGGGAGAATTTTATGGCTGTCGTTCGGACTGGCGTCGGTGAGCAGAATGAGCAGGTGCTTGTCCGCGGGAGCCGATTTCATCAGCTCGCCCATGCCGCGCAGAGCCAGACCGTCGCGGTTCCAGCCCGCGGCAAAGTAGTCGAACACGCGATGCTCGCCGTTTTTGTCCCCGAAATCCTTCAAAACGCGCAGCACCGTGTAGCCGCGCAGGCTGCAGAAGCTGGTCACGCGCACGGGAATGCCGCAGGAGACAAGGCTTTTGGCGAGAAGATAGCCCTGAATGGCGATGCTCTCCTGACAGTGCAGGCGTGAGGCCGAGGCGTCGAGCATCAGGTCGACGGTGAAGCCCGCGCGGCTCTCCTCGTCCCTGCGGAGAAAGACGCGGCTGTCGTGCAGCACCGGTGCGCGCCAGACGCGCGTACCGTCCAGCCGCCCCTCGCGGGCGAGGATGTCCTCGGGCTGCTGATGGATGAGCATACAGTTGCGAATCTGCTCCGTCAGACGCAGGAGAGCATTCTGATGCAGCGCACTGTCGCGGACGTAGGCGGCGCGGTTGCGCTTGGCCTGCTCGGCAGCCTGCTCGAAAAGACGCTGCGTGTCGGCGCGCATGGGCTGGCCCGGCACGCGCTCGCCGCGGGTGAACCAGAGATGGCAGCCGAGGTGATCGCCGGTGCAGCAGCGCTGCTCGATGCGCGCGAGCGCCTGCGGGGAATAGAGGCTGCGGCCGAAGCAGCGCTCGATGTAGTCGTGATCCTCCGCTTCGCGCTCGTTCGAGCGAAGCTGGGCGCGCAGCGCGTTGGACGCGCGCACCATGCCGTTCTCGCCGGCGACCGCAGAGCGGCCGATGGTCAGCTCGTCGGTGCGGACGATCTCGACCGGCAGGAGCTTGGTGAGCAGCGGCGCCCACTTATCGCTGAAATGAAGGCGGAATGGTGATTTTTTATGGGGCGTGCCGTCAAATTGCAGGTATTTCTCAAACGCCGCGCGGACGGCGGCCTCCAGATCGTCCGCGTCGAGCGTGCCCGGGCAGGCGAGGGCCTCGGAGAGTCCCTTTTCCCACGGGGCGAGCAGCGGCGGCTTCTGCCCAAGGACAGATCTCCAGCGGGCGGACTGGAGCGAATAGACGAGCTGGTTCTTGTCCATCCACTCCTGCCGCGAGAGCTGATATTCCGAGGCAAAAAATTCTGCGGCGTGGGCGCGGCGCAGCTCCGTGAGCACGGGACGGACGGGAAGCTCCTTTTCATAGACGGCGTTTTCCAGCGCGAGCCACGTGAGGTCGTCGAACGCGGAGCGCCGTGTGTCGTCCGCCCAAAGGGCGAAGAGACGGCGCGGCATCTCGTCGCCCAGCCACTTGCGGACCAGACCGATGACGCAGTTCATGTAGAAGTCCGGCGTGCCGTCGGCCTTGAGGGCGAGGAACTGCGGCTCAAATTGATAGTCGCCGCAGGCGGTCCAGACCAGATTGATGGCGCGGCGCTGGTTGGCGCTGTAGCTGTCGGTTTCCATATCAGTCGGTGAACAGGCGGCTGCGGTCGAGCTTCGCGGGGATGCGCGCGGCGATAACGTCGCGGATGAGGCTCTGCTCGTAGGTGTCGAAGGCCTTGTTGGTGATGCCCATGTCGAGCGCTGTACCGGCGCTCACGCCGCGGCGGATCAGGCGCAGCGCGTCCAGAAGCCCGCGCAGGTCGAGCGCCTTGGAGGAGATCTCCGCGCTCCCGCACTTCTTTTGCAGGTCGAGAAAGAGCTGCACGAGCTGTCCGCGGTACTTTTTTTCCAGCGTGGGGAACTCCTCGCCGAGCAGACGGTCCAGACCGTCCGCCGCGATGGGCGGCATCTGAATGACGACAAAGCGCGAGGTGAGCGCTTCATTCAGCTCGCGCGTGCCGGCGTAGCCGTAGTTCATCGTGCCGATGAAGCGCGCGGCGGGGTCGACCGTCACGCGGTCGTAGCCGGGGACGTCGATGGCGCGGCGGAAGTCCAGCGCGGCGTGTAGCACGGCAAGAGCCTCATTTTTGGCCATGTTGATCTCGTCGAGCACGCCGAAGCCCCCGTGCTTCGCGCAGAGGTAGACGGGGCCGGGGCGGAAGGTCACCTGTCCGTTTTCAAAGGTGTCCATGCCGATGAGTCCGGCGGCGTCCATGCTGACGTGGAAGGAAACGTCCCACGCGGGGCGGCCGAAGGCCTGCGACAGATTTTCGGCCAGCACGTTCTTGCCGGTCGCCTTGCTGCCGGCGAGCAGCAGGTTCTCGCCGCACAGCAGCGCGGCGATGGCGGCCTCCCAGACCTCTTTCCCATAATAATGATAGCGCGGCTGCGGGATGCGGCCCTGCAGCGCCGGCTCGGCGGGGTATTGTGCGCGGTAGGCGCGGACGCCGTCGAGCAGCGCGGGGCTGATGCGCTCCTGCTCTAAAAATTCCAACAAGCTCTCCTCATCCTCTCTTTCGGAAATGCGCGCGTCGCGCGCTTCGTTTCGGCCTCATCATAGCACAACGCGAGGGCTTTGCAAGCCCTTTTTCCGTCAAAATTTCGGACAGCTGCGGCGCGTTTCCTGGACGCTTTGGCGCGAGCGGCGCAAAAAAGAACGCCGCCCGCGGGCGGCGTTCCCTGAACGGATCAATCCTTCGTGAGGACAATGGGCATTGCCGGTCCTTCGCCCTCGCCGTCGGCGCTGTTGTTGGCGGAGGGCATTTTCTCGCGCAGGAGCAGCGCCGAGAGCCTCGTGCCGTCGGTCAGCTCCGCATGGAATACGACCTGCAGCTCCGCACCGTAGGAAAGGCCAAATTCCACGCCCTCTGCGCCATAGATGCTGTAGACGCCGGCGGTGCTCTCATCGGGAATGTCGCTGATCCACCACTGTACGGCGGAGCGTTCGTCGTCGACCTCCATGAACCGGAGCGCGCTTTGCGCGGCGCTCTTTCCGTCCACCAGATAGTCGAGCCGCGCGGACTTCACGGCGGCGTCGTAGGCACCGAGGTAGAGGTTTGCGGTGCGGTGGTCCTCGTCCTCCCAGCCCTTGACGCTGCATCGGATGTCCGAGCTGGAATAGGAACGGCTGAGGACGTAGCCGAAGGAAAGATCCTCATAGAGCTTCGGCAGCGCCTCGTCGGCAAAGCCGGGCAGGTCGCGGATCGTCTCGAGCTGGCGCTCGCCGCCGGTATCGTAGGCGGCGGTGGCTTCGAAGCCATCATCGTTCATCGAAAGCACGGTTTCGCCGCGGTAGACGTCGTACTCGTCGCGGACCAGCTCGACGGCGGTCGTTCCGTCGTCGGAGGCAAGGGAGCGGAGACGGAGGGAGACGGCAAGGCCGTCCTGCACCGTCTTGGGCCGGAGGGCGAAGGCAACCGTGCAGGTGTAGGCGTCCAGGTCGAAGCGCTTGACCGTGTAGTCGAACTGCGCGGTCAGCGTGGCGCTCTCCTCCATCGCTTCGCGCACGGAGCTGCTGATGCCCGCGATCTGCGAGGAAAGGCTGGACTGCACGCTCATGATCTGTGATTGCAGAGAGTCGACCTGCCACTCGAGCTGCTTGACGCGGTGGTTACGACGGCCGTTACGGACAGGCGACCAACAACATCGCGCCGCAGGACGTGGCGAGC
>OLOQ01001439.1_pt1 | contig 22905 bp, 9 predicted proteins | sample 1673101 | NCBI WGS metagenome assembly OLOQ01 (sample SAMEA3136754, study PRJEB25190) | human gut metagenome | biome: human gut; feature: human-associated habitat; material: faeces | place: Austria | collected 2013 | reverse complement strand
TAAAGCTGGAATTAGCGCGGAAACATTAGCTGACAACATTATGTCTGTAGCTAATCCTGATAAAAAAAATATTAATGGCATCAAAGAAAACCTTAAAGATGAATTTTCATATAAAGATGGTTTATATAATTTCTTTAAAGATAAATCAGATAAAGAGCTTGAAAATTTTTGGGATTATTATACATCTCAGAATCTTAATGCCAAAAAATACGATTGGAATTTAGACACTGTTAATCAAATTTTGATCAAGCACAGGTAGCCGCAGAAAAGACTAATCCAATATCCACGCCATTCTCCTCCCTCTTCAAAAACTCCGCTGAAGATACAGCGACTGATCTCGACACAATAACTGACAATTTCCAGACAGATATGTCAAATATTAAATCTGCAATGGATTCAATCAAATCTGGTACATTCCAGAATTCTGATATCACCGATCTTATTCAGCAATTCCCGGAACTTGCAACAGAAACTGATAACCTGCAACAGGGATTACAGAAACTGACATTTGATAAAGCAAGTACCGCTATTGGTAAAATCAGAGATTCTGTAAAAGATGTAACTGATCCGAAAGAACTTGCTGCCGCAAATAAATATATCCAGAGTATTATGGATACTATGGATCTGAGCGGATTTGATATGAGCAATGCTAAGTCTGCAATTCTTGGTAATTTAACAAAGAATTTAGCAGACAAACATATGGCCTCTGTTACAACACCAAATCTTGTAAATCAGTTAATGTCAGAATATGGAAATGATGAAATTGCAGTTCAAGCAATTATGAAATTGTCACTTGATCCATCAATGGCAAATGCTGATCTCGACACTTGGAAATCTAAAATTGAAGATACTAAAGTACAGATTCAGTTGGATACTTCAGCTAAAAATCTGGATAATCTCTCAAAAGAACTAACTCGTCTTCAAACTGATGCTTCCAATCAGCAGACAAGACTAAACAATAAATCTGCTTATAATATGAAAGCTACTGCTTCAGATTACACCAATTTAATTGAAAATGGTGACAAACAGATTGAGAATCTTAATAATCAGATTAAAGAATATCAGAATAATATCGATGCTTTGAAAAATAGCAAAGGCTTATCTCCTCTTTCTGATGAAGATAACGAACAAATTAAGCAGTGGCAAGATCAGATTCAAGCTTCTCAGATGTCTATTGAAAACATGAAGGCTTCTCAGGCCGATTGGACAAAAACAGCATTTAATCTTCCAGTAACTGATATGCAGAACACTGTTACCGCTCTTACATCAGCTATTAGCGAAATGCAGACAGAAACAGGTCTTACATCTGATACTATGGATAGTCTTAGAACACAATTCAGTGATCTAAAAGATGCTCATGTTGATAATGTATTCGATCGCACTGCAAAAGGTTTGAAAATCAACACAGAAAGAATGAAGGATTATCTGGAACAACAAAATGAATTCATGAATTCTGATTTTGCACAACGGATTCAGGATTATCAGGATCAATTATCAGCAGGTAATAAAGATTATACTCAGCAAGGATTAGAAAATCTTAAAAATCTGCAGGCACAGTATTTTGCTCAGTATCAGGAGGCGGCAAAACAATTCTCTGATTTCCAAGCTATGGTTAATGCCGACAATCTTTCTACTGAAGGCAATGAATATACTACAGCTAAGAGTTATCTGGATAACGCAAAAGATCTGTATGATAAAGGCTTAGTTGGTACTCCTCAGTTTAAAGCAGCTGCAAAATATTTCTCTCAGAATGGTTTTGAAGATGCTGATAATTTCATTGAGAACTACAACAAACTTAAAAATTATTACACTGATGATGCTTCCGGTCCAAAGAGATTTTTAAGCGATCTTGAAGCTAAGGGATTGGCCACTCACAAAACTCTTGAGGATGGAAATCAGCAATGGATGTACTCTTTCACTGATACTCAAGAAGCTGCAGATGCTATGGGTATGAGTCTTGAATCATTCGAATCTATGTTTGGTAGATTGAAAGATTATGGCGATACAAATAATTTTGTATCTTCTCTTGAAGAAGGTGCCCTGAAATCTGAAGAGATTGACGATAAACTCATTGATGCTCAGATTAAAATGGGAAAACTGAAAGCTAGTGGTGCAAATCAATCCGCTCTGGACGATCAACAAGCAGTTATTGACAATTTAATTGCACAAAAAACTGGTATTACTCAGGCTATATCTGATTTCAAAGATGGTACTGTTGATCGTAAGATTCAGGATATCAAGGATGCCAAAGGTTCTATTGACGAATTAAATCAGTACATAAAAGATAATGGTATTGATAAAGATTCTGATTTAGGCAAGAAATATATCGAATCAATTCAGGAACAAGCTAAGAAGACAGGCATTAAATTAACACCTGAATTTGAAGTTGATGAGGCTGCTTATAATGAAATGATCCAGAGTTATGAAGCGAAAGCTAAAGGCTCACAGATCAAACACTTCCAGGATGTCAACGAAGGAATTGAAAGTGGTAATACTGGAGATTACTCTGATTCTGATGTTGAACTGGTTAATAAAATTAAAGATGCTCAGGAACAGAAAAGTGAAGCATTACAGAACGTTATTGATGCTGTTAATTCATTGGATAAAGATCAATGGAATGAAGCAAACCAGATTGAATTAGGCAATGGAGCTTATGAATCTGAAGATCAGGGTATTCGTAATGTTGAAGATGCTCTTCAGGGACTTTCAGATCAATTTGGACTAACAAAAGAACAGGCAACTGCTCTTCTACCGGCTCTTGAAGCTTTAGGTGTTGTTAATATTGATCCTAATGTTGATATGACCGGGCTGGATGAATTGGATCAAGCTACTCAGGACGGAATGGCTTCATTGCGTCAGATGCAAGCAGATGGGGATATTAAACTCTCATTTGATGTGGATAGTAGTATAGAAGGATTATCTGTAGATAAACTACAATCACAAATTGGTGAATTAGAGCATATTAAAGTAAATTTTGACGAAGATTCATCTGAATATAAAGCAATTCAATCTATGATTGATCAACGTGAAATGCAAATGCATGTTCAGATTGCAGTAGATAAAACCGGTGATATTGATAAGTTATTATCTCTTAATGATAAAGAGTTGGCTCAAAAAGCTGAATTGGACGTAGATGTCAAGACCGAAGATGGTAAAGCTAAAATCGATGAACTACGTTCAAGTCTTGAATCTTTATCAGGTGATACACCTGCTATATCGGTTAAAATTGACGAAACTCAATTCCAAGCATTGACAAAAGAACAACAAGGCCAAGGAACTGTAACTTTCAAACCAGAACATCACGAAGTAGATGCCTACCTTGCTGAAGAGAAAAAAAGCGAAGGAAAAGTAAAATGGTTTAATGAAACAGGTTTAGTAGATGTTTATGCTGCTACCGAACATTATTCTCATGGTACTGTTCATTGGGGAAATGATATTTCTGCCGTTCAAACTTCATTCACTGCTACCGGAACTGTTAATTGGATAAATTCAGGTGGACCAAGTGGTGGTTTGAGTAAAGAAGTTCAACTCTCAAGTGGTACGTTCAAAGCTAAGTCTACAGGAAGCGCTTACAATGTTTTAAATATTACACCGGCTCATGCAAGTGGTACGAATGTTGCTATTAAACAAGATCAGCAAGCTCTTGTAAATGAAGTGGGTATCAACGGTCACGCTGAATCAATTGTTCGTGATGGTGTTTGGAGTTTAATTCCTGGCGGTGCTCATATAGAGAACCTGAAAAAGGGCGACATTATATTCTCTGCTACTCAAACTGATGCTCTTCTTAAACACGGAGCTATTCAAGGACATGCCAGAGCTTATGCAAGTGGTACTGTTACTTCTCCAGGCGTTATGAAAGCTTATGCTGCTGCTGGTAATACTCCGGGATTCCACTTCCAAGGCGGAGCTGCAACTGTTAAACCTGCCGGATCTGGAAATTCTGGTAACTCCGGTAATTCTGGTCTTCAACATGCAATCGAAGATAATACAGATGCGGTATCAAACAATAGTGATGATACAAGTGACGCGGCTGATGAAGTAAGCGAAGCTCTTCAAAATGTAATCAAAAAGCTGAATGATAATGCTATGGATTGGGTTGAAGTTGCTATGGATCGTCTTGATCGTATAACTTCTAGGTATACAGATCTTGCCGAAAGTGATTATAGTCATTATACAAAAGCTCAAAAGTATTATAATAAAGCTCTTGAAAATACAGATAAAGAAATCAAGGCTGCTAAAGCAAGCATCTCTGTTTATAAAAGGAAGTCCGAAGAAGTTGCAAACAATGGCGAAGTAAGCAAATATCTTACTCCTGCTCTGAAGAAAAAAGTTCAAGATGGCACTATTAATATAGAAACATTGGATGCAAATCAGAAAGCAGCTGTAGAAGCATATAAACAGTGGTACGACAAGTATCTTGATGCCGTTCAAAAATATAGAGATAAGAAAACTCAGGAACTTGATTTAGCTAAATCTAAAGTTGATAATGTTTACGATTCCTATGATCTGATCATCAGTAAGCGTAAAGCCAAAGAGGAATATTATGCAGCTAAAGCTGAAAATCGTATAAAGAGCGGAAAATCTCAAAAAGTCGGTTCGGTATATTGGAAAGATCTTAAAAAACAAGTAAGTTATGCTCAATATCAGAAAGACTGGATGTTAAAAGAAAGAGATAAAGTTCAGCAAAGCATGACAGATTATCTTAATGTGAATGGTCATAACAAAAAAGATAAAGCTTATCAGGAAATGAAGAAAAATCTAACTGATTTGAACACGTCTATTGTTGAGGCTGATACACACATCCAAGAAACTAAAGCTGCTCTTGAAGAAACCAGAGAGAACTTAAAGCAATGGCAAATTGATCGTTGGGAAAGAGCTGGTGATAAGCAGGACGCTTCTCTTAGTTATAAAAAGAATGCTGATGATATTAATTATCAGCTTTCAGCCAATGATTATGAAGAACGTTTGAAAACTTATGATAAAATTATTCGCGCTGATGAAGAAAAACGTCAGCTTCTTGCAGAGGAAATTGCAACAAAAACTTGGAGTAATGAAGAGACGCAGAAAAAGATTGAGGAATACGATAACCTCACTGCTTCTATTATTAAATCCAAAGAAGCGATGCGACAATTAGCTCAAGAAGAAATTGATTTTCGATTTAAACCTCTTGATGAAGCGCAGAATAAGCTTTCAAATCTTGTATCTGAGCTTCAGACTGCTCAGAAGTTACTTGGTGATACCGAGAGTTTCTATAATGATGATGGAGCCTTCTCTACAAACGGTTTGACCAATATTTTATTAGTTCAAGAACAGATTGACGCCACTAAGGATAAAATAGCAAATTATCGTGAGGGATTAAATAAGCTGGATGAAATGTATAAAAATGGTGCAATTGGTCCAGAATATTATAAGACTAAAACCGATGAAATGCTTAAGAGTTTGCAACAAGAGTCTGCTACTCTTGCTGATCTTAAACAGAACCTTCTTGATATGTATACCACTCAAGTTACTAAAGAGAATGATCTGTTACAGGAGAATATTGAAAAACGTAAAGATGCTCTTTCTGCTAAAGAGAAATATTACGATTATGACAAAACTCTAAAGAAGAAAACTAAAGATATCAATGCATTAAAAGCACAGATTGCTGCACTTGAAGGAACATCAAATGCAGCCTCAAAAGCTCGTCTTGAGAAATTACGTGCGGAACTTGCAGATGCAGAAGACGATATGGCCGATACAATGCATCAGCATGAAGTCGATATGAAAAATACCGGCTATGAGAATTTTTCAGATGAGGCAAATAAGGCGTTAGACAATACTCTTGATGCTGTTAAGAAAAATGCAGCTTTCCAAGAAGCTATTATTGGCAGCATGCTTTCTAATGTAAAAGCAAATTACGACAGCACCTATAAACATCTGGGTGACGTAATGGATCAGTATGGCATGAAAGTTTCTCAAACTTATAGTCAAATGATCACAAAGGCAGCTGACTTTAATACTGCTGCTGTAAATGCAACAAAAGCATGGGAAGGTGTTACAAAAATTGACACCAGTAAGCCTTATGGCGGTTCATCTGCTGGTAATAGTGCATTTGATAGCGCAATGAATAACGCAGGATCTTCTCAGACTGCTGGAAGTCCAAATATTAAACCAGATACAGACTATACTTTGAAGCTGAGTGATACAGATATTTATCTGACATACAGTCATATCAAGAAACAGCTTAAAGCAACATGGTCACCAAAGAAACCGGAACACTCTGATATTGAGTGGAAAAGTTCTGATGAATCTATTGCGAAAGTTTCTTCTGATGGTACAGTTCGTGGTGTGTCTTCAGGTCTTAATAAGAACGGTTTAATGGCGCGTGATGAGTCTAAAACAAGAAAATGTATCATTACTGCTATTGGCGGTGGTGGTCTTGCTAAAGCTACTTGTACTGTTCATGTAATGCCGGATTCTCATTATGAGAAGATCAAGGATTATGCAGATAAAGCTGGCATTAAAGATACTTCAGGTAATAATCTGAGAGATGCTATGGAATATGCTTATAAAAATGGCGCAAACCATAGCGATCAATCATATACCGCAGTTGAGGGATTTAAGAAAGCATATCTGAAAGATTGGACAAATTCTCTGAGTAATCGTCCAGATGGTGCGACAGACGTTCCTGCCGGAGTGAGTCCTTTAATAGGATATTTTAATGCTAAAGGTAAGAAAGTCGGACCAAAAGAAATGCAACAGCTTGCAGATATTCTTCAGATCAATACTCCGGGTGTTAAGAACTATGATTCTTGGGGATCTACTCTGAAAAATAAAATCCTGAAGGCATATAAATCCTACGGATTCTCTAAAGGTGGTGTCGTACGGAAAGGTATTCCTGCCAGCATACTTGATATAATCGGCGGGGACGCTTTAATACCGCGTGGAGATTCTATGCTGATTGGTGCAAATCCGGGTGAAACTGTTTTGACAAAAGAATTCACAGATCAACTGAAACCTACAGTTGCTACTCTGAATGAATTTAATGCTAGAATGGCGAAACCAATTACCACTATTCTACCATCGTCTTCAAATGATACAAGTGTGAATAGTGAGTGTAATATTACAATCAATGTTGATAAAATCAATAATGAGCAAGATATTAAGAAACTTGCTTATCAAATTGGTGATATTATCACTGAACGTAATAAACGTGACTGGAAAAAAGTTCGCTAATTTAAAAGGGCTGTCTTTAAGACAGCTCTTTTAATATTAAAAAATATATGAAAGAGGTGAGAAAATGCTACAATTTGAATTTAATGGTCATACTTCTGACGAATATGGATTGATTGTGACTAGAATAGAAGAAAATGATACTCTTGTAAATCGTTCTTTGCAGTTAGGAGAAAAGAATAAATATCGACCAAAAGAAAATCAGTTCGGAACATTATATGGTGATAATTATTCATTCAAAATGGGCGTAATGAGAAATCCATGCAGAAACAAAAATGTAGTTCCAGAATTAAAAAATGGAATTTTAAAATACGATCCAACATATACTCCATATTTAGATAATGGAATTTTAAAATTTTCTATGAATTATACAGCTGATATAAAAAATGGAATTATTATTCCAAATGATTCTGATTATTTAACTTCAAATAATATTAGAATCATTAATGCATGGTTAACATCCCCTCAATATCCAAGGCTTCTTAAATTTATTGGAGACGATTATTTTTCAGAAGAAATCGAATTTTTTGCTACAATTACAGAGGTATCTACAGAACATGCATCTCTTCCATATGAACTAACATACACAGTAACTTGTGATAGTCAATGGGGATATACTCCTCTTATTTTATGTAAAACAACTTCCTCTTCTACTCTTCCTAGAGAATATTCTATTCAGAACAATTCTGATTGTTGGGAAGATTATGTATACCCCACAATTAAAGTTTCTCCAAAATCTCATGGGATAATTACTATAAAGAATAAAACCGATAATGGTAGAACAATGAAAATTAATGCATTAAAAAGTGATGATTTCTATATAGATTGTAGAAATTTAAAAATCTACGACATCACAAAGTCAATTGTTTCATTTGAAGATTTAGGGATTGAGGATATAGATGACATTTATTGGCCTCGTCTTGCTTACGGAGAAAATATCTTTGAATTTACAGGTGATGCTACATTTGAAATATCATACAGAGAACCAAGAAAGGTTGGTGCCTTTGCATGAGAATAACTCATAACTATGATGTTTATGGAAATACAGAATCTGCAATCATTTATTTGGCTAAACCTGGGAAACGATTCTTTTGTGCATTAGGCGGAATTGATACTTCTACTGTTTCTGTTACGCTAAGAACTAATAATACTGCAGAATTAACTTTCACAGTTGATAAATATGTAGATGGCGTAGAATCTCAGGGATATGAAGAACTTGATGAAATGATGGAATTGTATTGTGACGGAATCTGGTATAAAATTATGGATCCTCCAACAGAGACAAATGACGGAACACAATGCACAAAGGATATTACCGCCGAATCATATGAAATCTCTCTTACCCAGTATAAATTGAAAAATTTTAAAATTAATATGGGCGAAGAAGATTCTTATGAAATGATGTACCAAAAAAATCATGACACAAGTAAATTTTATCAAATTAAATTTTATAATCCAGAGAATGAAGATTTAAGTTTTCTGCATATTGTGCTGAAGCATGCAGATGTACCTGGATGGAAGATCGGATATGTAGATAACATCACTCCGGATGATGATAAGGTATTACTTCCGAATGAAATTTGTAATTTCGATGTGGACGATCAAAATGTATATGCATTTTTCACCCAAACTGCTGCTCCTGCATATAAATGTGTTTTTGAATTTGATACCGAAAATTTATTAATTAATGTATATAAGCCGGATAGTTTAGGTAAAGATACAAATGTAGTACTTGGTTTTCGTAATATTCAAGATAGCGTAACAATATCAAGAGACGACAGTTTGGTAACACAATTTTATGTTGATGGACTTGACGATTACAATATCGATCTCGCAAATTTTGGAAACTCTGTAATTACAGATTGTTCTCATTTTTGTCGTGAACCATATATGAACATCGTTCTACAAGAAAAATATACAGCTTGGCAAAAATACATAGAATCAAGAAGAGATGAATACTGTAATTTATCTAGGGAGTATAATAAAAATCTTGACATTCTTGCTGAATTGATGAATAGAGTCCCTATTGATACTGCTCAGACAAATTGGTTCGGACAAAAAGTTGAAGATCTAAAAGATGCATATGATTCAAACATGGCTATAATCAAAGGTCTTGAGTCTATTCATGTTGATGAAGAAGGAAATTTTGATCTTGAAGATTTGAAAAACTCATCCGATTGGCCTATGTACGAATCAATCATGAACTATACTCTTCCATCCATTGTGGCTGCGTTACAAGCTCAAGACGAAACTATAGAGGGTTTCGGTAAAGGAAACATCATCTCATGTGTAAATCCAGTTGTATTAGGTCAAGATTGGTATATGGTAGGTTCCGGAACTTCTTCGTTCCAAACAGTACAAATTAATGACGCACCTGCATACGGAATTACTCGTGGAGTTAAAGTAACCGGTACAGATGGTGGTATCTATCAACACAATATCAGTATCGAACCATCTCAGAGATATACTCTTAGTTGTTTTGTAAAAGGATCCGGTACATTTTATCTTGGTTATAATAACACCGGAGAGGACAGAAAGAATATTTCTTATAATATCACATCTTCTTGGACAAGAGTTTATACTTCTTTCAATCTAACATCACATCTTATTGATGTGGCATTTACAGGAAGTTCTGACTTTACTGTCTGTGGTATGCAGCTTGAAATGGGAGATGCCCCATCTCAATTTGGATACTTTACTCAGTCTGAAACAATCATGAAAGCGTATGAAACAGATTGGAAATTATACGGTATTGCAGAATTAAAAACTAAAATTGCCATATATGATTCGTGTATCAAGGAACTAAAAAAGAATGGATATGCAGACGGATATAATCCTCTTTCTGGATACGAAGAGGCATATTTCACTCAAATGCATCAGAAATATCTGGATTATTTGAATTTAAAAGATCAGGCTGAAACTGCATTAAAGGAACGTCAAGCTGAATATGATGCAGCTAAGAAACCTGAAATTCAAGAAAAACGAAACCAGATTGCCAAAGATGTTTTAATGGAAAATTTTGGTAAGGTACAGGAAAAATATCCAGCGTTTACAGATAAGGAAACATATATTATTAAGAGCCTGTATAATCAAGCAACTTATTCAAATGAAAATATTATTATTACGACTCTTGATAGTACAGTTGATGCAGTCGATAAAGCGATTACATTATATAAAGATGCTGTAGAAGAATTGTATGTAGAATCTCATCCACAATATACTTATACAGATGAAATTGGAAATATTTATGCTCTTCCAGAATTCAGAGAATATCATGATCAGCTTGCAGTAAATGATTTTGTTCGATTAGGACTATCTGATACACGATATGTAAAACTTCGTGTTGTAGAAATCAGATATAATCCTTGTGATATGGATGAAACGATGGAAGTTACTTTTTCCAACATGGTCCAATATAAATCAAAATTAACAAATGATAACGAATTTTTAACAAACGCATTAAATCAGACCTCTGACAGAACCGGTGGTCGTGTTAATTCAGTCAACAAATCTTCTACTTCTGATTATGTCATCACATCAGAAGCTATTAAACAAATCTTTTCAAATCCTCTATTCAATTCAATGCTCGGCGGGACTACTACAGGAGGAACCGGGTCTGGCGGAACCATTACCGCTGATACAATTATTGCAGAACTCGTGAAAGCAAAAGAAGGTGTATTTGATAAGCTTACTGTTGATACTGCTTTCATGAAATATCTCGATGTAAAACTTATTTCCGCAGATAAGATCACAACTCGTATTCTCGAAGCGGAACAGGCAAATATTGAAAAGCTGTCAGCTAAGATTATAGAATCTAATCAGATTAATGCTGATATGATTAATGTAAAAAATCTTCTTGCAGGTCATGCAGGAGTTGGAGAATTACATACAATTCATCTTACTGTAGAGAATGCAGAAATTGATCAGGCTGTTATTACTAATCTCATCGCAAAGAAAATTGCAGTTGGAGATTTAATGGCTCAAAATGCTCTTGCAAATCAAATTGTACTTATCTCTAAAGACAATAAACCTACTATTGCATTTCAAGAAAGTACCCAACAGTTTTATGATTCCAAAGGAAATGTTCGTGTGCAGATTGGTATGGACGGTAAAGGGGATTTCAACTTTATTGTTAAAAATGGAGACAGAGCCGCTTTATTTGATGAAAATGGTATTACCCAGACAGGTATTCCAGATAATACAATTCTTGGAGACATGATTAATAACGCCACCATTACCAAAGACAAACTTGGATTCCAAATCATAGAACCAAATGAACAAGGTGGTATTGACATCACTAATATTTATGATGGCAAAGGAAATCAATGGTGGGGAATAGAAAAGACGACTATTACAGATGACTACACAAAGCAGATTAAGAATGTTACAGATACTCTGACCGGACAAATCGAAACTAAGGTTAGTAATACTCAATATCTTAAAGATCAAGAATCTATCCGAACAGATTTTTCTGATATCAAACAAAATGTTTCTGGGATTACATCTACTGTAAGCAGTATGCAAACAGATCTTTCTGAAGCTCAAGAAAAAATTAAAGCAAACACCTCTTCTATTACTCAGAATGCAGATAAAATCAGTTTTATGGTAACTGGTGACAAAGAGTCTGAGTTCACAGTTACTGATAAATTTATTCAGATGATTTCTGACCATATTAGCATTGATGCCAGCACCATTGACATTAATGGTATTATCACTGCAATGAATACACACACTGGACCAGGTAAAACTAAAATCGACGGTGGTATTATTGAAACCAATACTATTACTGCTGATTCTATTAAAGTTGATGCAATCAGATCAAAAATATTTGAAGATGATCTGACATCTAATTATTCACTTAAAGGTATCTGGTTTGATTTATCAGAGAACGGTGCTATTAAAGGTAAAAATTTTGCTGTTGATTCTAATGGTAATGCTTATATTCGTGGTGACAGCACTGTTGAGGGAACCATTATAGCTAATAAAGGTTATATTGGTGGTATTGGCGGTTTCCATATTGAAGCGGGAAAACTATATTCTGGTATGGATACCTTTCCTGAACAACCAACATCAATATCAAAAGATAAAAATGTGTATATTGGTACAGACGGAATTGCTCTTGGTGGTGGGAATTTCAGAGTTGATCCAAATGGTAAACTTTATGCTAACTCTGGTACATTTTCAGGAACTATTTACGCTGATGGAGGAACTATTGGCGGTTGGAATATATCTGCAAATTCATTAAGTAACAGAGATGGATCCATAAGTTTGAATCCAGATGGTTTAAAACTTGGCAATCAGTTAAATATAGATAATCAAGGGAATACAACTTTTGGTGGTAAACTATCAGCTGCTACCGGAAGTTTTTCTGGTGAATTAGTTGCAGCAACAGGTAGCTTTTCTGGAGAATTAAAAGCTGCAAGAGGTAGTTTTAAAGGAGAACTTTCTGGTGCAACTGGAAGTTTTACAGGTAGTGTTATTGCTACATCTATTACTGCAAAGCAATCATATTCTATTTATTATAACGATGTTGGAACTGGTGAACCAACTGATTCAGTACAAGTAATTACTGCATTTGACTGGGGAACTAATACAACTCAAATTGGATTTGGGTTGATAGATTCATCTTTAGACTCTTCAAAAATGCATGGAATGCTTCTGATAAAAGAACAAGGCGCAAGAGTTCTAACATTAATTGCAGATGATATTAATACAAATGGATGGTTAAATGTTAATAAACTTAATATTACTGATTCATTAGGACAGTATAAAGGAGTGCCATATAAATCAATTATGTGGAAACCAACAGACACATTTGACTTTAATGGTTATAATCATCATCACACTATTCTTCCTTATAAAAACGGTAACTTTGCAGTAGGTATGGAAAGTACGACTACAGGAATGTTATCTATTAGTTTATTACCATATTTGTTATCAACTGAAACCGATGCATATGGTAATATTACAGTAAGTAAAACTAAAGATACTACTTCTCAGATAAGCATTGGAGCAACAGCTAATCCATATGCATGTATTTATGTAGATGCTATTTATCTTACTGGTGATAAAAAAACTTATACTTCACTGGCTAATTTAGGCGAAGGCGGCACAACTAATTATAATGGACTTACAAATAAACCTAAAATTAATAATGTTGAATTGGCAAGCGGAAATAATACATTATCTAATTTAGGGATCGCTGCACGATCACATTCCCATTCTAAGTTGAATAACAGTTCTCCTGTAGATTATAAAGGATTTGGTCATTGTCATACCGTAATTATGAATAGTAATCATAATATGTGGGTTGCAATTAATAACGATGGTACACCCGCATTAACTCCATATAAATTAAAAACATCAACTAGCTATACAGATGTTGATACATATTCGTTGGAAAAAGGCGGAACTTGTAACCTCGGAAGTACAGATGCTCCTTGGAATGCTGTATATGCTAAAAATTACTATGATGAATATGGAAATAAGATTTCTACAGGCGGTGGTTCAATCAGTCTTAAAATTGATGGAACTACACGTAGTTCTGGATTTACGAATTATAACCTTGCAACACAAGACTGGGTAACTGGTAAAGGATATTTAACTCAACATCAATCTCTTTCTGGATATGCTACTACAAGTTGGGTTAAAGGAGCATTTGGTGATACATTAAGTATTTCAGGAAGTACATTATATTTAAAAAATTATAACGGTTCTCAATTAAGCTCAGTTACTTTACCAACAAGTTCTGGTGGTGGGAATTATGCTCCATTAAATCATACACATGATCATTTAACAGGATCATTTGATGTTACAGTTGGTTCATCAACAATGTATCCAGATGGTGATGGTTCATATTCATGCGGTAGTAGTGGACATAGATGGAAATATGTTTATGCATCTAACGGTATAAATACTGGTTCTGATGAGTATATAAAAGAAAATATCAAAAGCATTACTAATTTTCCATCTATTGATAAATTTTATATGTCATTAAATCCAATTCAATATAAATTCAAACAACGTCCAAACGATGATGAAATATCTAAAATACATTTTGGATTTGGAGCAAGGGAAACAGAAAGACATCTAAAGGAAAATAATTTTGAATCAGAAAATTATAGTATAGTTACAAAATCTATTTTAGATAAGCCTAATTTTGTTGGACGTACTGATGAATATTCAATGAATTATCTTGAATTTATCTCTCTCAACACCCACATGACTCAAAAAGCCCATCACCGTATTGATTCTCTCGAATCTGAAAATCAATCCCTTAAGAATGAAATTCTTATGCTTCAGGGACAGCTCTCTCTCATTACTCAACGACTACAAAAAATGGAGGAAAAGTTATGTTAAAAATTAGTGAAACAAGAAATGTATCCGGTCAGGTTATGATCGGTGAAGGTGAAAACTCAAAGCAGGTTGCTTATCTTAATGCATCTGTTAGTAAAGATGGAAATGTAAATATCAATAAATCCATTCAGGATAGCGAAATATTTAAAACAAATAAAGAAGCAGTCCTGAAAGATTTTACAGAGTTTGAAACATATGTGTATGGAATTATTCCTGAATAAATAAGAGGCCATGAGCAATTGTGGTCTTTTATTATGCAAAGAAGGTGAAATATTTGACCAGTCGAGAATATGAACTTGAATTAAAGAAAATCAAAGCCAAAAATCGGCAGATTGAAATGAAACGAAATCTGAAGGCAGCAAAAGTTAGTAGATTTAACATTCCAAAGATTTCTACCAGTAAATTGATTCTTGTTGCAGTACTTCTACTCAATCTACAGATCATTTATTTCGTAGAAAAAGCGATCATGACATATGGTGATTTATCTGCTCTCTACGCTCTTATTGCTATCCCAGCGACACTTATCCCTACGGTGTGGGCTTATTTTAGTAAGGCAAAAGCTGAAAATTGTGCAGGCGGAATTACTTATGATTCTGCAATGGAACAACTTAGACAGTCATCTTCAGAAAATGATGAAGCTGTCGGTTAGGAGGAAATTATGAATATTAAACAGGGTATTCAGGACGTATTATATCTGATCATTACTGGTGTTCTTCCACTTCTTATTACTTATGGAATCCTCTTCTTAAAAGTAAAGATTAAAGAACAGGAAAAGAACCTGGAGAACGACCAGCTCGTAAAATATATAGACGCTGCCACTGATGCTATTAGTAAAGCAGTGCTCGCAGTTAATCAGACCTATGTTGATTCATTAAAGAAACAGGGTAAATTTGATGAGGAAGCTGCTAAAACTGCTAAACAGATGGCTATTGATAAAGCTAAGGCTTTGATTACAGAAGATTCTAAAGCGGCTATCGAAACATTATATTCTGACTTTGAAGCATATCTAAATGATGCTATTGAAGAACTCGTCAGAGAAAATAAAGTTACATATTAATATAAAAGGAGTACAAGGATTATGAAAAAAGTTATTGTAAATGCAGACATTATGGCAATGTATAAAACATTAAATTCTATGAAGAGTCGTGCGGATTTAATCGCAGGAGATGTTGATGTATTCTGGGCGAATACAATGAACCTGAAGACTCTTAAGGCGCAGGTAGATAAAATCTCAGAGGTTGAGCAGGAGTTAGTTGATTCTTATTTTACAGAGGAAAACTCACATTCTATTGTTGACGAAAACGGTAATGAAACAGGAAATCGTGCTCTTAATGATGACATAAAAGATAAAATCATCCCTGAAATTCAAGAAGGTCTGCAGAAAATTTATGATAAAACATGTGAACTTGATGTTGAGATGATTCCAGAGGAATCTCTCAAGAAAATGCTTAAATCTAATGAAGACAAACTGTCTATGCTTGATATGACAGTACTATATGAATTTGTAGAAAAAGGTGAGTAATAATGGCAACATATATTCAGGGAATTCAAACCTCTGTTGGTGTTGTTAAGTATGATTATAATTATCTGGCTAATCTCCCTGAATCAGATATGACATTATCTAAACAGGGTGCATTCGCTGATGCCCTTGTTGTTGGAAGAAAACTTACTCAGCTGGGAGCTGATGTGGATAAATTGAAAGAATCTATGACTGCCGTACAGAAATCTATCTCTGATCTGCAGTCTGCAGATTCTTCTTCTAACACTTCAATTGAACAGATCAATACATCATTACTTAGCATGACCAATAATATCGAAACAATACAGAACAATATTACTACTTTGACTCAGAATACTGCTGAGATCAAGAAAAGTGCTGATAATGCGAATTCGTCAGTCACAACACTGCAGGAAACTATTAAGTCACTACAGACTAGAATTGAAGCTTTAGAAAAAACTCAGACTAAATAAGGAAGGAGGCAGTTATGTATACACTAAAAATTACAGATGAAAATACTGTAACAACAGTCAAAGAATCAATTGTGGAAAGAAGCAATTATGTAGATAAGATTCAGATTGTAACAAGTAAAATGTACCGGGAACAGATTGATATGTCAGATACAACTGTTTATATGAAGTATAAGCTCCCAGTGTCAGACAAAATTAAAATGACACAACTTATTATAAATAATCTTGAATATGAACAGAATTATATCCAGTATTTAATCCCTGTCGATGCAGCACTTACTGCTGAAGCCGGGGATATCGAAGTATCCTTCACGTTCTTAAAACTTGTTGCTAATGAAGATGGAACGTACACTTCTTATATTCGAAAAACCACATCAGGTGTTATTCATATTACTCCACTTGTACAATTTGATAAATATGAACCTTCTGAATTGTTTACTGAAATTGATCAGAGACTCCTTGCTATGGAAGGAATGATTAAAGATCTCAATGCTCAGAATAAAGCAACTTATGAAGGTATGGTGAAAGATATTCGTCTTAATACAGAAAACAGAAAAATCACTTTAACAGACAGAAATGGTGAAGATACCGGAAATGGTATCGTTGTAAAAAATCTTTCTGCTATGGTAGCCGAAGATATGACAGGTAAAGATCCTGATGGCACACAGGATGGAGTTGTTCATCTTGATCAGGTTGTCGATCTGGATAAATTATTAAAGTAAAGGAGTCATGATATGTCATTTAAAGATTCTAAAATTGCTGCTGCGGCTAATTCGGCAATGACTTTGAGTGCTGAGTTAGCCGTGGACACTGAGGAATATACATTATGTACTGATGGTCGTTATGAAGTATATACCAAATATCAAGACAATGCATATTCAACAGTGGATAACTTAAAAAATATTGCCGTTGATGCTACACAGATTAATATTATGCAGGAAGAAAACAGCCAGTATATGCCATTTAGGATTCCAAGATATTGGGATGGTATGGATCTTATGGATATGCTCATCCAGATAAGATATGAATCTGTAGCTGAGAAAAAAGGTAAAGTAGCGACAGTTATCAATGTAGCTTCCAACAATACTTATATTCGATTTGGTTGGCTGATTGATGCTGCTGTTACAGCAAATGCCGGAGATATAATTTTTGAAATTATGGCTACTGGCGTAAATGAAAAAGGAAACAATTATATTTGGAGAACCAGACCAAATGGTAAGTTTACTGTTCTTCAAGGATTAAATTATGACGGAATAATTGAACCTTCTGAAGATTGGTATACAAGTTTTGTAAATATGATTCTTGGTCATGTAGCCGAAGCAAAACAGTATGCTGATGAAGCTAAAGAGTCTGCTGCTTCTATTAATGTAGATGATATAAAAGCAGATGTAACCGCTTCTGTAACAGCAAATTTAAATCAGACTGTAGCTGCTTCTCTAAAAGATTACTATACAAAAACAGAGATTGACCAGACTGTTGAGGAACTGAACACTGCTATCTCAGGTATTGATAGTCTGAAAAATCTGAAAATTGAATATGATAATACTTCTGGACATCTTGTATTTAAAGATAAAGAAGAACAGATTGGTGAAATCACTATTAACAGTCTTTCAAATCTTGTTGTTGAATATTCTGTAGTGAATGGCAAAGGTTCTCTCGTATTCAAGAATGGAGAAACAGAGATCCAGACTGTAGAACTTAGTTCTATTGAACCGTCTGCCGCATGGACTTCTGCTCTTAAAGAGGACATTTCTAAGAGTACAGATGAAAAGCTCTCTCCTGTTGTAGATCGTGTGTCTGCTCTTGAGACTGCAAAAGATGACCTGGCAGGCAAAGTTGAAACAAATACAACTGATATTTCAGGTCTGAAAACAGATGTAGCTGGATTAAAAGAATCTAACGAAACAATTTCTGCTACTACTACAGAAACCAAAAATACGGTAGATATTCTGAAGCAGAATGTTTCTGGTTATGATTCTCAGTTTGAATCCATCAATAGTGACATTACTGCGATCAATGAATCTATTAAGGATTTAGGTAAAAATACAGGTCATGAGTATGACGTTTCTTATGAAGAAAATGTTTTTACTCTGTATGAAGATGATGTAATTAAGAAACAGTTTACAATCACTGGTGGCTCTGGACCATCTGACACTACTACGGTCACAATCGAGAGAATTACAAGTTCTGATGCGATCTTCTTAGCAGGAAACTCTGCAGTGATCGAGTATAACTTTACCTCTGTAGATAATACAGGAGATACAACCGGTAATGGTACTGCTACATGGCGTGTCGGAAGTACAACAGTTGCTACTACTGTAGCTGCTCAGGGTAAGAATAGTTTTGATATTACACAATATCTGAAAAATGGTGCAAACTCTATCAGACTTTCTATCACTGACAGTTTTGGTACAATCGCTACTAAGACTTGGACCATTACAATTGTTGACTTTAAAATTGAGAGTATTTTTGATGATACACTCTTCTATTCAGACGAGGTAACATTTAGATATACTCCATATGGTGATATTAATAAGACTGTACATTTTGTTCTTGACGGAAAAGAAATTGCAGGAGTTGAAACAACTGCTTCTGGTAGACAGATGACTTATACTCTGGCAAAACAGAGTCATGGTGCTCACCTTCTGAAAGTGTATATGACTGCAAGTATCAATAATCAGGACGTAACTTCTGAGTCAGTATATAAAGATATTATCTGGGTTGAACAAGGAAATACTACTCCTATTATTGGATGTTCTATGGTTGAATTTACTGCAAAACAGTACAATACAACAAGCATCAAATATGTTGTATATGATCCAGAACATAATCCTGCTACTGTAAAACTCTCTGTTGATGGCAAAGTTGCTTCTACTCTTACGGTTGGAAGAACTGCTCAGATCTGGAGCTACAAGTCTACCGCAATAGGCAAACAGTCTCTTACTATCAGTTGCCGTAGAATCACAAAGATTCTTACTGCTACTATTGAGAAACTGGATATCAATGTATCTCCGGTAACTACAAACCTTGCATTTGACTTTAATCCATCTGGTAAAAACAATGGTGAAGCTGACTGGCTGAAGATCAATGATAATCTTACAATTGAAGTGTCAGATAACTTTGATACAACAAATGGTGGTTATCAGGTCGATGAAGATGGAGATACTTATTTCTGCGTAAAAGCAGGAACTGCTGCTACTATCCCATATCAGTTATTTGCTGATGATGCAAAGAAAACTGGCAAGAACTTTAAATTCATTTATAAATGTACAAATGTAAAGAACTATGAAGCTCAAGTACTCTCCTGTTTTGCAGATAATCTTGGTTATACTGTAAAAGCTCAGGAAGCAACACTGAAATCTGAACAGAACGAAATCTCTGTCCCATATTGTGAAGATTACTATATGGAGCTGGAATTTAATATTCTGCCGGACAGTGAATATACAGAAATGGTTATGTGGGTTGATGGCATTCCTACAAGAGTAAAACTGTATGCCACTTCTGATAGTTTCACGCAGACAAATCCTGTAGGTATTACAATCGGTTCTGATGACTGCGACGTTATTGTATACAGAATAAAAGCTTATACAATGAACCTCACTGATGATGAGATTCTGGATAACTTCATTGCTGATGCAAAAAATGCAAATGAAATTATCAACCGATACAACCGCAATGATATTCTTGATTCTTCTGGTGGACTTGATCCTGATGTACTGGCCGAAAAATGTCCAGACTTGAGAATCATTAAACTGGAAGTACCAGTATTTACAACTGGTAAGAAAAATAAAGTACCATTTACATCTGTACAGCAGATCTATAAGAATGGTCGTCCTGTTGATAACTGGATCTCTCGTGATGGTATTCATAATGGACAGGGAACCTCTTCTGAATATTATGGTGATTCTGGTCGAAATCTGGAACTTAACTGTAAGAATGGATTTACATTCGCAGATGATACAACTGCCAATGTTTATTCTATGGATGAAAATGCTATTGGAATCAACTATTTCAATGTCAAAGTAAATATTGCTTCTTCTGAGAATATCAATAATGCAGGTCTTCAAGGAGAATATCAGGAATTCAACCCATATATCCGTCCTGCTAGAAAGAAAGATCCTCGTGTACGTGATACTATGCAGTTCTATCCTTGTGTTGTATTCTTAAAAGAAACAGATGTAGATAATGCTGTAGAGTTCAAAGATGGTCAGTGGCACTTCTATGCTGCAGGTGATATTGGTAACAGTAAGAAGAATACAGTTGCACAGGGAATGGATCCAGAGAATCACAAAGAATTCATTGTTGAAGTGTCAAATAATACTGATCCTCAGTGCCGTTTCTTATCTGATGACTTATCAAATGAAGAATGGGGTGGAGATACTTCATTCGAAATGAGATATCAGAATCCAAATTGTACAGAAGAAGAAATTCAGGCTGGCAGACAGGCTTGGAATGATCTTTTGACTTGGGTTGTAAATGCTGATTCTGAAACATTTGTAAAAGAGTTTGAACAGCACTTTATTAAAGACTCATTACTCTTCTATTACTTATTTACCGAAAGACATACTATGGTAGATAACAGAGCAAAAAATACTTTCTGGCATACAGAAGATTTGGTTCACTGGGATTTATGTATGGATTATGATAACGATACTGCAATGGGTAATGATAATGAAGGTGGATTAACTCTTACTTACGGATATGAAGATACTGATACTATTGGAACAAAATCAGTCTTTAATGCATCTGATAGTAAAGTGTTCTGTTATATCAGAGATTACATGTTTGATGATCTGCAGAGTATGTTCCTTCAGATGGAGGCCAAACTTACATGGTCTGCAAACCGTATCTTAAATAAATTCGAAACTCTTCAGAATTATAAACCGGAACGTCTCTGGATCGCTGATATGAGAAGAAAGTATTTCAGACCTTACGAGGATAAAGGTACGACTTCTTATCTGGAAATGATGAACGGAAGCAAGAAACAGCAGAGACGACAATTCCAGAAATATCAGGAGAAATATATTGCATCTAAATATGTAGGTTCTACTACTACCTCAGATGTAATCACAATCCGTGGTTACACTCCAACAAACTGGACTGGTGTAAAACCGGACGGTACATTCCATATTGTTCCTTATGCTGATTCTTATGTTGATGTAAGATTTGGTTCTAACCTTGTTCGTCAAAGAGCTAAGAGAGGTCAGACTTATACAGTCAAATCTCCTATTGCTGCTATGAACGATACAGAGGTCTATGTATATAATGCATCTTTGATGCAATCCATTGGTGATATTGCGCCATTCTATCCGGGATATACAAATTTCAATCAGGGTGTAAAAATGACAGACATTCTTATTGGTTCTGATGTTGAAGGATATCAGAATACAAATATGAATGATTTCTCAATCGGACAGAATGTTCTTCTGGAACGACTGAATCTTGAGAATCTGCCAAACCTGAAAAAGACAATCGACCTTTCTAACTGTAAAAATCTCGAAGAGTTTCTAGCAGAAGGATCTGGTATTACAGGTGTTATCTTTGCTCCTGGCGGAAAGATTGAAACTGCTCATCTTCCTGCCATCGCATCTCTTACCGGAAAGAACCTGTATAGATTGACCGATCTTACTATAGCAAGTTATGCAAATCTTACTACTCTGTCTCTTGATAACTGCAATACTTTGGATGCAAAAGACATTATCAATAAAGCTACTGGATTAACCAGAGTTCGTGTAACTGGCATCAATTGGGAACTGGACGATACTACTCTGCTTGACAGATTAGCAAAAATGACTGGTATTGATGATAACGGATATAACTCTGTACATTCTGTTCTTATAGGAACTGTACACATTCCTGTTATGAGACAGCAAAGGCTGGATGAATTCGCTGAATTATGGCCAGATTTAGAGATTACCTACGATTCAATTATCACTCAGTTCAAAGTAACATTCGTCAACGACGATGAAGAAAATACAGTTCTTGATATCCAGTACGTTGATAAAGGTGCAAATGCAGTTGATCCTATTACAAGAGAAATTGATCCGATTCCTACTCCTACCAAAGAAAGCACAATCAAACTTGATTATACATTCAAAGGCTGGGATGGATCTCTAACTGGAATCTTCGCTGACAGAACTATCAAAGCTGTATACAATAGCAAAGTGCGTGAATATACAGTAAAATATGTTTCTAAAGGTTTAACTCTGCAGGAGTCTACTGGACAGTATGGTTCTTATATTAAGTATGAAGGTGACACTCCTACTTATACTGCTGAGGAATCAGCTTATAAGTACAACTTATTCAAAGGTTGGGATAAATCCGGATTTGTCGATGGAGATAAGACAATCAATGCAGTATATGAAACCT
>OLOQ01001427.1_pt1 | contig 23103 bp, 21 predicted proteins | sample 1673101 | NCBI WGS metagenome assembly OLOQ01 (sample SAMEA3136754, study PRJEB25190) | human gut metagenome | biome: human gut; feature: human-associated habitat; material: faeces | place: Austria | collected 2013 | reverse complement strand
CGAAAAGGCTCGGCAAGGCTATATCGTGGTTTGTACCTATGTACGGCGCAGGTCACTCCTTATATTCCTTGCTTATCACTTCTGTCTGAAGTGTTTTGCTTTTTTCCGCTATAGATAGACAGTATCCATTGTAGCACCATTTCTTTTATTCTTCAATCAGTTTATTTCACCGGTTCTGTCAGCTCGGCATACGGGATCTTACCGCCAAAAAGATCCAGTGCACTGCCGATCGTATAGTCCAGCTTTTCCCCGCTGATCCGTGCAAACTCCCGCAGATCCTCCATGCTTCCAATTCCACCGGCATAGGTGATCGGAAGTCCGTTCCACGCCGCAAGCATCCTGACCAGATCCTCCTCTGTACCAGATGCTTTTCCTTCTACATCAACCCCGTGAACCAGAAATTCATCACACCATCCGGACAGCTCTTCCAGGACCTCCGGTATCAGTCTGAGCTCGGTAAATGTCTGCCATCTGTTGGTTACAATATAATAACTGTTCTCGCGCCTCCGGCAGCTGAGATCCAGTACCAGATGCTCTTTCCCTACTGCCTTTTTCAGCCGGTCCAGCCGGTCATACCGCACTTGTCCATTCTGAAATACATAGGATGTAACGATCACATGACTTGCCCCTTCCTCCAGATACTCTGCAGCATTTTCTGCAGTAATTCCTCCGCCGATCTGCATTCCGCCCGGATAGGCATGTAGTGCTTTCAGTGCCTGTGCCTTTGTCGCATCATAGTATTCCGATGCCGGCGGATTCAGCAAAATAATGTGTCCTCCGGTAAGTCCATCTTTCTTATACATTGTCGCATAATAATCTGCATCCTGTCTGGATATGTAATTTTCTACCGCTGCATTTCCCGCATCTTTCAGGCTGCCACCCACAATCTGCTTGACTGCACCATTATGAATATCTATACATGGTCGAAATTTCATGAAGTCCTCCGCTTTTTCTGTTGATCTCGTCTTTACATACCGTCATATTGTATCACACCCACGGACATTTTACTACCTTTTGTCTGTAAAAAAGGCAAGACTTTTCCGCAAAGTCTTGCCTTTTCCCTATTCCTGACCATCTATTGTATGATTATCATTTACATTCCGGTCCTCTGTCCTGTTTCTGGTCATATCATCGACTCCGTCTTCCACATCATCTACTGCATCCTCAACACCATCTCCGATATCGTTTGTGACATCATTTACCGTTCCATTCTGATTCGTCCCACCGGTATTCGTATCCGGATTTGCAGCGTTATCACCATTTCCACACGCCGTAATTCCTCCCATCAGCATCACACAGGTAAAAACCAGAACCATTCTTCTTAGATATTGCATGTTGTAATTCTCCTTTTTCTGTAAAATACTTGTACTATTACTATCCGCAGAAAAAGGATTTTTATACTTATTTTTAAATTTTTTCGATGATCTGACCACTTCTGTAAGCGTCCAGCAATGCCTCCAGATCCGCGATCCGTTCCTTCAGTACTTTTCCAACATCAGTATCTCCTACCGTCTTGCGTTCGAGTGTCCGTTTTACGATCACACTGTCCGAATGGATATCTCTTTCTTTTTCAATAGCTGCCTCCGTCGATTCAAACGGATCATGCGCCGCAAGGATCAGTCCATAGGAATTATAGATCAGCGTGTATCCTGCAATTCCGGTTTCTTTCTGGTACGCTTTTGAAAATCCGCCATCAATAACAAGCACTTTTCCACCACATTTGACCGGATTCTCTCCATTTTTCGTTTTCACCGGAACATGTCCGTTGATGATATGGGAAATTTCTCTGTCCAGGCCAAATTCATCCAGAATTCCGTTCATCACATTTTCATCTTCAAGAAGAAGATAATACGCATTCTTTTTCTCTTTCCACAGCTCCTTTTCTGCAAGGAAATAACGCTCAAAGGTCGCCATTTTATCTTTGCCGAAAAGAGGAGAATTCGCACCCTGCCAGATATACCACATCAGGTCACGCCCTTTTTTCTTTTCATCCGGATCTACCGCAAAAAATCCTTTTCTCACATAGGACTCCATCACATCATAAAGTGTCCTTCCCTGATAGCTTTTACCGTATATCTTTACCTTTCTGAGTGATCCGTCATCATTCAGTGGAACACAGCCGTGATACAGCAGATTGGAATTGTAAATCTTGTAAAGACTTCCTTTGTTCAAAAGGAAACGCATATGCCTCTGCAATTTTTCACAGCTCTGGAACGCTTTTACCAGGCGGTTCATGATCTCTTCTTCTTCAGCTGAAAGCTGATATGGATTCTTCGGATCTATGGTCGGAAAATAATCATCCAGAAGCTGATAGATTTTTCCTCCTATCGTTATAGTCCCTTCCTCGTAGTTGATCTTATCCAGAAAGTTTCTTCTCTGGAAACCAAATTCCGGATAAAGCTCTGCTGCCTGTCCTTCTACTTTGAACTGGATAACAGAAATTGCCTTGTGCATTTTCATATTCAGTTCCATCTCCTGTGGTTTGCAGTTGTCCTGCCCTTTTAATAAAAAGCATTCACAGGGATCTTTTGCATACTGTTTCCACGCGAAAGTTGCAAGTGGAAGCAGATTGATCCCATATCCATCCTCCAGAATATCCAGATTCCCATAGCGGGCACAGATACGGATTACATTCGCAATACAGCATTTCTGCCCCGCTGCCGCTCCCATCCACAGGATATCATGATTCCCCCACTGGATGTCCACCGAATGATACTCCATCAGCTTGTCCATGATCAGATGCGGTCCCGGACCTCTGTCGTAAATATCACCGACAATATGCAGGTGATCCACAACCAGACGCTGGATCAGTTCACACAAGGCTACAATAAATTCCTCCGCTCTTCCGATCTGGATAATTGTACTGATGATCGAATTATAATATGATTCCTTATCTGTCATTCCTGACTTTTCTGTGATCAGTTCCTCGATCACATATGCAAAATCCTTCGGGAGTGCTTTTCTGACCTTCGATCTGGTATATTTGCTCGCCGAACGTTTTGCTACCTCGATCAGACGGTACAGCATGATCTTGTACCAGTCATCCATATTCTGTTCTTCTTCCCGGATCCGCTCCATCTTCTCCCGTGGATAGTAGATCAAGGTTGCCAGTGTCTGCTTGTCCCGGCTGCTCATTGTGTTTGCAAATACATCATCGACCTTGCGCTTTACCGAACCCGATCCGTTCTTCAGCACATGTGCAAACGCTTCATATTCTCCGTGAATATCCGTCAGAAAATGTTCCGTTCCTTTTGGAAGATTCACGATTGCCTGTAAGTTAATAATTTCTGTGGACGCAGCTGCGATTGATGGAAATAATTCCGACAGCCCTTCCAGATATTTCTCCTCTAATGCTTTCATAACTTCCTCCCTCTTGTATAAAAGCTTCTTCTGCTTACAGTCCGATTACATCACTCATATCGTACATTCCTGCCGGTTTTCCAGCCAGGAATTTGGCAGCTTCAACTGCACCTTTTCCAAAAATTGCTTTTGAATATGCAGTGTGGTGGAATTCGATCACTTCATCTGCCCCCGCAAAGATGACGTCATGCTGTCCAACGATCGTACCTCCACGTACTGCAACGATCCCGATTTCGTTTTTCTCACGTTTTTTTCGTTCATGGCTGCGGTCATAATTGTATACATACTGGTCAGCCATCGCTTCATTAATCGAATCTGCAAGTGCGATCGCTGTTCCACTTGGAGCATCAACTTTCTGATTATGATGTTTTTCTACAATTTCAATATCAAAGCCTGCCGGAGCAAGAACCTTTGCTGCATCCTTTAAAAGCTTCATCAGAAGATTGACTCCCAGTGACATATTTGCAGAACGGAGAACCGCAACTTTTTCTCCTGCTTCTTTCACCTTTGCAAGCTGTTCCTCAGAAAGTCCTGTTGTGCAAAGAACAACCGGAAGAGTTTTCTCCACACATACATCCAGAAGCTCATCAACTGCTGCTGCGTTTGAGAAATCAATCACAACATCCGCCTGCACATCACACTCTGCAAGGCTTGTAAATACCGGGTACGGATTCTCGATTCCGGTGAATTTATCAATACCTGCCACGATCTCGATCACATCATCCTCCTTTACAAGTCCCGAGATCACCTGTCCCATTTTTCCGTTACATCCATGCATAATTGCCTTAACCATTTTGTATTCCTCCTTGTTATCTCCATTTTCTTGTGTATCTTTTCACAAATTCCTGTATAGCACAAAAGGAACTGATGGATACTCCAGTCAGTCCCTTTTCTCTATAATCTGACCCTTTATTATGCCAGTTTAATTCCAAATGCTTCCAGTTCTTTTGCAAGCTGTGCTGTATGTGCTTCTGTCATCTCTGTCAAAGGCATACGCAAAGGACCTGCCTGCCATCCCATCAGATTTAAAGCCTTTTTAACCGGAATCGGATTCACTTCACAGAATAACTTCTCGATCAGCGGAATCGCATCCAGCTGCATCTTACAGCTTCCCTTGACATCTCCTTCAAAGAACTTTGCACAGATGTCATGTGTATACTGCGGAGCCACGTTCGCAAGAACTGAGATGACACCCTTTCCTCCAACAGAAAGGAGCGGTACGATCTGGTCATCATTGCCTGAATACAGATCGATCTTGCCATCTGTCAGCTGCATGATCTTTGAAATCTGGGAAATATTGCCTGATGCTTCTTTTACCGCAACAATATTCTCTATATTTTTATGTAAAGCTGCAACTGTCTCCGGAGCAATATTCACACCGGTACGGCTCGCCACACTGTAAAGGATGATTGGTGCTTTTGCTTCTTTTGCAACAGCGGTATAATGTGCGATCAGTCCGTCCTGTGTACATTTGTTATAATATGGTGTTACAAGCAGCAGTCCGTCTGCACCGTCTTCTACTGCCTCTTTTGACATCTGGATCGTTGTGTAGGTACTGTTGGAACCGGTACCTGCGATCACCGGGATTCTTCCCTTGACACGCTCGATCGCAAATTTGATGCATTCCATGTGCTCTTCTTCTGATAAAGTAGAAGATTCACCTGTTGTTCCGCAGATGATAATACTGTCGGTCCCATGTGTACAATGGTAGTCCAGCATTTCATCCAGTTTGTCATAATTTATACTCTCGTCCTCATGAAACGGCGTTACAAGTGCCACTCCTGATCCTGTAAATATAGCCATAATATTCCTCCTGACATGTTGCTTTATGATACTAAACGATCAAATCAAGTTTAGCATTAAATGCAGGCACTGTCAATCAGAGTCTTTTCCAGTTTACTGACCGAAACTTCATAAGCAACCCTCTTTTCTGTCTCGGTATCTGAAATCCGTTTTACATATTCCCTGCTCTGGATCCTTCCCAGAAGCTGTACATGCTCTCCCACTTCAAAGCCGGAGGCATATCTTGCATTTCTCCCCCAGCAGATACATGGAATGTAATCAGATTTTCCATATGGGCGGTTAACCGCAAGCAAAAGATCTGCGATCTCCCTTCCAAGCGGTGTCTTCCGGTAGATCGGTTCCTTGCAGATATAGCCATCCAGCCAGATACTGTTGGTCTTTGTCCCGTCAGGTTCTTCTTCCATAAAGGAAATCTCCCGTACAAATACGGATAATACCAGACGGTTTTTCTGCTCTTCATGCCGATTGTAAGAGCGGAACTGTCCGTGCACCATAATATACTCTCCGGTATAATCCTGTGTCACGTCGATCAGCCTCTCTGAGATCATCAGCGGAATACGGTCTTCTGAATTGCTCAGTCTTTTCACTTCTACCTCTACCATATAAAAGCCTTCTCCGAAGACCTCATGGCTGAATGAAAATTCAGTTGCTACCTTTCCCATGATCGTTACCTGGTTATTTTCAATAATCTTATCTGACATAATAATGTAAATCTCCTTCCTCTTCGCAGGCGTATTTTACCGCGTTCTTACTCTTGATCACTATCTAATCTATGAAGCTTTTCCAGTTTTTAGAACAAAAAGTAACCTCTTTTTTTGCAGAAAGTCAAATTTTTTTCTTTCTACTTGTAAATTTTTCAAAATGTGATAAACTATACGGGTTGTAACTTTAAATAGGTAATAAGAAGGGTTTTGAGAATATGAAGACAAAACGTGAAGACATTAGAAATATCGCTATCATCGCCCATGTTGACCATGGTAAAACAACATTAGTAGATGAACTTTTAAAACAGAGCGGTGTTTTCCGTGAAAATCAGGAAGTAGCCGAACGAGTAATGGATTCCAACGATATCGAACGTGAACGTGGAATTACCATTCTTTCCAAAAACACTGCAGTTGTTTATAAAAATACAAAGATCAATATCATTGACACTCCTGGACATGCCGATTTCGGCGGAGAAGTAGAACGTGTCCTTAAGATGGTCAATGGAGTGGTTCTTCTGGTTGACGCTTTTGAAGGTGCCATGCCACAGACCAAATTCGTTTTGAAAAAAGCTCTTGCACTGAAGCTCCCGGTTATCGTATGTATCAACAAGATCGACCGTCCGGAAGCACGTCCGGATGAAGTTATCGATGAAGTTCTTGAACTTCTCATCGATCTGGGCGCATCTGACGAACAGCTTGACTGCCCGTTCCTTTTTGCTTCTGCAAGAGACGGATATGCAACTTACAATATCGACGATGAACCGAAAGACATGGTTCCTCTGTTTGAGACCATCCTGGATTACATCCCGGCTCCGGAAGGAGATCCTGATGCAGGTACACAGATGCTGATCAGCACCATCGATTACAATGAATACGTTGGCCGTATCGGTGTTGGAAAAGTCGATAACGGAACGATTTCTGTCAACCAGGATGTAGTTGTTGTAAACCATCATGATCCGGACAAACAGAAAAAAGTAAAGATCAGCAAATTATATGAATTTGACGGTCTGAATAAAGTAGAAGTAAAAGAAGCAGGCATCGGTTCTATCGTTGCAATCTCCGGTATTGCAGATATTTCCATCGGTGATACGATCTGTTCGCCGGACAATCCGGTTCCGATCGAATTCCAGAAGATTTCCGAGCCTACGATCGCAATGCAGTTCGTTGTCAACGACAGTCCGTTTGCAGGACAGGAGGGTAAATTCGTCACTTCCCGTCACCTCCGTGACCGTCTGTTCCGTGAACTGAATACAGACGTCAGCCTTCGTGTTGAAGAGACAGACAACACAGACAGCTTCAAGGTATCCGGACGTGGAGAGCTTCATCTTTCCGTCCTCGTTGAAAACATGCGTCGTGAAGGTTATGAATTCGCAGTCAGCAAAGCCGAAGTTCTTTACAAAAAAGACGAAAACGGCAAGCAGCTCGAGCCAATGGAAACCGTATACATTGATGTACCGGATGAATTTACAGGTATAGTTATTGATAAATTAAGCCAGAGAAAAGGCGAACTCCGCAACATGGGAATGTCTAATGGCGGATACACCCGTCTTGAATTCTCCATCCCGTCAAGAGGTCTGATCGGTTATCGTGGAGAATTCCTGACCGATACAAAAGGTAACGGTATCATGAACACAGCCTTTGACTGCTACGCTCCGTATAAAGGAGATATCCAGTACAGAAGCCAGGGATCCCTGATCGCATTCGAGACAGGTGAAGCTGTAGCTTACGGTCTGTTCAACGCACAGGATCGTGGAACACTCTTCATCGGACCTGGTGAAAAGGTTTACTCCGGTATGGTAATCGGTCAGAATGCGAAGACAGATGATATCGAACTGAATGTATGTAAGACCAAACACCTTACCAATACCCGTTCTTCAAGTGCTGATGAAGCCTTAAAGCTTACTCCGCCGAGAATCCTCAGTCTGGAAGAAGCACTTGATTTCATCGATACCGATGAACTTCTGGAAGTCACACCGAAGAGCCTGCGTATCCGTAAAAAGATTCTGGATCCGAAACTCCGTAAGAGAAGCAATTTCCAGTAAAAAACTATAGATTTTTCTTTACACTTCCCCCTTGTATCCGTTACAATCTTTGTATACAACGAACAAGGGGGATTTTTTATGAAAAAATACTTAAACGCAGCACTCCATAAGCTGACCGTACTTCTGGAATTTATCATTTCATTCGTTCTGGCTGCCGGAATCATCATTCTGCTTGTCCAGCTGATCCTGTCCATGCCAAATGTTCCGGATCTGAATATTTATCCAAATTACGAAGACCTGGTAGAAACCTGTTTCAATCTGATCATTGGTGTCGAGCTGATCCGTATGCTTTATCAGCACAAGCCTTCCACTGTGTTTGAGGTGCTGTTATTTGCCATCGCCAGACAGGTGATCATGGCACATAATAATCCGGTATCCAGCCTGATCGGTGTGATCTCCATCGCACTTTTATTTGCAACCAGAAAGTTCCTTTTTATTGAATTTGATGAATCTGAGAAAATTATTTTCCGTGCTACTACAAAAGCACGAATTGTAAACAGCATCCTGCACGTCCATATTCCATATGAAGATGAACAAACCTTATATGACGTGATCACTAAAAGATTTGAACAGGAAAAAACAGAAATTGGTGTTGGTGCAAGTACATTCTTCGATAATTTTGGTCTGCGCGTTGCCAAAATGCATAACGGCAAGATCAGTCGTATCGAAGTAATCCGCTCCATACATTGACAGAATTTTCTGATAATTCAGTTTTCTTTACAGAATTTTAATAATTTTTTTGCATTTACCATTGCATCTCTCCCCTATGATAGAGTATAATGTAGCTATAGCCGGAAGGATATAAAAACTATCTATACATCCTGCCGGTCAAGCTCTTATAGATGCACTTATCTCCGTACATACTATGAGAAATATGAGAAAAAAGGAGTTGAGCTGTATGAATTTTATCATTAGCGGAAGAAACATTGACATCACACCTGGTCTCAGACAGGCTGTAGAACAGAAATTAGGAAAACTGGAAAAGTATTTTACTCCTGAAACTGACATTATCGTTACACTCAGTGTAGAAAAAGAACGTCAGAAAATCGAAGTTACGATCCCTGTAAAAGGAAACATTATCCGTTCCGAGCAGGAAAGCAGCGATATGTATGTATCCATTGATCTCGTAGAAGAAATTATCGAGCGTCAGCTCAGAAAGTATAAAACCAAACTGATTGCAAAACAGCAGGGCGGACATGATTTCCGTCAGGAATTTATTGAATCCGATACTTCGGCAGCAGAGTCAGACGAGATTGAGATCGTCCGTACCAAACGTTTCGGCATCAAACCAATGTTCCCGGAGGATGCCTGCATTCAGATGGAACTTCTCGGACATAACTTCTACGTATTCAGCAATGCTGAGACAGACGAAGTCAATGTCGTATATAAGAGAAAGAATGGAACCTACGGTCTGATCGAACCGGAATTCCAGTAAACCAATAAGCTCATACAGAGAACCTGCTGTCTGCAGTTCCTCCTGTATACTAAGACATTAAAACCCCTATACAGAACGGATTCTCCGTTCTGTATAGGGGTTCTTTTTCCTGTTCTATTCCTCAAAAACCAGGATTTCTTTTCCATCCTCCGCAAAATAGCAGCTGTCTCCTTTTTCGATCACAGCCTGTCCATTTGTTCCCTCTGTAATCTCGGAAACCACACATTGCTCCTGATCATAAGGCAGAATCACTTTCATCAGCACTTTATCCGTATACTGTGTATCCTGCACACTGATCTGCCGTTGTCCGAGGATATACTGGATCTTCCCAAGTCCGGTATAATCCGTTCCAATCTCATACCGGTAACCCAGGCGCTTTGTGATCACAGTACTTGCCTGAAGACCTTCCTTTACTGCTCCCTGATAAGCCCGCACCAGACCACCTGTTCCCAGAAGCGTCCCGCCAAAATACCTGGTCACAACAACCGCCGTATCGTGAAGACCTTCCCCTGTAAGCACATCCAGCATCGGTTTTCCTGCTGTACCTGCAGGCTCCCCGTCATCACTACATCTCAGAGTTGGATTTGTTACACCGATCACATAAGCAAAACAGTTATGTCTTGCGTCCCAGTATTTTTTCTTCACTTCTTCTATAAATGCCAGTACTTCTTCTTCTGAGTGTACCGGTCTTACCGTTGCGATAAAACGGGATTTCTTTTCAACAATTTCCCCTTCTCCTCCCCGGTATACTGTTTTGTATTCTTCCTGCATGTCTGCGTTTTTCCCTTCATTTTCCTTATATTTTCACTATTCCCAGTATACAAATCTATTTCTTCAGATGCAAGAAAATTACAAAAATGTTACAATTTCCCTATATTTCCGAAATTTTTCTTAATTTTGTAAAATGGAACATTGAAGTTTTCAATTTTTCCTTTATTTAGATTATCAAGTTTGATATAATATTGCAATATGAAGGAGGAAGCATTCATGAATTATGGAAAGCGAAAAGCTTCTAAAAAACAAAAACGCATAACATCGAAAAAGAATATGCACAAAAAGAAACTGGGCGTTCGCCTTTTTAAAGGTTTTCTATTATGTATCTTTGTCTGCTGTATCCTCGCAGCGATCGGAGGTGGCTTTATCATCAAGCATGTGATTGATAATGCACCTGAGATTACAGCTGACAGCATCAAACCACAGGGTTATACGTCCACCGCACTTGCAGATGACGGCACGACAACAATAGCCGAATTCACCGGTGCAGGTGCCAACCGTGTATATAAGACGATTGATCAGATCCCGGAGGATCTGCAGCATGCATTCGTCGCAATCGAAGACTCCCGTTTTTACAAGCATAACGGTATTGATATTCAAGGTATTATCCGTGCTTTTGTTGTTGGTATCACTCATGGTGGCAACTTCTCTGAAGGAGCCAGTACCATTACCCAGCAGCTGATCAAGAACAATGTCTTCCCTGACTTTGTAAATGAAAACACTTTTGAAGAAAAGCTGGAACGTAAGATCCAGGAACAGTATCTCGCAATTCAGGTTGAAAAGCAGCTTGATAAAGATTCAATCCTTGAAAGCTACCTGAACACGATCAACCTTGGTCAGGACTGTCTGGGAGTACAGTCAGCTGCACAGAGATATTTTAATAAGGATGTCAATGAACTTAACCTTTCCGAATCTGCAACCATCGCTGCAATCACACAGAATCCGGGAAGATACAATCCGATCACCAATCCGGAAGACAACGCAACCCGCCGCAAAAAAGTTCTGGATAATATGCTCGATCAGGGCTGGATCGACCAGGCTGCCCATGATGAAGCACTGGCAGATGACGTATATTCCAGAATTCAGAACGTAAATACACGGATCGAAGAGACCAACACCGTCAACTCTTATTTTGTTGATGCCCTGTCTGAGCAGCTGATCGAAGATCTCACCTCAGAAGACGGACTTGGATATTCCCAGACACAGGCAGAGAACGCACTGTACAGCGGTGGTCTCACCATTTATTCAACTCAGAATCTTACGATGCAGAACATCTGTGATGAAGAATTGAATGATGACAACAATTATCCGGCCAATATTGACTGGGGTGTTGATTATGCCCTCACAGTCTATCATACTGATGGCTCGGTAGATAACTACAGTGCCGGACACCTGAAACAATTCGGGGCAGATCAGTACGGTGATGATGAAGGACTTCTCTTCGGATCACAGGAAGCTGCGCAGGAAAGAATTGACGCATTCCGTAACAGTCTTCTCCAGGATGGCGAGACCTATGATGAGTATGTCAACCTCTCTCCACAGCCGCAGACTTCACTGACCATCATCGATCAGAAAACAGGGCAGATCAAAGCTCTTGTCGGTGGCCGTGGACAAAAGACAACCAACCGTGGACTGAACCGCGCATACAAGGGTTCTACCCGTAACGCAGGTTCTACATTCAAGATTCTTGCCGTATACGCTCCGGCATTGGACAGCGCAGATCTTACACTTGCTACCACCGAAGTTGATGAAGAATACTACTATCAGCACGACCTGGAACATCATCAGGTTCATAACTGGTGGGGCGATTACTATAAAGGTACCGTAACATACCGTCAGGCGATCGAACAGTCCATGAACATCATTGCGGTAAAGACATTGAATAAGATTGGTATCAATCTTGGTTTTGAATACTGCGAGAAATTTGGTCTTTCCACACTTACCGAAGACGATGCTGTAGAGTCTCTTGCTCTTGGTGGTATTTCCCATGGTGTTTACAACTATGAACTGACAGCAGCCTATGCATCCATTGCAAACGGCGGTGTATATAACAAACCATCCCTGTACACAAAGGTATTGGATCATGATGGTAATGTCCTGATCGACAACTCCAATCCGGAAAGCCACACTGTGATCAAAGATACAACTGCAGCACTTCTTACCAACGCCATGCAGGATGTTGTCACAAAGGGTACTGCAACCGATGCACAGCTCAATAATATGCCTGCATCCGGTAAATCCGGTACAACCTCCGACAACCGTGACTTCTGGTTCGAAGGATTTACACCGTATTATACCTGTGGTATCTGGATGGGTTACGATGGTAACCAGGAAATGTCTGAAGGAAGCTGGAACTATCATTTCAAGATCTGGGCTAAGATCATGAACCGGATCGATGAAGCTTTGGGACTTACCTACAAAGACTTCGAGATGCCAGGTTCTCTCGTTCAGAAGAGCGTATGTACAATTTCCGGTAAACTTGCCGGTTCCGGCTGTCCGTCACAGACCGAATGGTTTGATCCGGATACTGTCCCGACCGAGACATGTTCCGGACATGCAAGCAAGTCAACTACCACAAACAGTACAAAAAATTCGAATGACAAATCCGATTCTAATAGTACAACGGGTGGAAACTCCTCCGGTAACTCTACCGGCATTAATGGGGATACTACCGGTGGTACTGGCGGTGATTCCGGCAATACCGGCGGCTCAGATTCTGGCAATGGACAATAAGAATCTATCATCCAATTAGAAAAAGAGATCAGTGAATATTTGAAATTCACTGATCTCTCTTTTTTATCTATCAATCTGGTTTCTATTTCTGATATACGATCTTACCTTCAATCATCGTATAGTATACCATCGCATCGGTATCAAGTCCGAGTTTTCCTTTCATTACAATAATATCTGCATCTTTTCCTTCTTCCAGGCTTCCCAGACGGTCTTCTACGCCCAGCACTTTTGCAGCATTGATCGTAACCGTTCTTACTGCTCTCTCCTGTGCAAGTCCTTCACGCACTGCTTCTCCCACATGATGATACAGGGATTCTTCACTCAGAATCGGTGAATCAGTGATCATCGCCACATTCACCCCTCTGTCATCCAGCATTTTTACAGCTTCCACATCGATTTTTCTACGTTCTCCAGGGCTACGGTAAGTTGCAATCGGTCCGTAGCATATATCGCATCCGCTTTCCACGATTTCATCCAGATAATCGGTTGCTCCCCATGCATGTTCTAATGAGAAGTGTACGTTGTATTTTTTCGCAATCTCGATTGCTGTGAGCATATCATACTGTGTACAGTGGATCTTACATGGAATTTCTCCTTTTAAAGCCAGGCAAAGAGCTTCCATATCCGGATCATACTCCACTTCTTTATTCTGTTCTTTGTCTTCCATGTATTTCTTTGCTTTTGCAAAGGTATCATCCAGAACCTTAGCGATTCCCATTCTTGTCATCGGAAGTCTTCTCTGATCTCCGTATGTATTTTTCGGATTACCGCCAAGAGCAATCTTTACAGCACATGGAGATTTGATTGTCATATCAAACACATTGTTTCCATAAGTTTTAAGTGCAAACGGAAGTCCGCAAAATACATTTCCGCTTCCCGGAGTCAGAAGCATGGTTGTGATTCCGTGCTCATAAGCTACTTTAAATTCTCTTGCTTTTGGATTTGTTCCAAAACGTGCATCAACAGAAAGAGTAACCGGATTTGTCATCTCATTGGCATCGTCTACACCCGGATCCACATTGAAATCAAATAATCCGATGTGAGAATGTGCATCGATAAGTCCCGGAAGAACATAATATCCTTCTGCCTCAATGAGCTTATCTCCATCCTCTAAGCAGTCTTCACTGATATGTTCTGCTACTTCTTTGATCTTTGTTCCTTCGACGAGAATATCCCCCTGAAAGATGCCCTTATCCTCTGTCATTGTATACAAAATACCATTTTTGATTAATGTCTGCATTACGATAATACCACCTTTCCATTTATCATACAAAACTGTACGTGTGCCGCATAAGATTTTACAGGATGATCACTGTAAATTGTGATGTCCGCGTCTTTTCCAACTTCGATACTTCCGATCTGATCTGCAACACCAAGCATCTCGGCTGGCTGGATCGTCATCATTTTTACTACATCCTCGGCATCGATTCCTGCACGATATACTTCGATTGCACTCCAGATGAATACTTCTCTACCTTCAGAAGCACCTTTGCATGTGTTTGTAAATGCGATGCGGTTTCCGTTTTCTACCAGTTCTTTTAATCTGGAAAGGTCGATTTCATGTTTGGAAATCTGTGACAGATTGCTGAAATTACCAAAGATAATTCCAACTTTCTTTTCTTTCAGTTCTTCAATCGCATCGCCGAATTCAAATCCATCTACGATTGTAAGCTGGATATCTTCATCTTTCAGAAGCTCCATAAGACACTGAATCTCACCTGCAGTTTCTGCAGCGATGACAAATGGCATCTGATATTTCTTCAAAAGGTCATCTTTTCTGATTGCTTCTTTGAGCAAATGGAAAATTCCCATTCTTGTTTTCGGCATCTGGTTACTTGCACCATATACATCCTTAACGGTTGAGCATACGCTCCCCTTCATTGCTGCGTGCTCTTTTACAATACGGTTTGCCATATGATCCGGAGCTGTCTTACACACTGTAATCTGTCCTCCGATCACATTGCTGTGATCCGGTGAAAATCCAACAGATGTAATTCCTGATTTGTAGAATTCCTGTGCATTCACTTCATCTGGATCGATGGCATACTTCACGCTCAGATCCGGATTGATTACATTTGTAGTTTCTGCATTATCTCTGTAACGAGTCGGAATCCCCATAGCTCCGATAGAAGAATGTGGATCGATGAAACCAGGGAAAACTTGTTTTCCGGTTGCATCGATAATTTCTGCATCTGCTTCGCAGATATTCTTTTCGATTTTCTTAATCTTTTTCCCCTCGATTAAGATATCATAGTTTTCGAGCACTTCACCCGTTCCGGTATGAATGGTTCCATTTTTAATTACATACATAATCATTTCTCCATTTACTTTTATTTTTTACCTTAAAGTGCCATAGAGGTTTTGCAACCTCTATGACATTTTTGTTTAATTTATATCTCTAAAAGACATGCTATTTTTCAATATAAACCTTTGAGAAATCAACCTGACCAACTGTAGAAACGAAGTAGTTCTTCACATATTTCTTAACAAATGTAGGTGCTTCTTCAACATAAGTAGGTTCGATCAGTCCTGACTTAACAACCAGTTCTTCTGCCTGCAGATAAAGCTCTGCCTTCTTCTGGTCATCAACTTCAAATTTTGCTTCATTCAGAAGTTCCTGATATTTCTTAGGATCTTCTCCAGACCATCCTGTCTTTTCTGCGTTGAAATATCCATTATCCGGATCGAATAACTGAAGAAGAGCACTTGGTTCATTGTAGTATGGTCCCCAGCCGCCTGTTGCGATATCGTAATCACCGGCGTCAATCTTATCCCACATGATGTTCCATTCCATCATATCGATTTCGATATTGATTCCAAGAACGCTTTCCCACTGCTGTTTCATCCATTCAGCAATCTTTTTAGATACTTCAGATGTACCACGGCTTGCATAACGGATTGTCACTTTTGACGGGTCTGGATCTTTACCAAGTTCTTTTAACCCTTCAATAAGTAAAGCTTTCGGATCTTTGATTTCATCCTGAAGTTCCTGAACGAAATGGTTCTTTCCGCCAACTAATTCTGTGTATGTTTTTTCCCCAACCTGAATGGTATCTGGCATCATAGAATAAATCGGAACACCTTTTCCATTACGAAGAGTATCGATCATTTCCTGACGGTCATAAGCTACTGATAAAGCCTGTCTGATCTTTTCATTGCACAGATATTCGTTTGCTGCATTCAGCATGAAGAATTCCGGTGCACTATCCGGAACCTGATAAGATTCAGATTCTCCCTGTTCTTCGATAGTCTTTCCCCAGTTTGCATCCGTTGTACCGATCACATCCAGTTCACCGTTGATATAAGACTGAACTGCAGTACCTGATTCCTGAATGATCTTGCTATTGATCTTGTCAAGCTTCACATCGTCGGCTCCCCAGTACTGATCATTTCTTACCAATACCATCTCTGTATTCTGACTCCAGCTTTCAATCTTGAAAGGTCCGTTAAATACAGTCTTTGTTTCTGATGTTGCATAGTCGCTTCCGAGTTTTTCATACATTGCTTTGTTTACCGGATAAGCTGATGAGGAAACCAGTTCCAGGAAGTAAGATGCCGGGTGGATAATTTTGATTTCCAGTGTATCTTCATCAATGGCATGTACACCGATTTCTTCCGGTTTCTTTCCCTGATCGTAAAGAGCTTCTGAGAAGTTCTCGATAATTCCATCAAACAGCCATGCATTTGTTGCTGCAACGGATGGAGTTGCCATCTTCTGGAAAGTAAATTCAAAGTCATTTGCAGTTACTTTCGTTCCATCGCTCCACTTCGCATCTTTGTTCATGTGGAAAGTATAAGTAAGTCCATCTTCACTGATATCCCAGCTCTCTGCTGCAGCAGGCACGATTTTATAGGTATTTCCTTCCTGAGTTACTCTTTTAACGAGTGGATCCAATACCATGTTAAATGCTGAGTTATCCGGGCCAGTTGTGTTGATCAGCGGGTTCAGTCCGACAACCACACTGTTGTTGGAGATATTCAGAACCTGTTCTGTTTTTCCGTCAGAACTAGCTTTTTTGTCATCTCCGCCACATCCGGCAAGACAGCTGACTGCCATTGCTACTGCGAGTCCCATCGCTAATGTTTTTCTTTTTTTCATAGTCTTCCTCCTTTATATCCAGCAAGATTACTCTTGCGGGTGATCTTCCATCAACTCTTTTGCTCTATGACAAGCTACAAAGTGTTCCGGTTTGAGTTCTTCAAGCTGCGGTGTCTCCTGATGACATTTTTCTGTTGCATATCTGCATCTCGTCACAAATCTGCATCCAGGTTTTGGATTAACCGGGCTTGGGATCTCTCCCTCGAGTCGAATTCTCTTCTTCTGTTCTTCTGTGTCCGGATCCGGGATCGGAATCGCTGCCATCAACGCTTTTGTATATGGATGAAGTGGATTCTGATATAATTCATCACTCTCTGCAAATTCAACCATATTTCCCAGATACATTACACCGACACGGTCTGAAATATGTTTTACCATAGACAGGTCATGTGCGATAAAGAGATAGGTCAGGTTTTTCTTCTGCTGAAGTTCGATCAGCAGGTTGACAACCTGTGCCTGAATGGAAACGTCAAGAGCTGAAATCGGCTCATCGCAAACGATGAATTCTGGTTCGATAGCAAGTGCTCTTGCGATTCCAATACGCTGTCTTTGTCCGCCTGAGAATTCATGAGGGAAACGAAGCGCATGTTCTCGGTTAAGTCCGACCAGTTCCAGTAATTCATAAATCTTTTCCTGGCGTTCTTTTCCGGTATAAAGCTTGTGAATGTCAATTCCTTCCCCGATGATGTCACCGACTGTCATTCTCGGATTCAGTGAAGAATATGGATCCTGGAAAATAATCTGAGCTCTCTTTGTAAACTCTTTCTTTTCATTTTTATTCAGTTTATTAATATCAACTCCGTCAAAAAGAACTTCACCGCCTGTAGCCTTGTAAAGCCCCATAACTGTCTTTCCACAGGTTGTTTTACCACAGCCGGATTCTCCTACGATTCCAAGAGTCTCACCTTTATAGATCTTAAAGTTTACCCCATCCACTGCCTTCAGTGTCTGGTTTCTTCCAACCTGAAAATATTTCTTCAGGTCTTTCACTTCGATCAGTACTTCTTTTTTATCCATGGTTACTGTCTCCTCCTTATCATATTCTCAGGAAGATTGCTCACATCCGCTCTTGGATCATGAAGCCAGCAGTTGCATTCCTGTGTATCACTGAATTTTGTAAGCTCCGGATATTTCTTTCTGCAGATATTCATTCCATACTCACAACGCGGAGCAAAAGAACATCCAACCGGCGGATTGATAAGATCCGGCGGCGTTCCTTTTAAGGAATATAATGTTTCTTTGTTTGTAGAATGAATCTTCGGAACGGAATCCAGAAGAGCTCTCGTATAAGGATGTGTAGACTGATAGAAAATCTCTCGTACATCACCACGTTCTACAATTTTTCCTGCATACATCACCTGAATCTTATCTGCAACACTCGCTACAACACCTAAGTCATGGGTTACGAGGATCATCGCCATATCCAGTTCTTTTTGCAGTTCTCCGATCAGTTCCATAATCTGTGCCTGAATGGTTACGTCCAGAGCAGTTGTCGGCTCATCCGCAATCAGGATCTCCGGTTTACATGCAAGTGCGATTGCGATCATCGCTCTCTGTCTCATACCGCCTGAAAATTCAAACGGATACTGTTTCATTCGTTTTTCTGCATTTGGTATTTTAACCAGCTGCAGCATTTCTAAAGCTTCTTTATATGCTTCTTCTTTAGAAATCTGTCTATGGATCAGAATACTTTCTGCAATCTGATCTCCGATCTTCATGGTCGGATTCAGTGAAGTCATTGGATCCTGGAAAATCATTGAAATCTTGCTTCCTCGAATGGAAACCATTTCATTTTCTGACTTTTTCAGAAGATCTTCCCCGTGGAACAATACTTCAGAGTTTTCACCTATTATTGTGTTCGATTCTGGAAGCAATCGCATGATTGCTTTTGAAGATACTGTCTTACCACAGCCAGACTCTCCTACAATCGCAAGAGTTTCTCCTTTATGCAGATTAAAATCAATTCCTCTTACTGCATGTGAGATTCCGGCATAGGTCTTGAAAGATACCTCCAGGTTTTTCACTTCCAGTATTTTTTCTTTCATCTTGTAGTTCCCCCTTTTATTTTCTCAGCTTCGGATCCAATGCATCTGAAAGTCCATCACCGATCAGATGGAAAGTCAGCATTGTAAGTACGATCATCAGACATGGGAAGAACAATTCATGTGGGTAAAACATAAGCTGCTGCTGTCCTGCTGATGCAAGTGCTCCCCAGCTGGTTTCCGGTGGTCTTACTCCAAGTCCGATATAACTTAAGAAAGCCTCACTGAAAATAAATCCCGGAACTGACATCGTGATATCAACCATAATAATTCCAAGTGTATTCGGAAGAAGATGTTTGACAATAATACGTCCGGTTGATGCACCAAGTGCTGTTGCTGCCTGCACATAATCCTGTTCCTTGATCTGAAGGATCTGTCCTCTTACCATACGCGCGGTTCCTACCCACGCGGTAAGGCTCATTGCAAAAACAAGGGAGAACATACTTCTTCCAAGTACCATGGATAAAATTACTACAATGATCAGATATGGCAGGTTTCCGATAAATTCGCAGATACGCATGATGATGGAATCAACGATGCCGCTGCAATGAAAGCTACCAGTCCGCCTTTTAATCCTGCCAGCGCTCCAAGAAGTGCTCCGATCACAAACATTACCAATGTACAACATAAACCAATATAAATTGAAATACGTCCACCTACACAGACACGGGTAAAGAGATCTCTTCCCATATCATCTGTACCAAACCAGTGTGCACTGCTTGGTCCCTGATTCTTGATCGACGCATCGATCAGCTGATAATCCTGTCCTGTGACCATTGGTCCGATAAACAGGAGCACTACGATCAGGCCTAATAATATAAGACCAAATATTGCAAGTTTGTTTTCCCTGAATCTTCTCCAGACATCCGCCCAATAGGTCAGGGATTTCTCTCCGATATCTTCACCAGATAATCCTTCCGTCCCAACACGTTTAAAATCATCTGATTCATTCCATTCTTCTGTCATTACTACCTCTTTTGTACTCATCAGAAGCCCTCCTATTTCTTACCTTTTGCAACTCGGATTCTCGGATCGACGATTCCATACAGAATGTCTACTACAATCAGCGAGCCAACGAACAAAATAGCAAAGAAAATTGTAAGACCGATTACCATCGTATAATCATTATCCGAAACTGCTTTTACATAGTAGAATCCAAGTCCCGGAATCGCAAACATACGTTCAAGGATGAATGATCCTGCAAAAATTCCTGCCAGAGAAGGTCCGATCATAGTAATGATAGGAAGCATTGCATTTCTCAAAACATGTTTCCGTACAACTCTCTTCTTTGTACATCCCTTTGCTTTTGCTGTAATAATATAATCTTCTCCGATAACAGATAAGGTACTGCTTCTCATATATTTTGTATAAGATGCGATACCGCCGATCGCATATGCGGCAACCGGAAGAATATAATGTTTCATTTGTCCCCAGCCGAATACCGGCACCAGTTTCCACTTAAATGCCAGAAAATACTGCAATACAGATGCAAATACGAAACTAGGAACACAAATAGCTAATACAACGAGTACCCTTATGACATGATCCACCGGTTTTCCCCTGTTAAGAGCCGCTACCATTCCAAGACATATACCAATCGTTGTCTGGAAGAGTAGTCCCAACAAACCTATCTTCGCTGATACCAGCGTATTGTTTTTAATAATGTCATTTGCTGACTGACCGGTATAAATAATAGATTCTCCGAAGTCTCCTGTTGTAAGAAGATTCTTCATATAAGTTGTATACCGTTTTACTACCGGCTGATCGAGTCCGTATTTCTCACGGATAATCTGCTGTGCCTGTTCAGGCATCTGACCAACCTTCGCAGCGATCGGATCTCCGGGAGCACCTGCTACCAAGAAAAATGTCGCTGTCGTAATCAAGAACAATGTCAAAACAGCATATGCCAGCCTTTTCCCAATAAATTTAACCATACCTTCAGTTCCTTTCTCCTTTTTTCTTTTGATTTTCATACAGAACATGCGGGACAACCATGTAGTGTAATTCTATCTCTTTACAGATATCTTCGACTGTCCCTTTATGAAACAGATCCAAAATTCTCTGATGATTGATGTGGACCACATCAAATGGTACCAGAGTTTTTGTATCCATCGTATAATATGCCGCCGTATTCCCTCCTTCCAGTATTTTCCAGATTCTATGAAGTTTTTCACTGTGTGCGGTCTTCACAATACATTCATGGAACTGTTCATCGAATTTTATAACATCATACAGATTTTTCTGATTGGCCGCTTTCTCCATGGAAAGGACAAGCTTCTGCATCTCTTCATCCTGTTCTTTGCTGATCTCTCCCCCGCACATCTGCACTGCCAGTTTCTCAAGCGTAGACTGGATCAGGTATGTTTCCTGCATCTCTTCATAAGTCATCGTCTTTACTACGCAGCCTTTCTGCGCTTCATATACAACCAACCCTTCTTCTTCAATCTGCCTGAGAGCTTCTCTTAAGGGACCTCTGCTGACTTTCAGCTCTTCTGCTACTTTTGCCTCTATAATTCGTTCTCCCGGTTTGATCTCTCCTGATAAAATCTTATGTCTTAAAATTTCAACTACTTGCTCTCTTAATGTTTTACGTATTATCATTTTGTCTTCCTTTTCACAATTTTTTAGAGTTCATAGGCTTATTTAATAATGTTACTACGATAAGTCTACATCATTTTGTGCAGAATGTCAAATGTAAACATTTGTTATTCTGCATTTTCTTCTATAAAAAACAAAAATCTTGCAAGAATGTTAAATATTTCTAGAACTTTGCTGTATAAAAAGCTGGAAAAGTACGATATAACATGTTAGAATATCGGATTTCAGTACCAGTTTTGCTGCTCCGCAGATTCCTGCATCATTTGCAAGTTCTGCGAGTGCAAATTCTGTATCTTTGTCTGCAAAGAATGCCATTTCTTTAAATGGACCTTTGATGTAATCCAGCAGAACCTCTCCGGCTTTTGATACCCCTCCGCCGATTACGATAACCGCCGGATCACATGCAGCTGCAAGGTTCGCCAGCGCATGTCCCAGATACTTTCCAAATTCAGTTGCGATTTCGATTGCAACTTCGTCTCCGGCTTTCACTGCATCAAACACTTCTTTCGCAGACATCTCTGCCACATTTCTGAGGGTACTTGGTTTCTCATCTTTTGCAAGACGCATATTGGCAAGTCTTGTAATTCCTGTTGCAGAAGCATACTGTTCCAGACAGCCTTTCTTTCCACATCCACAGGTTTCTGTCTCCTGGTAGTTTACACACAAATGACCGATCTCTCCGCCAGCACCGTGTGCCCCTACAAGGCACTTTCCATCCACGATGATTCCACCGCCAACACCGGTTCCAAGGGTAACCATAATAACATTCTTGTGGCCTTTTCCGCCACCTTTCCACATCTCACCAAGCGCAGCTACATTTGCATCATTCCCCGGAATCACTTTCATTCCGTCAAGAAGCTCTTCCAGTTCACGTGTCACTTCTTTGTATCCCCATCCGAGATTTGCTGTATTCTGAACAATTCCATCCTCGGTTACCGGTGCCGGAAGCCCCATTCCAAGTCCGATGATCTGTTCCTTCACCAGTTTCTTTTCTGCCATCTTTGCTTTCACTGCCTGCGCAATATCCGGGAGGATTGCTTCTCCCTGGTTCTCAGTACGTGTCTTGATCTCCCATTTGTCAAGAAGCTCTCCGTCTTCCTGAAAAAGTCCCATCTTTACTGTCGTTCCGCCTATATCGATACCAAAACAATATTTCATCTGTCTCCTGCTCCTTACATATTCTTTTTTAGATTTTCTTGTACTCGGCGGTACAGCTCCTGCGCTGCGTTATAGCCCATTTGTTTCTGTCTGTGGTTGACTGCCGCTGATTCTACGATAATGGCAACATTACGTCCCGGGCGGATTGGAATACTGTGACATACAACCTTATTACCAAGAAATTCTGTATACTCCTCAGTAAGTCCAAGCCTGTCGTACTCGCGATCCTTGTTCCAGTCCTCAAGCGTAATGACGAGATCAATATTTTGTGTCTCTCTTACACTCTGCACACCAAACAGCGTCTTTACGTCAATGATACCAATTCCGCGAAGTTCAATAAAATGGCGGGTAATAT
>OLOQ01001419.1_pt1 | contig 23222 bp, 23 predicted proteins | sample 1673101 | NCBI WGS metagenome assembly OLOQ01 (sample SAMEA3136754, study PRJEB25190) | human gut metagenome | biome: human gut; feature: human-associated habitat; material: faeces | place: Austria | collected 2013 | reverse complement strand
CCCAGATGAAATTGAAGCAAGAGGCCGCCGAAAAGCTGGAGGAAGCCCTGTTCCGATTCTGAAAACCAGGTACATCGCTGGGGCTTACAGGCAAGCTGGAGCTCCCCTCTTGTCCAAAGGGTAGAAAGTGAAAAAGCCGCTAGACTTCCGGCCGCACGTGGGGTAGTGTGTGGTTGCCTCCACAGGAGGAATCCCAACAGGAAAGAGGTTCTTTACTATGGCAAGCATCCGAAAACGCGGAAACAGCTACCTGCTGGTGGTGTCCATGGGCTACGACCCGGAGGGCCACCGCCTCAAGCCCCAGCAGAAAACCGTTCATCCACCAGAGGGGTTGACACCAAAGGCCAAGGAAAAATGGCTGGAGGAAGAAGCCGCCCTCTTCGAACGGCAGTGCAAAAACCAGCCCTTAACCGTGGACAAGTCCATCACCCTGGCGGAGTACACCGCATATTGGCTGGCCCATATCGCTCCTGGCAAGCTGGCAAAATCCACCCTGGCCCGGGACAGGCAGGACATCGACCGGTTCCTGCCTGCCCTGGGCGGCTACAAACTCACCGACCTAAAACCCGAACACTTCCGCTATACCCACGCCTTTGATGAGAAGAAGCGGGAGGTCAGCGCCCAGATGCAGGGGAAGCTAGACATATAAGCCATTCAACCACCAGTTCAATGACAACCAGCCGCTGGCCTGGTATGATATTGTCACAAGCTCAAGCCGCGAATCCCCAGAAAAAAGGAGGCGAGCAGCGGGGCTCGGCCTGCTGCTCGCGGGGAAGAATATGGAGTTTTAGCGGCACCAGAATATCATCTACTGTCACTTGGAGCAGGGCGGCCAAAGCGTACAGGTTGTCCACCGTGGGAAGGCTTTTGCCTTTCTGCCACTTGTAGATGGCCTGGGGCTCCTCGAAGCCAAAATAGGCCTGCAAGTCCCGGACCGTGAGGCCCCGCTCTTCCCGCAGCCGCTGGATATTCCGTCCAGTGGACGCCAGGTCGATCACGGGAAAGGGAATGGTGTTCATAAGCTCCCCTCCTAGAATAAATTTGGAAATTTAGTATACCGCAAAGGAACTCTTTTCGCAAGGGGGTGGAAAGTTGATAAAGTTCGTTCCTCTAAAAAAGCAGAGCAAAAAAGCCCAACGAGCCTTTTACATGAAAAAAAGGCAGGGCTGGGGAGGCCTGTCTCCCATTACCAGGCAGGGAAGAAATCCTCACGCCTACCAGCGCAGCCGTCAGAGACGGCAAGAGAGAAAAGCCATCCTTCAGAGTGTAGCGGAGGGTATGGGCTGAAAAGAGGGCATTCCTCCTGATACAATGATCTCATCCACTGAACGGCGCCTACAGCAACCAGCAACGCGGATAGACGATTTTCTACCTGGCGCCGTGTTTTTACCCAAGGAAAGGCGCGTGCAGCAACCCTCTCTTATCACATCGAATGAACAAAGAGTATGCACGCCTTGTAGAAAGAGGCTGACAGCAATCATTGGATATCCTGCCCGGCCACCCGCCGGACCTTGGGAGGGGTTCCTTCCCATTTTTCCAAACGCCTCTTGTTTCACATAGGAACCTGCTAGGAGGGATTTGTATGAGCCAACCCTTTCTCACTTCCATGAAAGACACGCTGCTGGAAGAGCACAACCTCTCCCGGACGGAAAACGGGGCCTTTGGCTACCGCACCACCGGGAAAGAGCTGCTGGACTTAAATTTCGCGGTGTCCTCCCTCCGGCGGGAGATGCCTCAGGAAATACAAAATCGGTTTTGGAAAGCCTATTATGAGGATCCGGCTCTGGCCGTGAAGTGGCTGTTCTTCGCCCGGGATATACGGGGCGGCATGGGGGAGCGCCGGCTGTTCCGGGTACTTCTCTCTGCTCTGGCATGTAACAAACCGGAGGTGGTTCGGCCCCTGCTGCCCTTGGTTCCAGAATACGGCCGATGGGATGACCTGTGGTCCTTGTTGGGAACACCCCTGCATCAAGACGTACTAAATCTGGTTTCTACCCAATGGAAAGAGGACTTGTCCCACCTGACCACGGGGGACTCCGTATCTCTATTGGCCAAATGGCTGCCCTCTCCCAACGCTTCCGCCAAGGAGACAAAATATCGGGCAAAACAGATTTACACCGCCCTGGGCCTTTCGGAGCGGGACTACCGGAAAAAACTCTCCACCCTCCGCGGAAAACTGGACGTGGTAGAGAAACGGATGTCCCGAAAGGATTGGGGCGGCATCCGGTATGAAGAAGTGCCCTCTCAGGCAAATCTCTTGTATAACGGCGCTTTTTTCCGCCACGATGGGGAGCGCCGCCGGGCCTTTCTGGAGGAATTGGCCCAAGGAAAGACGAAAATCCACGCCGGGACCTTATTTCCCCACGACATTGTGGCCCGCTACATCCGCGGCCGGAGCATCCTGTCCCCACTGAACCCAACCCTGGAACAATTGTGGAAAGCCCTGCCGGATACCGTCCAAGGAACCGGTGGAACCTTAGTCATGGCGGACGGAAGCGGCAGCATGATGCTCCCTGTAAGCAATGGCGCACGGGCTTTGGAAGTAGCCAATGCTTTGGCCATTTACTTTGGGGAGCGGTGCGCCGGACCCTTCCATAACACCTACCTGACATTTTCAGAGCGTCCCCAACTCGTGGATCTGGACCCCGGCAAAACCCTGCGAGACAAGCTGCAAATCGCCCTCTCCCACGCTGAGGTGGCCAACACCAATGTAGAGGCCGCATTCCAGCTGATTCTGGACACAGCGGTAAAGCACCACCTCTCCCAAGAGGAGCTGCCTCAAACGCTGCTGATTCTCTCCGATATGGAGTTTGACCGCTGCGTTCGTGGCAAGGAGGAATCCCCTGTCACCCGGCGGTTGTTCGATGTTCTGCAAGAGCGGTATGAAAAGGCGGGGTACCACCTGTCCCGGCTGGTATTCTGGAACATTTCCGGTCGCACCCTTACGATCCCGATGAAGGAAAATCAGCTGGGTGTGACTTTGGTCAGCGGGTTCAGCCCCAATGTGGTCCAGATGATCTTTGATGGGGAATTAGACCCCTACGCCTGCCTGCGCAAAACTTTGGATAGTTCCCGTTACGCCCCGGTAGAGCAGGCTCTGGCCGATTTGTACGGTGAAAAATGATGGGTTAAAAACGCCCCATTCCATTTGCTATCTTAAAGCCAGAAACGAAAGGAGTGAAGGGTTATGTGGTTTTACAAGATTGACGGTGTCTTAGATGGTTTTACCTTTCCCGAGGACCGGGGGACTCGCAGCCGGGCTGCTCAGGAATTTCAGCCCAAGCAGACCTTGTTTTCAAAAAAATTGCAGGGCAAGTGCTATATCACCGTATCGCAGATCAAAGGCGGAAGAATCACTTTGGCGGCGGTGAGCCTGGAATCCTACAACATTCTTGCCCGGTGCCGGGAATTCCTCCGGGAAGCGGAAGTGCCGGTAAAAAACCTGATTGCCCAGGAGATCACCTACGATGTGCTCCGCTCTCTGCTGCAGGCCGCTGAACGCTGGGGGTTTTTAGAGGACGATCGAGACGTATACAACCTGTTCCATTTGGAGGAACTTCAGCACAATATTTACGATTTTCAAGAATTTCTGCTACCGGAGCGAGCGACCTTGGGGCAGCAAAAGAAGGAGACAGCCCAGCTGTTTTGTCAAGACGCATTTGACCCGGAACTGGAGCGCATCTACCAAGGTCCCGTGCAACTGGTGAACAGTGGCCATCCTGTCCATTACCTACTGGTGTGCGATGAGGGAAAAGCCAGGGACAAGCAGGTGGAGCTGCTGCTTTCGGCCCTGTACCAAAACGGCCGGATCTGCAGCCAACGGTACACCTACATGGATTTTGACAGCGATGAGAGGGTGGATGACAGCCTGCTAGAAACCCTATACAGTGCCAGCGCGGGAGGCGCCATGGTGCTGGGCTACACCCCGAAGACAGCCGGAGGAGGGGAGTTCGCCTCAGGAGACATGGGCGTAATCACGGATCTGTGTCGGCCCGCCAAAAAACATCACGACCAAGTGCTCACCGTACTATGCCTGCCCCAAAAAGGGGAAAGCGCCAAGAAATATTTCTACGAAAACCTGGGGACAATGACCTTTGTGGAGCTGACCCAGGATGTCATCCATGGAGAACGAGCCAAGACGGCGCTCCTCTCCATGGCGGAAAGGAGCGGCCTGGAAGCGGACAATGGGCTATTCCAAAATTGGCAGGAGGACAGGGGCTACCGCTTTGGGGAACTGCGCCAGCTTTTCGAAGAATGGCAGTCCAACAAACTAAAGACTGAGGTCTACCCCCAGTACGCGTCCGAAACCGCCGCCAACAAACTTGTTCAGAAAGCCAAGCCCCAGGGCAGCGCCTACGACAAACTGGAAGAAATGATTGGCCTGACCAAAGCAAAAGAGGTCATCGCCCAGGCGCTGGACTACTACAAGGCCCAGAAGCTGTTCCGGGAGAAGGGCATCTCCTTGGAGCGGCCCGCCATGCACATGGTGTTCACCGGGAATCCCGGCACCGCCAAAACCACTGTGGCCCGGCTGTTCGCCCAAATCATGAAAGAGAATGGTCTGCTGCCTGTGGGAGATTTGATTGAGGTGGGCCGCGCTGATCTGGTGGGCAAGTATGTAGGCTGGACCGCTCCCACGGTAAAGGCAAAATTTGCAGCAGCCAAGGGTTCGGTCCTGTTCATCGACGAGGCCTACTCCCTTGTGGATGACAAGGACGGGCTCTTTGGAGATGAAGCTATCAACACCATTGTCCAGGAGATGGAGAACCAGCGGGACGACACCGTGGTGATCTTTGCGGGCTACCCGGACAAGATGGAGCAGTTTTTGAAAAAGAACCCGGGCCTGCGCTCCCGCATCGCCTTCCATATTCCCTTTGAGGATTACAAGCCGGCGGAGCTGCTGGACATTTTCACCCTGATGGCAAAGAAGCAAAAGCTGGAGCTGGCCCCTCTGGTGCGGGAGCGGCTGCTGCCTATTTTTAGTCTGGCGACGAAGCAGCCGGACTTCGGCAATGGACGCTTTGTCCGGAATCTGCTGGAAAAATCCCGGATGAAACAGGCCAGCCGCCTGGTGCGCTTGGATCCGGACACAGTGACTATGGAGATGGTTTCCACCTTGATTCCGGAGGATATTGACGAGCCCCAGCTTCCCCAGAAGGAGGAGCGCCGGGTGCTGGGCTTTTGCGCCTGACGAAAAGAGCGGAGGATGTACCCTCCGCTTTTTTCGTTTCAGGAACTTGACAGGATGGGGCGTTTTCAGTCCATCCTTTTTGCTAAGATAGAGGCACAAAGGAGGGAGACAGATGGAACCGTGCAAAGGATTGTTTTGGTGGACGGGAGAAAGGCTGCTCTGTGTGCAATTTCCCTGTGGAGCCGATGGCAATACCCTGGGGGCCGCCGCTCCCCTGGCGGATTGGAACAACCACCGCCGGGCCTGGGCCAGGCTGCCCAAGGACGTCACACAGGGGAAAGCCTTTGACTACTACCCCCGAGGCCGGGTGGAATTGCGGCAGGGGCGAGCCTATTTGTTTCTCTCCCCTCTTCTGTGCAGGGAGGAAGTGGTGCTGCAAGTCAAAGACGCCTTTGGGTTGGATCAGCTGCCGATCCTCCTCAAAGCGGACGGCAGCCGTCATTACCGCTGTTATTTGGACGAGTAAGAAGGGAGGATAAATCGTGAATTACTACCGCTTTCTAGATTCCCGGGATATCCGCAACTACTTGGAGAACATGGAGTATCCTCTCTCCACGCCAAAGGCCGCCTACCTGGTGTGGCAGTGCCGCCGCGTCACCTTAGAGGAGAAATTCGCCGCTTGGGAGGAGATCGTGGATACCATGCCGGACAGCGCCATCATCGGAAGGCCCTTTGGAGGAAGGGAGCGGGTGGACAGCGTCCACCAATTTCTCCGGGATTACATAGCGTTTCAAAAGCAGCGTCTGGTGGAGTTTTCACAGCCGGGCCGATGGGTGTACACCGCCCAGTTCTTCCACGAGAAATCCGCACAGTGGTCTGACCTGGGGCACTTCTTTACCATTTACCAAGACTGTCTGGACGCCTGCCGGGAGGCAATCCAGGAAAATAGCCACTGGCTGGGGAAGATCGCGAAGTTGAAACTTTCTCGTTATCCCTTGGACGACCCCAAGCACAGGCCTTGGGAGCTGGAGCTGAACCGGGAATTGCGCCCTCTCTCCATCAAAGCCAACGCATACGAAGAAATAGAAGAGGTGTTCCCCAGCTTCTGGCTGAATATTCCCACCCCTTTCCGCCGGGGGGATATTGTGTGGGACCCATCCGGACAGCTGGGATTCCCCCATGATGGGAAATCGGTGCCCTTCGTGCTGAGCGAGTGTATCAACTGGGACAAAAAGGCTATGCTGGAAAACGGATTTTTCCCAGAGGCGGCCCAGCAGAAGGAGGAAAATTTATTTGACTACGATGAAGGCGCGGACACCAGCGACATGCACGCCTGGGGATACAGCTATCAACTGAGAACGGGTTTGCACCTGGAATACGACCGCTACGGCAACTATTTGAATTTGGAGTACTACCGCCAGCCCTTGCGGGGTATTTACCAGACTTTGCAGCCTTTGAGCCAGTACGTGAAGCACTGTGTGGAGAGAAACCGCCTGGCTGTCCGCATGGAGGGCGACCTGCAAAAGGCCTTATCCCGGGAGATCCACAACATCTGCCGTGAAATGTGAGATAGGAGGAACCGTATGGATATCACAAAATTTCTCAATTCCAAAGACATTCGAGAACATCTGCAAGCAATGGACTATTCGTTCGACGCAGTGACCGCCGCCTACCTGGTGTGGCAGTGCCATAACGCCACCCTGGAGGAAAAGTTTACCGCCTGGGAGGAGATTGCCAAGGCCATGCCCGATTGCCCCATCCCCCGCAGGCCAGGGATGGCGGACGATGTACCCAGCGTCCACCAATTTCTCCGGGACTACATGGACTTGGAGAAAAACCGCCTGGAACACTTCACCCAGGGTGAAAATTGCGTCTTTGGGGCGGACTTTTTCCTCCTGCCCAACCAGGAGTGGAGAGAGGAAGGCGTTTGGTCGGAAAGGGATACTCTGTTCCCGGACTATGCCAGCTGTCTTGCCTACTGCCGCCAGGAACTTTCGGAAGAGACAGGCAAGGTGCGGATTTGGAAGCAGCCACTGGGCGGGTACAACATCCACCGGGACAGTCTGACTTTGACCGCCGAACTGGAACCCCTCTGTTTGGAAGTGTCCCCTACCTGCGATTTGGACGATGTGTTCCCCAGCCTGTGGGTGGACCTTCCCATGCCGTTCCGCCGGGGGGACATTGTATGGGACCCCAGCGGGGAGCCAGGATTTCCCCATTGTGATAAGTCTGTCCCCTTTGTGCTGGATTTCTGCGACAACTGGAACACATCGCAGATGATGGAAAATGGCGTCCGGCCGGAATTGGCTCTGCGGGGGGACAAGCTGGTGGAAAAGCACCGTCTCCATGGAGACACCAGCGATATGGGCGCCCAGGGCTTTGCCTTCCATAGGGAGAAAGGCTTTTGGAGCGAGTTTGGTGGGTTCGCCAAGTATTTAAATTTGGAGTACTACCCCGGCCCCTTGGAAGGGGACGACCAGGTGTTGGCGCCCTTGAGCCAGTTTCTGAAAGGAGAGCTGGGGGTGCGCTCCCTGGTGGAACGGGTGGAGAACATTCTTCATCAGGAGCCCTACGAAAGTATCCGCGGCTTCTGCCGGCAGGAATACACAAAAGAGGCCCAGGAATTGGCCGGTTTCGTTGAAAAAGAGGAGGAGCAGGGATGAGCAGAGATTTTGTGGAGTTCATCAACTCGGAGGACGTGAAAAAGTATGTGCGGGAAACGGGCTACCAGCTCTCTTCCCAGGAGGCGGCCTTTGTGGTGTGGCAAAGCAAAAACACGCCTCTGGAAGAGCGTTTCGCCGCCTGGAAAGAAATCATCGAAACCATGCCGGACAGTTCCTTTGTGGGCTATGGAAACTTCAACTTTGAAAAGTGGAAGATGGAACCCGCCCCGGTATATGGCCTCCACGATTTTCTGCGGCAGTACATCCAGCGGCAGAAGGAATTGCTGGCAGCCTTCACCAGGGAGGGGGACGGCACCTACACCTTGGAGAAGCGGGAAGGCCCTTGGGTGGGCGGAGAAATCAACGACTGGTTCTACTCCGACTGCCGGTACGGCAGCTATAAGGATTTGCTGGACGACATAAAAGCGGAACATGGCAGCGCTTTCTTCGACCGGTTGCGGGCGGCAAAAGTCACCAACCGGGGTTCCAGGGGGACGAGGAACCCGATGTCCCGGATTTATATCCTGGACTACGACATGGACGCCCGGCCCCTGCGGTTTGTCTACCGGGATGATTTCCGGCACCAGTCCCTGTATCCGGACGAGTTGGAAAAACTCTTCTCCAAGCTGGAAGTCCACATCCCCGCCCCCTTCCGGCAGGGCGACATCCTCTGGGACCCCTCTGGGGAGCCGGGCATTCCCTACGAGGAGGACAGCACGCCCTTTGTGCTGGACTACATTCCCAACTGGAATGAAGCGGAGCAGGCAGCCAACGGGTTTACCCCTGGGGAGAAGTTTTACCAGCGAAAAGGGGAGGATGGAAAGTACGAGAGCCGTTTCCAAGACCCGCCCCGAGACTACGGCGCCTATGGCGTCACCGTGGGAAAAAGCGGTCAGCTCCACCAGGCTTACAATGGCTTTGCCTGTTATCTGGACTTGGAGCCTTACCACGGCCCCCTGGAAGGGACTTTCGCCGCCCTGAAGCCCATCAGCGAATACATCAAGGGGAACCTGACGGAAGACTTGCTCCTCAACAGCGTGCTGGCGTTGCTCCACCAGCCCAGGCGGGAACGCACCCTGTCCATCTCTCTCACCACTGCTGTGAGGAAGTCGCCAACGGAATCGTAAGTTGCGAAAAAGCCTGTTCTGTGATACGCTTTTCTTAGAAAAATCCTGCTGAAAGAGGCGCATGGCCATGTATGTGAAACAGCCCAAGAAACTGCTTATTTTGAATATTCTGGACATCCTCCGCAAGTACAGCGATGAGGACCACCGGCTCTCCCAGCGGGAGATCGGAGAGATTTTGAAAACAGAGTACGGCATGGCCGCCGACCGGAAAGCCATTCGCCGGAACCTTTCCGATTTGCTGGAGTGCGGCTATCCCATCGAGTACAGCGAGACCATCCGCATGGTGCCGGTAAAAGATGGGGATGGCAGAGAAAAGCTGGGGCCCGACGGCAAGCCTGTGCTGGAGGAAAACACCATTCTCTCCGACTTCTACCTGGAGCGCCAGTTCACCGATGGGGAGCTGCGGCTGCTCATCGATGGCTTGCTGTTTTCCCGGCACGTCCCCTACAGCCAGTGCCGGGAGCTGGTGGAAAAGCTGGAAGGATTGTCCAACATCTACTTCCGTTCCCAGGTGGGTCACATTGCCCGGCTGCCGGTGGATCAGTCTGACAACAAGCAGCTGTTCCTCAACATTGAGATGCTGGACGAGGCCATCTCTAAGGGGCGGAAGGTGCGGTTCCACTACACCGAGTACGGCCTGGATAAGAAGCTGCACCTGCGGGCACGGCCCGATGGTTCCCCGCGAGAGTATGTGATCTCCCCCTACCAGATGGCCGCCCAGGAGGGCAAATACTACCTGATCTGCAACTACGACAAATACGATGACATCTCCAACTACCGGGTGGACCGCATCAAGGATTTGGAGATTCTGGACGAGCCGGCAAAGCCCTTTGAATCCCTGCCTTGGGCCCATGGCCGCTCCCTGGACCTGGCCGCCTATATGCGGGAGCATCCCTATATGTATTCCAGCGAGAACGTCCGGGCCAAGCTGAAAATCGTTCCGGCCATGGTCAGCGATGCGATCGATATGTTCGGCAAGAAGGTGCGGTTGGAAAAGGAGGGCGATGCCGTTGCCGTCACCCTCACCGCCAACGAGATGGCCCTCAAGCAATTCGCCAAGAACTTCGCCCCTGATGTGGTGGTGCTAGAACCACAAACCTTGCGTGACCAGGTGCGTGAGGAGCTGGAGCGTGGCGCGGCGGCCTATCGTCTATGATTCCGCCTCACTTTCCCGCTGTGGATTTAGACAATTTGTGTATTGTGCTTACGGTTTAAGGGGAGTACAATAGAGGCGTAGGAACGCTTCGGGCCGTGAGGGCCTTTGCGAGTATTTTTTGAAAGGTGGAATTGAGGTATGTGTAAATTTTATTCACCTGCGGGGAAAGAGATTGGGAAAGAAGAGTTTATTTGCAGATATTCTACTATCTATTATCTAGATTATAACCTCCAAAATGACTTTCCCATTGGGGCCTTAAAGAGTAAAGCCTCCAAAACGAGCCGTTTTATTGAAACTGAAATTGATAGACTGATTTCAAGTGGCATGACGAATCTAAAAGATGTCATGCACGTGATAGCATGGAAAATGGATCGAATTAAGCAAAAAGAAAGTGAGGACTCCCATTTGTGGGTATATCATGCTCACAGTGAGGACACAGAAACCGGGCTTATTCAAAATCGACAAGGTAAAAAGATTGACTGCTCCAATCTCGCCAATGTTATTCTCACAAATCACGATTTGTGGATTGATTTTATTAGAAAGGATAACCCCCAAGCGATTTTGGATATTCTAGCGAAAGAAGCACCCGAAGGAATAGGTACAGTTTATTTCATCACATTGCTGTACTTTATTTCTCTCTCTGAATATCCGATTTATGACCAATTTGCTAAAAAAGCTATAGATGCAATTAAAACCGGCACTAAACCTAATATTACAATTCCTTATAAAGAACTTCCCGACAGAAATAATTCCGATTTTTCTAAAGTCGGAGAAACTCTAAAAACGTTCAAAAACGACATCAAAAAAATCTTTGGCTACGAAAACTATAAAGCATCCCGTGATATAGACAGGGCCTTATGGGTTTACGGCCACTTGTTCAAGGATAAAAGCAAGTCTGCCTGCTAAATGTTTCCTTTTCACCCCATCCCTCCTGTTACAATGGTGGCAGGAGGGATAAATATGAAAGTGGAAATTCTCAGCCAATGGGACTTACGGCGCAAAGCGGCAAAAGGATTTGACCCGAGAACAGCTCTCATCAGCCTGGGAGACTGGGGGAGCGAGCCTTTCACGCTGCCGCGGCAGCCAGAGCACACCCTGCGCCTGCTGTGCAACGACATCACCCCTGCCCTCGTAAACCTTAGCGACCCAAAAGACATGTTCCGACTGTTTTCCCGGGAGCAGGCGGGGCAGGGGGCCAGGTTTGTCTACAACCACCTGGACTGCCTTTTCCTCTGCCAGTGCTGCTACGGTTCCTCCCGCAGCGCGGCGGTAGCAGCGGCTCTGTTGGAACACTTTGAAAAGCGGGGCATGGCGATTTTCCGGGACGACCGATACTACCCCAACCTGTACATTTTCCGACTGACGCTCCAAGCCCTGGAACAGGAGGAGAGAATACGTGCCCATGATTAAATCCCCTACCGCCTGGATGCTGCGCCAGGACGGTGAAGCATTCCCGGTGATTCAGCATTTGTACGGCAGCTTAGAGTGTGTGGAGGAAACCCTCTATGCCGGGGAGTGGCTGTACAAGCACACAAGCATTCCCACTACGCAGCAGCTGGTTCTAAAACTGGTGGCTGCCTACGGAAAGTCGCTCTATCCCCATGGAGATGTGGTGGACAACCTGCGGCAATCTATCCAGGAGAAGCCCTACATCTTTCTCACCCTGGACTTTGTGGAGAAAATGGCTGCCCAGCTGCGGATGGCGGAGCCGTCTTCCCTGGAGAAATTGAACTGCCAGGTGACAGAGAAGCTCAACCAGGAATTCCTCCGCTGCCGCCTGGGCGGGCTGTACAACACCGTACCGGGCTGCCGGGATATGTACTTTCGCGTCTCCAATCCTGCCTTTGACTGGGAACCGGCCATCCTGAGGTTTTTGGAAACTCACGGGGAAGAGATAGAAACCGTGACGGTGGTGTGGGACGAGGAGAGTACCGGTCGCTCCGGCTTTGCCTTGGACGAACAAGGCAAGCCGGTAGACCACAGACTCTGGAAAGAAATAGTTTTATCCCATTGAACGAGGAGGGTTTCCCCGATGAAAGAAACAAGACTTCCCCACGGCGGGCAGATTTTGACCACAAAACGGGGAATACGAGACTTTTGCAGGAACAATGTGGAGTCGCTTGCCTGTGACGCCCTAGTTTTCTGCATCGCCGCTGGGCCAGATCATCCCGACTATGCAGACGTGCTGTATGCTGTTTCTTCCCGCCTGTACACGCTTGATCTGCTGGTATACCAATCAAAAGACGGCATTATCAAACCAGACCCCAAATGGTATTGGAAACAGCTGTTTGAAAGCTTTTTGGAAACGCCGGAAGAAGCGGTGGAGAGGGCGGAACACCGTGGATTTCCTGGGGAGGATCCAGACCTTCTGTTCCGGCAGGTGGAGCGCGTTGCAACTCTGTGGTGCAATATGCTCTCCAAATATGGTGAGATCACCTTTACCTATGAGTTTGCTTACGCGGCGGACTATGTGATCCGCCGGCAAGGGAACTTGCCTATGCCGGAGTTTTCCAATTTTCCCGCTGCCATCTTTCCCAACAATTATCCAGACTACAACTACTGGGAGGGTATAGGAGATTATATTTGCAAGCATTTTCTATTTGACAGCATCTAGGAGGGATCTAACCATGAAACGTGATAAAGCCCGCATCAAGCCTTTTTGCGACCAGCTGGCGCAGTTATGGGAAACCCACGGTCCTGACCTGCGCTTTGGGCAGATCATTTCCTGCTTGCCCTTGTCCATCGACAGGCCAGGGCATGACCCGTTTTTTGTGGAAGAGGATGAAATGTTGGAGGCCCTCCAGCGCACGTTCAGCCAAGAGGGAAAAGCCGCGCGCACCCTGGACGCGGAACAGCTGGACAGTCTAAAAGACCGTTGGGAGGACATGATGTTCAATCTCTATGGCACCAAGTTTCAGACGGAGGAGTTCAAGTCCCTTTTTCTTGACACCTGGAGTTATTTGAGGGATGCGGTGGATTGCTACGGCGTGCCTCATAAGGTGGTGTCCCTGGTGGCTTATTTGGGAAAGTTTAACGGGAACAATCAGTACCCCGCACATACCCCACCCTGGGAGGTTGACGTCTGCGGGAAATTTGTGGATGCCCTGTTGTATGGGCTGGAAAACCCTCTGCGTCCCTGCCCCAGCTTGGATTTTTATGGGGGCGGCTTGGTATTGGAGCCCTATATGCACCAACAGCTCCACGTCACGCCGGAGACTTTTGAGAAGGTATTTACCGAACTCGCTGAGGAATACCGGAAAAACGATTACGAGGGCGGTTACGACTATTATGAGCAAGAAAATCTCCCCTTCCCTTATGAGGAAGAGGAGTGAATCGGTAAGACAGGGATGCCCTTCGCTCGGGCCATTTGAACCGTGCGGGCTGTTCCTCCAAAGACGAGGCTTTCCACGGCGATAAGCAAGCCGCTGTGATCCACCAGGTACCGATCTCGCTGATAGAACGCCGCCCGGCGGCATTTGGCGTTCCCCACCACATGAACCCAGTCGGCCAGCTGGCATACGGCGCAGCAGGCAAATTCCCTTTCGTTGTGGCTGGCAAAGGGCAGGGCAATCTCCAAAAAGAGCGTTGGGTGCTGTTTCTTTTGGCGGATGAGCAGTTCCGCCGCCCAGGTGTCCACACCAATGGCATTTCCGCAGAGAAAGTGGGTGGCGCCCAACTCTATAGCTTGGAGAATGGCAGCGTCCAACTGACGCAATACGTCCCGGTGCTGAGAGCTTTCCTCCTTCCAGGGAAAAGCCCGGGGACCAGTAAAACAGCAGATCATAGGGTTCCCTCCTCTCAATCGTGAAGCCACCAGTAATCAAAGCACTTATGGAAGCCGTTGCCCCGCAGTGGCAGGTCTTTGGTGTGGCGAAGTTTCTTCCGGGACAGGCGTTTCAGCGTCCGCCGCAGCTGTTCCCAATAGCAGCTTTTGATGTAGGTATGGGAAACATGGCTTTTCTTCCGTTCCTGGATCGTCCGGGAGGGATGCAAAAAACCGCTCCCGCTGGATGATTTGCCGCATTTTCTTGTCCTTTTTCCAGGCGGTGAACCGCCGCCAGCCTCTGTCACGCACGGGTATCTCCCTCCTTTGTAAGGAGATTGTAGCAGAAGGGATGGGTTGAAACCACCCCATCCCGTTTGATAGAATAAACCCAGAAAAAAAGAAGGGGGCAAGGCTGATGAAATACAACAAAGAATGGGCCGTGGAGGCCGCGAAGCAGGGTGTCCAGGTGATGGCCTTTTACGGCCACGTACAAACAGGGGAGACTGTGGACGCCTCCTGCCTGAGCCAGTGGTTTCCATGCTCCTTTGTGGTAGAGGAGGCGACTTACACCACCGCCGAACAGTACATGATGGCGGAGAAAGCCAAGTTGTTTGGGGACGAGGAGATCCGGCAGCAGATCCTCCGGGAGCGGGATCCCATGACCTGCAAGCGCCTGGGGCGCAAGGTGAGAGATTTTGAGAAAGAGGTGTGGGACGCCCGCTGCGGGGACATTGTAGTGGCGGGCAACATCGCCAAATTTTCCCAGAACCCGGAAATGAAAGCGTTCCTGCTGGCCACTGGGGATACCATCCTGGCGGAGGCGGCACCCCGGGACAGAATTTGGGGCATCGGCATGGGGAAGAACAATCCCCTGGCCCAGAACCCCAGCAACTGGAAAGGGAAAAACCTGCTGGGCTTCGCCCTGATGGAGGTAAGAGACGCCTTGCGGGAACGGTAACAGCTATTTGAGAGAGATTGTTAAATTTGGCCACTACAGAAAATCCCCTTAATGTTCAAAACTTAATTCGTTTCCCTGTGCACATTGCCTTCTCCATCGTTATTATAGACATAAGAAAACCTCCAAAGGAGCAATTCCCTTGGAGGTTTTGGTGCGCACGACTGGATTCGAACCAGCGGCCTACAGAGTCGGAGTTATCAGGCCGTCAAAGAAAAAAACCAGGTGTCATGCGGGTTTCAGGCACATCGCACAAAAATCAGAACCCGTTTGCAAAAATCGTGAAATCCCTTGGCACACCTGGGCTCCCACGGTTTTTCCGGTTTTGAGAAAATAGTAGTCAAACAGTAGTCAGAGGGTGGGCAGAAAGGAAAAAGTCACTGGGTGAAAGAGGGGCGGATCTCGGAAAGTGGGAGGCCCCAGCGCTTGGCTTTGTCCCTTTCACAGGTCACCCGTGCGACTTCCGAATGGAACTGCTTTGCTTTTTCCACTATTTTTTCGCTATATTTCTCCCGTTCGATCTCTCGGGAAAGGTTCGCCAGTTCTACCACGTCTTTGATGGGATAATTCAAGCAATCCTCAAACACCGGAACCGTTTGGTGCTTCAAAGGACCAAACACCTTCCGCACGGGTTTCGTTTTCTTCCACATCTCTTCAAACTTGCTCCAATCTGGCATACTTATTATTTTCCTCTCTTTCCCAAAGTTTTGAGCTTATTGCTCCCCACAATGAGTCCCAGCACGTTTTTGGCGCCCCGCTGGAGTTCGGCCAAGGTCAGGCCGCCCTTTTGATAGGATCCCAAGGCGGCGGGGTCCGGGTCGGAGGAGCGCTCTTTCGCGCCCGGCATGAGCACGTCCACCTGGGCTCGAATGCGGTAAGCGCTGTCCCACACGTTCTCAAAATCCGGATCGGGGCTCTGGCGCATCCACCAGTCGGTCATCACAGAGCCCTCATAGCCCCATTCCTCCCGCAGGACCGTGGTGCACAGGTCATAGTTGTAGTGCCCCCACACCCCATTGATCTTGTTGTAGCTGGTCATCAGGTTTTGCGGCTTCCCCTCCTTCACGCAGATCTCGAACCCCTTGAGGTAGATCTCCCGCAAGGCCCTCTGGGACAGGCGGGAATCGTTAAAGGCGCGGTTGGTCTCCTGGTTGTTGCACGCGAAGTGCTTGGGGCAGGCCGACACCCCGTTTTTCTGGATGCCCCGCACCATGGCCGCGGCCACCTTGCCCGTGAGCACCGGGTCCTCGGAAAAGTATTCAAAGTTCCGCCCGCACAAGGGGTTGCGGTGGATGTTCATGCCCGGCCCCAACAGCACGTCGCTGCCCTTTTCCACCATCTCCCGGCCGTGGGACTGATATAGGCTCTCCACCAGATCCGGGTTCCACGTGCAGGCCAGGCAGGTGCCGCAGGGCAGCAACGAGCAGTAATATTGCAGCCGGATGCCCGAGGGACCGTCGGTGGTGGTGATGGGCGGCACGCCCTTCTGCCTCAAGCCTTCGGTGATCCCTCCCATCACCCCGGCGTTGCCCTTGGCCCCCAGGGGGCTGTCCATAATCATATCCCCGTGGCTGAGCGCCTCCAGCTCCCCGGGGGACAGCTGCGCGATAAACTCCTCCAGCGTGGCCAGACCATTAGCCACGTCCCACAGCTTGATGCCCTTGTCCCCGGTAAAGGGGATCTCCGTGGGCAGGTTGTCCAAGATGCGCTCCTTCAGGGAACGCTCCGCCAAAGGCGCCGGCTCATAGGCCTTCTGGCCATCCTTGTTCACCAGCCGGTCAAAGGCTACCACCGGAGCGCTGGCCTCCTCCAACTGGGAAACCACCCGCAGCTCCGGCACCAAAACACTGCCTGCCTGCTGGGCGGAGCGCACGTCTGTGCCAACATAAACGCCGTAATCCCCGGCCTCCAGCACCCAGGCGTTTTTGTGGCCCGTGGTTCCGGAGTCGTCAAAGCTGGCCATGGAAGGCACCGGGAAGGTGATGGTCAGCACCTGGCTCTCCCCGGGTTGCAGGAGCTTTGTCTTCTGGAAGGCCCGCAGCTCTCGGGCAGGTTTGCCCAGCTTGCCCTGGGGGGCGCTGCTGTACACCTGGACCACCTCTTTGCCGGGGCGGGACCCGGTGTTTTCCACGGTGGCTTTCACCCGCACGGTGTCCCTCAAAGATTTCACCTGGATGTCCTTCAAGGCGAAGGTGGTGTAGGAAATCCCAAAGCCAAAGGGGAACTGCACCGCGTCTTTCGCAAACGTCTCAAAGTAGCGGTAGCCCACGTAAATGTCCTCGGTGTACTCGTTATAGTCCTGGCCAAGAAAGTTCTGGCTGGGGTAGTCCTCATAGCGGTAGGCCACAGTGTCGGTGAGCTTGCCGCAGGGGTTCACCTTGCCGGTGAGCAAGTCCGCCACGGCGTTGCCGCTCTCCATGCCTCCCTGCCACACGAACAGCGCCCCATCGATGGGGTACTCGTTGAGCCAGGACAGATCCAAAATGCTTCCCGCGTCAATGAGGACGGCGGTTTTCCCAAAGGCCGCCGTCACCTGGGAGAGCAGCTTCTTCTCGTCCTCGGTGAGGTAATAGCTGCCGGGCTCCAAATTGTTTTCCCGGGATTCCCCCGCTGCCCGGCCAATGACCACCAGCGCCGTGCCGCACCGGGAGGCCGCGGCCTTCACCTGGCTGTCCTCCAGGGGCATCTCTTCAAAGTACCGGGGCCAGTGGCCCCAGAAGCCCATGAAGGGCTCGTTTTCTCCGCACCACTGGGCGTAGGTCTGAGCCAGCTCCGAATCCACAGAGACGCCAGCCTGCTCCAGGCCCTCCATCAGGTTGACCTTGTAGGGCGGGTTCACGTCGCCGCCGGAGCCGTACCCCACGTAGAACCAGTCCAGCTGCACCCGGCCGAACACCGCCACCGGCTCCCCGGACTTCAGGGGGAGGACGGCGTTGTCGTTTTTCAGCAGGACAGCGCCCTCCGCCGCTGCCTTGCGGCACAGGGCCGGCAGATGGGGCTCTATGGCTTTTTCGCCGTAGACCGGCCTGCCAGTATCTTGCGCTAAGATATCCAGAAAATCTGGAGATAAAGTGGACCGAATTTCTTCGGGAATCCTACTTATATCCATAAAAAATCCTCCACATTCATGTATTAATGATTTTGTTGTTTTAAAACTTTTTTCACAAAGTCATTAGCGCTGAAAAACTGGGCAATTTCCATTCCCCCACCCCAGTCTTGGCAGCATCCCCCAGGGCTGCGGCTTTCATTCCGGCCCGGTGAGCAGCTTCCACACCGGACAAAGCGTCCTCCACCACCAAACAGGACTCCGGGGCCAGACCCAGATACTCCGCTGCTTTCAAAAACACTTCTGGGTCTGGCTTGGACCGGGTGATGTTGTTCCCATCTGACACAGCGTCAAAATAGCCGCCCAGGCCGAGCCGATCCAAGATGAGGGGCGTGTTTTTGCTGGAAGAACCGATGGCAAGCTTTAACCCCTTTTTTCTCAGGGCCTCCAAAGTTTCAAATATCTCCGGGCTTAGGTCTGCTGGGGTCATGCCCCTGAGCAATTCCTGATAGCGGGTGTTTTTAGCCGCAGCCATTTTCTCTTTTTCTTCCTGGGAGTAGGAGCGTTTTGCCCGCTCCAGAAGGATCTCCAAACTCTCCATCCGGGATATGCCCCGAAGTCGATTGTTGATCGTGCGGTCAAAGGGAATGCTTTCCCGGTTCGCCAATTCCTTCCAGGCCTGGTAGTGATACTCATCGGTAAAGCAAATCACCCCATCCAGGTCGAAAATGATGCCTTGAAAATTCATCATGCCCTCCTTACCAACGGAGATACTCTTTACCGCAGAAGGGGTCCACGGGACTCGTCCCCACAAAAGCGCTCCGTCCCATAAGTTTTTCCACACAGGCCTCTATTACGTCCTGGTAATTGGCGTAACAGTTGATATAGGTCTGCACTTGCGGAACATCCACCAGGGCATAGGGGTTTGCCATGCTCACATAGATAACTGGGACTTCCGCGGCAAACCATGGACAGTTGTTCCCGTTCCCCCAGAACGTAAACCATTGATACCGATTTGTCACCTGATTCGACTGGTTTTCCATGTTCCCAACGTAGAGTACTGCATCGTACTGGCTCAAAAATGTATGGACGTCGAATTTCGCAGTCTCAAAAGACTCCCTTTCATAGAGGCTCACCGCAAACCCTTCCTTTTCCAGCAGGGATTTCCATGTGTCCCTCACGCGGGGGGTGGAAGGATAGTCCCCCAGGACCTCTAACAAGATCCGCTTTGTCTTTTTCGGGGACAGCGGAAGGCAGGCCCCCAGGTCTTTGACCAAAGTGACACTTTCCTCCGCGCAGCTTTTGGCCCACTCCCTATGTGTTTTATCATGTAAAACAGACAAACTCTCCACAGGAGGCACGATCTGGGCAGGCGCTTTCTTGTGCAAGCCCAGCGCCGCTTTCACGGCCAAAATTCGCATCACCGCTTCTTCCAAGCGCTCCTGAGACAGGGCTCCCCTCCTGTATCCGTCCAGCATATAGTGGTAGTCCTCGTCCAAGTCTTTGTTGAAAAGGAACATGTCACATCCTGCTTGGACACTATAAGGGACTGCCTCTTCCCGCTTCATAGCCGCGGCAAAGCCCACCATGCAGGTGGAATCGGTAACGATCAAGCCGTTAAATCCCAATTTTTCCCGAAGTAACTTTTTCAAAAGCTCCGGACTGAGGGACGCTGGCACCAATTTCTTCGGAAAATCGGGGTTAAAAAACCGCTGATACGCCGGCTGAGCGATATGCCCAACCATAACGGACAAGGCCCCGGCTTCAATCAGGCCCCGATACACTTTTCCATAGGTGGCATCCCACTCCTGGCAGGAGAGTGTGTTGACACTGGTGAGAATGTGCTGGTCCACCTCATCGCAGCCGTCCCCTGGGAAGTGCTTGATGGCCACCGCAACGCGCTCTTCTTGGGCGGCTTTCATGTACTGCAACCCGCACTGTAGCACCATTTCCGGGTCTGCTCCATATGTTCGGACATTGGTGATAGGGTTTCTCCAGTTTCGGTCAATGTCCACTACGGGAGAAAATGCCCAGTTACACCCCACAGCATATCCCTCCGAACAGGACACCTTCCCCAGACGATAGGCATTCTTCGGATTTCCCGTGGCGGCCACCTCCATCTGGCTTCCGAAAGATGTCCCGTCAACAGCAATCCCGTCCCCGCCGGATTCAAGGTTTGCTCCGATGAGAAGGGGGATCTTGCTGCGCTCCTGGAGCCAGCGGTGGCAAGCCTGCATTTCCGCACCATCGCCGCACCGGTACATGATCCCCCCAATGTGGTGGTCGAGCATCTCATGTTGTAAATAAGCCGGGTCGCTGGAATACCCAATGGGGACAAACAGCTGCCCTATCTTTTCTTCAAGCGTCATGTTTTCCAGGGTATTACACACCCAGCTAATCCCTTCCTCATCCAAGTAGAAGGGGCTTCCCTTTAAGTCAATCATCTTGGCCAATTTCTTCACCTCTTAAAAACACCGAAAGAATCTCACATCAGAATCTCACATCCCTGTGCCTCACGGTTTGCAGCACAGCTTTTCTAGCTTATGGCAGCATTATAGAAGAGATCAGGACAAAAGAAAATGTCCAGTTTTTCGACGCGGCCTATTTTGGACTTTTCCCACAACGCCAGCTAAAACAGGGGATTATTGCCAATTTTTGTGGTGGTGCCAATTTGTGATAACAAGGACAAGGGTGCTGCGGAGAATTTCCGCGGCACCCACAAAGAACATCTGCGTTTGCCAAACACAGGAAAACTTACCCCTTAGGGGTTTCCTCCTGTGCCATCAGATATTCGAAGAGCATTTGATCTTTGGCGCCTTCCAGACCCTGGTGCCCAGCTATTTCGTCACCCAGATCGATCCAGCCATAGTTTTCATCACTGGCAGGCCAATAGGGCAAGCCTTCGCCGTTGGGGTCGCCGCTTTTCATAAAGTTGGCCCAATAACTGCTCATCTGGTCGGCCAACTGTACGTCGTACTCCGTCCAGGGACGGGCAGGCGGCACGTTGCTGGCACCACTGGTTCCCATCCGCAGGGAGTCGAACATATACCATAGCTCCGAAGAATGCCATGCCAGCATCCGGTCGGGATCCCGCTGGGGGATCTTCTTGTCGTCTTCGGTGTGGGGAGTTACATGGGAAAAGATGTAGGTGTATGTCTTGGCCCCAGGAAATTTCTTGGCCCGGTACGCGCCAAAGTAGCGGTTCTTCATGTTGCCACCAAAGCCGGTGAGGCCCTCCACAGCCAGCCGCCTGGACAGGAACGATGCTTGTTCGTCTGACACCGGGTAGGCGTTCTGGAAATCGTATTTATTAAAGAGCTCCTCCCCCAGCACCTCTTTGGCTGCCGCGTAGAAGGCTGCCGCAGACTTGATGGGCTCACCGCCCAGGCGGAAGCCCTTGGCCATCGCGCACTCTCCATAGTTGCCGCCCACCAGGTAATCTAGATCTCCGGCGTACTCGTCAAAGCTGACAGCGTTATCCTGTTCCGGCACCCAAATGCCATCGTAGACCATGCTGCCAGGGGTGCGCACGGTGTTGGGGTCAAAAGGATTGCCCAGGTTGACGTTGAACACCTCGGCGTCCGCGGCGCGCAGCTCCTCCAAGGTGGCGTCCGGCCTAAAGCCCAGGGCCTGGATATAAGCAAGTCCTTCTTGTTCACCGTCAGCTACGGTGGCAAAAGAGCCCGTCCAGTTCAGGCTGCTTTGGTTGATTACACGCTTGATTTTTCCTGCGGATTGGGGGCACCGGGCTAGTGCGCCTGTTTTGGCAGTGCCACCAGACTGGCCGCCGATAGTGATGTTATCAGGATCGCCGCCAAAAGCTGCGATATTTTCCCGAACCCAATCCAGGGCCTTTACCTCATCCATCAGGCCGTAGTTGCCGCTGATGCCCCCCTGCTCGGCGGAGAGCTGGGGCAGGGCCAGATAGCCAAACACGTTGAGCCGCTGCCCCACGCTGACCACCACAACCCCCTTTTTAGCCAGTACCGTGGGATTGAACTCCACCTCGTAACTATAGCCAGTGGACAGGCCTCCTCCATGGAACCACATGAACACGGGACGTTTTTCCCCGGCGCTCTGGGCGTCAGTAGCCACGTTCAGATACAGACAGTCCTCGCTGTATGGCGGGTTGCCCATGTAATAGAAATCGCTGGCGTAGGGCTCGAAAAACAGGCCGCCGTTGTTGATCTGCACAGGCCGTGGACCATACTTGTCGCAAATCCGCACCCCTTCCCAGGGAGCGGGATCCACCGGGGGCTTCCAACGCAGGTCCCCCACAGGCGGGGCAGCATAGGGGATGCCTTTAAACACCAAAACGCCTTCCTCTTCAACGCCTTGTACTTTTCCATATTTGGTGTCGAGAATGTTTAAAGCCATAATCATTTTACCTCCTTCAATGGATATCAATTGGTTTGGGGAGCGGGATATTTATTCCGCACCAACCACTGGCCATAACGGGGCATGACTTCCTTTTGATGGAACTCATCCAGCTTGCGAAGAGCTTCCAGCTTGGCAGGCATATTGCATCCTTCGGCCAATTTGTCCAGGAGTTCTTCCCCCTCTTCCGCTATGCGTTCCACATCCTCCCGGGTCTCTGGGGCATAACAGGTGCCGCCATGCTCTAAAACGTTGCCATATTTCCAGGCGGTAGCATAGCCGCCGGCGGGCTGCAAGGTCGCAATGACTCCCTCGGGAAGCTGATGCTCCATGTCAGATTCGGGGGTGATGACAATCTCCGGATTGTTGCCAAGACCCACAGGGATATCTTCCAGCCGTCCCATCCGTTTGTAGCCAGCATAGAGGATCTTATCGAACCCACCGGGACCCATAGCGAAGGGATCCATGCCCACCTCTTTCATCAGGGTCATCATGTCGTAGTAAAGAAGGGGCACCTTGGTCTCGTCCAAAAACTGAGTGAGCATGGGGATTACCGTCATGTAAGCGGGGCCGTGACCGGTTAAGAATACCTGGCGCCGGAAGCCCTGGTTCAGCAGGGATTGGGAAACCGCCCGCAGATAGGCTGCGCCATCGGTCATGCTGACATACACTGTGCCCCGGCCGATATCGGTGGCGCCAGGATGGAAATAAATCATGTGAGGCAGGACAAGCCCGTCGCACAGCTCTGCCAGTTTGTAGGCCAGTGCCTCCACTCCCACATACTCGCAGTCCATGGGCAGGGGCCCGTGGAGTTCCACCGTGCCAACAGGGATGAAGATTACATCGTTGCGCTTGAGATACTGTTCGGCTTCCCAGTTGGTCAAAGCGCACAAGTTTCTGGTGCGTATGGATTCAGACATTGCAAACTCCTCCTTTAATTGGTTGCTATATAATGTCTACTGAATAATGGAAAAGGCCTTGTATCTCAAGACATAGAAGTC